>JADMIO011507012.1_pt1 | contig 76894 bp, 63 predicted proteins | sample 8958161 | NCBI WGS metagenome assembly JADMIO01 (sample SAMN16585339, study PRJNA669376) | soil metagenome | isolation source: Crop rotation soil | place: USA: Cullars Rotation, Alabama | collected 2011
CCGTCCCGGTGCCAAGCTCGACCGCCGTGAGCCACGACGTGGTCTTCGCGGGTGACGACCTGCTGGCGATCGACGGCGGCAAGGTGCTGCGCTGGGGGCCGGACGGTGCGGCGCCCCACGAGCTCGTGGGGCCGCCGGTCGGTGCCGCCCTGCTCGCGGTGGCGCCCGACGGCTGCTGCGTCGCCGCCGCCGGCACGGACGAGGTGGTGACCTGGGAGCTCGCCAGCGGCCGCCGCCACGCCGTGCACGTCAAGGCCGACAAGCTGGCCTTCGCGCCCACGCGCGCGCTCGCGCTGGCCACAGACGGCGCGCTGGTCGTCATCGATCCCGCCGGTCAGCGCACCGAGCTGCCGGGCAGCGCGCAGGCGGCCCATCAGCTCGCGTGGGACGCCGAGGGGACGCGCGTCCTCGCGCGCTGGAAGAACGAGCTCTGGATGTGGGACCTGGCGGCGGGACGCGCGCGGGTGTCAGCCCTGCAGGGCGTCTTCACACCGACGCAGATGATCCCGTGGAAGGACGGCTGGATCCTCTCGAACGGCAGCGAGCTCCGCCGCTTCGTGGACGATCTGCCGCGCGAGCCGGCGGCGCTCTTGGCGCGCCTCGCGGCGCTCACTCAGTGAACGATGCGGAGGAGCCAGTTCTGCGGGACCACCATGGGCTGGCTGCGCTCGTCGGCCTCCATCCAGTTGGCGGAGGTGTCCTCGTCGGGATCGATGTCGAACCGAGGCTCGTAGCTGACGTCTTCGTCGTCTACCTGAGACATGCGCGCGGGTGATTGCACCGGGTGTGCCCGGGGCAGACATCGCACAAGAAGCTGATTTCGCGTGGGGACGGGTGAGGCGGATTGCCTCGCGTGGGGCGCTCGTGTGCTAGCTTCCGCGCACCAGGAGCAGGCGGGCGAGGGCGAGCTTGAGGCTCGACTTCGAGTCTTTCTGGAGGCGGCGCTCGACCATGATGATGTGGTCGGTGATGCGCTTCTTCTCGTAGCTCGCCGGCACGATGGTCGGCAGCACCGGCTGCGGCAGCTCGCCGGGGCGATAGATGATGTCCTCGCCGCCGCCGATGCGCGAGTCGGGGAGCTGGATGAGGCCGACCTCCTCCAGGGTGAGGCCCGAGCGCAGGATCCAGTCGAACAGCGGGCCGCTCACGACCTCGCCCATGCGCACCGTGTTGTTCTCGAGCGCGATGGCATCGACCAGGTCCTGGCGGCCGCTCGCCTTGATCAGCGTGGCCATCGCGCACAGGCGGCCCTGCTCGTCGCGGAACAGGTTGACGAGGCCGTCGATGTAGAGGTTCTGCGGGAAGACGCCCTTCTTGCGGAAGTCGGCGAGCCGCTTCAGGTTGATGGCGCGGCGGCGCGCGAGCTCGGCCTTGGCCTTCGCCGGCGTCATCTTGTCGATGGGGTCGGCCACCTTGGCCAGGTTCGCCAGCGGCAGCGGGTTCACGCGGGCCGGCGGCACGGCGGCCGGCGGGGCCGGGACCACGTCATCGACGGGCGGCGCGGGCGGCGTCTCGACGGCGCCATTGCGAACCTCCCAGCCGGCGGGCGGCTGCGAGAAGTCGGCGAAGGCGGTGGCGGAGGACAGCGACAGCGCGAGGAGCGCGCCGCCGAGGAGTCGTTTGAACCGTGTGCTCATGGCCATGCAGACGCCGGCCGGCCGCCTGTCGATCTGGGGCCTTACGTACCCTTTACACTGGCGTTTGGTCCGACCACTGGCCACTCGCGTAGCCGCTCCTGGGAGCGGTTTTCGCCCGCAAGTACCTGAAAGCAGGTCCACCTACATCTGGCCCGCCGCTCGCAAAGCCGCGCGCGCATGTCGCTCCGCACCATGGTTCCGCTCGCCCTCACCTTCCCCTTCCTGCTGGCCGCCTGTGGCGGCGAACCCGAGGAGGAGGTCAAGGAGCTCGAGCAGCCCTTCACCTCCGACGTCGCCACCCTGATGGACTTCGAGTTCGACGGCGAGCTGGCGTCGGCCTCCATCGCCAACACGCGGGCGCTCATCAAGGCACAGCTCCTGTTCTCGGTCGGCTCCATCAACGCCGAGCCGGGCGTCGCGCGGCTCGAGCGCGCCACGCTGACGAACATCACCACGGCGTCGCTCGGTGGCGGGCTCTATCGCGTGCGCTACCACGCCAAGGTGCCGGTCGCCTGGGGTCACAAGAGCGACCTCCCCTCCTCGTACCAGTTCACCCTGCCCCGCCGGGTCGACAGCGCGGGCCAGAGCACCTTCACCGCGCGCTACGGCGCCACCTGCAACGACGGCGAGGCGTCGGACGTGAACGCCGGGAACTTCTGGTACCACTACCGGCCCGCGGCGTCAGGCTGCGTGCTGGCGCCGACCGACGTGTTCACGACGCGCGCCACCGTGCGCGTGGCGACGCAGAACAGCGTGGCGAGCTATCCCGAGTATCACAAGATCTGGCAGGACGGCGCGCTGACGGTGCTCGCGGTGTTCGGCAAGTACGAGGAGGGCGCGACCTCGCCGTCGGACGCCGGGATCGCGGCTTACAACGCCTTCGTCGCCGGCATGCGGACCGGCTATCCCGACGCCGCCAGCAAGACCTCGAGCGTCACCGGCATGACCGAGACCTCGTTCGTGCGTGAGCGCGAGGGCGCCGCGCTGCGTGTGGTCGCGCTGCTGGTCGACGGCGTGCGCGTCGCGCCGGCGGCCTTCGACAAGCGCTACGCCGAGCTCAGCCCGGGCGCCGACGTCATCATCTACAACGGCCACGCCGGCCTCGGCGCCAACGTGCGGTCGCTCGCCACCAAGGGCAAGTTCTTCCCCGGCAAGTATCAGATCCTGTTCCTCAACGGCTGCGACACCTTCGCGTACATCGACGACACGCTGGCCAAGACGCGCGCGCTCCTCAACACGGACGACGCCGCGGGCACCAAGTACATGGACACCATCGCCAACGCGATGCCGGCCTACTTCGTCGACATGGGCCCGGGCTCGCTCGGCCTCATCAAGTCGCTCATGAACCCGCAGCAGCCCGACACCTTCGCGCGCATCTTCCGGGCCGTGGATCCCATCCAGGTCGTGGTCGCGGTCGGCGAGGAGGACAACGTGTTCCACGCCGCCTATGACCCGGGCACCAATTGGGCCGGCATGACGGCGGCCGGCGCGGTCGGCTATCGCGAGACGCAGTCGTACTCGACCGACACCCTGCCGGCGGGCACCTATGTCTTCACCCTGACGCCCGATGTCGCGGTGGCCGGCGGCGACGCCGACGCGCGCATCCGGGTCGGCGCGGCGCCGACGCTGACCACGACGTATCGCTGCAAGAGCTACGTGGCGAACTCCAACGAGCGCTGCGTGGTCAAGCTCACGGCGCCCGCCAAGGTCTACCTCACGGTCACCGGAGATACGTCGGGTTCCAGCCGATATCGGCTCGACGGCTTCGAAGATCCCGGCGCGCGGTGACGTGAGCCTTCGGCTCACGCCCACCGCGTCGATCACCACGGGGCGTGCCGCCCCGCCCCATTGGGCGAAGCCCAACGGGGTCCCCACCCCTGCTCCGGCCGCACTCGCGGCCGGGCGCGCCCGTGGCGCGCCTGGTAGCTTTTCACCACCTGTCTGAAGTGAGAACAGTCCGCAAGGAATAGAAACGGAGGGCGTAGAGAACCCGCGACTGACTCTTTGGAGAGAGCATGAAGTCGTGGTCGCTTCTCGTGGGTGCCCTGGTCGTGTTCGCGACGGGCTGTGGTCCGGCTACGGGTGGTTCGCCGCAGGACTCGGGACCGGAGGTCGACGGCCAGGTCGGCGGTGATGGCGGCGCGCCGGACGGCGGCACCGACGTGGATGGCGGTCAGACCCCGATGTGCCCGACGGGCTGCACGCTGGGGGCGAAGAGCTGCGATGGCAACGGCGTGCGCACCTGCGAGCAGGCCGGGCAGTGCACCGCGTGGTCGACCCCGGTGGCGTGCGCGGCCGGTGTGTGCTCGGGCGGTCAGTGCGTGACCACGTGCGCGTCGCAGTGTCAGCTCGGCGCCACGTACTGCTCGAGCGGCGGCGTACGCACCTGCGTGCAGACCGCGTCGGGTTGCAACGACTGGTCGCCGACGGTGACCGCGTGCGGCGGCACCCAGGTGTGCTCGGGCGGCGGCTGCGTGGCGGCGTGCACCGATCGCTGCGCGCCTTCCGCCAAGCAGTGCAGCGGCGTCGGCGTGCAGACCTGCGAGCGCAAGCCGACCGGCTGCCTCGACTGGTCGGATCCGGTGCCCTGCGGCGGCGCCCAGGTGTGTCAGGCCGGCATGTGCCAGGCGAGCTGCACCAACAACTGCGCGGCCAACGAGAAGCGCTGCATGGGCAACGATCAGGTCCAGCAGTGTGACGTGCAGGCGTCGGGCTGCCGCGACTGGTCGCCGGCGCAGCTCTGCCCGGGCGGTCAGTCGTGCACCGGCACCGGCATGTGCATGGCGTGCACCGACGGCGCCAAGCGCTGCGGCGCCGGCGGCGCGGCGGTCGAGCAGTGCAGCGGCGGCTCGTGGGGCCAGATCCAGTCGTGTCCGTTCGGCTGCGGCGCCGGCATGTGCTCGTCGATGGTGACGTGCACGCCGGGCGCGTATCGCTGTAACGGCCTCGCGGTCGAGGTCTGTAACTCGAGCGGCACTGCCTATCTCACCACCTCGACGTGCGCGGTGAGCTGCAGCGCCGGCCTGTGCACGGGCGCCTGCCGCGCCGGTGACAAGCGCTGCAACGGCATGGCGGTCGAGACCTGCAACGGCGCGGGCACCGCGTGGGCGGTGACCGACACCTGCGCGACCGCGTGCGACGCCTCGACGGCGCAGTGCGCGCTGGCCAGCCTCACGGTGGCCTCGAACATGGACATGAACGGCGTGGTGGTGGTGAACGGGCCGGTGATCGTGCGCTCGGGCGCCACGCTGAGCTCGCCGATGGGCGACCTCACGATCCGCGCCACCTCGATCACGGTCGAGCTCGGCGGCAGCATCAGCGCGGCGCCGGTGGGCGCGACGCCCGACGGTGTGGGCGGCAGCGTGAGCGGCGGCGGCTCGGGCTATGGCGCGTGGGGCGGCGGCTATGCGACCCAGGGCGGCAGCCCGCAGTATGCGTGGACGACGAGCCCGGGGCAGGCGTTCGGCTCGGCGACCGACGCGGTGGTGACGCAGGGCGCGGCCGGCGGCGTCGGCTACAACGCCGCGCCCGGCGGCAAGGGCGGCGGCGTCATCCGGCTCATCGCCGACACCATCAATATCCAGGGCACGGTGACCGCGAACGGCGCGCCCGGCGGCAGCGGGACCCAGGGTGGCGGCGGCGGCGGCTCGGGCGGCGGGATCCTGATCGCGGCCATCGACCTCACCATCTCGGGCAGCGCGAGCGCCAGCGGCGGTCTCGGCGGCAACTCGGGCGGCAGCTACTTTGGCGGCAACGGCGGTAACGGCCGCGTCAAGCTGCTCGGCGCGACGCGCACGATCACCGGCACCATCACCGGCACGCGCACCGAGGGGCTGCTGCCGCCGCTCGAGATCACGTCGAGCACGCACCCCAACCCGAACCTCATCTACAACGATGACTTCGGCGCGGTGGCGCTGACCTGGTCGCGCGCCTTCCCGGCGCGTCAGGGCTACTACTTCCTGTCGAGCACCGCGCCGTACAGCGTGCCCACGCCTGCGAGCGGCACCTTCGCGGCCTCCGAGCTGGCGTCGATCGACCGCGCGCGCCTCGTGAACGGCGCGAACTACTTCCACATCGCCAGCGTGGACGCCATGTCCAACGTGGGCACCGTGGAGATGCCGTTCCGCATCCGCGTCAACACCACGCCGCCCACCGTGGGCTCGACCAGCCACGCCAGCCAGACCGCGTGGACCGCCAACCGCGACGTCTTCTACAACTGGACCCTCCCGGTGGCCGACGAGAACACGCGCGGCGTGTACTACATCCTCGATCACTACGGCGACACCGTGCCGACGGCGACCACCGGCACGTTCCTGCCGGTCAACCAGAAGCAGCTCCTGCGCAGCGGGCTCGACGCCGGGGTGTGGGCGTTCCACGTCGTCGCGGTCGATACGCGCGGCTATCTGACCAAGGTCGGCGGGCACTATCAGGTGCGCCTCGGGCCGGATCCCGGCAACGGCGCGGTGCTCGGCCGCGTGGTGGGGCCGACCTCGGCCAACATCTCGGGCGCCACGGTGCGCCTCAACCGCGGCCTGTTCGCCGACAAGACGACCATCGCCGACGGCAGCTACAACTTCGGCCAGATCCCGATCGGGACCTGGGAGGTCACGGTGTCGAAGGCCGGCTTCGTGACGCAGACCAAGACGGTGACCATCACCACCGGCTCGCCCAACGGCACGGTCGACTTCACGCTGGTGGCGGCGCCGTAGTAGCTTCGGCCATGCGCTGGGCGGTGATCGCGGTCGTCTTGTGGGCGGGTTGTGACAAGAAGGCGCGTCACGCGACGTCGCCGTCGCCCACCGGGCGGCCGTCCGCGGATGCCGAGGTGGTCGTGAAGCGCGCCGGGATCCTGCTCGAGTCACACCTCCCCGAGTCGAAGACCGCGACCTACGTGGGCGTGGACAGCGCGACCCTGGTGATCGGCAGCGAGCGCACGCTGCCGGCGCTGCCGCTCGAGAACTGGGAGGGCCACTTCGCGACGGTGGCGGCGGCTGACGGCGACTGGTTCGCGCATGGCGACGGCCATCATGTCATCGTCGAGAACGGCACTCGGCTGGTGGCCGACGTCGACCTCGGCGCGGTCGAGCCGGTGGCGCTCCAGGTGATCTATCCGCGCGGGCTCTTCGTGGGCGCCAAGGAGAAGCTCCTGTGGGTCGACCTCGGGGCCAGCGCGCCCAAGGTGGTCGAGCTGGCGAACCGGCCGGGCGCGTTCAAGGCGTATGACCTGTTCGCGCGCGCGGGGGATCGGGTGCTCGCGGTCGATGACGTGGTGATGCCGCTGTTCGCCGATCTGTGGAAGGTCGGCGGCGGCACGCCGCAGCGGCTCGGCGACTTCACGATGCCGGGGCTCATCAACGGGATGTATCGCTATGCGGCGCTGGTGCCGGTCGAGGGCGGCTTCGATGTCTTCGTCATCGCGCCGTACGGGATCATGGACGGCTGGGGCCATGTGCTGGCGCGGATGCCCATCCGCGGTGACAAGCTCGACGTCGACCGCGACATGCCGCTGAACAGCCAGAACAAGGGTCCCTTCCACATCTCGGAGCATGTCTCCAGGCAGACCCAGAAGCCGGAGAAGCTGGCCGCGGGCGCGGACTTCACCGAGTGGACCGGGCTCGCGGTGCGTGGCGACGAGGTGCTGGTGGCCGCCGGCGCGCGCGGGCTGCTTCGATTTCCGAAGCAGCTCGCCGAGACCGCCGAGGTGACGTCCGTGGGCGGGAGCTGTCATGACGTGCTGGTGCTCGGCGAGCGCGTGCTGGTGCTGGTCGAGCGTGAAGGCAAGGGCGCGCTGCTCGAGCTCGGCGCGGACGGGGCTCAGGTCAGCGAGCACGCCTTGCCCGCGGTCTACCAGCGCTTCGTGCGCTGACCGCGGCCTTCAGCGCGGCGACCTCCTGGCGCAGCTCGTCGAGCTCGCGGCGCTGGGCCTGCAGCGCGGCGAGCAGCATGCTGGTGTAGCCGTATTCGTTGACCATCTGGCGGCCGGGCTCGACGGCCGGGCTGCCGGGCGGCTGGTCCTCGATGATGAAGCCGAGGCGGCGGCCGGGGCCCAGCGTGGGATCGATGTATTCCCAGGTGGCGAGCGGGATCGACTCGGCGGCGTGCGCCAGCGTGGCGAGCTCGGCGGGAGTCAGATAGCTGATGTCACGCTTGGCGCGCCGGGTGGAGATGGGGCACGGGCCGCCTTCGCTGGCCACCCAGGCGCCGGCCTGGCAGGTGCGGCCGCCCTCGGAGCCGCATTCGTAGCGGCAGACCTGCCCGTTCTGGGCGCAGGAGGCGCCCTTGGCCGGCTTGCCGGCCGGGCACGCGGGGTCGGCGTTCGGCGTGTCGCACACCCACTTGAGGGGACCGGCGCAGGTGGCGATGGGGAATTCGCGACAGTTGGTGCAGTGACAGCCGAGATCGGCGTAGGTGCACCAGGCGTCCATGGGTGTGCAGTCCATGCCGGCGGCGGCCTCGCGCGTGGCCGGACAGGTCACCGGCGGCAGCGCCGTGCAGCGCGGTGACGTGAGCTGCCACTGGCCGCTGGCTTCGCAGCTCGCCAGCGTGTGGCACTCCTCGCGCGGGTCGTCGCCATACTCGCAGACGAGGCCGATCCGCGGACACGAGGTGGCGTTGTCGGGTGGGCTCGTGCCGCAGGGGCCGACGGCGGGGGCGCCGTCGGTGGTGATGACCGCGCTGTCGGGTGGCGGCGCGTCGTCGTCGCCGCAGCCCGAGACCCACACCAGCACACAGATCCAGCTCAGCTTGCGCATGGACTGACTATCGCGCGATCAGCGGCGGCGGAGAAGTGCGCCTCCCGCGACCCAGCCGAAACTGACGGTGACGAAGGCGAAGAAGGCGGCCGCCGGATAGAGGTGGCGGTGGAGCGCCAGCGCGGTGAAGCCGGCGTAGGCCAGCGCGGCGGCGAGCTCGAGCAGGGCCGACCACGGGCGGCGCGCGCTGCGTGTGGGCTCGAAGTGCGGGCGTCCGGGCAGGAGGCCGCGCGCGAAGGCGGCCGCGCACGGCAGCGCGAGGCCGAAAAGCAGCGCGATCAGCGCGGGTGTCAGGAGCGCGTTCCAGGCGCTGTGGCCGGCCAGCCGGGCGGCGCGCGCGTAGTACAGCGTGGCGGCGGCCGTGACCGCGCCGAGCAGGAGGGCGTCCTGGCGCGGTGAGTAGTAGACCAGGGGGCGCAGCCACAGGAACGTCGTCAGCGGCATGGTGACCGCGAGCAGCGCGAGCAGCGGGAAGAGGAGGCGGCTGGCGGCGGGCACCAGGAGGTCGAGGCGCGCGAGCAGGCCGAGCGGCGCGCGTACGATGGCGGCGGCGTGGCTGCGCGCCACCTCGAGCTTGCCGCGGGTCCAGCGCCGCTGCTGGCTGCGCAGGCCGGCCAGATCGGGGAGCTCGCAGGGGACCACGACGTCGGCGCGGTGGACCAGGCGGCCGCCGGCGAGCTGGGCGCGCACCGAGAGCTCGAGGTCCTCGGCCGCGGTGGTCTCGGAGAAGCCGGCGGCGACGGCGCTGCGCCGCCAGATGCACGACGAGCCGTTGGAGTGGAGCGGGCGGCGGCGCTGGCTCTGGAGCGGCTGCTCGAGCGCCATCAGGCCGTCGAGCAGGAGCGCTTGCACGCGGGTCGCCAGGGACGTGCTTCGATTTTCGAAGTCGTTGCGCGCCTGCACGTGGACCACGGTGGGGTCGGCGAAGGCGGGCAGGAGGCGCGTCAGGAAGTCGGGCGCGGGCGCGTGATCGGCGTCGAGGATGGCGATGAAGTCGCCGCGCGCGTGGGTGAGGCCGTGGTTCAGGTTGCCGGCCTTGGCGCCGGTCGGAGCGGCGCGGTGGAGGTGGGTGATCTGGAGGTGCGGGTGGCTGGCGGCCAGGGTGGCGACGAGGGCCTGGTTGCGCGCGAGCGCCGGATGCGTGAGATCCGAGTCGTCGAGGACGAGGATCTGGAGGTCGGGGTGCGTGAGCGCCGCGGCGGCGGTGATGGCGGCGGTGGTGGGCTCGTTGCGGGTCGGAATGAGGACGGAGACGAACGAGACCGGAGCGGGAGCAGGAGCCGGAGCGGGGCGGAGACGGAAGGACAGCACGATGCGACGCACGAGACCCGCGATCACCATGAGGAGGAACAGGCGGAACAGCAGCCGCTCGGCCTCGAGGAGGTAGATCAGCGGCATAGCAGTGGGCGCGGGGTGTCGCACCAGCCGTCGAGCAGGGTGCCGTCGGGGGTCAGGGCGCCGCAGCCGCGGTGGCCGGCGGAGTGGGCGGCGTCGAACGGGGCCTCGGGGAGGGTTGGGCGGCCGCCGTGACGCCACAGCCAGGTGGTCTCGCTGTCGCGGCGGGCGCCGGTCCACACCGGCGCCTGGCAGGCGAGCTGGGCGGCGACGGCGCGCGCCTGGGCGGCGTCGTCGAGCCAGGCCGGCTGGAGGCCGTGGGCGGCGCAGCTCGAGTAGAGGGCGCCGTGGACCGCGGGTGGGCCGCAGGCCAGGAAGTGGGCGGAGCCGACGGTGATGGGCTGGCAGTCGGTCTGGTCGGCACACGGCGCGTGCACGAGCCAGCGCGCGGTCGGCGCGGCGCGCGCGGCGTCCACGTGCCAGACGTAGATCGAGTAGCCGATGCGCTCGTCGGGCGGCGTCGCGGTGAGCCAGTCGAGACAGCCGGGCGCCAGCGCCTGCGGGCGATGGATCTCGCTGGCGTGAATGGCATAGATCCCGGGGGCCGGCCGGTTGCACGTCGGCTGGCGTGCCGGGATGCCCCAGCGCTCGGGGCCGCTGCCGCACGCGGTGTAGTAGAGCTCGTGCACGTCATGGGCACGCGCCCAGCGGCCGAGCGCGAGCTTGTCCTGACACCAGTCGGCGCTCTCGATGAGGTGGCGCGGGCCGCCGCGCGGGCCGCCCGCCCAGGCGTTGAAGTACATGAGGTAGTGCGGATGCACGAAGAGCGCGCTGGCGGCGCCCAGGCTGACGCAGGCCAGCGCGGTGTGGGAGGCGCGGCGCTGCCAGCGCTCGGCGGCCAGCGCGGCGGCGCGCGCGCACCACAGGATGGTGAAAGGATAGGCCGGCAGGAGATAGCGGATGCCGAGCTGGGCGCGACCCAGGCTCAGGATCACGAGCAGCATGAGCGGAAAGGCCAGCAGCGCGACGTCGAGCTCGGCGTCGCGCCAGCGCCGGATGCGCGCCGCGCGGGAGCCGAGCGCGAGCAGGCCGAGGAGCTGCGCGCCGGGCGTGAGCTGGTAGGCGATGCACACGAGATAGAACCACCACCAGCCGTGGGTCGCGCTGACACCTTCGAGATAGTTGGAGTGGCCGAGCACGAAGCCGTGGTGCGACTGCGCGATGATGTTGCGCAGGAAGCTCGGGAAGGGCACCGGGCCGAACTCGACGATGACCGACGCGCGGTCGAAGTTGACGACGCCGATCTCGAAGCCGCAGGCGGCCCAGATGGTGAAAAACAGCGCCGCGCCCGCGGTGGCCGCGTAGGCGAGGAGGCGGCGCGCGCGCCCCTGCCGGCGCAGCACCACGAAGGCGGCCGCGGCGGCTGGCAGCGCGGCGCCGAGTGCCGTGAACTTGGCGCCAGCGGCGAGCGCCAGGAGCGCGCCGGCGGCTGCGGCGCGGGCGTGACCGGGCCGCTCCAGGAAGCGGACCATCGCGAGCACGAAGCCGGCCAGCAGGGCCGCTACCCAGCCGTCGAGGGTGGCGAGCGAGCCGTGCGCCAGGAGGCCCGGCGACAGCACCCACATGGCGTGCGCCATGAGGCCCGCGCCCGGGCCGAAGCGACGCGCCGCGCCGCGCAGCGCGAGCCCGCCCGCCAGCATGACGAGGATGGTCGCGAGGCGCGCCGCCTGCAGGCGCCGCCAGCCGTCGCCGCCCGAGAACAGGTAGGCCTGGCTGCCCCAGCGTCTCTGGGTGGGCACCTCACCGAGCACCCCGGCGACCGCCAGCGCGGTGCCGAAGCCCCAGCATGGGACCGGCGTCATGGTCATGGTGCGCTCCGCCCACTGGCGAGCGCCGCCGCCGATGTACAGCGCCTCGTCATAGACGTCGGCCTTGGCGCGCGCGGTGCTGACGAGGAGGACGCCCTGGAGGAGGACCAGCGCGGCGGCGGCGACCAGCCAGGGTGCGTCACGCCGGGTCATGGCGCCGCCTGGCGGGCGTCACGCCACACCCGCGTCAGGACGAAGGCGCTGACCGCGAGCTGGGCGGCCAGCGAGGCGGCGCGCGCGGCCGCGGCGCCCGCCACGCCATGGCGCGGGACCAGCGCGAGATCGAGGCCGATCCCGAGCAGCGCGCCGGCGCCCAGCGCGCCCAGCGCGGCGCGTTCGCGGCCGAACATCTGCAGCAGCGCGGCGAGATAGAGCTGCACGAAGCCGAGCGCCAGCGTGGGCGCGAGCTGGCGTAGCGCGGCGGCGGCGGGTGCGCGCACGCCCGGGAAGAGCAGGCGCGCGATGAGGTCGGCGCCGAGATATTGCGCGGCGGCGCCGGCGGCGCCCAGGGCGGCCAGGCCGAGCAGCGTGCGCACCGTCAGGGCGCGCACCGCGGCGTCGGGCAGGCGGCCCGAAAAGCGCGAGTAATGCAGGCCTCCGAGCACGATGGGCACGAACTGCGCCGCCTGCACCGTGCGCAGGCCGAGGTTGTAGTGGCCGATGCGCGCGAGGTCGACCCAGCCGCCCAGGATCAGCGTGTCGACCTGATCGATCACCACCTGGCCGGCGGCCAGCAGGAAGAAGGGCGTGAGGCCGCGGAACACCGCGCTCGTGAGCACGGGACGGACACGGCCGATGATGCGGCCGAGGATGGCGATGCCGCCGCCGCACACGAGGACGGTGCGCAGGAGCGACACCGCGAGCACGGTCGACAGCGCGGGGCGGAGCTCGAGGCCGAGCACCAGCGCGCCGAGGTAGGTCGTCTGCACGACCACGCCGAGCGTCACCACCTGGCGCACCTCGTCGAGCGCCATCAGGGTGCCCGCGCAGATCCCGTACAGATCCTCGAGCAGCACGAAGACCGCGGTGACCGCGAAGGCGCCGGCGTGGCCGGGACGCAGCGCGGCGCCCAGCGCGGCGCTGCCGATGACGAAGAGCGGCGAGGTCACGAGGCGAAAGCCGACCAGCGGGGCCAGCTCGCGGGCCGCGGCGGGAGCGCCGCCCGCGGCCACCAGACGGCGGATGACCAGCGGCTGCAGGTTCCAGTGCGCCGCCACCAGGCTGACCTGGCAGAGCGAGATGGCGAAGAAGTAGAGCCCGACCTCGCGCGGCAGGAGCGCCCACGACAGCAGCGGATAGACCAGGCCGCCGGTGACCTTGTAATAGACCTGCGCGCCGATGAGCAGCGCGGCGTCGCGGCCGAGCTCGCGCTTCACAAGAGCGGTTCCAGCGCGGCCAGGTTCTCCGCGGAGTCGCGTGCCAGGAGCAGCCGGTAGGTCCGCGCGCGCGCCAGCAGCGCGGCGGTCGCCAGCGAGCGCGAGGCCACGATCGACGCCTTGCGCACGGCATCGGCGAGATCGAAGCGCAGGAAATATTCGACCACCTGCGGGAGGCCCAGGCCCACCACCAGCGAGCGCAGGAGCTCCGGCGCGGCGCGCGCGGCGGCCAGCGGCTCGAGGCGCGCGGGGCCGCTGAGCTGGCGCTCGCCGAGCACGACGGCGTGCGGCGGCGCGCGCTCGGCCAGGCGATCGGCGAACGCGGCGGTGTCGATCAGCACCTTGTCGTCGAGCCCGCGGCGCGTGAAGCGGCGCAGGAAGTGAGCCGCGATCCCGGGCGGCGGCGTCCCGACGCCGATGCGGCTCGGGAAGGCCAGGAGGTCGCCCCGCCGCGTGACCAGCGGCGCGTCGTCGCTGAGCAGGCGAATCCCCGGGCGGCGCAGCGCGGCCAGACCGAGCGTGGTCTTGCCGCCGCCCGACGGCAGGAGACACAGGACGCCGCCACGCGCGGTCGCCAGGCCCAGCGCGTGCACGCGGTGCAGGCCGCGCCGGTCGTGCAGCTCGCCGACCCGCGACAGCAGGAGGAGGTACACGATCTCGTGCAGGAGCTCGGCGTCGTCCGACCACACGGTGCCACGCTCGCTGGTGTGCTGCCAGCGCGCCAGGGCGCGCCCCTGATAGTCGACCCAGCGGACGCCGCCGGCCTCGTAGACCACGCAGCCGGGCTGCACCATGACGGCGCGCGCGCGCGGCGTCGCCGCGAAGTCGGGCGGCGCGGCGACGGCGGTGATGGAGACGTCGGCGGGCGCGCCGTCGGCGGCGCGGAAGCGCGAGAAGTCGTGATCGAGCGCATCGAGTAGCGCCGCGCTCTCGGTCTCGAGGCCCACGGTGACGCCATGGAAGCGATAGCTGCCTGTCATCGCTTGCGCCACAGCGTGCCATAGACATAGAGGAAGCCCTGCTGGAGGCCGCCGGCGAGACCGCCGCCGACCAGCGCCGCGTTGACGAGATAGCGCAGCCCGGCATAGGCGAGCCGGCGGCCGAGCGGCAGGCGGCCGCGCAGATCTTCGCGGAAGTAGACCGCCGCGGCGGCCGCCGCCACCGGCAGCGCACCCACCGCGGCGGCGCCGTGCATGATCGCGAAAGGTGTCAGGAAGACGACCGCGCGGAAGGGCGCGCGCTCGCGGTAATAGAGGACCTGATAGCGCGCGTGGGCGCGCGGGCTCGGGCTGAGACCGAGGATCTCGATGCTGCGCGGCGTGTGCTTGGCGAACAGGCGCGCATGGTAGTAGCCATAGTCCCACCACTGGCGGGCCAGCGCGCGCGCGGTGGGGCGGTTCCAGTGTTCGGCCTGCGCGGCGGGCTCGCAGTAGAGCTCCCAGTCGGTGGCGGCGGCGCGCAGACAGACGTCGATGTCCTCCCCGGTGCGCAGCTCCTCGTCCCACGGGCCGATCTCGTCGAGACAGGCGCGCCGGAAGGCGACGCAGCCGCCCGAGAAGAAGGGCGCCACCGCGCTGCCCTGATACTTGGGCAGATAGCCGCGCCCATAGGTGTCGGAGACGAGCTGGATGATCACGCGGGCCCCATGTACTGGCGAAAGAAGTCGGCGATGACGCCGCGCTGCGCCGGCGCGGGGACGAGATCGCCGCCCACCACACCGACGCGCGGATCGCGCTCGAGCGCGGCGACCAGGCGTTCGAGCCAGTCGGGGCGCGCCACCGCGTCATCGTCGAGGAAGGCGATGACGTCGCCGCGGGCGGCGCGCGCGCCGGCGTTGCGTGCGGCTGGGATCGAGGGCTCGGCCAGCGTGTGGGCGTCCACCGCGAAGGGCGCGCTGTGCGCGAAGGCGGCGATCACGGCGGGGGTGTCGTCGGACGAGCCATTGTCGAGCACCACGAGCTGGTCGGGGGCGCGGGTCTGCGCGGCGATCGAGGCCAGCGCGGCGCGCAGGAGGGGCGCGCGGTTGCGCGTACAGATGACGACCGACACGGTGAGGCGCGCGGGCGCGGCGGGCGGCGGCGGCGTACCGGTGAGCCGCGCCAGCTCGGCGGCGGCGGCGGCCGGCGCGAGCGTCTCGTCACGGCCGCCCAGGTGGAGGTCGGGCCCCGGCTGCTCGGTCTCGCGCAGCCCGCCGACGAGCCGCGCGACCTCGTCGGGCGTCAGCTTGTAGGCGGCGCGGCCGCCGACCAGGGCGCGGCCGATGGCGCGGCGATGCGCCAGCGCGGCCTCGAGCTCGGCGCGACGTGTGGCGGTCAGCGGGATCGCGAGCTCACCGGCGCCGCGCACGAGCCCTTCGGACGCGAAGAGGTCGGGGCGCTCGGTCGCGGTGCGCACGCCGCGCGCGCCGCCCAGCGCGAAGGCCACGCCGTCCCGCTCCAGCCAGACCGGGAGCGGCAGCGCCGCGGCGGCGCGCGCCTGCTCGAGGAGGTCGCCGCGCGGCGCGACATGGAGGCGGAGGCCGGCGCTGCCGGTGCGCGGATCGTCGGACAGCTCGCTGTCGAAGCGGACCTCACCCGGGAGGTCGGGCGGCGCGGCGACGGTCGCGCGCAAGGTCGCGATCGGCGTGCGGTCGGGGGCGGTCTCGAGATCCGCCACCGTCTCGACGCCCCAGGATGTCAGCGCGAGCAGGTCCTCGAGGCGCGCGCCGGCGGCCGCGGGCGCCGCGCGCGCCCCCTCGTCACGCCCCACCACCCTGCCCTCGCGCGCCCACAGCACCGCCTGCCCGATCCGGCCGCGCAGGCGCTGGACGCGCAGCGCCGCCTCCTCGGCCGTCATGCCGCCGCGCAGCCACGCCGCGACCGCCAGGCTCCAGACCTCACCGAGCTCGGCGCGCGCTTGGGCGAGGCGCGACGCCACCGGGCGCTGCCGCGAGAGCACGTCGTCCCCCCACAGGAGGCGCCGCGGCCGCACCAGCCAGCGGTATTCGAGCAGCGCCGAGCGCGCCAGCGCCTCGCCCACCCGATCGACCGGGAACACGCCGACCTTGTCGGGCTCCTCCAGCATGGGGATGAAGTCGCGCAGCCAGCCCAGGAGCTCGCGCACACGCAGGCGCGCATAGCCGTCGGGATCCTCGACCAGCACGACGAGGTCGATGTCGCTCACGCCATACACCGGCTCGTCGACGAGGCCGCTCACCACATACACGGCGCGCACACCCTGGGTGCGCGACAGGCGCCCGCTCAGGGTGCGCAGTGCGGCCTCATAGACCCCGCGATACACCCCGACGAGCGGCGTGCCCTGGGTCGCCAGCACGACCCGCTTGAGCCAGTCCCTCACCGCCCGACGCTACCACGGGGTGCCGCAGCTTGCCGGTCCGGCTCGTGCCAGACTGCCCCCATGCGCCGCGCCGCCGTGCTGCTCGCCCTGCTCGCCGTCGCCGGCTCGGCCCAGGCGTCGGGCCTGTTCAACGACGACGGCTTCTGCGGCGGCTTTCTCGAGCCCAAGTGCGGGAAGTACGTGCTCTTCGGCCTCTCGGGCGGAGCGGCCATCCACGACGGGTCGCGTGACTCGGGCGCCACCTTCGGCCTCGAGGTCAGCGTGCCCAGGCTCACCCGCAGCGGCTGGTGGTATGGCGGCTATGCCGATGTGGTGTTCGATTTCGGGGGCGACAACACGGCGCGCGCCAGCCTGGGTCCCGAGGGCGGCTTCAAGTACCTCGGGCTCGACGGCGGCCTGCTCTACGAGGGCGGCGAGGATGGCGCGCTCGGGGTCACGGTGCGCGGGCTGGCGACCCTGGGGCTGGCCGCGTTCTTCGTGCGCTACGGCCGCTACTTCGATGGGCCCGCGCCCAACCAGCTCGAGATCGGCGTGCTCTTCAAGGTGCCGCTCCGGCCCTAGCCGCTGGCGGGGGCGCCGTCGGCGTCGGCGCGGTCGCGCGCGCGGGCGCACAGCTCGGCCACGAACTTGCGGGTCGGCTCGCGCCGCTCGGGCTTGAGATACTCCATGTTCTCCTGGCGGTCGGTGACCTCGAAGAAGGAGCGCTCGGCCGCGAGCAGCTCGCCCTCCGCGGTCAGGAGCTCGGCGGCCGGCACGTCGGCCAGGTCATCGGCCACCACGCGCGCCTCGTCGGCGAGGCCGCGCTGCACGAAGAAGCCGCCCGTCATGAGCTTGGCCTTGACCACCAGGGGTACCCGCGTGGTGCCCTCGCGGTGCGGGATGGCGAGCGCCTGATCGAGGAGGTCGCGCGCCGCCTTGGACTTCTCCTCGTAGGCGCGGCGCACGATGTAGCCGAGCTCGAACGCAGCGAGCTGCTGGATGAAGGGCACGCCGGCGGCGCGCGCCTGGGTGGCGTAGAAGCGGACGTGGCGGGCGATCTCGCGCTGCCGCTCGGGGAATTCATCGAGATCGCGCGCCAGCAGGCGGTATTCGTAGAGCACGTCGTACATGGCGTGGACATCCTTGCGCTTGATGCCCTCGCGCATGAAGTTGTTGAAGACACGGATGAAGACGCCGAGCGCGCGATTGTCGCCGCGGCCGGCGGCGTCGAGCGCGAGCAGGCGCACCACGTCGGAGATGCTCGACACCACGTCGGTGGTCTTGGACAGCGCGACCTGGTAGGCGAACAAAATCTGGGTGACCGCCTTCATCTCGAACCAGGTGTGCTCCTCGTTGAGCAGCTCGAGCGCCTCGGGCGACAGCCCGACGAAGTCGCGCCGATCGACGACGAACCACGCCGCCGGCATCTCCTGCTTGCGCACGCCGTGATAGACGCACAGCTTGCGCAGCGTCCACACCCCCTCGAGCGCCACGCTGCGATCGGCGCGGTCGAGCGCCTTGAGGACCACGGTGCCGATCTGCAGCATGCGCTCGTGGACCTCGGTCTGCGCGCGCTCGCAGTCCTTCTGGGTGCGCGCGCGATCGACGATCTCCATGGCCTCGTCGCGCAGGCGCCCGAGGATGTTCGACGGATCCAGGAAGCGCACGACATAGAAGAAGTACGGGATGATGACCGCCCAGCCGAGCAAGGACAAGTAGACCGCGCCGCGGAACATCCACATGGGCGCGAACTTGGGCCCGATGATGTAGTCCACGAACAGCACGTTGGCGGCGCCGAACGCGATCACCAGCAGCATGAGCTGGTTCAGGCGGTCGCGCAGGAACATGTCGATGAGCTTCGGCGTGTGCATGTTCGCCGTCAGCGGGATGGCGAGGCCGATGGTGGCGATGAGCATCGCGAGGATGTTGTTGTAGGCACGCGCCATCGGCGACAGGATGTCGACGAGCTTGGCGTTGTTGACGCCTGCCCAGCTCATGTCGGAGACGCCCGGACGGCCGAGGCGCCACCACTCGAAGAAGAACTCACCAGCGAAGACCAGGAGAAAGGCGCCGCACACCCACAGGAGGGAGCGCGCGAAGGTGGCCCGCATGACGACATGGTATCAAAGCTGTCTCGCGATCCTGGTGCTGGCGGCGGTAGGCTGCAGCAAGAGCCCGAAAGGCGACGCCCGGCCGACCGCGACGGCTTCGGTGTCCGCTTCGCCGTCGGCGTCGGCGGCGATTCCCGCCGACGTCGTGAAGGCGATCTGCACCTCGCAGTTCGGCGGCGAGTTGGCGTCGATCGAGGTCTACCGGCGCGCCGACGGCAGCGTGCAGACGCTCGAGCTCCGGCCCGACATCACCAAGGTGTCGCACCCGCCGTCGCAGTTCTTCGACCTCAGCGGCGCGGTGACGGCGACCATCCCCGAGTTCCCGGTCGAGCCTGGGTCTGACGAGGCGAAGAAGTGGTCCGACGTGCGCGCCGGCGCGGTCGGCGATGCCAAGGTGGCGGAGTCGATCGGCTGTAAAGGCCGCTAACCCACCGGGCACATCGAGTAGATGTCGAGGCAGATCCAGCGCTTCGCGGTCGGCTCGAAGACGCAGTCCTCGGCGCCCTTGCAGTCCTGGCGATCGCGGCAGAGGTCCTGCGGGGTGTGGCAGAAGTAGCCGCTCGGGCCGGCGTTGAAGCAGCCGCCGTGGGCGTTGGCGTCGTGGCTCGGTGAGCAGAAGCCGCCGGCGCCGCAGTCGGCGTCGGTGTGACAGGCGGCCATGATGCACTGGTGGGTCTGGCCGCACTGACAGAGCGACGAGCTGCTACAATCGGCGTCGGTGTAGCAGGAATCGGCCTCGCACACGTTCATGGGCAGCGAGTGGCCGCCGCCGCGGGTCACGCAGCGCGGGTTCTTGCCGCCCTTGCAGTCCTTGTCCTTCTTGCACGAGCCCTGCAGCTTGGGATCGGCGTTGCCGGGCCCGGGTTTGCTGCACTCGAAGGCGCTGGCGCGATGCTGATCGGGCTCGCGCGTGAGGTCGACGCCGCTCGGGCTCGGGCTCGCGGTCTCGGTCGGGCTGGCGGTCGGGCTCGCGCTGGCGGTCGGTGAGGCCGTGACCGGCGTCGCCGTCGAGGTCGGCGACGGCGTGTTCGGCGTCTTGTCGCGCCCCGACTTGCTGCAGGCGGAGATGGCGAGGAGCAGCACGCTCAGACAGATCCGCTTCATGGTCAGCCCACCGGACAGTGGTAGATGCTCATGCACATCCAGCGCTTCTCGGGACACAGTCCTCGCCGTTGGCGCAGTCGGAGCGATTCTGGCAGGCGTCCTGCGCGGTGTGGCAGAAGTAGCCGGCCGCGTGCGAGTTGAAGCAGCCGCCCATCGGCGTCGAGTCCTTGCTCGGCGAGCAGAAGCCGCCGACGCCACAGTCCGCGTCGGTCTTGCACTGCGCCGCCACGCAGATGTGCGTGCCGCCGCAGTCGCACACGCCGCCCTTGCAGTCGGCGTCGCTGTCGCAGGCGTCGGTCTCGCACATGTTCATGCGCGGTCCGCGGCCGCCGCCGGCGTAGAGCGCCACGCAGCGCGCGTGCTTGCCGCCCTTGCAGTCCTTGTCCTTCTTGCAGTCGCCCGCGAGCTTGGGGTCGGCGTCACCCGGGCCGTGCAGGCCGCACGCCGTCGCTTCGGCGCGGTGCTCCTCGGGGGCCGTGGCGAGCACGGGGCTCGGGCTCACGCTCTCGGACGGGCTGGGCTCCGCCGTCGGCGCGGTCGTCGGTTCGGCCGTCGGGGTGGGTGTCGGGCTGGTCGGTTTTTCGCGCGTGGTCTTGCTGCAGGCCAGCGCGCTGAGCGTGAGAGCGACGAGGCAGACCATCTTCATGGGCGCATCTTACGATATAGTCGAGAGACCGTGACTGCCGGGGGGCATAGTCCGACCGCGCTCGTCGTGACGCAGCATCGCTCGACGCTGCAGCGGGGCGCGGTCGCGCTCGGCGCCGCGGGGCTCGAGGTCCGCGCGCTCGACACCCTGGAGGCGCTCGACGAGGCGCCGCCGGCCGCGCTGGTGCTGCTCGATCTCGACCTGGCGCGCTCGGTCGGGGTGTCCGACCTGGTCGCGCGGGCGCGCGCCACGGGCAGCGCGGCGGTGCTGGTGGTCGGCGCGCAGGACGCGCCGCAGCGGCTGATGGAGGCGCTCGCGCTACCCGGCGTCGATCACCTGGTGCCCAAGCGCGGCACCGCCGGCAACCCGCCGCTCGGTCCCGACGAGCTCGCGGTCTTCACGGCAGCGCGCCGCCTGGTCGGCCGCGGCGGCGGCGATCTCGGCACCTATCTCACGCGCGGCGCCCCCATCCACCGCCTGACCCTGAACGCCAGCGAGCAGCGCGCGCGCGCGATCGGCCGGCTGTCGGACTATCTGGCCGCGCTGCACGTCGCCGAGCAGCGGCGCATCGCGCTCGAGCTCGCCGCCGAAGAGCTCCTCATGAACGCGATCTATGACGCGCCCTGCGACGAGGCGGGCGCGCCGCGCCACGCCCACCTCGACCGCCAGCGGCCGGTCGACCTCGAGCCCGGCGAGGAGGTCGAGCTGACCTGGGGCTGCGACGGCCACTCCTTCGCGATGGGCGTCGTCGATCCCTTCGGCGCGCTCGAGAAGCGTCATGTCATGGCGCGCCTCCGCCTGGCGGCCGCGGGCACCCTGGCGCCGGTCGCGGGCAGCGGCGGCGCCGGCCTCGGCATGGCCATGGTGCACCGCGTGGTCAACCAGCTCGTCTTCACGGTGACCCCGCACCGCCGCACCGAGGTCATCGCCATCATGCGCCTCGCCGGCAGCCACAAGGACAACATGGAAGCCGGCACCGCAGTCCACTTCCACTTCGAGGCCGCGCCATGATCCACCTCGCCAAGCTGCGCACCAGCGGCGACGGCAACGTCCACTGCTCGCTGCAAGGCCGCATCGAAGGCGACTTCGACGGCGAGGCCATCAAGGCCGCCCTCAAGGGCTCGAAGGTCGCGCTGCACCTCGGCGAGGTCACCGTCATGACCTCGGTCGGCGTCATCGCCTTCGAGCGGTTCCTGGACTCGCTACCGGCGGGCACCGAGGTGGTCCTCCTCCACATCTCGGCCGTGGTAGCCTCGGTCGTCTCGCTGATCCCGAGCGTCCGCGCCAAGGTGAAGATCGAGAGCGCCCGCCTCCCCTTCCTGTGCCGCCGCTGCGGCGAAGAGAAGGTCGTCTCGATCCCCTATGTTTTCGGCTCGGATCGCGCCAACGCCCCGGTCAGCGAATGCGGCGCCACGATGGAGCTCGACGGCCTGGCCGACCAGTACCTTCCCCTCGGGTAGCCTGCAGATTCAGGCTTGACATCGTGAACCGTTCGGCTAGGTTACGTCCCGTTTCGCGGGAGTAACTCAGTGGTAGAGTGCCACCTTGCCAAGGTGGACGTCGCGGGTTCAAGTCCCGTCTCCCGCTCCAAGTCGCAGCAACGAATTTGAGCCGTTAGACGCTGCGACGTCCGACGGCTCTTCGTCTTTCAGGTGCGGCACACCACCTTGCGCACCACTCAGGTCGGGATTCCCGGCCTGAGACGCCCTCGCTGACCGAACCCCGGCGAGCGAGATGATCTGTGCGAGCCCCGCGCGCATCTCGTCAGGCTGCACCGTGGAGTAGTGGTGCTGCATGCTCTCGGTCGCGTGGCCCGAGACCGCGCGCGTGACGATGTCTTTCACCTGTGCGGCGCGTGCCAAGTCCTGGAAGGTCCGCCTCATGGCACGTGGGGTGACGGTCTTGGTGAGCCCGATTTTCTTGGCGACCTCACGGAAGGGCTTGTCGAGCGCTGATGGGGCGTGAAAACCACCCGTTCTTGATGGGAAGAGCAGATCGGAATCAGTGGCACGAGAAGCGGGAAGACGATCAACATGCCACCTCAAGACGTCCATCAAGGCCTCGGGAAGGGCGAGCCGCTGGTGGCGCTTCGTCTTGGTGGTCTCCATGACCTCATCGCGGCGGACGTGTGACCGGCGAACCAGCAGCACGCCCTCATCCCATAGGACGTCTGCACTTGGGCCTCGCCGCCTGAGCGGCCGCAAGCTCGATGGTCGAAGCCCAGTCGCGAAGCCCAGCGTTACGATGCCAGCGAACTGCGGGTATGCCCTCGTCATCTCGGCAAGGAAGGCCGGCACCTCCTCGACGGTCAGCGCGTTGGGCGACTCCTCGGTGTAGGTGTGGTGTGTGGCGGTGTCGAGCGGGCGCACGCCCATCACAGGGTTCCGCTCCAGCTCAAGCTCTGCGACGGCCGCATTCACGATCACTCGAAGGATCGCCAGCCAGCCGTTCACGGTGTTGGGGCTGAGGGACCCGGCTCGTACCCGGGCTGCCATGCGAGCCTTCCACTGCTCGATGTCGGCCCTGCGCAGGCTGTCGAGGAAAAGCGCACCAAATGGCGGCAGCAAATGGTTCTCGATCGTCCCCGCCCACTTCTCGCGGCTCTTGGCCGACCGCAGCTCACCGAGCGCCACCTTGCGTTCCGCGAGCAAGACGGCGAAGTCGCTGAACCGGGCTCTCCTCGGTATCTCTTGGTCTTGGCCGGCTTTGATCCTGTCCAGCTCCCCCTGCAACCGCTGGAGAGCGTCGGCGGCGGTCATCTCGGGACCCAACAAGGTCATCTTGATCTCCCGCATGCGCCCCGTTCGCGGATCGGTCGCGCGTCCGCGCACCAAGAACCCGCCTTCGCGACGCCTGAACACCCCGGGCAAGACCGGCTTCGGGCAGATCCAACTCCGCCATCTCAGAACCCACTTCAGGTCTCGCGACATGCGCGTCTCCTCTCCCGCCGCGTTCAATGGCGTGGTTGGTGCGCCGTCCTGTCTTGAACTCGTCAAGGCCGTCTCGCGAGAAGACCCAGGTACCGCGGCCGCCGCGCTTGCCGGTTGGCAGCAGGCGGTTCTCCTTCACGGCCTTCCGCACTGCACCCGTGGTCTTGAAACCAAGATAGCGAGCGGCTTCCGCGGTCGTCAGGTAGCGGGGCTCAATTCCAGCTCGTTCGCCGCCAAGGGCCCGAAGCTCAGCACGCAAAGCGGCGAGCTTCTCGGCAACAACGGCTTCTACAAGCTCCCGGATGGCGTCTTCGACCACAGCCTCTAGATAGGCGGGTGTCTCGCACGACTCCAGCAAGCTCTCGCTGTCAAAGCAGGCGAGCCATGGCAGGATTCAGTCCTGACAGATCTGGGCGATCTTGTCAGGAACCAGAAACGCCGTAACGTCCCAGCGTTCGCCAGATCGTGCGGCCACTGACATTCGCAAGCTCCGCGAGCAAGAGGACCGCGGCTGTGCGACGTCCTTCTGCACCAAGCGCGGCTTGAACGTCTTCGCTAGTGTACGCAGCGACAAAATCGTCAAGGGAGACTCTCAGCGCGGCTGCTACGGCCGTCATCTCCGTCCGGGCGAAGCCAGGCATGTCGGCGGTATCGATCTCCTCGGATGCCTGGATGCCAAGAAACTCCTCCACCCCCTCGATCGCCAGCACGACACGAAGATCGCGCATCACCCGCCGCAACTGAGCCATCCCGCGACGGCCAACCATCGAGATGCGCTCGTCCAGGCTTGCGAGGAGGCGCTCGCTGGCCTTCTGCATCGAAGACGCCCCGTCGCGAGACAGTCGCTCCACCTCGGGCCGCAGTCGCAAGAGGTCGCTGAAGAGATCAAGAACCGAGACAACCTTGGCGTTCCGGTTCTTGGCGCTAGCCATGTCTCGCACCCTAGTACTTCAGGCGATGAAGATCGAGATCCGATACCCCTGACAATGTCGCGCCGGATTGTCAGCGAGACGTGGCTAGATCTCTACGCCCACCGGGGGTACTCCTACGGACACAAGGTCGTCGCCACCGCACGGCGACGCGGCTCGGACAGGACGAGAGGCCCTCGCGCCTGGTGGAACCGCGATTCATCTCCGACCAGAACGACGCGAGCAGCCAGCGCGTCGCCGGTGATCCCCGTCCGCATGGTGGTGGGCAACACGTGTGCGTGCGCGAGACAGGTTCCCCGGGCTCTCGTGAGCGTTGGGCGCCTCAGTCGGGGCGAACAACACCTGCTTGGCACCCCAAGTCGGGACCGGCCCGACGTGTGCGAGCCCGACCTTCGGCCGCTAGCGCGGCCTTCAGGTCGCGCTCCACGCCGGCCGGTCCCAGCAAGAAAGATGGGCACGGTGAGACGCTGGAGAAGACCAACGCGTGCGTTCATGACACCAAACCTGAAGGTTCTCGTGGATCGAGAGGTTGGCCGTGAGATCGATAAGCTCTCGCTTCGTGTCGAGATCGACGAACACTCTCGGTACGCCGTCTTGGTCCGAGTTACCGATCCCCAGCAGCAGGTGAACCTTGTGCATATCTTCAGTTGGAGCGTCTTCGTGCGGCTGGGACTGAAGCGCCCGATCGGGGAGGGCGAGGTCTTGCATCACCGGAACCACGACAAGCTCGATAACAGCTACGAGAATCTCGAACGGCTGACACCCGCCCAACATGCAGCGGTGCACGCTGCCGGCAAGCAGAGGTTCTCCCGCCGGCGCCGCTTCCGCCTCGCGGGCTTCTACCTACCGCGAGCCCCCGGACCTCTGACTCGCCCACCAGCGGGCTCGTTACTGCTCGAACCTCCGCCTACACGCACAGACTTGGCTAAGGGCCAGACCGATCGACCCCCGCGCAATATGGCCGAGTTCAAAGCGCATCTCGCTGATGTGCTGCCCGCGTTGCGCGAGACCATGAACGCGCACGGTTTGTCACGCTGGGCTCCATCGCCGGTAGCCACAGCTCAGCAATGGCGCGACTCGAAGACGCTTCGCCTGGGGCTCAAGCGCCCGAACCTGCGCCTGAGCCGTGCAGAGGCCAGCCTGCTTGGTTTCCTGATCCTCGCGGGTCTCGACCGCGAGATCGTCGCAACAGAACTGGCCGTGCCCAAGGACTGGCTGGAGAAGATGATCGCGAAGCCCTCGGTCAGCCACGCGCTCGAACGGTGGCAGCGATCCCAGGGAGTACCCTACCTACTCCTTCCGCCGCGGAAACCGAGGAAGAACTAGCCGTGTCACGCGGGAGCCCTGCTCCGCTCGCCCTCAAACCATCTCAGCAACTCGACCATAACCGTCAGCGCGCCCAGTAACATGCGCCTGAAGTGCGCGGACGCCAAGAACCTCAGTAGCGATGCCATGCCATCACCTCCCCGACGCCAAGTGAGTGCTCGACCAAAGCCTTATGCCCGCAGACCGCGCGGCGTTCCAGCGCGACCGGGATCGTCGCCCAGCGCTAGACCTATCTTTTTTTCAAGAGTGTCCGTGGGAGGCGGAGACAGAGGTACCCGCGCCGATTTTTTCGGGTTTGCGCTACATGCCGAGCTGCATGCATCTGCTAGGTGGTCCCATAACGGAAACCGCGCAATCGAACGGCGAGCCAACATCCGCTTCGGGCAGCATGAACTGAAGCCGAAAGTTCTGCCGATGGTCCGAATCGCCACCCATCTCAAAAGGGTACGCGCCCAGACTCTCGCAGAGCTTGAACCACTCCCGGTAGGTCATCAGCTTGGCGACCTCACACTGCAGTCTCTCTTGAGCGGTGGCGAAGGAAAAGTAGCCGGCAGGGAGCTGTTTCCCGTCGGAAGTCTCCACCGTCCTGCCGTCATTCTCTCGCGACCGGGCGAAGTGCGACCCCTTCCCGCAGCCATCACCACCGAACTCCGCGGCAAAGTCGCCCTTCCTTTTCATCTCACAGCGATAGGTCTCCGCGAACTTCTCGAAGATCGTATCCGCGGCCTTCACCCGCTTGGATCTAGCCGAGCAGGCGGTCAGCAGCATGAGCCCAGGAATCAGCACCAAGTTCGCAACTCTTCCGGCGAGGCCGGCAGGAACGCCCATGAAAACCCTCCACCGCGTTGAAGGCCGCGCGATCGTAGTCCGCTATAGCGGAGTAGGCAACCCGACGGCCTCCATAAGGTGGCGCTCGTGGAGAGCCGCCAGCTCCGTCGAGTGCTCGCGAGCAACATCCGCAAGCAGCTCCAGAAGAAGAAGATGACGGCGAACCACTTGGCCGACTTCGCGGGCGTCTCACGTTCGCAGCTCTTCGACCTTTTGGCGGGTCGCAAGTCGGTGACGATCGACTGGCTCGCGAAGCTGGCAAGTGCCCTCGGTGTTCCGCCGTGGGAGCTTCTCGCGCCAGGTCGCGGAAGGCAGGGATACTCGTAGCGAACTAGCGATTTTCGACTAAGAACGCCTTTTTCGGATGGTTTCGCTAGCCGCCATCGTCGCTAACGTCCCATTCTCGTTCGGTTTATCAGTCTGGGCGTGCATACTGCTCACGCGCTCAGTAACGTGAGGGTCATGGACAAGCCGGCCTTCAACTCGCCGCCCAGGGGCATGACCGTTCCAACGTGGGATGGGACCCGATGGGAGGCGGCATGGGTCTTTGACGACGGCACCACACTGCCGATGCGGATCGCCGACATCGGCCCGATGCGCTATTGGGCTGTCGAACCCGCATCCCCGGACGACCTTTTCTTCCCGTTCCTCGACTTCATGTGGCCGCGCGTTGGCGCCGTGCCACAAGCAGCTCGCGCCCTGACCGCGATCGAAGAGTCGCTGCAAAGGCTCGCGATTTCGATCGCCAAGATCGATTTCTTTTTCGAGCGCGGAGAAGGGCAGGACGTCGATTTCGTGGAGACAGAGCTGGAATACATCGCCGCGATCTGCCGCTCAGTGTTCGACGAGCTTCACAAGGTCTTCCTCGCGATCTGGGAGGATACGGAACTTCTAGATCCCGAGGCGCAGCGCCGGAAGAAAGCAAGGCATCCGAAGGAGACGTTTGCGGGTGTCGCGCTAGATGGCGACACACCTCGAGATCCCGCGGCCATCGAGCATCTCTGGGCTATCCCGCCCAAGATCGCCAAGTTCTATTCTGACAGTGCTCGCTTCTTCGTTCCACTTCGCAGATGGCGCAATGGCTTCTTACACTTCGGAGAATCGAGGCCCAGCGTGCTTCGATTGGAGCGGGGCTTCGCGGTGTGGATCGACCGCATGCCTTTCGCGTCGATGAAGATTTGGAAACCCCACCATATGCACGCCACCAACATCGCCTCGCTTCGACCGTTGATGGCGCATCTCGTCAACAGCACCACCCTAGCGTGCGGCGAGTTTGCGAAAGCGATCCGTTCGACACTGCGGGTCGGCGACGAGCCAGGCCAGTCACGAAACCTCTATGTCCGGTGCAGGCACTCGAATGCCCTCATACGCACGCTCAACGTGCTGGACGATGCCTCGCCCTGGTGGCGTGACTGATACGATCGCCAAGACGAGAGTACGCTGACAGCATGCCCCTGTTTGAACCAGAACGTTTGGCGGTGTTTGCAATGGAGCGAGCCAGCGAAATCACGCGCTCGCTCCCGCTCAGCGGCGCGACCAACCGGCTCACGACAGAGACCAACCGTCGCCTCGCCGTAATCGAAACTCTTCGGCAGAGACGGGAGGCCGGTGTTCTCACTGCCCTATCGGAAACCAAGATCGAGCAATCGTTCAACGAACGTGTTTTCAGCGACGTCTTCGACTACCCGACCATGTTCGGCACCAAGGCTGATTTCCACCTCGTGCCAAAGAACCACTACCAGGCGAGCGGACGCAAGGATGACTTCGCGCTGGGGTACTGGAACGGTACCGCTTTCGTTCCTGTGGTTTTGGTGGAGCTGAAGGGTGCAGGAGTGGACCTTGAGAAGGCCCAAGGGTCAGAGTACGACTACCTTAGCCCGATCAATCAGGCCTTCAGGGCCGCGAAGGGAAGCGCCGTTCGATGGATCGTGGTCTCGAACTTCGATGAAATGCGCCTGTTTAGGTCGAGCGACTGCTCACGCTGCGAGATCGTGCGCTTCGATGAACTGGACTCTCCCGTCGCATTCTGGAGGGCATACGCTCTGTTCGGGCGCAGCAACCTTCTCGGGACCCCGGGCGAACTGGGTGCCCTCGAACGCTTTTTCAACGGGGGTGGGCCCATGATTGTTGACCGCCAGGACCGATTCCTCAGACTGACCCATAAGGCTCGTTTCTCCCCTGAGCCTCCGCAGGAGCCGTTTCTGAGCCACCTCCATCTGCTTCTCAAGAGTTCGCTCGAAGCCGGCGCCAGTTGGGCGGCACGGTTTCCCGCGCCTTCTCTCGATGCGGGACGCGTAGCAAGCACATTTGTTCCGGACGAAAAGAGGGGAATCGTTCACCATGGGCGGCTCGAACTCACGCAAGGAGGATTTCTTCACGCCTCCGAGACCATCGGCCGCTTCGACAATGTGGAGGCAGCCGAGATCGTTCGCTCGATGACGTCGTTCATCCTCATGGCCAAGCACACAATGAAGACGGTCTTTGGCGACGGAGGCCCATTCTTCTCATGGGAACTCCTGGACCTGCCAGAGGCGTTCAGCGTGAGCAATTCTTCTGTTACGCGCTTGGCGCCCCGCTCACGGGTACCTGAAAGGTCGCTCCTCCTGCACGAGATGAACAGCAAGACGGTTTCCGCATTCGTTCTCGGAGCGTTAGAAGAACTGCTATACCCGCTGCGGGCGGGTGGGGGTGGACGCTGCCCGATTCCGGAGGGGCTAGAAGCGATCGTGCTCGAACTGATGGAGAAGCAGGCGTGATCCGGGGAGGGGCATGGTGACGAGCAAGGCCAAGAAGGCGTACCCGAAGAAGTATGATGGTCTAACAATCGATCTCGCGAAGAAGCTAGGGCGCATGTTGCTGGAGATCTCTGACAAGTATCCCCTATTCTTCCGAACGGAGACGGACTTCTACCCCCTCGTCTTCGCCTACTTTCATCTAGACTTTCCTGGTATCCGAGCAGAGTTTGCGCACCAGCTTGGTCGCATCGACTTCAAGTTCGGTGGGACCACCAACCCGGGCTACCTTGAACTGGCGGTTGCACCGCGCGCACTCGGCGATCTTGAGCGCCCACGCAAGGCTCCGCCGAAGACGGAACTCTACGCCACCAAGAACTCGACTGAGTTGAAAAAGCTCTCCGCTCTGCCGCAGTCGAAGGCGAAGCAGCGAGTACTCTTGCTGGTGGACCTCCGCAAAGATCCGCACGACATCGAATCGTTGACCGAACAGTATTTGGCGGAGGGGAAGAAGCTCGATATTGAGAACACGGTGAACGTCATCTACGTTCACCGTGACCGCAAGAAGGCGGACAAGATCATAGTAAGCCGAGCCAAATGCGGCTTGTAGAAGTCTGCACGCCACGCGCACCACGATGCGCACCACCACCAGTGTCACCACGGAACGCGGAGGCACGGATGTTGTGTGGACCCCGGTGCGAGAAACGGCCCTGCTCTGCTTGTTGCCCTTCCCGGGCACCTTGCCAAGGTGGACGTCGCGGGTTCAAGTCCCGTCTCCCGCTCCAGATTCAGCTAGGACGAACGCCCGGTTGCCGGCTCTGCCCGACCGGGCGTTGCCTTTTTCGGGCGGCGGTCCGCACCGGACTCCGCACCGGCGCGGCGGACCAGCTTGATGACGCTGGCCATGGCCATGCGCTTCTCGTCGAGGGCGACGGTCGAGTAGTGCTCGCGCATCCGCTCGGTCGCAAACAGCACCCATCACGCGTCCAAGAACGCGAACGCACACGCGGAAAAGCGCCCGAGAAGTACCCGAAAGATTCGCCCAAAGGGATCAGGCTCCCCCTCGGAGCCCACATCTATGGCGGACCCGCCCGCGAACAGCTTCGCAAGGTGCCGAGGGCACCGGCGAAGGCGGTCACTGACCGTAGATGTGGTTGCCCACCCATCTACGGCGACGTCGACCACTGCCGGCCAATAGCTCACATCTACGCGTCCGCGGTCGCGAATGGGTCCCCCGGGCGCCCCCGTCGCACAGGCAATTCCGACACGATCTTGTATGCTCCCGGCGTGGATCTGCAGGTGCGACGCCGATTGCTGGATGAGATGCTCGCGACTCGCTTGGCCAGCGGTCGTTTCCCCCTGCAGCGAGACCTGCGGCTACGCAACGCTGATCATCTCGATACGATCGACGAGATGGTCTATCACGGCTTCGCGGCCGTGTACACGCCGATGGGTGAGGACCGGCCCGTGATTAGGCCTACAATCCCGGGCCTCGCCCTGCTGGACGGCGAGCCCGTGGACGGGTTGTGCCAAGCTGGCGATGCCCTCCTCAGCGGCATGCGAAAGGCGTTCGCGACACCCGACGGCGACCAGAAGCGGTGGTCGATCAATGAACTCGCTCAAGAAGCCGGTGTGCCGCTTGCCGCAGTCCTGCCGGCTCTTCCATTCGTCGATGAGCTACCTGGGATTTGGGGGCTTCACCCCGACCCAGATGGTAATACCAGCGGCCAACTCCTCGAGGGGATCCTGAGAGCCCCGAACCTTTCAGCCGCGGTGGCTCGAGCCCGCGCTCGACTCTCAGAACAGGAGAGGCTCAAGCAACAGGCCGATTCACAGCCAACGCCTCCTCTCTCCGACAAGCCGACCGCGCAACCGCCGAACGACCGAAAGGCCAAGCCGTCAGCTGCCCGTCGCATGACTCAAAAGCGCCCCCCTCGCCCGCCCAAGATCCCCAAGAACCGCGCCCTGAGCACACGACACGCCCTCAAGGGAACCGCGATCTTTATCTCGATAGTCGACCTGTTCTCGATGGACGGGCCTCTCGTCTTCGCCGCCATGTCCGCCCTCCATCGAACGCTGCGCGCCGCACTCGACCAAGAGGCCGGCATGCGGGGGGTGCAAGTTCTGAGCTGTCTCACAGGAGCCTTGTTGATTGTTCCAGACGACGCTCGAACTGAGGTGACTGAGCTTCTCGCCAATCTCGCTCCTGGTATGGCAGCCGCCAGTGTCGCTGTCCGAGTCGGCGTGGCCCACGGTGATATCGCATTTCTTGAAGACGCAGATGGCAGCGTCAATGGCATAGGCGTTTGCATCAACACAGCAGCCCGCCTTGCCAATGCCAAGGAGAATCCGGGCCTACTCGTCGACGAGTCTTACGCGAGACACATCGTTGGCGTCCTGCGCGATAGCCACTGGTTGGCCCCAAGGAACGCACACTCTCTCGACATCGTCGGCAAACGCAATGAACCATTCCGCTGCTTCGCCGCGCCATCCGGGTCATTCGCAGCCCTGCCGTCATCCACCTTGATACCGCCAGAAGAGACGCCACCCTTCGTGAATCTAGTCCTGCTGGCGTACGACCTACCCGGATTCTCCAGCGGCGACACGCGTGAGGTCACCGCCAGATTCGAGTCACTCGTTGGCGAAGTCCGCCGGTTGAAACAGAACGGCACCATTCCGGCCGGCGCACTCGTTGCACTTTCTCCTGGAGGAGATGGGGCAGTCCTAGGATTGGAAGCACTGGACCCGAGCGTCGCTCCCGCAATAGCCGAGGGTCTTCAGCGAGCGCTCAGGGTCGAGAGTTCCCAACGCTCAGAGCGTACCGATGTCCGCGCTCGGATCGCGCTGCACTACGGTCCGGTTTTCTTCTATCAGAGCGCGGACGCTTCACCCAGATTCACAGGACCCACGCTGTTCCGTGCAGACGAACTCGCAGCAGACCACGACGCTCGCCTCCACTCGGGGTCCGTCGTCTTTTCCGAGGCGATGATTGGTCCGGCTTCCCTTGGCAGCCGCGGCGAAGCGGCCATTGAATTCGCAGAGATCGGCGCTCTTGCGGTACCTGGCGGCACTCCGATTCGGCGCTTCGTTAGGCGGACCTCGCCCCCGCAGCTGCCGGGCCCATCACCTTCCTCGCAGGCGCAAGACCCGTCCTCCAAGGGAGTGAACCACAGCCCTCCCCCCGACCCGACCATCGGAACAGCACGGGCTACCGCATGGATTCGAGAAATCTTGAACCCCTGGCTCGCGGCCTTGGAGCGAGAGTTGCCGATCCTGCGGAAGGGAAATCCCACTTGGGACCCCTTCATGAAGAAGCTCACCCAGATCCACCCGATGAGCCGTGCCATTGCGTCGCGGAGAGCTCTCGAGGACCTCCTCAAGAAAAGGCGTGAGTACGTGCGCCCCATCAGGCAACGCGACCAGCTCGTGGCTGAACTCGAACAGCTCGCCGCTGCGGCATCCTCCGAACTTCTTGCTCGCCCCGGTTTCGCTCAGCTTGTCTTGGACAAGGTCAAGGACTACCAAGACTCGGGCACCAAACCTAACGACCCATGGGGGGCCTATTCACCGGACAAGATGGCCACCATCGTGGCAGAGCATGTCGTAAACCAGGACGGCGAAGTCGGCTGGCCCTATACCGATCGCGAGTTCTGGAACAGGTACCGTTTGGACTTCCTCGCACATCGCACAGGCCCTCACTTTGAGAAGCTCGACGAGGCAGTTCACGAGCTCGCCCAGACTACGAAGGCCCTCAGGGACCTCATATCCAACTGGCACTTCGACTTGTGCGGCACCTACGGTCTTGATCCGACAGGCGACACGTAAGACAGCGACCCGACAAAGAACGCCACGCTCCCGAAAACATGGGCCGCCCGCAAAGACGGCGCGCTACGATGCCGTCTGGACGTGCAGCGGTCTGTTCGGTAGTGCCTCTCCACCGGGTGACGGTCCATGACAACCTTCGACTGGCGCGTAATCGACGATGGCAGGCGTTTTCAGGAGCTGGTCGGCAGCATCCTGGTGCACGAAGTGTCGAAGCATCTCCGGCCCTTCGGGGCGGATGGGAAGGACTATTGCATCGACGCGTCCTACGAGGGCCCCTACGACGGGAAGGCAGGCAAATGGATCTTCCAGGCGAAGAACTATAGTGACCTAGCCAACCTCAAGACTAAGCTTACGGAGGAAGTTGCTCGAATCACCAAGCATCTCGACGACCCGACAAAAGCAACGGTTGGCCATCGACTCTGGCGCGACACCAGCCAATATCGACTCCTCACCAGCGTTGACGCTCTTCCACAACAACATCTTGATCTCCTCGCCATACTCAAGCCTCTGAAAGATCGGGGCATCGAGGTGGACGTATGGCTCCGCTCGAAAGTTGAGACTCTTGCCTGTGGCCATCCAATCGTCCTGCAGCAGTTCTTCGGGGTCGACCTACCCATGCTCATCAGCCCCGCAGAGTTCCGCAGGCAACTCCTCCAGGGACCTCTAGGGTCGTCGTACGCGGATCTCACCTTCAGGTCGGGCAAACGAAGCGCAGAAAAGTTTGACCAGCTCCTCGACTCCGAGGCGATCGTCCTGCTCGTTGTAGGGCCTGGCGGCTGCGGCAAGACTCGCACGTTGATAGAAAACGCATTCCGAATCGATGAACGCCCGGAATATCAGGCCCACTTCATCCAAGTCGAGGCTGAAACGTTTGATGCGCAGGCCGCCGAGCTCAATCCCGCAGAGCGACATGTCGTCTTCGTAGACAACGCTCCTCGGTACCCTCACCTGGGACGGCTACTCAAGCTGGCGACGACACCCCGCTTCAAGGATCGCTTGAAGCTCGTCCTGTCGGCGCGGAAGAGCCTCGCCTCAGACATTAGGACGAACCTCTCGCTCAGCCTTGCGTCCCACAAACGACTGGAATTCGAACCCCAACGGCTCCTCGACGAAGGAGTTCAGCTTGCAAAGGAACTAGGTCACGACGATCTAGTGGCGAAAGATATCTCCACGATGGCCTCTGGCCTACCGTTGTGGATTGTTCTAGGTAGCCGCGCAATCAAGTCCGGAACCCACCGGCAGGACCTCCGCCAAGACGAGGCAATTCAGAGTTACCTTAAGAGCTACTTACAGGAAGTATCAGGGCCTACGCAGGCTGGCGCGTTGCAACTACTGCGAGTCCTGTCTGCGCTTCAACCTGTCGACATCTTGAACGAGAACGCCAGAGCGATGGTCGCATCCCTGATGAACACAGATGTGCCCACTCTGGTGGCACTTCAGGACTTAGCTCTTGACTCGGGATTTCTAGAGCGCCGCGGCCGATATGTTCAAATAACACCGGATATTGTCGCAGACAGCATTCTCGTCGACGCGCTCTTCGCGAAGGATGTACCCACAGATCTCCACAAGCGCCTCTTAGCTGGCCCCGTCCCGGACCCCCGCAGGCTAATATGGAACCTGGCTCGCGCGGAGCGACTCTCCGGTCAAACGCTCCTCCACGACTTCATCGCGAGTGCGGCCAACGGGGTCGCGGACGCCGACGGTCAGGGCCTCCTCAACACCCTCCACCTACTTGCCCCCCTGTCCCTGGTTCGACCGGCAGACTATCTCGATCTGGCAGAGCGCATTGAGCGTGCGGCCCGGCGCCTAGGTGCTACAGCCAACGTTTCTTCCGCGATCGCGTCGGGGGCGGCCCAGGTCTACGCCCACGTCGGTCTCCGGCCGCGCGTCCTCAAACTCTTTGCCTCACTCGAGCAAACTGTCAAGGGCGTCGGCTCGCCTCGAAAGATGTTGCTTCAGGCGCTGGAGCGCTCTTTCCTTCAGAATCGCCTGGCAATTGCGGAGCACCTTCCGGTTCTGCGCTCCTGGTGGAACGACCCCGATGAGGCGCTCCAGCATCTGGCAACTCAATGCCTAGAGGTCTCCCTGAAGCTCGAGTTGAACCGAGAGACGTTCCGAGGCGTGCAGATCACATTTGAGATCTTCCATCTCCTGCCGACGGACCCGCTTGTCCAGGGACGAAAGGCATCACTGGATCTACTGTCTGAGTTCATCTACGGGGCTGGTCCTTCGAAGCGGCGGCTACTGGTTCAACTCCTTGATAACTCCATAAGGGAGGCTAGCCTGGAGCACCGGCGCACAGAGGACACGCCGCCAATCAGAGCCTACTTTGCCTCGCAGATAAGCATGCTCTTTGACCTAGTCGAAAAGCTCGTCCAGGCAGAGGGGGAACTCCTTGTCCTAAGCAAGATCGTGCATTGCCTGGACTGGCAACGTCGCTTCGGCGCGCCGCCGCTTTCTACCCGTGCGGGCGCGCTGATTGCCATCGTTGAAGCGAGGCCAGGATACTCGCTGTTCAAGATCATTGCCACCCACAGCTTCGACGACAAGGAGGAGGATGTTGCCCGTGCTGCAGCGGACGTCGTCAGAGACCTAGCCCCCGAGGACTTCCTGGACATTCTGAGCCAGCATGCCAAGGCCGCATCCGGTCGAGGCATGAGTCTTCTCTTTGAGATCGGCCGACTTGACGAGACGTATGGGAGAAAGCTACTGGACCTCTACTGGTCGAAGGCAGAGTACATCCCTGAGGCGTTCGCGGCATATCTGGCCGCCGCACTCCGAATCTTCGGTACCGACCAAGAGCTGCTCTGGCGTCTGGCAGAACAGGGCCCTAGATCGAGGAGAGTTTCTGCCATGGCAGCCGGCCGCATTCGGCCCGCCTGGTATAGCGGTTTTAGACTCACAGACAAAGACTGGGAACTCATGGAGCGGATTGCCGAGGACCCAGATCCTTCCGTGCACCGCGCGCTGTCGTCGATGCTGCGTCTCTTCGTAACGAGCGAGACGGGCGATGCGGAACGGGCTCTACGAGTGGCGAAGCATCTCGCAATGCACGATCTTGACGTCGTTGGAGAAGAGGTCGCTGAAGTACTCAGGGAAGTCCTGCAGCAAGTGCCAAGCCTTGAGCCGACTGTTCGGGACAGCTTCCGCTGGCTACTACCAGCGAAGTCTCTTGATCAGTATTGGATCGCCTGGCTCATGAATGCGCTCGGTCGAAGCGACCCAGGATGGCTGTTCGACTTCTTCAAGGAGCGATCACGTCGAGGGTTGGATCCGCTACCACCCAGACTCCTAACTCAGCAGGTCGGCCCTCCACCCGGCAGAGACGCTCTAAAGGCATTGCTGCTCGGCGCGGTCGGGACGATGCCTGGCACGCGCGGTGAGGCGTTCCTTTCGGGGTTCACACGATGGCTCATCGGTCCTCGTGTCACCGGTGATCTCATCGCGGTCGCCAGCGAAGTGCTTACGGGGCAACCAACAGCCAATACGATTGAGGCGCTTGCATACTCACTCGCGCAACTCGAGGAGGACGAGGCGAAGTACGCAGTGGCGGGAGGCTGCCTCATGGCTGCTCAATCTCTGGGGCCTGTACAGCAGGAGCGAGTCGGGGAGGTAGTCGGAGACGTGCTAGACCCTGGAGTCATCTCATGGCAATCCGGAACCGTGCCAGCCGCGCTCGCGCGCGAAGATGAACTACTCGAGTGGATGGCATTGTCATTCCCAGATTCCAGGTCGGTCGCCGCTTTCGTGCAGGAAGCAAAAGCAGCTGTGAGAGCGCGAATTCAAGGCATACTCGATGATGATGACGATTGGTAGGAAGCGCCACCCAAGACATCGCCCTCCCGCCGCGAGGCCGGTGTGGTGACGTGCCTGGCGAAAACGGGACCAAGCCAAGCTAGAAGTTGACTTGGCTTACTCGCATGTGGGCTTGTCGAGGTCTCCGTGTTGGACCCACCCAACGAGATGCTCGAGGCTCGGATCGAGGTTCGGCACCACCACGAGGCGCCATTGCCCCACGTGGGTGATGGCCGTCACGGACGTGCCGATCGGCAAGGCTGCTACAGCCGCTTCCGAAGGTGAGGCACCTTCGTCTCCATGGTGACGATACAGGGACGCCTGGCGGCTCGTCACCGCGTCCCTTGTATTCTTGCAACGCACCGCGGGGCCCCACCCTTCCGTTGCCTGCGACGCCTGGAGGCCGCTTGGATCCAAGCTGACTGCGTCAACTTCAACCCAGCCGCGGAACCGGATTCTCTTGAATTCGCCTTCCACTGCGACGCGGTTTTGGTCGGTTTCGGTCGTTACAATCCTCACATCCTCGCCGCCCGGGATGTACAGGAGGCCGAACTTTCCCTCGGCGTCGACGGTAATGAGCTGGTCGCCGCGGAGGAAATTGTTTCCCTTCGGCGCCCCGGTTTCTGATGTCGGCCCAGAGGGCGTGAGCATTCCGCAATCGATCCACTTCGATACTCGGCCGACGGTGGCTCGAACTCGGCGCCCAGAGATTCTCGAAACGAAGACCTCCGCCCCGGGGAGCGCCATCAGGCCTTCGGTCATCCGGAGGGTCTTGCGAGCGAAGAGCCGGATGCCTTTCCGCTCGGCAATACCGCGGACCTTCGTCTGCTCTCCGAGCTCGACCTTGATTCGTCCGTCGGGGGTAGCCCCCTTCAACGAGAGGTGCGCGCCGGGGGGAGGATCGGCGACGGCGTCGCCGCCTAGGTCGATCCACTCGTCGCCGGTCGTCGAGACGTCGTTCCAGCAGGCGGCCGATGCTACGCCGCTGCGTGGGCCGCAGCCTCCAAGAACCGCGGTCGCAATCGCGATCATCCACGTTTTGGCTAGCACGGTATGCCCTCCGCCCCGGGAGCCCGCGGTGGCGAGGACGACCAGTGGCTGTTCCACTTGGGATCTCCAGGCGTCACGTAGAATCCGGGATCGTCCTTGAGCGCCTGGATCGACTTGGGGTACCCGCGAATCATGGCCTCCACTTCGATCAGCGCCTGTCCCAGGTAGGGGTAGATGTGCTCGCCTTCCGGGCTCACCAGCGACCACATCTCGTCCAGGATAGCCGTTCGGGATGGCTTTGCCATCAGGCGCTTGGGAACCAGACCGGCGCTCGCGAAGTCGCGGAACAAACCGAGAAGGAAGCGCTCGAAGTGGGCCGTGGTCAGCTTCTGCAGTAGCCCGCGGGCCTTCTTCTTGTTGCGAGCAGAGAGGCAGGTGAGGTCCGAGATCTTGGCATCGATGGCCTTGACGGCCGCTTGGACGCCGGCCCGATCCGCGGGCTTGATGTCGATGTTCGGAGACTGGCAGTCCTTCGTCGACTTGAAGAGAGTTCCCTTGACCCGCGGGATCGGGAAGCGCAGGTAGTTCAGGAAGAGGTCGGGGCCGCACGAACGCCCCGCCTTCCCGAAGAAGAGATTACGCATGACGCTGAGGACGTCCTTGGACTTGCCAGCATGGCAGCCATAGAGATGGAGCGACGAGTCGACCGTCGTGGCGGCTCGGATCGGCTTCAAGAGGTCGCCGAAGCGCTTGATGTACGCGCCGGCCCGCTGGCTGTTGATCCCGACAGGGTCTGACGTCAGGGCATCATCCACGCGAACGTGGACCAGACCATCGTTGTCGCCGTGCGAGTAGAAGTAGACGTCACCGACGGTGTCACCCTTGGCCAGGTTCGCGGCCATGATGCGGTGCGCTGCGGGGAGGCTCTCCACGCGGACTTCTTCGGGGTTGGCGATGTCTGCACCGTGCCGCCACTGGATCCACCCCTCGATGGCCGTCTGGATCCCGGAGTCGTCCTCATCCTCCAGGAAGCTGAACGCAAAGTCGATCTTGGCCATCGCGGTTGCTCTAGGGCGTCGGCGGCTTGGTCAGATTGACGTTGAGGCCGACAGGCGCGGGAGGATCCAGCGTCAGCGCGTTGGCGTCGAGGCGCTTCTGCTGCCGTTCCACCTCGAGCTCGAGTGTCTTGGTGCGCGCTTCGATCTCCCGCTCGGCGGTGTCAGAACAGCCCGAGCAGTGTCCGACCATCGCCTCGACGCGGACGCCGGCGGTCGGAAGGCTTGCGATGAAGTCCTCCACTGACGGAGCGGTCTTGATCCACCTGCCGATGGTCACGAGTCCCTTCAGGTGGGCCTGCAATGCGTCCGCGGCGACGTGTGGGTGCTCATAGGTCCGGGCGACTTTGTCGGCGTGAGCGACCAAGGCGGCTTCCGAAGGCGTCAGGCTGCCCACGCGGCGCAGGTGCTCGAGCTCGCCAGGGGCCAGCTTCAGCGTCGTCTCGGCCTCCTTGAACTCGCGCTCGGGGCCATCAGCGTGGTCCAGCATGGCCGCGCGGGCCTTCAGAGACGCGCGCTCCATCGCCTGCTCGAGCAGCCTGGGCGACGCGCCTCTGTCGCGCTGCACGCTGGCGCCGGCGAGGTGGACCGCGGTCTTCCAGCGCTTGACCTCCGAAGGAAGCGTCGATAGCACACCGGCGACGCCGGCGGGGGCCGGGAGGTCGGGGATGCTCATCAGCTCGTCCACTTTGATGAGGTCGGCGAGAGCATCCTCGAGCTCAGCACCCAGGCGCACCGGGAAGATCGAGGCGTTGAGGTGGAAGCCGAGGAGCTGATTCTCAGCGAGGTCCCAGAACGCCTGCCCCGCGATCGTTGCAGCCGCGAAGCGCGCGTGCCGCTTTGCGGGGTCTTCCGCGAGCCAGATCGCCCTCATGTAGTGGAGGAGGTTGTCTTCGATGTGACACCGGAGCCGAGCGAAGTTGGCGAGCGCCCTCCGCCGCGCGGCTTCTCCAGATCCTCCTGAACCGCCAGCATCGTCGATCTCGACGTCCTCGGCGTCGGCCTTCGCCGGAGTGTCTCCGCGAACACCCTCGCTCGCGAGGACGCTCACTGCGAAACCAAGAGCGTCCGCGACCGACTCCGCGACCTCGGACTTCTGATAGTAGCGCGCCGCCAGGACCACGCCGGCGGTGAGCCCGATGACGCTGGGATTGGCCGCAAGCGCCGCGAAGAACCCCCGCAAGGCCTCGATGGAGGGCTCCTTGCCGAGAACGTCCAGGATGTCCGGGCGCAGGCCCGAACCGCCACCTCCGGTGATGAACTGAACGATGCGCTTGAAGGCGCTGGCCGGCCCGAGCAGCAGAGCAATCGTCCCGTCGATCGCGAACTGCACCTTGACGGATCCGGCAGGCACGCTCCCGCGCTTGTGGAGCTGCCCTGCGAGCCGTTTCACGGCCTTCGCGACCGGGCTGTCTCCCGACTCGAGGCAGAGCAAGCGGGCTGAATCGAAGCCGTCCAGCATCGTCGAGTCGAGGAGGTTGTCGCGCAGAATCCCTTCGTGACAGCTCACCCAGTCCACCGTGACGTCGGGCAATGGATTGGGCATGACGATGACGTAGGTCAGCTCGGACGGTGCATGACGCACCTTGTAGTGGCTGAGCTGCTCATAGAACTGGTAGGTCACGGAGTGACAGGGATTTCGGTTGGTCACCCTGCGCTGCCGGGTCTCCTCGCGCCCGACCTCCTCGCTCGTCGAGACCTTGACCTTGCGCTCCGAGCGGATCTGCTCGGCCACGTGCTTCGTCAGATCGCGTGTGTGCTGGAACTGCTTTTCGAGAAAGCGGACCGTCGATCCACTGACCTCGCCGCCGATCGACCAGCTCCGTCCCGCGGCAGCCCCGACATTCCGGGCCAGATTCCCCGACAGCTTCCAGTTGAACGTGCGCTCGACGCGATCCACGACCTGGTGGCTGTCGTGGGTGGTGAGCTGGGTCGAGACCTGGCGGTCGACGAGGTCGGTGGTTTCGAGATCGTGGGACGTGCTGGTGCGCTGCCAGCTGAAGATCTTGATGTCGATCTCCTCGCCGGGTGCCAGCGCAATGGCGCCCACCGGCTCGCCGATGGTGAGGCCGAGCGGTTCCCATGCCTGCTCGATCGTCACCTGACAGCCCCAGAGCGGCTTGTCGAGATCCCACGAGCGCCGGGTCCAACGCTGCGGTCCCCAGGCCGAGAGAGCCGGGCCGAACGGGGGCTCGGTCGCCACAAAGTGCTCGCCCTCATCGGCGGGCGGCAATCCGTCGGTCACGCCGGGGAGCGGCAGAGCCGAGCCTGACAGGAGCGCCACATGGTTGAACTGGTGGATGACCGGAGGGATAACGCGTGTGGGCAGTTCGCACTCATCGTCCAGGCCCGGGAAGCTGGCGCGTTCCACAACGTCGGACCACACCTTGGCTCCCGCGGACCACCGCGTCGGGAATCGCATCCGCGCATGCTTCCGCGGCAGCTCCCTCATGTCAATCGCCCCGCGAACGGCTGTCGCCGATTCCACGGCACAGGAACGCCGCACCGAGGTGTCCGCACCAAACTCCGCACCGCCCCCGTGACGGACCGTGACGCCCTGTGACGCCTGGAGACAGGCAAGTCATCGTCACGGTTCAATTTCGGCTGCGGTGCTGCGCCTGCGATCCTTCTTGCCAAGGTGGACGTCGCGGGTTCAAGTCCCGTCTCCCGCTCCAACCAGCAGCAAACGGCCCGCCCGGACCCTCCGAGCGGGCCGCGGTGTTTTCGGCCCGCTCTTCCCCGACCGGTTCCGCTTTGGTTCTGCAGGTGTCACGTAGAATCCCGGGGCGTCCTTCCGTCGTGGTTCCCGGGCAACGCGCCGCTATGGCAGCCAGCCTGAGGAACGTGCATCGCCGTTTGTTTGCGACCAGGTGGCCGCGACAGGTCCCGCGCTGGGCGTTTCAATCGCAACGATCGCCTTGTCGGTGGAGATGAACAGCATGCCGTCGGCGGTCAAGATGGCTCCACCGGATTTGTCGCAGCCCGTGCCCAGCTCCACCTCCGACTCGCGTAACTGAGGGTCTTGAATACTCGTCATGACCAGACGCTGGGCCCGCGATGATGGCTCGCATTCGTAAACATAGAGATGACCATCGTTGCCGATTGCGACGACCTGGCTGAACTCGTTGGATAGCTTCGCAGATCGCCAAGCCTCACCCAACGACTCAATGCTCACGCGGAACAAGAAACGGTCGAGCTCATTGTCGGCTCGAGCGACACCCCAAACATCAAGATTGCCGTCCACCACAGAATCCCGGATGGCGCCGGCACCCATCAGGACGGGCGCAGTCCCGCATGCATCTAGCGAATAGAGCCTGGAGTAACCGTAGCCCCCGCCGTTCATCGACGACCCAAGAATGCACTCACTGACCGGGATCGGGCGACCCCCAGCAAACGAACCAAGGCAGTCGTCATAAGACCACATAAGAGAACCATCCACAGTAGCCAGTGCCACATATCCTTGTTTGGTCGTGGCGATGACTGCGTCCCCCCAGCCGGTCCCGTTGAGCTCGGCTCTACCAAGAGGCACTGACTTCGCCCAAAGCAGAGCACCGTTGTCCGTGCGAAACTTTCGCACCCTTCCATCGAGACCAACAACAAACACGCCCGTTCCGTCAAGCAGCGGCACGTGCCCGCCCTGAGCACCGATATCGCGCGACCATCGCATCGTTCCCGCAGCGTCTCGGGAGTACAGCGACCGACCCGAATAGTAGACATTGTCTTCGAGATCCACAGCAAGGCCGGCGGCAAGCGGCTCATCAGTGCCAACGCTCACCCGCTTCAGGACCTCGCCGGTGGACTCATCCAGATAGGTCACAAAATGCCCAAATGACGTCGCCACGATCTGCTTCGATCCCGCGAGCCTTGCGGGGGCGGACACAGCCTCGCCGAGCGTTTGCTCCCAGACCTTCTTCAAGGGTCGCTGCAACGACGCCATCGGACTCGTACGTGCGACGGTGGCATGCGAAACGCAGGAGACGGACTGGGCAACACAAGCGGCGTCCTCGAAGGCCGACCCGTCCTTCTGCGCGGACGAAGCACCGCCGTCGCAGCTACAGCCCGAGACTGCGCAGACCACAGCCACGATAAGAGCCCTCATTCGACCATGCCTCGATCGTCCCGGCAGAGACCACCCGACATCAACGTTCCGGCGGAGGCTTGCGGACGGTGCAGGAGGGCGGGATGAGGAGGCCTTCGTTGGGGTCGCAGGTGGCGGCGACCAGGTCTTGTTTGCAGGTGTCGGGGTTGGTGAATTCGAGCTGGTCGATGTCGCAGACGAGGCGGAAGGTCTTCTTGCACTCGGAGGCGCTGTCGTAGCAGTCGGTCAGGTCGCCGCTGCGGCCGTCGGCTGCGAGCTGGCAGTAGCCGAGCCCGCCCTTGGGACACTTCACGGCGCGGTCGCAGATCCGACTGGTGAGCTGCTCGCACTGCGAGCCCTCGCCACAGCCCATGCCGAGCAGCGCGAGCAGCCCGACCCCACACCACAGCCTCACCATACTGGTCATCATACCGAGACTGTCGCGATATCGAAGCGTTACGTGCGCGGTTAACGGTGGGCGTCGGGGCGCGTCTTGTCTTGGTAGGAGGGACGAGATGCGGGGAATTGCGGTGGGCTTGCTGGTCGTCTGGGCGGGGGTGGCGGCGGCGGGGGAGGTGCCGGGGGTGGGGACGCGGTATTCGTGTGGGTTCTTGCCGGGGGCGAAGCTGTTGGCGGTGGCGGAGCAGACCGGCCCTGCCGACGCGGTGATGATCGAGCTGGAGGAGTTGGTGAGGCACCCCGACGCGGCCTTGATGGAGCGCGCGCTCTATCAGGTTTCGGCGCTCGACGTTCCCAAGCTCGATGTGGTGCAGCGGATCGTGGTGCAGAACCTGCTGCTGCAGATGGAGTGGGGGAACCAGGCGCCGGAGGTGGCGATGGAGGCGCGGGCGCTGGTGCGCTGGCTGGCGCTGCCGCCGGTGGTGCTGGATGCCATCGGGTCGGAGCCCGAGGCGGGGCTGGCGTTCTATGTGGGACCGCGCGCCGAGTGGGTCGAGCGGCGCGGGCCGAGCTGCGGTGATGCGCCGCTCGTGCATGAGTACAAGAACCGGGGGGCGCTGGCGTATCGGCCGCTGCGTACGGGGCGCGTGAGGGCGCTGGTGGCGCAGCGTGTGGCCATCGACAGCCGCGGCATTCCGCATGTGACGCCGCTGGTGGCGCAGGTCGAGATGCGCGGCGGGATCAGTGACGGCGCGCCGGCTTGCGCGCTCGAGTTCGACCCGCATGCGCTGGCCGCGGGGCGGCCGGCGGGGCTGCGCGCGCAGGCGCTCGCGGAGCTCAGCCATCCGCCCTTCGTGATGGCCAAGGACGGCGCGGCGACCTGCTACGGCTGTCATGCCGACGACGGCTCGCGCTATGGCTTCGAGGACGTGCCCGCGGCGGAGGCGGACGCACTCAACCTGGCGCGCCGCGAGGTCCTGCTCGGCCTCGCCGCCCAGCGCCTCGGCTGGGTGTCGTCCGCCAACTAGGCGTTGCAGAGAAGGTCGAGGTGCGCTGAGGTGTATGAGGAGCGTGCGCGACCCCGAGCCAAAGCCTGCTGCCGCGCGCCCGGTTCATGCCGAGCCGCAGGCGGAGGCCGGCGCGCAGCACACCGCCGGCCCGGGCGCCGTCGAGAGGCAGCTCATGGGGCGCGATCCGGGCGCGCTGGCCGAGCTCCTGGCGCCGCTGTCGGAGAGCGAACGGGGCGAGCGGCTGGCGATCCTGCACACCACCCACGGCAATGCCTTCGTCGGCCAGGTGGTCGCGATGCTGGCCCAGCAGCCGAAGGGGAGCGCCGAGACCAAGGGGCTGGCGGAGCCGTTCCGCACCAAGGGCGACGCGCTCGTGTTCCACGAGCAGGCGGCGCAGCTCGTCGCCGGCGTCATCAAGCGCGGGCTCAAGTCGAAGAGCCGGCAGCTCCGCAACTCGTGCGAGTGGATCGATCAGGGCATGTGCAAGACGCGGATCCTGACGCCGACCCACGACGCCAACACGCGCGCCGCCATGATCGACGCCGGCGCCGCCGGCACGTGGGCCATGTTCGACCAGACCAAGCTCTATCCGACGCGCGGCGGCGACTACGCCAACCTGAAGGATGCGGCGAAGGACCCGCACGTCGGGCTCTACGACAAGAAGTTCCACGGCTGGATGGTCGAGGGGACGATGCTGCTCCTCATCAGTCCCGACACCCAGCCGGAGGACATCGAAGGCACCCTGATGCACGAGATCCAGCATCAGGCCGACCAGCATGATCAGGTGGGCTCCGCGGGCCGCACGCCGGTAGACGACTGGGGCGCCGCGGAAGACAACACCAACAGCTACCAGAGCGAGTTCCGCGCCTACTGGGTCGGCGACGGCGGCGAGGGCGTCGGCCACGACACCTTCGGCTCGTCGCACGAGAAGGCGCAGAACAACACCGTGAACGGCACCGACCGGGCGACCGGCCAGCCGATCAGCAAGAAGACGCAGTTCCAGAACCGGCGCCAGGAGCTCATCGGGTGGCACATCCTCCACTCCTATCCCTGGGCCAAGGACCTCTACCTGAACGATCAGGCGTTCCAGGACATGGTGGACAAGTACACCCAGCCGGTCGGGGCGAACCTGATCAACTCGGTGCGCATCCAGCGGCTGACCGAAGCGCTGGCGGCCCAGCAGCCGCGCGCCAGGCGCGACGAGGACCAGCGCGCCGAGCTGATGGCCAAGATGATGGCGCTCGACGCGGGCGACAAGCGCTTCCTCCGCAACGCGACGCGGTCGAAGCCATTCTGGGACTTCGCGGGCGATCACCTGGTGGCCGAAGACCTGCGTTCGCTGCAGCAGATCGTCAGCGCGTAGCTCCCGCCCGCAGGACCGTGCCGGAACTTGCCGACGTCGCCGACGCCCGCGCGACGGCGCTAGCCTGTACGCTTTTCGCGCCATGTTCAGCAAGCTGTTTCGCAAGACCCGCTCGATCGACGAGCTGATCTTCGACATCGCCGAGCACCAGCGCGCGGCTGACTACGACGAGTTCTACACGCGCATGCGGACGCACGACTTCTACACCCCGATCGAGGGGGCACCTCCGGGCCCGTCGGGAATGAAGATCCGTTCGGACGGCAGCATCCGCGTGCCGTTCGTCGAGCTCGAGGGCGCGAAGATGGGGCTCTTCTACACCGATCGCGGCCATCCGGCGCTCGGCACCACGTTCGGTGGGATGGATGGCGTCGAGGTGCTGCGCCACACCGTGTCGTCGCGCGAAATCGAAGGTGTCGTCTTCCAGAACGCCGCCAGCTCGTGGATCGGGCTCGACAAGGACAAGTGCCGCCACCTGCTGGAGCTGGCATAGACTCGCGGCCATGCGACTTCTGGGATCGATGGCAGCCTTGCTGCTTCTGACGACGGTGGGGTGTGGGCACTCGAAGCCGGCCGCGGCGCAGGCGCCGGTCGTGAAGCCGGCGGGGCGCTTCGACTATGTGGGCGCGCTCGCGCTGCGGGCGAACCAGCCGAAGGAGCTGGCGCGCTGGTACACCGACAAGCTCGGGGTGGAGATGACGATGGAGTTCCCGGGCGGCGTCGCCGGGGGCTTCGAGTCGGGCAACGTGAAGTTCAACATGGCGATCGTCGACGCCACCGGCGACCACCCGGGAGCGGCGCCGGGGACGGCCTATTTCGTGCTGCATGTGGGCGCCTTCGATCGCGTCCTCGCCGAGCTCAAGGCGAAGGGGCTCGAGCCGTTCGAGCAGACGGCGGACGAGCAGGGTCACTTCGCGACGTTCCGCGATCCCGAAGGCAATCAGGTCGCCATCTGGGGAGACTGACGTCGCTCAGGGGCGGCGCGGACGCTGCTTTCCGACCTCGGCCTTGATGATGAGAGCGCGCTTCCCGAACCGCACGCCGTCGGCGGCCTGCGCGATCAGCATGCGCACGTCGGGCGCGTCGAGGTCGGCCGCGCTCGCGAGGCGGATGCCGCGCACCTGGCTGCCGCTGCCGGTCAGCCGCTTCGTGGGGTCGTCGAGGCTGGCGCCGCGCCAGAAGAACAGCGTCACCCAGCGCGGATAGAGCGCGATCGAGACGATGATGTCCTGCTGCCGCTCGCTCGCCGCGAAGGCGATCACCAGGGCGTTGTAGTTGTCATAGACGAGCTCGAGCGCGCCGGGTAGGAGCTTGCGTAGCTTGGCGAGGGCCGCCCTGCCCTGCGCCGCGATCGCGCGCTCGTACCTGCCGAGGAAGGTCGCGAGCCGCGCCGCCGGCGTGAGCCCCATGCCCCCATCATAGTGGAAGGTGTGGTCTACTCGGCCCCGATGTCGTGGCCGCTCGGGATCTGCCTCGCTCTCGTCGCGCTGATCCTCCTCATTCCGGTCACGCGGCGGCTCCTCGTGCTGTGGGCCATCTTCCTCCGGCGCCTCGTGCCGGTGCTCGGGCGCAAGCTCCGCCTGGTCGGCAAGCACTACACGACGGCGCGCGCGGTGCGGCTGGCGTTCGAGGATCTGGGGCCGGCCTACATCAAGTTCGGCCAGATGATCGCGTCGAGCCCGACCGCGTTCTCCAAGGCCACCACCGACGAGTTCGCGCGCTGTCTCGACAACGTGCGGCCGATCCCGCTGGCCCGTGTGCGCCGCATCCTCGCCGACGAGCTCGGCGAGCGCGCCAAGACCGCCTTCCAGGCCATCGACGACGCGCCGCTGGCGTCGGCCTCGATCGCCCAGGTGCACGCGGGGCGCCTCAGCGACGGCACCCAGGTGGTGGTCAAGGTGCAGCGCCCGGGGATCCGCGGCCGGATCGAGCAGGACCTGGCGCTCATGGGTCTGGTGGCGCGCATCGGCATGTTCTTCAGCAAGGTGCTCCGGCGCGCCAACCTGCGCGGCATCGTCGACGACTTCCGGCGCACCATCCGCGAGGAGCTCGACTTCGAGCGCGAGGCCGGCAACATCGAGAGCTTCAACGCGCTGCTCGCGTGCGAGGGCCTCGAAGAGCGGGCGCGCGCGCCGCGGGTGCACCGCGAGCTGACGACGCCGCGCGTGCTCACCATGGAGCGCTTTCATGGCGTGCGCATCGACGACAAGGCGGGCGTCGATGCCCGCGTCAGCGACGTCGTCGAGATGCTGCGCTCGACCAGCGAGGTGTTCTGGAGCTGCGTGTTCCTCGGCGGCTTCTTCCACGGCGACATCCACGCCGGCAACATCATGGTGCTCGATGACGGGCGGCTCGGATATCTCGACTTCGGGATCTTCGGGCGCTTCTCGGACACCCACCGCGCAGCGCTCGCGAGCTGGATCGCCGCCATGGTGTCGGGCGACGGCGAGCAGATGGCGCGCGCCATCCAGGAGATGGGCGCGGTCGGCGCGGGCGTCGACTGGAACGCCTATGTCAAGGACGTCACCGAGGTGTTCCTGCCGCTGCGCGCGCTCACCGTCGACAAGCCCGAGATGATCGAGGCGTTCATCCCCAAGGTGATGGCGATGGCGGCCGCCCACGACCTCCACCTGCCGTCGGCATTCGTGCTCATCCTCAAGCAGCTCACCTATTTCGGGCGCTATGTGATGCTGCACGCGCCGCACTACAACGAGAACCTCGACCCCAAGTCGCAGCAGACCTTCGTGAAGATCTTCATGAAGTTCAACGCCTGGCGCGAGAGCACCGGCGGCGGCGCGGTCGCCATCCGCCCGGCGTCGTGACCGCGCCGCGTGTTCCGCGGCGGAACACGCTGTTCCGAGGCGAGACAGCGTGGCCACGCGATTTCGGCGCGTTGAGCGGCGGCGCGCCGGTTGCTAGGCGATGGGCGTGGAGGTCACTCATGCGCCTGTCCCCCGCCCTGCTCCTCACCTGCGCCGCCGCCTGCAGCTCCGGTTCGTCCGCGCTGGCGGCCGACTATGTGAACGTCGATGCCACGAGCTTCAGCTCCTGCCCGACCGCCGCGCCCATCACTCCAACGGCTGCCACCTCGTCGAACACGGTCAACACGGCGAACAGCCCGAACACCGTGCACACCTGGTATGGCACCAGCCACGAGTGGGTCTTCGTGTCGACCGCAGCCGGGATCCAGGTGTGGGACTACAAGAGCGGCTCGCCGGTCTTCGAGGGCACCCTCGGCAGCACCAGCAATGGCTTCATCGGGTTCGATCCCATCGATCAGGGTGTGGCGAACCAGCGCCTCCTGGTGGCGCTGCGCAATGACGCGCATGTGAAGAGCTTCCAGATCAGCTTCAGCGATCCGAGCAACGCCATCGGCACCATCGGCGATCTCAACCTGTGGAACCCGTCGAGCGCGGGCACCTACGCCTGCTCGGGCACGAATCCGTCGACCATCGACCCCGGCAGCACGTTCCTCGTCGGCAACGACAGCGCGCCCAGCCTGGTCTATGTCACCAACGAGTGTCTGAACGGCACCGCCGGCTCGGTCGATGTGATCGACGTCAGCGGCACCAATCCCGTGCTGCGCCAGCGGGTCGGCGTGGACGTGGCGCCGGTCGGCATGGCGCTCGGCCCCGGCGACGACGTCCTCTATGTCACCAACGAGAAGGCGGGCGCGGTCACCAAGAGCCTGATGGGTGTCACGACCGTGGGCTCGCAGGTCGGCTCGCTGATGGTGTTCGAGGCGAACACGAGCGCGCCCTATCTGGTGCTCAAGAAGGCCGTCAACCCGGGCTGCACGGCGGTGCGCGTCACTACGGGGTCGAATCGGGTGTGGGTGTCGGCGCGCTCGAGCCATGACGTCCAGGTGTTCGACGCCGACAAGCTGCTCTCGGACACCGTCAACTCGCGCATTGCCGTGTTCCGTGTCGGGCCGCAGCCGACCGGCATCAAGATCATCGACGGCAACAAGATCCTGGTGGCCAACTCCGACCGCAGCGAGGTCTATCACAAGCCGTCGCTCACGGTGTATCGCGTGGCCTCGCTGATGGCCGAGCTCGGCTGGGGCGACAAGGGTCACACCCGCATCGAGCCGCCGCCCTGCTACCTCATCAGCACCGCCAACGGCACCACCGGCTTTCCGCGCAACCTGGCCGCCGACTCGCATCGCTCGTATGTGAGCCTGGCCAGCGCCGACAAGCTGCAGTGGGTCAACCTGACGACCATCCAGAGCGCCTGCCCCTGACCGGCGCTATGCTCGCGCGGTGAGCCGGGTCGCGCGTGCCCTCGTCCTCGTTGCCCTGGCCGGCTGCCACCGCTCGCCGCGGCGGACGCCGGCGCCGACGCGGGCTGACCCGATGCGCGAGCCGCCGGTGGTGTCGCCGGCGCCGAGTCGCGTGTATGTGCACGGCAAGATCTATGACCTCGAGCAGCGCACGGTGGTCGCCGAGCTCGGCGGCGCGCCGCGGCTGGCGGTGCAGGACGAGCGCGACGTGCTGGTCATGGATCGTGGCGAGCTGCGCGCGATCGATCTCCTGACCACGCGCGAGCGCTGGCACAGCACGCAGTTCTGCTGGAACCTGGCGCTCGCCGGCGACCAGGTGTACTGCGTGTCGGGCGCCGGCCTCGCCACGCTCGACCGCGCGACCGGTCAGGAGCGCTGGCACCACCCCGGTCCGTCCCCCGACGACGTCGACTTCGCGCACGTCGCCTTCATGGCCGATGGCGTGGCGTGGACCGACGACGATGGCACCCACCTCCTGGCGGCCGCTGACGGACACGAGCTCGCGGTGGACGGTCTCGACAAGCCGCTCGCGGCGGTGAACCGCGTCGGGGCCGGCTTCTGCGTCTGGCTGGAAGAGCAGCCGTCGCCGATCGACGTGCGCTGCTGCCAGGGCGTGTCGTGTCGCAGCTTCAGCGTGGCGCGGCCGCCGGGCCACCTCGACGGCCGCTGGAGCTTGCGCGACACCGGCGGCGGCTTCGTGCTCGCGGGCGACGGCGCCGCGGTCGCGGTCGACCTCGCGAGCGGCGCACAGCAAACCCTCGACGACTTCACCGCGGTGGTGCGCGACGCCGGCGGACGCGCGGCCGGCTTCCTGAGCGGCGCGGTGCCCGCCCTCGCCTACCACGACGGCGCCGGCGCGCCGCGTCCCCTGACGGACGTCGCCAGCGACCCCGACGTGGTCAGCGCCGCGCGCGCCGACGCCGGGCGGCTCTATGTCCCGCGCTATCGGTTCATGAGCGTCGGGGCCGGCCTGCAGGCCTTCGATCGCGCGACGGGCGCGCTGGTGTGGAGCGCCGATGTGGAGATGTGGCCGGTCGACCACAGCAAGTACTTCAACCGCATCGAGCTCGAGCTCCGCGGCGACCATGTCCTCCTGTGGGGCCACGAGTCCTCGAACGACTATCTCCAGGTGTTCGACGCCCGCACCGGCAAGCGTGAATTCGTGGACCGCACCGACCGCTAGCGCGTCGGGTACCATCCGGCCGTTGTCCGCCGCTCCGACATCGCCGAGGCCGTGGCTCCTGCCCGCGGTCGAGATCGTCACCATCGGGCTGCCGTTCTGCGCGTTCAAGGTGCTCACCGGCCTGGTCCTGCTCGAACACGGCGCGGCCCCGGCCGGCTACGCGCTGATCGCGCTCGGGGCCATCGACCTCGCCTTGAACCTCGTCAACCTGGGGACGCTGCTCGGGCTCCGCCGCGCGGTGAGCGGCGTCTGTCTGAGCGACGTGGTGATGCGTCGCCTCGGTCGCAGCGGCGCACGGCCCGATCTGGGGCTCGCCCTCGACGCCCTGCTGTCGTTCGGCCTGGTCGCCATCGTCATCGGCTTCGGGCTCCTGCGTCACCTGCCCAGGTGGGGTCTCGTGACCTGGAACGTGGCGGTCATCCTGAACGTGATCGGCGCCGGGCTGAGCCGCCTGTGGGCCGCGCTGCGCGCCCGCGCGGCGCCCTGATCGCCTGGCCGCAGATCTGGCGGCGGCGGAATCTGCGCCTGCCTGGATCTTGCAGCGCTCGGGGGCAGGAGGTGCAGCATGCCGAGCAAGGCAACCAAGCAGGCGGCCGCGCGAGACAAGCGGCAGGGTAAGGCCGCGTCGACGCAGGCCGGTGAGTTCGTGCGTGAGGAGATCCACCATGTGCGCGAGGGCAAGCACGGCGCCCGGTCGACCAAGCAGGCGATCGCGATCGGGCTGTCGAAGGCGCGCCGGTCGGGTGTGAAGCTGCCGGCGCCGCGGCGCGGCACGACCAGCGCGGCCACGCGCAAGCAGGCCACGCGGGACCTGGCGAAGGCCGGGAAGAAGCCGGCGCGCGCGCGCAGCCGGGCCGCCTCGAAGGCGCTGAAGAAGGCGCCGCACCGCGCGGCCTCGCACGCGGCCCTCAGCCGCCAGGCCAAGTCGGCCGCGCGCCGCCGCCGCCGCGCCGCCTGACGCCTGCCTACATGCCGAAGAAGCTCTTGATGCCGTCGAGGATGCGGGCGCGCTCCAGCTCCTCGCGCGCCTGGCGCGCCGCCTCGTCGAGCCCGTCGCGCGCGGCGGTCAGGCCCACGCGGCGCTCGGCGAGCTTGTTCGAGACCTCGACCGCGATCTCGGGCCGCTCGCGCAGCACGCGCTCGAACGTCGCCTTGTCGAGGCGATAACACTCCACGGCGGTGACGGCGACCACGTCCGCGGTGCGCGGCTCGCCGGTGACGAGGCCCATCTCGCCGAAAAAGTCGGGCGCGGTCAGCGTGGCCACGGTGCGCACGAGGAGCGGCGCCGGGCCGTGGCCATCGGGATCGACCTTGGTCCGGATCTCACAGCGTCCCGAGGTCATGATGTAGAGGAAGTGCGCCTTGGCGCCCTGGCGGGTCATGACCTCGCCGGCCACGAAGGGCGCCGGGATGAGCCCCTCGGCGAGCTGGCGGAGCTCCGCCTCGTCGAGCGAGCGCAGGAGGCCCACCGTCTTGGTGGCGCGGATGCGCTTCTGCATCTCGCGCTCGGCGTGACGCTCCTTGCGGGCCTCGTCGTTGACCTCGTGGAACAGCGTCTGCGCCGGCACCGCGAGCGTGATCTGGGCGCGCTGCAGCGCCGCGAAGATGCGCGTCCTCACGCGCGAGCCGGTGGAGTCGTTGCGCTGCATGTCGATGGTCCAGTACTGCACGCCATAGTTGGCCTGACCGGCCTGCAGATCCTTGCCGAAGTCGAGACACAGGCAGCACGGCGGCGGGTCGGCCGCGACGTTGTCGATGGGCGAGCCGCGCAGGCCCTCGTCGACGGCGTCGATCACGCGCCAGGGCGGGAAGCGATAGTCGACGTTGAAGTAGGCCCAGCAGCGCTGCGGCACCTTCACGCCGTCGCGCTGGCCGAGGATCATGATGTTGTTGGCCAGGAGCTGCGCGTTGGGCACCACGATGGTCTGGTAGTCGCGCGTCTGCACGATGGTGTGGCGCCAGCGGATGGCGCGGATGATGCCCTGCCGGCCGTTCTCGAACTGCAGCCAGTCGCCCTCGTGGATGGAGCCGTCGAGCTGCAGGGCGACGCCCCCGAGGATGTTACCGAGCGTGCTCTGCAGCGAGATGGCGAGCACAGCGCTGACCACCGCGCCGGTCGCCAGCGCACCTTTCAGGCTGATCTCGTGGTGCGACAGGACGCCCAGCGTGGTGACGACATAGACGACGCCGGCCACGAGCTCGCCGGCGATGACCGGGAGCAAGAGGCCGACGCGCGGGAGCAGCACCAGGAAGATCAGCATGAAGACGAGGTTGACGACCACGAAGAGGCGCACGACCTCGTTCGTGATGGCCAGCCGTTCGGACCACTCGGGATTGAAGGACTTCAGCGCCACGCTGCCGACGTAGCTGGCGAGCGCGAAGCCATACAGGAAGAGGGCGCGGCGGAGACGCGGCCGATGTTTGGGCGCCAGGCTATTGACGATGGCGGCCGAGAACACCAGGCCGCCCAGCACCCCGAGAAGCCAGATCACCTCTGCGGTCACGATGGGGCGGCATGATGGGTCGGACGCGGCGAGGTGTCAATTCGGTCAGGCTTCGTCACCGAAGCGCACCGGGATCGCCACCGGGATGAGGTAGCCGTCGTCGCGCGTGGTGAGGACCGCGCCCAGGCCGAGGCGGCGCAGGCTGTGGATCGTCGAGTAGACGCGGCGCTGGCCGGCTTCGGGTTGCATGCGCTCGCCGGGCCAGGCGGCGCTGCGCAGGGCGTCGGTGTCGAGCGCCTGGCCGGGGGCCGACAGCCGCCGGTCGACCAGGGCCAGCAGGGCGAGGCGCAGCGAGCGGTGGCGGGTCAGGTGGACGGCGCTCTGGCCGGCGACGCGGAACCAGCGGGCCTCCCGGCCGACCACCAGCTCGGCGGGCGGTGCGCTGGCGGCCGGCGCCGGGACCTGGCCGAGCGCGTGCTCGACGAGGACGCAGGCCATGCGTAGATCGCAGGAGGCGAACGCCGACGCGCGTGCCGCGACGGTGCGCGCGCGGGCGCGGGTGGCGTCGGGAGGCGATGCGCAGAGGTCGCTGTGGCCGCGGCTGACCTCGACGAGGGCGGCCAGCAGGGTGTCGCGGGGCTCGACCATGGCGGCGGCGCGTTCGAGCGCGCGTGCGGTGCCCGCGCTGTCGCCGGCCGCGGCCAGCAGCGCCGCGCGATAGGCCTCGAACATGCAGGTGGTGCGGCTGTCGCCCGCCTCCCCGGCGATGCGCACGGCCTCGTCGAGGAGCGCCGGCGCGCCGGCTTCGCGGGCGAGGTGATGGACCACCGCGCGGTAGCCCATCGCCAGCGCGGTGAGGCGGCGCTTGCCGCGGGCGCCGAGGGCGGCGAGGCCGTGCTCGAGGTGGAAGGCGGCGCGCTCGAGGTTGCCGGCCTCGGCTTCGACCCAGCCGAGCACGATCAGACAGCCGGGCTCGAGCAGGGTGGCGCCGATGCGCGCGTGCAGGGAGCGCGCGGACTCGAGCGCTGCGCGCGCCGCCTCGAAGTCGCCCAGGTGGTGGTGCACGACGCCGAGGTGCTGCAGCGTGTAGCCCTGCGAGAAGACGTCGTTGGCGGCGCGATGGGCCTCCAGCGCGGCGAGCTGATGGGTGCGCGCCTCGGCGCTGCGGCCGCGCTCCGACTCGACGAAGCCGAGGCCGTCGAGCGCGTCGGCCTCCTGGCTGGCGTCACCCAGCGCGTGGAAGCCGGCGCGGGCGCGGGCAAAGCCGCTCATGGCCTCGTCGAGCGCGCCGCGTTCGGCGGCCAGGGTGGCGGTCTGCGCGTCGATGCCGGCGAGCTGCCAGGGGTCGACGGTGCGCGCGCGCGCCGCCTCGAGGTGGGCGAGCGCGTCGGCGCCGCGGCCGTCGTGGCGGTCGAGGCGCGCCAGCAGTCGGTGCACGTCGACCTCGATGGCGGCGGCGTCCGGGGCGGCCGGTCCGGCCCCCGGGAGCAGCGCCGCCAGCGCGCGTTCGGCGTCGCGCCGCGCCTCCGCGGTCCGGCCCACCGTGAGCAGCGCGGTGGCCCGGGCGACCCACAGGCGGGCCGCCAGCGCCGCGGGCGTGCGCCGATCGAGCGCCTCCGACGCCGCCGTCAAGAGCGACACCCACAGGCCGGTCGGCCCCAGGCGTGACAGCGCGGGCGCCAGCGCCAGCGTGGCGCGCACGCCGAGATCGGGCGCGCGCGGCAGCCAGCGCCGCTGCACGGCGAGGAGCTCGGGGGTCAGCGCGTCGAGCTCGCGCAGGCGCCCTGCCCCTTCGCGCCCGCGCGCCGCGGCGGCGAGCGCCTCCGCCCGCTCGAGGTGGAAGGCGGCGTGGCGGCGCTCCACGGCCTCGCGATCGTCGCGGCCGGCGAGCGCCTCGCCGGCGAAGCTGCGGATGCACTCGAGCAGCCGGAACGCGCCGTCCGCCCGCAGGAGCAGCGCGCGCTGGCGCAGCGTCTCCAGCGCGTCCACGACGGGGCCCGCGAGCTCCACCACGGCCTCCGCGGCGGCCAGCGAGAAGGCCGACTCGAAGAGCGCGAGCTGGACCAAGGCGTCGCGGGCCGCCGGCGGCAGGAGCTGCCACGAGGCGTCGATGGCCGCGCGCATGGTGAGGTGGCGCGGCGGCAGATCGCGCCGCGTGCCGCGCAGGAGCTCGAGTCGCTCGGGGAGGCGCGCCAGGAGCTCGGCCGCCGACATCGACGCCGCGCGCGCCGCGCCGAGCTCGATGGCCAGCGGGATGGCGTCGAGCCGCTCCACGAGCTCGCCGATCACGGCGTCGTCGCCGGTGCCGCCGCGCGCCCGCCACAGCTCGATGGCCGCGGCGCGGGGCAGCGGCAGGAGCTCGAGGACCTGCTCGTCGGCGATGCGCAAGGGTTCGCGCGAGGTCACGATCCACTGCGCCTCGGGCGCGCGCTCGAGCCAGACGCGGAGCGCCTCTGCGCAGGCCTCGACCAGCGGCTCGGCGTTGTCGAGCACGACGCACACGTTGCCACGCTCGCCGAGGGCGTCGCCGACCTGGAGCAGCGGCGCGTCGTCGAGCAGCGGCAGCCCGAGCGCGCGCGCCATCGCGGCGGGCAGCACGTCGCCGCTGCGGGCGTCGGACAGATCGCAGAACACGACCGTCCGCCCGGCGGCCAGCGCGCGCCGGGCGATGTGCACCGCGAGCCGCGTCTTGCCGAGGCCCGGCCCGCCGAACAGGGTCAGCAAGCGCTCGCCGCGCGCGAGGTCGGCCCACAGCGCGGCAGCCTCGCTGTCGCGCCCGATCAGCGGCGCATGTTCGAGCGGCAGGGTGGGCATCGAGGCGCCCTGAATCCTAGCCGGTTCGTGCCCCTTGTGGTGCTTGACGAGCGCCGCCAGGTGGCACGAAATGGCAGCCATGCGAATGACCTGGGTGGTCGTGGTGGTGCTCCTCCTCGTGGGCTGCAAGAAGGAGAAGAAGCACACGCCGAACGAATCGCCGACCCCGACCGCGAGCGGCGCGCCGGTCGACGCGGCGGCCGCGCAGCCGTCACCCACCACGGCCGCCACCGTCGACGCCGGCGAGCCCGATCCCGAGGTCGGGCTGCGCGCCGGCAAGCGCACCGGCCTGGGCGCGCCCGACGAGAAGCCGGAGGTCGCCGTCGAGGCGCTCATCAAGGGGATCGCCGAAGGCACCGTCGCGCCCGCGCGCCTCATCGATCCGGCGGCGGGCTTCGTCAAGACCATCATCATGCCGGGTGCCGAGGAGAAGGAGGTGCCCGAGGTGCACAAGCGCCTGTGCGGCAAGGCCGCGGAGAACGAGCTCGTGGCGCTCGCCAAGAACCTCGTCGCTCAGGAGGCCGAAGATCCGTCCCACATGGATCACGTCATCGCCTGCTCGAACAACTTCCTCGCCAGCCCCGATCCCGAGTTCGGCCTGCTCGAGGACAGCGGCGACCCCAAGACCGACCGGCCGGCGCGCCCGCTCGCCTACGCGCTGTGCCGCTCCGACGCCGCCGGCGAATATGACGCCAACATCGAGCTCTTCCTGCTCCCCGACCCCGAGCGCGGCCTCCACGTCGCCGGCGCCCTCACCTGGGAGTCCGGCATGAACCCCGAGGGACCCTGGGCCTCCTTCGCGGACGACCTCTTCAAGGGCAAGTGTAAGTAGCTAGGCGCGGCGGTTCCGGCCGCGGCGGAGGAAGCCCCACAGGACGAGCTGCAGGGCGGTGAGGCCGGCGGCCGGGATGAGGCCGCCGAGGGCTTCGCGCAGGCCCTCGAGCAGGATGCCGGCCCGCTCCGGGCCCTCCAGGTGGGCCGCGCCGCGCAGGACCATGAGGACACCGGCCAGCGTGGTGGCGATCGAGATGAGGAACGTCACCAGCGCCAGCGCCACGCACAGCGCGCCGAGGTCGAGGCGGCCGCGGGTGCGCCACTCGATGAACAGCGTGATGAGCCCGACCGCACCGAACATGACGCTGGTCATGGCGGCCGGGCCCATCTCGCGGAGGGTCGGGATGTCGCGCGAGAGCAGCCCGAGGACCACGAGCAGGAAGAGGATGCTGGCCGCGCCGAGCGCGGTGGCGCCCAGCGCGGCGAGGTCGCGGCGCGGCGCGACCAGGGCCGCGGCGGAGGCGGTCTCCAGCGCCTCGGCGAGCTCGGCGGCGCTGCGGAAGCGCTCGCCCGGCTCGCGCGCCATGGCGCGGGCGCAGGTGGCGGCCAGGCCTGCGGGCGCGCGCGGCGCCGCGCTGGCCAGGGGGCGGTAGCGCGCGGCGGCGGCGAGCTCGAGCGCGGACGCCACGTCGCCCGACGAAGCGGTCGCCTCGTCGGCGCTGGCCTGGTACGGCGCGTGGCCGGTCAGCACGTGATAGAGCAGCGCGCCCAGCGCGAAGACGTCGGTGCGCTCGTCGATGGCGTCGACCTCGCCGCGCGCCTGCTCGGGCGCCATGTAGGCGAGCGTGCCGAGGACGCTGCCGGCGCTGGTCTGCGACGGCGACGCGGCGCTCGGGCCGGTCACGGTGTCGGGCAGCTTGAGGCCGCGCACCTTGGCGATCCCCCAGTCGAGGAGCCACGTCTCGCCGTGCTTGTCGATGAGGATGTTGGACGGCTTGATGTCGCGATGCACCACGCCGCGCTCGTGCGCATAGCCCACCGCGTGTGCGGTCTTGATGAGCGCCGGCAGGAGCTCGAGGCGCGCGCGCACGTCGGCGGCCGCGGCCAGCGCCTCGGCCAGGGTGCGGCCGCGCACCCGACGCATGACATAGAAGGGCGCACCGTCGCGCTCGCCGCGCTCGTACACCGGCGGGATGGCCGGATGCTCGAGGTTGCCGGTGACCACGGCCTCGAGCGCGAAGCGGGTGCGCGCGGCGGCGCTGCTGTGCTCGGGGCGGATGGTCTTGACCGCCACGGTGCGCGCGAACTGCCGATCCTCGGCCTCCACCACGCGGCCCATGCCGCCCTTGCCGATCTCCGCGCCGAGCACGTAGCGCGCGTCGCCCGCCGGCGCCACCGCCGGCGCCGCTCCCTCGGCGGCCAGGGTGCCTTCGAGCGCGACCCGCGCCACCGTCTCCGCAAACGCCGTCTCCCCCATGACGTCAGCATACCGGGGGATCTGCCCTTATGCTCCGTCACATGGCCGACCAGTCGAGACGGGTTCCTGACAACACCGCGGTGCGCGTGGCGCTGTGGCGGGCGCTCCATGTCGAGGTGGACCCACCGCCGCACGTGCTCGAGGACACCGTGGGGCTCGCGCTGGTGGCCCCCGAGGCCGGGTGGCGGCAGAGACCCGACATGGATCCGCTGCGCACCAGCCGGTCGCGCGCGTCCATCGTGGCGCGGGCGCGCTTCGTGGAGGACCTGGTGGAGGCGCGCCCGGTCACGCAGTATGTCCTCCTCGGCGCCGGCCTCGACACCTTCGCCGAGCGCCGCGCGGATCTCGCCGCGCGCCTCGAGCTGTTCGAGGTCGAGCAGCCGGCGACGCAGGCCTGGAAGCGCGAGCGCCTCGCCGAGCTCGGCCTCACCCTGCCCCGCTCGCTGCACTTCGTCCCGGTGGACTTCGAGGCCAAGCAGTCGTGGCTCGAGGCGCTGGCCACCGCGGGCTTCGACGCGCGCAAGCCGGCGCTGGTGTCCTCGCTCGGTGTGATCATGTATCTCACCCGGGAGGCCATCACGGCGACCCTCGAGCAGGTTGCCGCGCTGGCGCCCGGCTCGACCTTCGTGCTGTCGTTCATGCTGCCCTTCGAGCTCGCCGAGCCCGCCGAGCGCCCCGGCCTGGAGATGGCGGCGCGCGGCGCCCGCGCCGCCGGGACGCCCTTCGTCAGCCTGCTGGCGCCCGCCGACCTGATCGCCCTGGCGCGCGCCGCCGGCTTCGCGCACGTCGAGCACATCTCGGCCGCCGCGCTGGCCGAGCGCTACTTCGCCGGGCGCCCCGACGGGCTCCGCCCGTCCAGCGGCGAGGAGCTCCTGGTCGCCACCACCTGACGCACGCAGGCGATCCACCAGGGTGCGAACGTGCTGGGCGCGTCGGGCCAGGCCTGCTCGGCCAGGTATTCGAGCTCGGTCTGGTCATCGCGCGCCGGATTCTGGGTGATGCGATCGTGGGCCTGGATGGCGGCCCGCAGCGCGGCGTTGGCGGGGCCGTCGATCGTGAAGGAGCGCCTGCCAGCCGATCACGCAGGTCGAGCTCTTGCGCGCGACGCCCCTCCCGGAGGGCGCGGGCGGCGTCGTCGAGGAGCAGGCGCGGATGATCGTCGAGCGTCCACGCCGGTAGCACGCGACGGGCGACCTCGAGCGACAGTCGACCGCGCAGCGTGTAGCCCGGCCACTCGTCCAGCCGCTCGCGGAGGACGAAGACCGCGTGCCACGCGGGGATCGGCTGAGGCGCCAGCGCAAGCTCGGAGAGGTGTGCGCGCTCGCCGTCGAGGATGATGTCCGGCACGGCGAGCTCCTCCATGCGGGCGACCCGCAGGCGCTGCAACTCGAGCGGGGTGTAGAGGATGGTGCCGGGCGGCACCGCCAGCATGTCCCCGGGATCGCGGTCGGCGAGGTCGGGGCGCTGCGCGCACGCGTCGGCCCGGGTGCTCCCCCACAGGAGCTCGGGCAGCGGCCCCAGCGCGCGGAAGACCGCGCCGAGCGCCGCATCGGCGACGTCGGCGAGCGCCTCGGTGCCGAGCGCCAGCCGGCCGTGCTGCGCCACCACCCGCGCCACTTGGTCCAGGGCGCTGGGCAGGTCGGGGGTGGCTTCCACCTCGCCAGCGTAGCACCGCCGAGGCTGGTCCTGACCGAGCGGCTGCGATAGCCTCGGTGCATGGAGCTCGCCGAGTTGAATGAAGCGGAACGGGTCGCGCTGGTGGCGCTGGTGCAGAAGGCCGTGGGCGCGGATCACGAGGCCTCTGATGACGAGGCCGACCACGTGGCCACGCTGGTCGAGGCCTTCACCGACGTCGAGTTCCAGCTCGTCAGCAGCAAGGCCGACGCCATCGAGGACGAGGCCGGGCTGCGCAAGGCGATGACGAAGGTGCGCCCCGAGGCGCGCGACACCATCTATGGCTTCGTGCGCGAGGTCGTGCTCGGCGGGGGCGTCGTCGGCCGCGAGGCCGCGCTGCTCGGCTGGATCGAGAAGGAGTGGCAGCTCGCCACCTAGCTACCTCGAGATCAGCATCGCGAGGCGCAGCCACCTGTGCTTGAGCAGCTCGATCTCGTTGACCATCGACTCGAAGGCGTCGCCGATGTCGAGCGAGCTGACGTCGATGTCCTTCTCGGCGTTCCAGCACACCTCGTCGTCGCTCGCATCGTCGGGGTCGTGCGTGCGCGTGGTGTCGGGCTTGCCGAGCTGCTGCGCCAGCGGGTTCTTGGCCGGCATGCACACCGACGGCGTCACGTTGCGCAGCTCGGGGACGATCTCGCTGGTGATGACCTCGTCGAGCGCGGCGCGCATCTCGTCGTTCCAGGCGTCCCAGTGCCACTCCATCGTCTTGTTGGTCTTGCTCGCGGGATCGGCCTTGGGCGCGAAGTCGAGCGCGCTGAACGGCTTCATGCGATTCGGCAGCTCGAGCGCGAAGTCGAGCGCCTGCTTGGGATCGACGCCCTTGCCGGCCTTGCTGGCGCGCTCGAGGTCGTCGAGTGACGCGCGCAGGGCCGCGACGGTCATCTTGTAGCCGGTGCTCCCGGGTCCGGTGCGGTTGTCGCCGGTGGCCTTCCACTGGAAGTCCTTGTAGTCGCCGTCGAGGTTGCGCTCGGAGACCACGTCGATCCCCTTGCCGTCGATCATGTGGAAGGCCTCCGACACGATGTCGGCCATGCTGTAGACCTCGAGCTTGGCGCCGCCCAGCTTCATGATGGTGCCGTAGGCCTCGTCCTCCAGGTCCACGCCGACGAAGGGCGCGTGCTCGGCGATGCGCGAGGCCACCGGGTTGTGCTCGCGCAGGTACGACGCCACGCGTTTGGCCATGGTGCGCACGAGGCGCGGCCCCGAGTTGGGCAGCACCTGACCGTAGTGCGACTCGATGTCCATGCGCGGCGTGCGCACGTGGCCGGCGGCGAACATGTCGCTCAGGAAGTGCTGGGCAAAGCCTTCGAACATCATGGCCTGGCGTCGATCCATCTCGGAGCCGTTGGACGCCGCCAGGAAGGCGTATTGCAGCGCGGCGCCGTGGGCCTGCTCGTAGGTGCCCGCGGCGGCGAGCTGCCCGAGGCCATAGCGCTTGCCGGTCGAGAAGTGGCCGACGTTGTCGCCCGCCAGACGGTCGAACTGATCGCGGATCTCCTGCTTGACCGGCTCCTCGACGAAGGGCTCGCTCCAGCCGGCGGCGTTGCGCTCCTTCTTGTGACGCGCCCACCAGCGCGCCCACGCGAGCTTGCGCCGCCCCTTGAGGTCGAGCGACAGCACGACGACCTCCTGCGCGCTGCCGAAGACGTCGCCGCCGAGCATCGCCATGTCCTCGATGCCGAGCGGGTGCAGCGGGTCGGTCTCGAGGTACACGGTGGCGAGCTTGTGGCCCTGGGCGGCCTCGGCCGCGGCGTCGCGATGCTCCTCGGCGCCGAAGCGCGCGATGTGCCTGGGCGCGGCGCTGACGCTGGCGGCCTGGCCGGCCAGCATCGCGGACGCCGCGTGCTCGGCCTCGACCTCGGCGGCGTCGCCCGGCTGGCTCACCGTGGTGGCGAGCTGCACGGCGGGCGCGCTGCGCTGCTGCACGGTGTGGGCGACCTCGTGCGCGATGAGATGGCGGCCGGCCGCGCTGTCGGGCGCATACTCGCCGGCGCCGAACGAGATGTCGGTGCCGGTCGCGAAGGCGCGCGCACCCAGCGCGCGCGCCGACGACGCGGCCTGACCGTCGGTGTGCAGGCGGACGTCAGCCAGCGAGGTGCCGAGCGAGCGCTCGAAGCCCGAGCGCAGCCCGTCGGGGAGCTGGATCCCGCCCGAGCCGACGCTGCGCGTGGCCGTCCGCTCGGGCGGCGTCAAGACCTCGGCCAGCGTGCGGCGGCCGGGCGCGGCCGCCTCCTCGCTCTCCGGCGCGGTCTCTTCCCACACCCCCACATCCGCCGCGAGCTCGCGCATGGTTCCAGCATCCAGCAAGCGACATGCCCGCTTGACCTGCCGACTTTCGCAGGTCTACGCGGTGCACCGGCGTGGACCAGCACCCCGGTCCATGGTTCTGGTCCAGCTCCAGGAAGGGACGGCTACAGGCCGGGTGGCGTGCTGTCCACCACGCAGCGGAAGCTGCCGCTGGCCTCGATGTGCTCGCCGGTGCGGTCGAGGACGGCGCCCTCGAAGTGGCCCGTGATCTCCGCCCCGTCGTCGAACGCGACCTGGTCGAACGTCACGCTGCCGCCCTTCATGCCGGACGAGGTGACGCTGGTCGAGGTCTCGCCTGGGCGCGTGACCCAGATCCCGACCCCGGTCAGGAGCTCGTTGGTGAAGGTCCCCGGTGCGGTCACCGTGCCGTCCTGCCACTGGATGTTGAACCCGAAGCGCGAACCCTGGTCGAATGAGGACAGCGTCCTGATGCCGCTGTAGAGGTAGGCCTGACAGCCTTCGGAGTAGGAGTACGCCTTGCCGTCGCGGACGCCCGACGCCTTCATCGAGCCGGTCTCACCGCTGCCGCAGCCGGCCACGAGCGCCAGCACCATCGTCGCCACCACACGCTTCATGGGGCGCCTGTAACCCGCCAGGCCGCCCCCAGTCAACGGCTGGCGCTACTTGATGGTGAAGCTGCCCGACGAGCTCGACCAGTCGTTCGACTTGACGCCGTTCTTCTCCGACCCCTTGTAGCCGCCTTCCAGCGGCCCCGAGATCACGATCTTCACCTTGCCGCCCTTGTCCGCCTTGATCTTGCCCATCTGCACACCCGCGCTGCACACCGACGAGTCATAGGTGTAGGTGCCGGTGCCGTAGAGGTTGGACGGCGTGCCCCCCGGCGGACACGCATAGGTGAAGGTCTTGCCGACCTCCTTGAGGTGCTCCGCCGCGGTGGTGCGCCAGTCGACCGGCTCCTGCGGGATCGGCTTGCCGTCGTCGATCTGATAGTCGATGCGCAGCGAGCGGATGGCGTCGTGCACGTTCTTGGCGATCTCGGGCGTCTTGTCCTTCTCGTACTTGCGCAGGAGGTCGAGCGTGGCGCGATCGCGGCGCTGGTAGTAGATGTTCCACAGCGCGCGGCCGCGCTCCTCGGCGGCGACCGCCTTGTTGTTGGCGACCGCCTCCAGGAAGGCGAAGTTGCGCGTGCACTGCGGGTCGGCGCCCGAGACCGCGGTGCCGCGGATGGGCGTGAAGCAGATCTCGCGGAACGCCATCGCGAACGAGCCGTTGTAGGTGCCGGCCTTCACGCGCGCCTCACCCTCGTCCTGCATCTTGTCGATGTACTCGCCCTTGCAGTGCAGCATCAGGCTGGCGGCCGAGGCGGCGATGTCGGAGTTGGGGTTCGTCAGGTAGGTGAGCGCCCACGGGCAGATCTTGGCGTCCTCCTCGGCGGTCGGCTCGGGGATGCGGAAGGCCGCGTCGAGCGCCTGCACGGTGTCATAGGGCTTGTCCGCCTTGACGCCCTCTTCGGCCGCGGCGACCAGCTTGTCGAAGAACTTCATGCGGCCGAACACCATCAGGTTCGAGCGCATCTCCTTGACGAGCCCCTCGTTGTCCGGGGCCTTGTTGATGGCGGCCTCGAGGGCCGGCACGGTGTCGGTGAGGACGGCCAGGTGGATGACGGTGGGGGCGAGATAGAAGCGGCTCTGCCCCTCGACCTTGCCGAGCGCCTCGAGGAAGCGGGCCGCGACCTCCGGGTTCGCCTTCTCCTTGAGCGCCTCCTGGTAGAAGTAGGGCGCGCCGATGTGGCTGGCGAGCGAGTCGTAGGCGAGACCCGCGACGTATCGGCGCATGGTCTCGTCGGCATCGTTGGCGAGGACGGAGACGGTCTCCAGCGAGGCCCAGGCCGTCTTGGCCTGGATCATGTCCTTCACCTTCTTGTCCTCACCGCCCTTGCAGTCCTTGGTCGAGCCGTAGTTGTCGATGGTGCAATTGGCCACCACCGCGCGCATCGCCGCCTCGAGCTCGGGATCGGTCTTGCCCGGCTGCGCGGGCGCCGGCGCACCCGACGCGGCTGGCGTGCCCGACGCGGCTGGCGTGCCCGACGCGGCTGGCGAGCCCGACGCGGCAGGAGAGCCCGACGCCGCCGGCGAGCCCGAGGGCGACGCCCCGCCGCCCTCCTTCTTCTTGCCACACCCCGCCGCCGCCACCACGCCCAACGCCGCGCACACCACGAGCCGCTTCACCATATGTGAACCCCCTTGGCGCGCAGGTTATCGCGAGAGACCGGCCTTCGTCACTACCGCCTCGGCCGGGACCCCGTTCAATTCGTTTGACCTCAAACGATTTTCGTCGAATCCAGGCCCCCAGGCGCAGTTTTGTGACATCATTTCCCCATGCTCGAACGGCTCCTCCCGGCGATGGCCCGGCCTCGATGAGGCCGCTCGGCCGTGTCATCTCCATCGCCGCGGTGTGGGCTGCCCTGCTCGGTCTCCTGTCAGCGGTGGCCTGGTACGTGCTGTCGTCGGCCAGCCAGCGCTGGTGGGAGCGCGACGTCAACCTGCGGGGCGAGCTGGCCCTGAGCGGACCGCGCGAGGTCCTGGAGCGCCGCTGGGGAGCCGGCGACCACGCCTATGTCGCCAGCGTGCTGACGAGCATCACGCGTGACGAGCGCATCCTCGGCGCCGCCGCCTGCCGCATGGACGGCTCGACGGTCGCCGTCACGCCCGCCTACCCGCCCGAGCTCGACTGTGCCGCGCTCTCGGTGCGCAAGCCGCCCGGCCGCTCCTCGTGGCGGCAGAGCGTCGGGCGCCGCGCCGATCGGGTCCATGTGGCCATCCATCCCCTCGGCACCGAGGAGGCGCCGCTCGGCTTCATCAGCCTGGTGCACGATCTCAGCTTCGTCGACCGCCGCGAGTCGGCGCTCGGACGCTACGCCTTCCTCATGTTCGGGCTGCTCGCGGTGGCCGCCGCCGGCATCACCGTCGGGGTCGTGCGCCTGACGCGACGCCACTGGTTCAGCGAGGCCCACGCCGCGGTGCGCGGCGTCCCCACCAGCCGCGAGTTCCAGCCACTGCTCAGCGAGGTCCGCGAGCTCGCTCACCGCATCGCCGCCGAGAGCGACCCCGACAGCGACGGCAAGTGGACGTCCGCGCGCCTGCGCCAGACCCTGCGCCGCTACCTCGAGGGCGAGCGGGTCGTGGTGCTCGCCAACCGCGAGCCCTACATCCACGAGCGCGGCGCCGACGGCGCCACCCAGGTGCTGCATCCCGCCAGCGGCCTGGTCACCGCGCTGGAGCCGGTCATGCGCGCCTGCTCGGGCGTCTGGGTCGCCCACGGCAGCGGCTCGGCGGATCGCGCCACCGTCGATAGTCACGATCGGGTGTGGGTGCCCCCGGGCGAGAACGCCTTCCAGATCCGCCGCGTCTGGCTGGGCGCCGCCGAGGAGCGCGGCTTCTACTACGGCTTCGCCAACGAGGGGCTGTGGCCGCTCTGTCATCTCGCCCACAACCGCCCGGTCTTTCGCAGCGAGGACTGGCGCCACTATCGCGCCGTCAACCAGCGCTTCGCCGACGTGGTGTGCGACGAGGTCGACTCCGAGGATCCCATCGTCCTCGTCCAGGACTACCACTTCACGCTGGCGCCCCAGATGATCCGCGCCCGCCTGCCGCGCGCCACCATCCTCACCTTCCTCCACATCCCGTGGCCCAACGCCGAGCAGCTCGGCATCTGTCCGTACCATGACGACATCCTGCGCGGCCTGCTCGGCTCGAGCATCGTGGGCTTTCACACCCAGCGCCACTGCAACAACTTCATCGAGGGGATCGACCGCTTCCTGGAGGCGCGCATCGACCGCGAAGAGCGCGCGGTGGTGCAGGGCGGCCGCAGCACGCTGGTGCGCCCCTACCCCATCTCGCTGGAGTGGCCGTCGCAGTGGAGCGCCGAGGCGCCGGCGATCGCCGAGTGCCGGCGGAGCGTCCGCGCCGAGCTCGACCTCCCACCCGACACCCTGCTCGGGGTCGGCATCGATCGACTCGACTACACCAAGGGAATCGAGGAGCGTCTGCTCGCGGTCGAGCGGCTGCTCGAGCTCCGCCCCGAGCTCCGGGGCCGCTTCACCTTCGTGCAGCTCGCGGCGCCCAGCCGCACGCGGATCGAGCGTTATCGCGAGCTCAACGAGCGAGTCGCCGCGGTCGCCGAGCGCATCTCGGCGCGCTTCCAGGCCGGCCGCTATCGCCCCATCATCCTGCACCGGGCGCACCACGAGCCGCCCACGGTGTTCCGCTACTACCGCGCCGCCGACCTCTGCTACGTGTCGAGCCTGCACGACGGCATGAACCTCGTGGCCAAGGAGTTCGTGGCGGCCCGTGACGACGAGCATGGCGTGCTCGTCCTCAGCGAGTTCACGGGCGCGGCGCGCGAGCTCCCCGAGGCGCTCATCGTCAACCCCTATGACATCGAGCAGGCCGCGCGCGGGCTCGGCGCCGCGCTGGCCATGCCGGCCAGCGAGCAGGTCGCGCGCATGCGGGCGATGCGCGCGATGGTCAGCGAGTTCAACGTCTATCGCTGGGCGGGCCGCATGCTGGTCGACGGTGCGCGCATGCGCGGGCGCGAGCGGCTGTCTGGCCGGCTGACCCAGCCCGTCCATCTGAACGCGGTGCGCTCACGATGAACGGCGCCCTCACGGTCAGCGGTCGCGCCGAGCTCCGGCGCTTCCTGCGCGGCCGGGTCCTCCTCGGCTTCGACTTCGACGGCACCCTGGCCGCCATCTGCGACGACCCGGCGCGCGCGCACATGCGGGCACGCACGCGCGTACTGCTGGCGCGCCTGGCCGCGCGCTCGCCCACGGTGGTCATCTCGGGCCGCCGGCTCGTCGAGGTGCGCGCCCTGGTCGGCGACGTGGGCTGCCAGGCGCTGGTCGGCAATCACGGCCTCGAGTGGAGCGAGCACGCGCCCGCGAACCTGGGCGCCGCCAGCGCGGCCCCCTGGAGCCGCACCCTGAAGAGCGACCTCGCCGACGAGCCGGGCGTCCACATCGAGGACAAGGGCTACTCGCTGGCGGTGCACTTTCGCCAGGCGGCGGATCCCGAGCGCGTCGCCGAGCTCATCCGCAGCGTCGCGCGGCGACTCGCCGGGGCCCGCCTGGTCGAGGGCAAGCTGCTCATCAATGTCGTGCCCGCCATCGGCATCGACAAGGGCACCGCCCTCGAGCACCTCATGCGCGTGCTCGACTGCCGGCGCGCGCTGTTCGTCGGCGACGATGTGACCGACGAGGACGTCTTCGCCCTGTCGCGCACCAAGGTGATGGGGATCCACGTCGGGCGCGAGGCCACGACGCGCGCGCGCCACCGCCTGCTCGAGCAGGAGCACATCGACGACCTGCTCGAGCTCCTGCTCGAGCTCACGGAGCCCACCTGAGTCATGCGAACGGAAGAGCTCGGTCTCATCGGGAACTGTCAATACGCGGCGCTCGTCGATCGACACGGCACGGTGGTGTGGAGCTGCCTGCCGCGCTTCGACTCGCCGCCACTGTTCGGCGAGCTGCTCGATGCGGACGGGGGCCGCTTTCGCGTCGGGCCGCCGTCGGGCGAGGCCGGGGTGCAGGCCTATCGCCCCAACACCAACATCCTCGAGACCGTCTTTCGCACCGCCGACGGGGCCTTCCGGGTCATCGACTTCGCGCCGCGGTTCGCGCTGTACGAGCGCTCGTTTCGCCCCACCATGCTGATCCGCGTCATCGAGCCGCTGGAGGGCACACCGCAGGTCGAGGTCGACTGCGCGCCGCGGCTGGGCTGGTCGCGCGCGCGCCCCGGGGTCATCGCCGGCTCGAACCATGTGCGCTTCGAGGGCTTCGCCAGCCAGCTCCGCCTGACCACCGACATCCCCATCTCCTACCTCGGCGTGCGCGCCTTCTCGCTGACCCAGCCGCGCCACCTGGTCCTCACCTGGGGCATGCCGGTGGAGGAGCCGCTGACAGCGCTGTGCGATCGCTTCCTGACCGAGACCACGCGCTACTGGCAGCGCTGGGTCAAGCAATGCGACGTGCCGCCGCTGTTCCAGGACGAGGTCATCCGCTCCGCGCTGGTGCTCAAGCTCCACTGCTACGAGGACACCGGCGCGATCGTCGCCGCGACCACGACGTCGCTGCCGGAGTCGCCGGGCAGCGGGCGCACCTGGGACTATCGCTACTGCTGGCTGCGCGACAGCTACTACACGCTGGGCGCGCTGCAGCGGCTCGGCCACTTCGAGGAGCGCGAGCAGTTCGTGCAGTACCTGCTCGACCTCGCGGGCTCGGCGAAGAACCTGGAGCTCAAGCCGCTCTACCGCGTCGACGGCACCAGCGACCTCGGAGAGACCATCGAGGAGGGCTGGGCCGGCTTCGAGGGCCATGGCCCGGTGCGGGTCGGCAACGCCGCCGCGCTGCAGCCGCAGAACGACATCTATGGCGAGATGGTGCTGGCGCTGGCGCCCATCTTCTTCGATTCGCGCTTCCGCCAGGAGCAATCGCCGACCTCGCTCGACATCCTGGAGCGGCTGGCGCGTAAGGCCATCGCGGTCGCCGGCCAGCCCGACGCCGGGATCTGGGAGCTCCGCACGACCTGGGTGCCCCAGACCTTCTCGGGCGTCATGTGCTGGGCCGCGGCCGACCGCTTCGCCCGCATCGCGGTCCGCCACGCACCCGCGCTGGCCACCGAGTTCGCCGCCGCCGCCGCCCGCATCCAGCACGAGGTCATCGACGCTGCATGGAACGTGCGCCTCGGCGCCTTCGCGTCGACCTACGGCGGTAACCAGCTCGACGCTTCGCTGCTGCAGCTCGCGCCGCTGCGCTTCCTGCCGCCCGACGACGCCCGCATGGTGAGCACCATCGCCTCGATCCGCAGCCACCTCGGGCGCGGCGACTGGCTGGCACGCTATGGCGCCGACGACGGCTTCGGCACGCCGGCGGTGGCCTTCACGATCTGCACCTTCTGGCTGGTCGAGGCGCTCGCCCTGTCGGGGCGCCGCGGCGAGGCCTGCGCGCTGCTCGGCCGCGTGCTCGAGAGCCTGCCGCCGCTCGGCCTGCTGGCCGAGGATTACGATCCCGTGAGCGGCCGCCAGTGGGGAAACTTCCCACAGGCCTACTCGCACGTCGGCCTCATCCTGGCCGCCTTCGCGTGCTCACCGCCCTGGAGCCAGTTCCTCTGAGTGCGCGCGTGTGGCGCCTGGCTGGTGGCCGCGTCATGATTGACTGGATGCGTCCTGTCCTTGCCTTGCTGATCCTGGCGGCCGGGGTGGCGCATGGCGAGGAGGTGCCGCGGGTGCCGCGCTGGGCGCCGCCGGCCGAAGGTGGCGTGCCGTGGCCGGTGATCCCGTCGCCGCTCGAGCGGCCGGTGCCGCTGCCCCAGGCTGACGCGCCGCCGCCGCCGGCTCCCACCAAGGCGGGAGCGCGCGTGGTCGCCATCGTCGATGCCATCAGGAGCTCACTCACGAGCTCGGCCTATCAGCACGCCACGAACGTGCGCGAGAAGGAGGGGATCTTCCACTTCGACTGCTCGGGGATGACCGCGTGGATCCTCCGGCGCGCCGCCCCCGGCGCCATGCGGCGCCTCAGCGGCCGTCCGGTGGCGCGCGACTTCGCCCGCGTGATCCGCACCGCGCCCGAGGCGCCGCGGCGTGGCGCGTGGCAGCGCATCGCGCGGGTCGCCGACGTCATGCCGGGTGACGTGTTCGCCTGGCAGCGGCCCAAGGGCCTCCCCGGCCACAACACTGGCCATGTCGGCATCGTCGTGGACCGCCCGCTCGCGGTGCCCGGGCTGCCCGGCGGCTTCGCCGTGCGCCTCGCCGACTCGTCGTCCTACACGCACCAGCACGACACCCGCCGGAACGATCCCGACGGCGGCTTCGGTGAGGGCACCATGGTCTTTCTCACCGACGCCGACGGCGTGGTGACGCACTACGGCTGGGCCGGCACGCAGAGCGCCTGGTTCGTCGCCACCCGCGTCGAGTTCGGCCGCGTCTCGCGCTGAGCGCTGTGCCACAATCGGGCCCATGACGGCCGCCGTGCGCTCACTGCGCGAGCTCGACGAGGTGCAGCATCTCAGGCAGCTCGAGGCCTTCTCGGCGGAGGCGCTGGTGGCGGCGGTGGGGCGCGACCTCGCGCTGCTCGGCGCGGACAGTGACGAGCTCGACCTCGTGCGCGCCGTCCTCGTCGCCATCGATCCGTTCATCGAGAAGTGCATGGGGATTCGCCTCACCCACGTGCTCGCCGACTCCAGCGTGCCGGCGCAGATCCGCACGCTGCTCAAGGCGACCGTGCTCTCCTACCAGGGCGATCTGGGGCTCCTCAGGCAGCGTGTCGCGGCGGCGGTGGCGCGCCTCGACGGCAGCCTGACCGACCGGGTGATGGACGCGGCCGAGCGTGTGCTGCGCCTGCGCATCGAGCTCCACGAGCGGCTGCTCGAGCTCGCGCGCGACGTCGCGGCGGCGCGCCTGCCGGTGGCGCAGGCGGCGGCCCGGAGCCGCGCCCACGACCTCGCGGGGCGCCAGCGCTGGGGCCAGGTCCGCATCGACCTCGAGCAGATCGTCGCCAGCCCGGCCGTCCTCATGAGCGGCACCACGGCCGAGCGGCTCGCGCGCATCCCGGCGCCCCCCGACGAGCCCGACGAGCTCCCGACGCGCGCCTCGCTCATCGAGCTCGACTAGATTACGGCTTTGCCAGCCTCTCCTGGGCCTTGGCGCCGAGGGGGCTTTTCGGAAAGCGCTTCTTCAGCGTCGCGACCGCCGCGCTGGCGGCGCTGCGATCGCCGGCCTGCAGCGAGCAGACCATCGCGTTGTAGAGGAGCTGGTCGCCCAGCGGGTCGGCGGGCGCGGCGGCTGCCAGGTCGAGGTAGGTCTTGGCGCACTCGGCATACTTGCCCGCCTCGGCCAGTGTTTCGGCCTTCTTGCGCTGGACCTGCGACCGGAGCCGCGGCACCAGGTCGCCGAGCGCGCTCTTCAGGCCGGCGTAGCGCGGCTCGGTCGCCAGCTCTTCGGTCCAGCGCACGAGCTCGTCGATCTGCCCCGATCGGTTGAAGAGGTCGAGCAGGATCTGGACTGCGAAGGGCGCCACCTCGTCGTCGGGATGCTCGGTCACGATCGCGCTGAGCACGCTGATGGCCTCGGGCACGCGGCCGCGCCGCTCGTGGATGCGGGCCTGGAGAAAGCGCAGCGCCTGGGCGTCGGCGCTGGCGCTGTCGTAGGCGAGATAGCTGTCGATGGCGCGCATGAAGTCCTCCTCGTCCTCGCTGGGCGCCGCCTCCGGCGCATCCCCGCCGGGCTTCACATCCTTCGCCACCACCTGCTTCCACGCCAGCACACCCGCATAAGCAGCCTCCTTGCGGCGGCCCGCGCCGAGGCTCTTCATCGCCAGCGCGCGTCCATAGGCCTTCGCCGCAGCGCGCCAGGCGTCGGGCGCACTGCCGATCTGCGCGAGGCTCCACAGGAGCTCGGCATGGAAGTAGCGCACCTCGCCCCCCTGCGCGCTGACCGGAAACGCCTTCTCGTAGGCCTCGTAGAGCGTGGCCGCGACCGCCAGCCGCGCCGGGTCCCTGGTCTTGTCACCCTCGTGATGCCACGCAAACGCCGCATCGCGCAGGATCTTCTCGACGTCGGCCTGGCAGACCGCGAGCGGCTTGCCGGCGAGCCGCTTGGTCCGCTCGATCACCGTGAGCTGCTTGCCGAGCGAGACCAGCGCCTGGACGCGCTCCTCCCCGCTGCCGCTGGCGACCGTCGCCTGCGCCACGTACACCAGCCAGGCGCACTGCCGCGCGCTCTTGGGCTCCGCCGACAGGAGCCCGCGATAGATCTCGATGGCCGCGGCGAACCGGCCGTCCTGGAGATAGACCTCGCCGAGCCGGTCGAGCAGCTCGGTGACCCGCTTGGGCGCGAGCTCCGTGAAGGTCGTGCGGGCGCCCGCGGCGGTCCCGAAGCTCGCGTAGGCGCGCACCGCATCGTCCGCCGCCGCCTTCGCCAGCGCCGTCTGGCCGAGCGCCGCCGCGCGCGTCGCGACCTCTCGCCACGCTGCGAAGGCCTCGCTCGCCTTGGCCTGGTTGAACAGGATCCAGCCCGACATGTAGCGCACATAGGGATAGACCGGCGCCTGCGTGCGCGGCAGGAGCTTCTGATAGAAGGCGTCGGCCGCCGCCAGGTTGCCGGCGTAGAACTCGTGCTCGCCCAGCCACAGATAGGCGTCGGCGAGATAGCTCGAGCGCGGGAACTCCTTCACGAGCCGGCGAAACAGGAGGAGCGCCTTGTCGGGCTGCCCGCTCTCCTGGAGCAGCAGCGCCAGCCGTGCCACGGCGTCCCCCAGCTTGGGGAAGCGCGCGAAGGCGGCGTTCGAGGTGAGGCCGCTGTACAGCGACACCGCCGCGACCAGCCGGTCCCCGGCGGTCGCCTCCTTCGCCGCGCGCGCCTTGCGATACTGCGCCGCCCGCACGTCGGCCAGGAGGAGCAGGTAGGTCGGCTTGTCGGGGTCGCTGTCGGGCAGCTTCGCGCCGCGCTCGTACTCGGGCGCCATCGCCTCGTCGACCTCGGCGCCGAGGTCCCGCGTGGGGAGCGCCGCGCGCGCCGCGGGATCGGGCCGAAAATCAGCCGCCGGCGCCACGATGTCGCCCTCGACCGGGAGGTCGGGCAGGCTGACCTGGCGCTCGCGCAGCTCGCCCTTCGGCGCGGCCGCCTTTTTCGGCTTGCCGATGCAGCAGCCGCGGGCGCTCCGCGGCGTGCCCGGCGCGCAGCTCTTGTTACAGCTCTCGGCCCGCGCCGGCGCCGGCCCGAAAAGCGCCGCGCAGACCACCATCACCGCGAGACCCTTCGTCATCGCAGCGAGGATAGCAAAGCGGCATAAGATGGGGGCATGAAGCCCGCCGCCTTCCTGGGTCTACGCACGGCCATGTACGCCGCTCCCGACGTCGCCGCGGCGCGCGCCTGGTACCAGGAGGTGCTCGGCATCGCGCCCTACTTCGACGAGCCGTTCTATGTCGGCTTCAACGTCGGTGGCTTCGAGCTCGGGCTCGATCCCGACGCCAAGCCGGCCGGCGGCGACGCCCAGGCCTACTGGGGCGTCAGCGACGCCAAGGCCGCCTACGCGCGCCTCTGCGAGCTCGGCGCGCGCGCCGACACCGCGCCGCACGAGGTCGGCGGCGGCATCTGGGTCGGCAGCGTCAAGGACCCTTTCGGCAACGTCCTCGGCATCATCGAGAACCCCCACTTCCCCAACGACGCCTGATGCGCTGGGCCTTCGCGCTCCTCGTGCTGGCGTCCGCCGCGTGTGAGAAGCGCGCGCGCGACCACGCGAGCCCGTCGCCGAGCGCGACCGCCCCGGCGGTCGGCGACGTCAGCGGGCCGGTCCACGTCGTGAGCGACTTTCGACCCGTGCTCCTGGTCTTCTGTGCGAGCTGGGCCGCGCCGTGCGCCCGCTGGAATGCGCTGGCAGAAGACCCGCGCATCATCCGCGACGCCCAGATCCGCCTCTATGACCTCACCACCGAGACCCCGGAGACCACCGAGATCACCGAGCGCCGCCACGTCGACAGCGTCCCCGCGGTCCTCGTCGTGACCTGGAAGGGCGCCGAGGTCGCACGATTCCGTGGCCTGCCCAGCGCCGACGAGCTCTACGCAGCGATCGCCCGCGCCCGCTGACGCTGCTTGCTGGGAGGCCCCCGGCGCGCGTAGTGTGGACTGAATGGGCCTCGGGCGAGAGCGCAGGCCCACGCTGGAAGGGCCGGCGCCGTCCGACGACGCGAGCGCCCCCTTCAGCAGCCGCTGGCCCGGACGTTTCACGCTGCTCTCGGCTCCCCGCGTCCAGCGCCGCGCCACCGGTGCACAGATCGGCAAGCACAGCCGTGTGGCCCTGGAGCTGCTCACCGGCCGCAGCGGCACCCCCCTTCCACCCGGGCTGCGACGCGACCTCGAGCGTCGCCTCGGGCACGACCTGTCGCGGGTTCGGGTACACAGCCATGACGCCGCGGCTGCGGCCGCGCGAGCGCTGGGCGCCGAGGCCTTCACGGTGGGCCAGGAGATCTACTTCGGCGCCGGCGCGTTCCGTCCCGGCACGCCGAGCGGCGATCGCCTGCTGACTCACGAGGTGGTCCACACCATCCAGCAACGCGATGTCACTCCGGGCCGCGAGCTCGAGGTGTCGTCGCCCGATGACGCCGCCGAGCGTGAGGCCGAGGCGCTGGCCGACGAGGTCGCCGCACCGGCGGCGCGCGAGCCCGCGAGCTCGGACGCCGACCCGGCGCCGCACGCGGCTGATGAGCCGAGCGGCCTTTTCGGCCCCCACGACTATCCGCTCATCGCGCCCGCGTCACACGCCCAGATCCTGCGCACGACCCCCGGCGATCTGCTCAACCCCGACCCGCCGGTGATGCTCGACATCGATGACATGCAGCTCTTCCCCGGCGGCCAGCTCACGCCCAAGATCTGGCCGATCATCCCGCGCAAGTTCGTGCCGCTGGCCAGAGGTCTCATCGTGGTCGACGGGGTGCCCATCACCTATCACGCGGAGGCCGATGGCGGCGCCCTGGCCATGGCGAACGGCTCCTACAGCCCGGGCATGGCGCGCAACATCTATGTCCAGCTCGACGATACCGACAAGGAGGCCTGGGTCGCGGGCGGACCCGCCGCGCACGCGCTCCTCCAGCGCGGCTATTTCCCGTTCGATCACTCGGCGCATGCGCGCCTGACCGCCGACGCGAGCGCCACCTTCAATGTCTCGGCGAACGCCGGCGTCACCATGGGTGCCGCGGTTTTCGGGATCTTCAGCGTCGAGGCCTTCGCGGGTATGAACGCCTTCGCCACCGTGACCGGCAAGGCCAAGTTCAGCGCCGATCTCGCCGCCAGCATCTGCATGGGCAAGCTCAAGGTCACCGCCCCGCGCACCGAGGTGAGCGTGGCCGCCAACCTGAAGTTCGGCACCGGCGCCTATCTCGGCATCGACCTCGGGCTCAAGGCCCCCGATCTGGGCTGGATCTCGGACGCCACGCACGCGCTGCAGAACGTGCCCATCGTGAACCACTTCGTCCCCGATCTGACGCGCCCGATCTGGAGCAAGCGGTTCATGCAGACCTACAAGGGGCCCGAAGGCGAGCTCGCCTGGGAGCGCAAGTTCGTGCTCGAGAGCGCGTCGGGCGAGTCGCCCAACGTGGCCGCCGACTTCAACCTGGGCGACAGCCTGGGCTATGACGCCGAGCAGCTCATGTTCCTCATCGGCCTCGGCGACAAGCAGACGCCCATCCCCGATGCTGATCCGGGGCCCAGCGAGAAGGAGAAGGAGGGCCCCGGCGCGGGCGAGGTCGGGGCGGCGCGCGCGCACGCCAGCGCCGAGATCACGGTGGCGCGCGGGGCGCTCACCATCGAGCAGGAGTGGGTCACGCGAGAGCGGGCCGAGCTCGCGACGCGCGCCCGGCCGGTGCTGAACGCCGGGGTCGGCCCGCCGGGGGCCGATCCGGCGGCCTCCGCCGACGCCCAGGCCATCGCGGAGTACGAAAGCGAGCTCGACAGCTACGAGCAGGAGCTGGCCGAGGCCGGCGGCTCGCTCGATGAGCTGAGCGGCGTGGCGAGCTCGGCGGGCTCCTCGGCCAGCGCCGAGGACGGCAGCACGCGCGCGCTGGCCAAGAAGGCGCTCGATGCCGTGGGCAGCAGCGCCGACGAGCTCGGCAACGAGCTCGAGCACTCCAGCACCGGCGGTCACTATGATCGTCCCACGCTGGAGACCACCGCCGATCCCGCGCACCCTGGCAAGACCGACGCCGAGATGGCGGCCGCGCGCGCAGCTGCCGACGAGGCCGGCGCGGCGCACCACGACGCCGAGGCTCGCATCCTCACCGAGAAGAACGAGATCCATCCGATCATCGAGAACTGCGGCGGCAACGCCGACCTCATCTCGTACGCCGGCGAGCTCGGCCATCGCGAGGAGCAGCTCGACAACTTCCTGGCGCGCCTGCACACCCAGCAGGCGGCGCTGGCCGACAAGCGTGCGACGCTCGACAGCAACGAGACCGCGTGCGATGCCGCCGAGTTCGGGCCGATCCAGGCAGAGATCGACTCGGTGCGTGACGAGTTCGCCGCGCTCGGACCGCATCCCGAGCCGCCGTGGGACACCACCTACGCCGAGCTCAGGCCCGGCGGCATCATCATGCTCGTGAACCCGCGCAACATCCGGACGCGCTTCTACGGCACCCACGAGGACTACAACACCGACGTGCGCGCCATGATCGGCCACCTCAGGCGCCGCCAGGTCGACTACCGCGATCCGGCGGGCAACAGCTATCTGCGCACACAATGGGAGTGGACCGGCCCCGATGCGCTGCTGTCTCCCATCCGCGAGGGCCAGACCGGTCCGGCCCGCGGCGGCGACAGCTGGTGGTGGCTCGAGTATCACGACAACGCCCCCACCGACGGCAGCGGCCGGCGCCGCGAGGACGAGAGCAACGAGTCGCCCACCATCGCCCACGACTCGCCCAAGATGGCGGACCAGTGGAACGCGCGCGGGCACAACCAGACACGGGCCGAGCGGCAGGCTTTCCAGCACATTGGGATCCTAAGCTTAGAATTCCACGTGGACAAGTTGTCGCG
>JADMIO010897319.1_pt1 | contig 76875 bp, 64 predicted proteins | sample 8958161 | NCBI WGS metagenome assembly JADMIO01 (sample SAMN16585339, study PRJNA669376) | soil metagenome | isolation source: Crop rotation soil | place: USA: Cullars Rotation, Alabama | collected 2011
GCCGCGACTTCAAGTCACGTGAATTCCAAGCTTCGGATCCCACTGTGCTGGAAAGATTACTATTCGTCAAGGAAAAAACACTATTAATAAAACAATCGATGTCCTTGCCATGCGCCATTGGAATGTGTATCTCTACAATCATGCACATGTTGATATTGGTTATACAAATACCCATAAAAATGTTGAGTTGTTACACAAAAACAATATTTTGGAGGGAATCAAATTGGCTGAAAAAACCAAAAATTATCCTAATGGCTCTCAATTTATATGGAATCCCGAAGTAACCTGGCCGTTGGAACGTTTATGGGAAACAATGCCGGAAGAACGAACAAATGTTTTGAATGCCATCAAAAGTGGTTTTATCAGTATAGATGCCAGTTATTTGAATATTGACACGAGTGTATGTTCTGATGAAGAGTTGTTTCATATCTTCAATTTTAGCAGAAAAATTCAAAGTCTTTCCGGAAAACCGATAGATGTTTTTCAGCAAATGGATATTCCCGGCATTTCATGGGGAATGGTGCCTGTTTTGCATCAACAGGGGATAAAATATATTATGTCATGGCCCAATACCGATAGAGCTGGATTTTCACACGAAGGTTTGGATAGAAAGCCGATTTGGTGGGTTGGGCCTGACGGAAAATCGAAAGTTTTGTTTTTTCAACCCGGACCATATGCCAATAGTGGGAGTATGGACAAAGGTGGAGCAACAGGCCGACCTTGGTTTGGACAACGTGACCCTGGAAAAGTTCCTTTGTATATCCAAACAGGTGATGCCAATGTGGACTTTACAAAAAAATTAGTCGATATGGAAGCCGAGAAATATCCTTATGATTTCTTGGTGCTTTCATGGTCACTTTGGGATAATAATCCTTTGGACGCTGATATTCCTGCCGCAGTAAAAAAATGGAACGAAAGCCATGCATATCCCCAAATTATAATTTCAGGAGGACATCAGATTATGGAAATGATCGACAAAAAATACGGAGATAAATTACCTGTGGTAAAAGGAGATTTTACCGAATTTTGGACAGACGGCCAAGGAACTGCAGCTAAATTTTCGGCGATGAATAGAAATTCAAAAGAGATTCTTACTCAATCGGAAACACTTTGGTCAATGCTGCATCCTGCAAAATCGGCACCACGAGACGAATTTGAAGAGGCTTGGAGAAAAATTATTTTAGGCTCGGAACATACCTGGTGCTTTGAAGATCCAAAAGATGCTTATTTTCAAGATGCAATTTTTAAAGTTAAGAAAGGTTATTTTATTGATGCACACGAACGTTCCGCTGATTTGATGGATGAAGCTTTGGCTCCGGCAACACAACGTTCATTTAGAAAAGTTCCATCTGGAATTGCAGTTTTCAATACACATTCATGGATTCAAAACGGAATTGTAACACTTTCTAAAGAAGAAAGTGGTTTGGGGGACAAAGTAGTTGATGACAAAGGAAACGAAATACCGTCACAACGTTTGTCAACCGGAGAATTATTATTTATGGCTTCGGATGTTCCGGCTTTAGGATCAAAACACTACCATATCCAAAAAGGAAATTCATCTTTTACAAAAGGATGCACCATCAGTGGTACGACATTGGAAAACAATAAAATAAAAGTCGTGATTGATGAAAAAACCGGGAATATTACCCAATTAATAGATCGATCTAACGGACAGAATTTTGTCAATGCAAAGGTAAACGGAGGTTTGAATGCTTTCCGTTGGTTGCCTGCCAATGTTGATGCACCAAAAGCAGATACCAATATTTCGATAAAAATCACCGAAAATGGACCGCTGGTTGCTGAGTTAACCGTCACTTCAAAAGGGGAGGGCTGTCGATCTATCACCCGCTCAGTTAGATTAATAAATAATGCTAATTGGATTGAAATTAATAATGTTGTGGATAAATTACCATTGATGGCAAAAGACGGAATCCATTTTGGATTTGGATTTGACGTGCCACAATCTAAAACTCGTGTTGATATTCCATGGGGAATTATGGAAGTGGAAAAAGACCAATGGGCGCAAGGAAACCGCAACTGGATTGCGATGCAAAGATGGTTGGACGTGTCTAACGATAAAAAGGGAGTTACATGGTGTTCGCTTGATGCTCCTTTATTTGAGTACGGAGCCATGACCGCAAACATTGCATTGAGTTGGGGAGCAAAAGGACCATGGCTGAGAAAACTGGAACCGAGTTCGACCATTTATTCATGGGTGATGAACAATCACTGGCATACTAATTTTCCACTAACGCAAGAAGGTCCGGTTTCGTTTCGCTATCGATTGATGCCTCACGGGGTGTATAATCCTGCAGAAGCAAATCGATTTGGATTGGAGCAATCACAGCCACTGGTTCACATTTTGACTGAAAAAGACCCAAAAACCCAACCATTATTGACCATTGATAACGAAAAAGTTGTAGTAACGATTTTGAAACAAGGTGAAAAAGAAGGAGAAATGATTGTTCGATTGCGTTCGCTATCGGACAAAACCGAAACAACAAAAGTTGCATTTCCAACCCTATCGCCAAAATCGGTAAATGTATGTGAAATTGAGGAAAATGCAGGAACTGCTATTAGTAATTCGGTTTCAATTCTTCCTTTTGGAATGGTAACAATGAAAGTTCAATTTTAGAAATTAGCAATCTAGAAAAGTGATATTATAATTCAAGTAAAATTGGAATTGACAGTATGAATTTAATTTAAAAAAAGCATGATGAATTTTTATAAAATAAAAAATAAAATGCTGGTTCACTTAGTGTTTGTTTTTGTCGCTACAAGTATGTTTGCGGCAATACCACCAACTGAAACCGTTGAATGTATAGTACAACCCGTTTATAAATTCCGAAAAGACAAAACACCCGGTCGTGAAATCATTATAAAACTCAAAGAAGGAAAATTAGAAGGAAAAATAGCTGTGGATATTGTGGCAGGGAAAACAAAAGAAACAACCGAATTTTCCGAGAAAGAAGGAGGTTATTCGGAATTGAGTATTTTGCTTCCCAGTACTATTGGAGTCAATTCAAATGCCAAAGTGACGATTGCCATTCGTCAAGGAAAAAGTACGATTAATAAAACAATCGATGTCCTTGCTATGCGCCATTGGAATGTGTATCTCTACAATCATGCACATGTGGATATTGGTTATACTAATACCCATAAAAATGTTGAGTTGTTACACAAAAACAATATTTTGGAGGGAATCAAATTGGCTGAAAAAACCAAAAATTATCCTAATGGCTCTCAATTTATATGGAATCCCGAAGTAACCTGGCCGTTGGAACGTTTATGGGAAACAATGCCGGAAGAACGAACAAATGTTTTGAATGCCATCAAAAGTGGTTTTATCAGTATAGATGCCAGTTATTTGAATATTGACACCAGTGTATGTTCTGATGAAGAGTTGTTTCATATCTTCAATTTTAGCAGAAAAATCCAACACCTTTCCGGAAAACCGATAGATGTTTTTCAGCAAATGGACATTCCAGGTATTTCGTGGGGAATGGTACCTGTCTTGCATCAACAGGGGGTAAAATATATTATGTCATGGGCAAACACCGATAGAGCTGGATTTTCACACGAAGGTTTGGACAGAAAGCCGATTTGGTGGTTGGGTCCCGACGGAAAATCGAAAGTTTTGTTTTTTCAACCCGGGAAGTATGCCAATAGTGGAAGTCTGTACAAAAGCGATGCATTAGGAAGACCTTGGCTTGGACAACGCGATCCTCAAAAAGTTCCTTTGTATATCCAAACTGGGAATGCGAACGTGGATTTTACAAAAGAATTAGTCAATATGGAAGCTGAGAAATATCCCTATGATTTCTTGGTGCTTTCGTGGTCGCTGTGTGATAACAATCCTTTGGATGCAGATATTCCATATGCAGTAAAAAAATGGAACGAAACCCATGCATACCCCCAAATTATAATTTCTGGAGGACACCAGATTATGGAGATGATCGATAAAAAATACGGTGATAAATTGCCTGTGGTAAAAGGTGATTTTACTGAATTTTGGACAGATGGACAAGGAACGGCTGCTAAATTTTCGGCTATGAACAGAAATTCAAAAGAGATTCTTACTCAATCGGAAACACTTTGGTCAATGCTGCATCCTGCAAAATCGGCACCAAGAAATGAATTTGAAGAGGCTTGGAGAAAAATCATTTTAGGATCAGAACATACTTGGTGTTTTGAAGACCCAGAAGATATTTATTTTCAAGAGGCTATTTTTAAAGTAAAGAAAGGCTATTTTATTGATGCTCACGAGCGTTCCTCTGATTTGATGGATGAAGCCTTGGCTCCGGCGACACAACAGGCAAATGGAAAAGTTCCATCCGGGATTGCGGTTTTTAATACGCATTCATGGATTCAAAACGGAATTGTAACACTTTCTAAAGAAGAAAGTGGTTTGGGGGACAAAGTCGTTGATGACAAAGGAAACGAAGTGCCTTCTCAACGTTTGTCAACCGGAGAATTATTATTTATAGCTTCGGATGTTTCGGCTTTAGGATCTAAACACTACCGTATCCAAAAAGGAAATTCATCTTTTACAAATGGATGCACCATCAGCGGTACAACTTTGGAAAACAATAAAATAAAAGTCGTGATTGACGAAAAAACTGGGAATATCGCCCAATTGATAGATCGATCTAACGGACAAAATTTTGTCGATGCAAAGGTAAACGGAGGTTTGAATGCTTTCCGTTGGTTACCTGCCAATGTTGATGCGCCAAAAGCAGATACAGATATTTCGATAAAAATTACTGAAAATGGACCGCTGGTTGCTGAGTTAACCGTCACTTCAAAAGGGGAGGGTTGTCGATCTATAACCCGTTCAGTTAGATTAATAAATAATGCTAATTGGGTTGAAATTAATAATGTTGTGGATAAATTACCATTAATGGCAAAAGACGGAATCCATTTCGGATTTGGATTTGACGTTCCAAAATCTAAAACTCGTGTTGATATTCCATGGGGAATTATGGAAGTGGAAAAAGACCAATGGGCGCAAGGAAACCGCAACTGGATTGCGATGCAAAGATGGTTGGACGTGTCTAACGATAAAAAGGGAGTTACATGGTGTTCGCTTGATGCTCCTTTATTTGAGTACGGTGCCATGACTGCAAACATTTCATTAAGTTGGGGAAATAAAGGGCCGTGGCTGAGAAAACTGGAACCGAGTTCGACTATTTATTCATGGGTGATGAACAATCACTGGCATACTAATTTTCCATTAACGCAGGAAGGTCCGGTTTCATTTCGCTATCGATTGATGCCTCACGGGGTGTATAATGCTGTAGAAGCAAATCGATTTGGATTGGAACAATCACAGCCACTGGTTCACATTTTGACTGAAAAAGACCCAAAAACCCAACCTTTATTGACAATAGATAACGAAAAAGTTGTAGTAACGATTTTGAAACAAGGTGAAAAAGAAGGAGAAATGATTGTTCGATTACGTTCGTTATCTGACAAAATCGAAACAACAAAAGTTGCTTTTCCAACCCTATCACCAAAATCAGTAAATGTATGTGAAGTTGAAGAAAACGCAGGAACTGCTATTAGTAATTCGGTTTCAATTCTCCCTTTTGGAATGATAACGATGAAAGTTCAATTTTAGAAATTATCTTGTTTAAAAAAGAATAACAAATAAATTTTGAAAACAGTAGTAAGCTTTGGTTTACTGCTGTTTTTCATTTGAATATCAAAAATATCTATACTGTTTAGAAATTATTAAACCTTACCACCAATTATGAATTAGAGAAATAAATTATTAAATATTTTCGGTATTTTTAAAAAATGACTTATAAATTGATTAAAATAGTACAAGTTTTAATTAACTGAATTGTATTTACCGGTTGTTATTAAATATATCTTTGGAAAAAGCTTGAGTAAAAGCATTCTTGAGAAATTATTAGTTTATTATTAAATTTAAAAAAAACATGATGAAATTAAGTGGTTCAATATATCTGGTTTTAATATGTTTTACAGCTGGATTGGGAGGATTTTTATTTGGTTTTGACACTGCAGTTATTTCAGGGGCGATCAATTTTTTGAGAACTCAATTTGAGTTAAGTCCGGCAATGGAGGGTTGGTTAATGAGTTCTGCTCTTTTTGGTTGTATCGGAGGAGCGGCCATTTCAGGTTGGATTTCTGATAAATATGGCCGTAAAAAAGTTTTGATGCTTTCAGCATTGTTATTTATAATTTCTGCATTTTGGTGTGCTGTTGCCGATACGGCGTCTGTTCTTGTGATTGCCAGAATTCTTGGTGGTGTTGGCGTTGGATTTGCTGCAATGGTAGCACCAATGTTTATTTCTGAAATATCTCCTGCAGAACTCCGAGGAAGATTGGTTTCGGTTTATCAGCTGTCTATAACTCTAGGTATTCTATTTTCTTATTTGTCTAATGCTTGGATACTTAAAATTTCTACTTCTACTTCAATTTCAGAACCATTGCATTTTTATTTTGTAGATCAAGTTTGGCGAGCCATGCTTGGGTCAAATATGGTGCCGTCTTTGCTTTTCTTAATATTATTATTGTTAATTCCCGAAAGTCCGAGATGGCTGATCAAGAAAGGGTATATTGATGAGGCATACAAAATACTAAAAAGAATTGATGGTGAGAAAAAAGCAAGTGTTGAATTGGACAATATAAAGGAAACGGTTACAACAGAAGAAGGCGGAATTAAACTTTTGTTTGCACCTAAAATGAGACTCGCTCTTATTATTGGATTGGTTTTGCCTTTTATTAGTCAGCTTTCAGGTATTACGACTGTTATGTATTATGCACCTGCAATTTTCGAAAAAGCAGGTTTTCAATCGGGATCTGCCATGGGAGGTGCCGTACTTATTGGTTTCTTTAATATGATATTTACAGTAATTGCTATTTGGCGTATCGATGTTTGGGGAAGAAAACCACTATTAATCTGGGGTTTTATAGGGTTAAGTATTGCCTTGACTTTTATTGGGTGGTTGTTTTATACCAATAATGGAAGTGAGTTGCTTATGGGCGGATTCATATTTTATATTGCTGTTTTTGCAGCAACTTTAGGTCCAGGGGTTTGGGTAGTTATTTCAGAAATATATCCAACAAATATTAGGGGACGCGCAATGTCTTTGGCAACTCTTTCTTTGTTTTTTGGTTCAACTGTTGTCACACAAACCTATCCGATGTTGCGTGAATCTTTGGGTATTGGGTTAACTTTTGTTCTTTATGGTCTTGCAATGCTTCCGGCTGCGTATTTCGTGAAAAGATTTATTCCTGAAACAAAAGGAAAAACATTGGAAGAAATAGAACATTACTGGAAAGATGAAAAATCTGAAGCAGTAAAAGAAGAAAGTAAATCGGAAGTTTTAGTATAAGTAGAATATGTAATCATGTTGAAATACTGTGTATTACTTAAATTTATATAATGTTTTATAATTGAAATAATTAGAATAAAATAAAAGTTATGAATCCTATTAGAAAAAAAATGGTTGATGAGTTAATGCATGAAAGACAACTCGGTGCTTTAATTTTTTGGAGACCGGAAGAGTTGGTAATGATGCTCGGATATTATCCTTTATGGGGGATATCATTTTTAATTTATACAAATGATGAAAAACCGGTTTTGTTTGTGCCCGTATTAGAACCAAAAGATATTTTGCCATCGGGAATTGAAATAAGAACATTTCCTTGGGGAGAATTAACATCTTCCAATCCTTGGGATATTTTATTTGAAGAAATCCAAAAGCTACTGAACGAGAAAAACATTTCAGAAAAAAGCATCTCCTTTATTCAGGAAAGAGGAGGGGTAACGCCTTGCAGAATGTCTGGTGAAACCCCACAATTGCCTGTGAATTTAATTGGTAGTCTGCTAAAAATAAATAACGGAAAATTCAAAGAAAGCGATACACAATTATTGGGTTTGTTTGAGTTTAAGACAGAAGACGATTTAAAAGGAATCAGACTTGCACATAAGGTTGTAGGCAAGGCGGTTGCCATTTTTAATAAAAATGCAATTCCGGGAATGACCGAAGCACGACTTGCAGCCTTAATTGAATTTGAAATTGCTTTAGCAATGGAAAACAGTGCGATTTCGTCTTCTAAAGGTTGGCCACAGGTTCAATCGGGGATAAATGTCGTAAACGGTGGACGATTTAATCGCAGTACAGCTAAAATAATCAATAATGGAGATCATGTAATGCTTGAATTGGCGGCATGTGTAAATGGGTATTGGGTTGATATAACAAGAACAGTTCAAGTCGGAGAAGTTAGTGAACAACAAAATGAGATTTATAAAACAGTAAGTGAAGCCCAACAATTTGCAATACAAGCTATACGACCGGGAGTTTTGATGAAAGACATCGATGCGATTGCACGAACTCATATCGAAAAAGCGGGTTACGGAAAGTATTACAATCATGCTCTAGGGCATCATGTTGGTTTTAGATATCATGACGCTGGGCAAGGTTTTTCCCCTTTTAGTTCGGGAGTTTTACAAGAAGGTATGGTCTTAACTGTCGAACCAGGAGTATACGGAGAGGAATTAAAATCGGGTGTACGAATCGAAGACAATCTTTTGGTAACCAAGGATGGGTATAAGTTGTTATCTAATTATTGATTGATTTTTCAAAAAAATATATAAACAGAATATGAAAAATACTATTGACCTAAAGGGTAAAACGGTATTGGTAACGGGAGGCGGTCAAGGAATTGGAGCCGGGATTTGTGAAGCAATGGCTTCTTGCGGTGCCAATGTCATAATTAATTATCGAAAAAGCCAAGAAAGTGCAGAAGCTCTTGCGGCATCTTTGCAAAAGGAGTATAATATTAAAGCATTACCGTTTCGCGCAGACATTTCTGTCGAGGAAGACGTTGAAAGAATGTTTTCATTTATTGATGAAAATATGGGAGGCATTGATATTCTTGTCAACAATGCCGGGTATGAAACTATCGAGCATGCTGTTTTTCTGGATTTGAAAGATTGGGACCGCATTTTCAATATTAATGTAAGAGGTGCTTTTCATTGTGCCCAACTGGCGGGACAACGAATGATAGAAAAAAGGAGTGGAGTAATTATCAATATTTCATCCATACACGATAAAGTACCAAGAAAAGGATTAGTACATTATTGTTCATCAAAAGCAGCTATGAATATGATGACAAAGTGTTTGGCACTCGAATTGGCAGAGCACAATATTAGGGTTTTGGCAGTTTCTCCGGGAGCAATAGAAACAGAAATGAATAGGGAGGAAATAAATGAATTTGGTAGAGAGAAGTTTAATACTTGGATTCCTGCTGGAAAAATAGGTGTTGTAGACGATGTAGCCTGGACATGTGCTTTTCTGGCCAGTGACAAAGCAGCCTATATGACCGCTACTGAGTTTTATATCGATGGTGGCTATAAAGAGAGCACCGTTCAATATGACCCGCGCCCAAAAAGATAATAGTCATGAGTAAACCAATAATAGAGACATATTACCATGATGGAGATGGATATAATCCCTTTTTCATCAGGGATCATTGGCAGGTTGCCCAATTGAATTATTTACCAGAATTGGGAATGCAGGCAATCAAAAAAATGGAGATGCATGCAGCTACCGATGAAATATTTATACTTATAAAAGGAACTGCAATACTTATTTTAGGGATTAAGGATGGGGATGGATTTAGCTTTGAGTTAACAAAAATGAATATTGGTGTTACTTATAATATTCCGATTTGTGCATGGCACGGTATAGCAATGAGTCCGGACGCAGAAGTTATCATTGTAGAAAAAAGCAATACTCATCTGGAAGATGTTACGTATCAAAATCTTTCTATAGAGGAACAAATAAAACTAAATGAAGCAATTACAGTGCTTTTAGAAAAATAAATTACCTTGGGGGCAGAGCCCTCTAGTTATTAGGTATCGGCAAAGTTAAACACAAATTACTCAGATTTACACAAATTAAAAATCCGTAAAATCCGTGAAATCTGTGGCAAAAAAAAAATGAAGCAGAGCTTCGAGGAATTAAACCTAAGGAGATTAAAAAAAAAAAAAACATAAAGAGATAAATTATGAAATGGAATAACGATTCGGAATTATTTGAATTATTTAAAAGTGAATTATACACTCCGGTAGTTGGCGATATACTGGATAATTTGGGATATTATCATCAGTTTTTGCCACAACCAATACAACCAATGCGTTTTGAAGATAAGCTTGTGGGGCGCGCCATGCCGGTATTGATGATTGATGTGTTTGGAGAGCAGGAAAAACCATTTGGAAAACTCACTGAGGCTTTGGATCAGTTATTGCCTAATGAAATATATATTGCAACCGGTGGGACAATGCGTTGTGCCTATTGGGGAGAGATTTTAACAGCTACCGCAAAAAAGAGAGGAGCTGTTGGTGCTGTAATCGATGGTTTTCATAGAGATACACCGATGGTTTTGGAACAAAACTGGCCAGTATTCAGTAGAGGAAGATTTGCACAAGATTCAGGAGTACGCACCCAAGTTGCAGATTACCGATGCAATATTGAAATTGGAAACGTATGGGTGTCTCCCGGAGATTTGATTTTTGGTGATATGGATGGTGTTTTGATTATTCCCAAAAAAGTGGAAGAAGAAGTGATACTAAAAGCATTGGAAAAAGTCAGAGGGGAAAAATTAGTCAGAAAAGAAATAGAAAATGGAATGTCGAGTACTGATGCGTTTCATAAATATGGTATTCTTTAGAAGGGGGAAGTTGGAAGAAAGAAGTTAGAAGTGACTTCAGGCTTTTAAATATTCTTTGATACGGTGAATTATTCAAAATCAAATAAATAAAAATTAATTAGGATGAAACTTGGAATGGGATTGTATGAGCATATGCTTAATAAAGAGCATTATGCATTTGCAAAGCAATGTGGTTGCACACATGTGGTAGTACACCTTGTTGATTATTTTAATAAAGGAAACCAAACAACTACTGACCAGCCAATAGGTGATGGTAGTGGATGGGGAATTGCAGGAAAATCAAAAAATCGATGGGAAGTAAAGGAGTTGCTTCAGTTGAAAAAGGAAATAAATGATGCTGGATTGGAATGGGAAGCTATAGAAAATTTTGATCCTGCCGATTGGTATGATATATTATTGGATGGTCCTAATAAAAAAAATCAAATAGAGGAAATTAAACGACTGATTCGTAACGTAGGAGAGGCGGGTATTCCTATTATTGGTTATAACTTTAGTTTAGCAGGCGTATGCAGCAGAACTACAGGGCCATTTGCAAGAGGAGGTGCCAACTCTGTAGGAATGGATGGAGTAGATGAGCGTCCTGTTCCTAATGGAATGGTTTGGAATATGGTTTATGACCAGAACGCTCCAAGCGGAATAGTTGAAAATGTCTCACATGAAATATTATGGCAACGATTGGAATATTTTCTTAATGAAATTATTCCAGTTGCAGAAGAAGCGGGTGTTGTTTTAGCTGCTCATCCAGATGATCCGCCGATGCCAGTAGTAAGAAATACTCCTCGATTGGTTTATCAGCCAAGCATGTACAAAAAATTATTAGACATTAATCCAAGTAAAAACAGTGCATTAGAATTTTGTCTCGGTAGTATTGCCGAAATGACCGAAGGTGATGTATATGAAGCCACCGAAGAATACGCTGATGATATTTCATATATTCATTTTAGAAATGTAAAAGGTAAAGTGCCTTATTACAAAGAAGTATTTGTAGATGAGGGAGATATTGATATGATTAAGATACTTCGCATTTTAAAAGAAAAAAAATTCGAGGGAGTTCTTATACCCGACCACACTCCTCAGATGAGTTGTGAAGGCTCTTGGTATGCGGGAATGGCTTATGCTCTTGGATACATGAAAGCCGCAATGAAATTGATTTAAGCTGTTCATTATAGTTGTCTAGTGTATCAAATCCCCGGAATTATTATCAAACCGGAGTTCGATTAATAAAACATTGATTTATAATACAATTATTGATCCTGCAAGGTCTTTTTTTTTTGGACCTTGTAGGGATTAAAATATTTAAAAAAAACATACCTACAAGGTTTTGGAAACCATTTATTCAATTGAAAAATGATTAGAAATATTTTTAACTAATCAACTGATTACTAAATAAATACTTTCTAAAAAATGATTTTTTTAAACAATCCTTAATTTATTTTATATTTACTTCAAAAATAGTAGATAATAGTACTCGTTTTTTTCAATTTTTATTTCTATTATTGTTAAAAAAAAACAAACTCCTAATAAATTACATTTATATTTGTGAAGTCTATAAAAAGCAAAATGGATGTTAGAGAGAAATTAATCACTCTTTTGGATGAAGCCAATGAGGCAAGAATTTACAAACTTAATCATAGTGTTGAGTTAGTAAAGCAAGTATTGACTTTTTGTGATTCTCCAAAACTTATAGACATAAAGGCAAAAGCATTATCTCAATTATCTTTATATGCCATGATTGTTGGTAATAATGAAGATTCATTGGAGTATGCCCAAAACAGTATCTTATTATTCGAAAAATTAAATGACGAAAAAGGAATTGCAGAGGCCAAATATAGTATTGCAAGTGTTTATTATAAAACAGACAATTATCATATTGGATTAGTTTTTTTAATAGATGCATTAAATATTTATAAAAAATTCGATGATCATTATAATATTTCCAGATGCGAAAAATCATTAGGAACCGTTTATGAATATTCAGGAGATCAAAATAATGCTATTCAATCCTATGAAAACGCAATACTTTCAGCAAAAAAAATAAAAGATTTAAACCTTGAATCAAATGCCTATAATAATTTATCAGGGATCTATATTAAACAAGGAAAACTTGATTTAGCCGAATCAATTATTGACAAATCGGTAACTTTAAAAATAGAAACAGGAGATATAAGAGGGCTAGCTTTTGCTATTTATGGAAGAGCAAAAGTATTATTTGCATTAAAAAAGTATAAAGAATCAGAATACGAATTTTTAGAGTCCATAAGAATTCATACTGAAATGGGCGAACGACTTGGTTTGGCTATGTGCTATCATAAGTTGACTAAATTTTATCTGGAACAAAATCAATTAGAAAAAGCAAAAGAAGTACTCTCCAAAGCATTGGAAATATCCAACAATTACAATATCACGATTATCAAATTCAAATGTTTTTATTTGTTCTATACCATTTATAAACTTCAAAATGATAAAAAGACGGCTTTAGAATATTTGGAACTTTATATAAAAGAAAGAGAAGCCGTTCTTAATACCCAAACCTTAAAAGTAATTGACAGTTACGACATGCTTGTCCAAATGAAAACGATGCAAAAAGAAGCAGAGTTGCAAAAGGAAAAAGCTGAAATGATTGAAATAAACAATAAAATTGAAGCTTCGGCAAAAGTTCGCCAAGAATTTCTTTCCACGATGAGTCATGAAATTAGAACTCCTCTTAATGCCATTACTACAATAGTTTCAATGCTTAGTGAAAATTCAAATGAGGAGGATAAAAAACTAATAGATTCCCTTAAATTTTCTTCTAATTTATTGATGTGGATTATCAATGATATATTGGATTTCACAAAATTGGATTTAGGAAAGATGAAATTGGAAATGAATCCAGTTAAAATAAACCCATTAATAAAAAATATTTGGCGAACATATGAATTTCAAGCTAAAGAAAAAGGATTAGAATTTATATTAACGACCAACATTCCAAAGGGAACTTCTTATTATTTGGACGAAATAAGACTTACTCAAATCTTAGGTAATTTGATTAGTAACGCCATAAAGTTTACCGAAAAAGGAAAAGTCGAACTTGAAATAATTATTCTAAAAAATAAGAAAAAAAAGGACGTTTTATTTTTTAAAATAAAAGATACCGGAGAAGGAATAGAAAGTGAAAATATAAATACAATATTTGAAAGTTTTTCTCAAGTAAAAAATTCAATAACGAGGAAAAAAGGAGGAACTGGATTGGGGTTGGCAATTGTCAAAAGTCTTATAGAACTGTACAACAGTCAAATTGAAGTGTCTAGTGAATTAGGTAGTGGATCAGAATTTGCTTTTAAATTAAAATTAAAAAGAAATTTTGTTTTAATTGAAGATGAAGAAACTATTATCCCCTTAAAGTTACAAGATAAAAAAGCGCTATTAGCAGAAGACAACAAGATCAATGCTTATATAGCTATAAAGTTGCTTTCGAAATGGGGAATTGAAACAGAACATGTAGAGAATGGAATTGATGCTATTGCAAAAGCTCAAAATAATAAATACGATTATATTTTAATGGACATCCACATGCCTGAAATGGATGGTTTTGAGGCCACAAAAAAAATAAGAACGACTGAAAATAGCAACAAAAAAACACCAATTTATGGATTAACCGCTGATATTTCTGCAAGAGACAATATTCTTTACAGAAATTATTTTACGGGATTTCTTTTAAAACCTCTGGAAATTGAAAAATTATATCTGGCTTTGACAACAATCTAATAATACCATTTAGCAATATAAAATAATCCGATTCTTGCTCCCTCTCCTTTGGAGAGGGTCGGGGTGAGGTTCAACAAAAAACACTATTTTACATTTCTAAATGGTATAATCATTGCTAAAAATCATGTATAAAAAAAGCACCCATTTCTGGGTGCTTTTTTAATCGAATTAAAAAGATGATTTATTTTTGAACCGGTGCAGTTGTAGTTGCAGCTGTTGGTTTTTTCATTTCTTTTTCAACCATATCATAGAACTGATCGATTTTTGGCATTACATAGATACGAGTTCTTCTGTTTTTAGCTTTGTTCTCTGCAGAATCATTAGGCACTAAAGGAACGTATGAACTTCTTCCTGCAGCTATCAATTGTGCTGGATTTACACCCAAATCTTTAGATAAAATACGGATAATAGAAGTAGAACGTTTAACACTTAGATCCCAGTTGTCGGCTAAACAAGAATTTCCTTTTAATACATCAGTATCGGTATGACCTTCAACCATACACTCGAAGTCTGGTTTATCATTAACAACTTTAGCAACTTTAGCTAAAACTCCTTTTGCTTTGTCATTTACCTCATAGCTTCCGCTTTTGAATAACATTTTATCAGAAATAGAAATGAAAACAACACCTTTATCAACATTGATTTCGATGTCTTGGTCATCCATTCCAACAACTGATTTTAAGCTAGTAACAACTGCAAGAGTAACACTGTCCTTTTTAGTCAAAGCATCTTGCATTCTACTAATTTTCAAATCTTTCTCTTTGATAGATTCTAGAGCTTTCTCAATGTTTTCAGCACCTTTAGTAGACAAAATTGTCATATCTTTTGAAGTACTTATCAAATGTTGATTAGTTTCTTTTAAACCAGCAACTGTAGCAGTAAGTCCTGCTTTTTCTTCCAAACAAGAATTAAGTTTTACTGTACAAGTATTTAGCAAGTCTTGAGTTTCTTTGTTTTTAGCTTCCAAAGCTGCATATTCTTTTTTAGAAACACAAGATGTTAGTAAAGCTACCGCTGATAAAGTAAGCATTATTTTTTTCATAGAAATTTAAATTTAATTAAACGTGTTGCAAAGTTAGTTTTTTAATATTAATTTTTAATTGTAAATTATTGTTAAATTATGTCAGCAAAAACTGTGCCATTATTAACATAATATTCATAAACGACACTTTTCGTTTTAAAGTATTTTTCAACTTGATTATTTTCTCTTTTTTTATAATTCTTTACAAAAAGCGCATAAAAGGAAAAATGTGCTCGTACAATCGCCCAACAATGAACAAATTGTCCGGAAAATATAAATTTAATTCCTGCAGCCCCATCCAAAAACAATCTCAATATAAGTATTTTAAATATAGCATTTTGTGGTAAATTTTTTGTTAACATTAGTAACGAGTTTCTAAAGTTAAGATATGTTTTTTTAGGATTAGCTTGATCCAAAGTAGCGCCACCAACATGATAAACTACTGATTCTGAGTTATACATTATTTTATAACCTTTATTGATAGTTCGCCAGCATAAATCAATTTCTTCCTGATGGGCAAAAAAATCTTCATCGAAACCTTTTAGTTCTTTGTAAATGGAAGATCGAATAAAAAAACAAGCTCCCGAAGCCCAGAATATTTCTGTTTTATCATTATACTGACCATTGTCTTTTTCTAAAGTATCAAAAATACGTCCTCTACAAAAGGGATAACCATATTTATCAATAAATCCACCACCAGCTCCTGCATACTCAAAATAGTCTTTCTTTTTAAAATCCAATATTTTAGGTTGGACAATAGCTGTTTTGGGTTCGGTCTCAAAAGTTTCCAATATGGGTTTCAACCAATTTTCTGTTACTTCAATATCTGAATTCACAAGAGCATAGATTTCCGCATCAATATGCTGTAAAGCATCATTATATCCGCCGGAAAAACCTTTGTTTGTTTGGTTTTTTACAATTTTAACTGTTGGAAAATTAGTTTTTACAAAAGCAATTGAATCATCTGTCGAAGCATTATCTGCTACATAAACAGTTGCTTCGGGAGAATATTGAATTACAGAAGGCAAAAACTGTTCTAAAAGTTTTATTCCATTCCAATTCAGTATGACTACGGCTATTTTTTTCAAGGAAGTTTATTTATTTTTATAAATTAGAAATTAATTCTCAAAAAATCTCTTTTCTATATTCTGTTTTCTATATTCTTTTGTTTCTCAACATAATTAGGCAATTCTCTCAAAAACTCATATTTTTCATTTTCAAAATCCATTTGGCAAAAATAATGATTTACACCATTGGTAACCATCAAAAATTCAGCCTCTAAAGTCATATTATATCTTGCAATTTGATCAAAAGTGTCTTGGGCAATTTTAACTTCAGGAGCTTTACATTCAATTAATATAAAAATAGTACCATTAGGATTGAAAACTACAACATCATAGCGTTTTCGCAAACCATTGACCATTAAAACTTTCTCGACATTAATCAGGGATTTAGGAAATTGTTTTTCTTCCAATAAAAATCGAACTACGTGTTGGCGAACCCATTCTTCAGGTGTGAGAATGATGAATTTTTTCCTGATTTCATCAAAAATAGATACTTTATTTTCGCTATTTTTGAAACGAAAACTATAATGAGGAAAATTGAGTTTCTGCATGAGGCAAAAATAGTTATTTTGTTTTTAGTTTATGGTCTGTTGTTTTGCAAATAAACAACAAACGATGAACAACAAACCATAAATCAAAAAAATGGACGAAGTTGTAAAGATTGTAAATGATATAAAAGGCGGAAACATCAAACCAATTTATTTTTTGATGGGGGAGGAGCCCTATTATATTGATAAATTATCCGAATATATAGAAACCAATGTCCTATCTGAAGAGGAGAAAGGCTTCAATCAAACCGTTCTTTATGGCAGAGATGTAAGTATAGAAGATGTGGTTTCGACAGCCAAACGTTACCCTATGATGGCTGATCGTCAAGTTGTAATTATAAAAGAAGCACAGGAATTATCAAGAACAATCGACAAGATTGAAAGTTATATCGAAAACCCAATGCCTTCGACTGTTTTGGTGTTTTGTTATAAATACAAGACATTAGACAAGCGAAAAAAAGTAACAAAACTTTTGGCTAAAAATGGAGTCGTTTATGAAAGTAAAAAACTATATGAAAATCAGGTAGGAGATTGGATTAAACGAATATTGTCCGGAAAAAAATACACTATAGAGCCTAAAGCTTCTGCTATGTTAGTAGAGTTTTTGGGAACCGATTTGAGTACAATCAACAAAGAACTCGAAAAACTACAAATCATATTGCCTCAAGGCTCTACCATTTCTGCCAAAGATATTGAAGAAAATATCGGATTCAGTAAAGATTATAATGTCTTTGAATTGCGAAAAGCAATTGGCGAACGTGACCAATTAAAAGCATACAAGATTGCTGAGAATTTTGCGCAAAATCCAAAAGACAACCCAATAGTAATGACAACTGGTTTGGTTTTTGGCTTTTTTGTCCAATTATTGAAATACCATGGATTAAAAGATAAAAATCCAAAAAATGTAGCTTCTGCATTGGGAGTAAATCCTTATTTTTTAAAAGATTACGATGTGGCAGTCAAAAATTATCCTATGAGAAAAGTAAGCCAGATTGTAGCTTCTTTACGAGATACAGATGTAAAAAGCAAAGGTGTTGGTGCCAATAGCTTATCCCAAGCTGATCTATTAAGAGAAATGCTTTATAAAATATTTAATTAAAAAATTAAGTTTACCGATATTTACCTTTTCTAAAACAAATACCTCAATCATGGGAATGAACAAAAATACTATTTTAGGTTGGGCAACACTTATAATGATACTAATGGGATTGTTACTTATAGGATTAGGCATTTTTAAATATAGAGATGTTTCTGGTTGGGGGTTTTCAGCTGTCGGAATTGGATTTTTTTCCATTGCTTGGGTCTTTAGTTCATTAAAAGGAAGATTGTAAAATATTAGGTAGAATTATAAAATAAACGACTTTTATTGAGAAACCAGATTACCAAAATTATCTACCTTAATTAATTTACAGGCGTTTCCAATTCGGATTTGAATATTTAATAAATACTACTAAAGGAAAGCAAATGTTCTTTTCTGTAAACACTTGGAGTTTGCCCCATTATTTCTTTAAAATTCTTGTTGAAGCTGACAAAATTTTGATAGCCACTTTCAAAACAAATATCCGAAACGGAGAGTCTTTCATTCTGCAAAAGTTTGCAGGCATGTCCTATTCTTAATTCGTTTAAAAATTGAGTAAACGATTTTCGGGTTCTTTTTTTAAAAAAACTACAAAAAGCTGGAGGAGTCATGTTGGCAACTGAGGCGATAATTTCCAATGAAATGGGGTTAGTGAAATTTTTCATGATGTATTTGTAAACCTCATTCATTCTCTCGGTATCCTTTTCATTATAGGAATGGCTATAACTTAGCCCAGCAAGTAATTCATATTCTTCGGTGTTGAGCATAATATTGATAACCTTTAGAAACTCAATCATTTGGGGAAGACCTTCTAAATTGAGCATTTTTTCTAAGCGTTTGGTTATCTTTTTTTTGGCATTTCCTTTAAAACACATTCCTCTTTTAGCTTTTTCAAAAAGATTCTGATTTTTGGTTACATCTTTGTCGTGGTTACATAATTTTTCAATAAAATCAATTGGAAAATAAGTTACGATAGCTTCTACAGATTTATTTATTTTAAGAAGCGGATCGGTATCTCCGTACCACATATGAGGAAGATTTGGACTCATCAATACCAAATCACCATCAAAAAAGTTGGTAATACTGTCACCAACGACCCTTTTTCCGCTACTTTTTTTTACAAAACTTAATTCACAAAAATCATGAAAATGAAAAGTAGCATTAAAATCATGTTCTTTAACCTGCTTGACAGTAATTAAGGAAGAATGTTGAGGAGCCAGTTCGATTAATATCGCTTTCATAAGAAATTTATTAGTGATTCGGAATTTAACTTAAGCAATATTAAACATATTTTAAATACAATTAATAAAAATGATTAAAATAGCTTAAGTATTAGTTAACTGAACGTAAATAGCAAAATAGTTTATAATGTAATTTTGAATAAGTTTCGGAGAAGTAATTAATTCAATTTTAAAGATAAGTAAAGTGCTTATTTTTATTAAGCTTTAAATTTCATTTGAAGAAACAATAAACTGATTCAAAATAAATTAAAAAAATAGATATGGAAACTGCATTTTGGAAGAATGATGATGAACTTTTTACTATTGTCCGCAATGAACTTTACTCTGCTGTAGTAGGGGATATAATGGACAAGTTGGGATTGTTACACCAATTCCTTTCACCAAAAATACAACCTTTAAGAGACGATATGTTTGTGGTAGGACGTGCTATGACTGTATTGGAAGCCGATGTAGTTTCAAATTCCAGTAACAATAATCCAGTTTTAAACAGACCCTTCGGGTTAATGCTCGAAGCTTTGGATGATTTGAAAAAAAATGAAGTATATGTTTGCACAGGTTCTTCACCTTCTTATGCCTTATGGGGAGAATTGATGGCAACCAGAGCACAAATATTGGGAGCAGCAGGTGCTGTTGTTGATGGATATTCGAGAGATACCAAAGGGATATTGGAACTGAATTTCCCTTCCTTCTCTTATGGAAGATACGCTCAGGATCAGGCACCGCGCGGAAAGGTGATTGATTTTAGAGTACCTATAGAAATGAACGGGGTACGTATTAATCCTGGAGATATTATTCTTGGGGATATTGATGGAGTATGTGTGGTGCCAAAAGAGGCAGAAGAAGAAGTGTTTCGTCTTGCGATAGAAAAGGCAAGAGGCGAGAAAATGGTTCAGAAAAGAATACAGGAGGGTATGAGTACTGTTGAGGCTTTTGCCAAATTTGGTATTATGTAAGGAATAAGTAGTGAAATAAAGTCATAATTGTCTTTGAATCAATAATAAAAAAATTTAAATCGGAAATAAAGTGAAGAAAATAATAGTTGTAACAATTTTAAGTTGGTTCATTTCTTTTTGCCAAGCAGATGCGCAAACAAAAAAAATATTGGGCTTTGATGTGCCTGTAATTACCCCATTTGCCTCTACAATTACAGGTGTTGCTTCTCCGAAAATTTCCTTAAATGGCAATTGGGATTTCGATATAAAAGAACAACCTCAAAAGGGAAAAAGTATTCAGGTCCCCGGAGAGTGGGAAATGCAGGGTTATACCGTAAACGAAGGACAGACAGCTGTATATTCCAAACATCTTGATATTCCTGCCGATTGGAAAGGAAAGCAAATTAAAATTCGTTTTGATGGTGTAAGTTCACATGGTTTAGTAAAAGTTAACGGAAAAACAATAGGAGAACATGAGGGTAGTTTTGTTCCTTTTGAAGTAGATCTTACGAGTGCTTTAAATTACAAAAACGATGTATTGGAAGTCGAAGTTCAAGCATTGACTGTCAGTGATCGTTTGGCTTGTACTTCTCAATATGCCTGTCATACGGTAGGTGGATTATTAAGAAAAGTGACGCTATTTGCAGTTGCTCCAGTCCATATTACTTCACCTACTATTAATACAGTTTTTGATAAAGAGTATAAAAATGCTTCTCTTGTTGTAGGAAGTACTATTTTAAATAATTCGGTATTTCCGGCAAATGCACAGTTGGAGTTCACACTTTTTGATGCAAATGGGAAAATTGTAGCCAAAAAAACTTCGGCACTTGTCAAAGTAATCGTTATAAACGGTACCAATGATATTGAAACAACTTTGGCAATCAAAACACCAAAGCATTGGAATCCAGAGCACCCTTATTTATACAAGTTGCAAACAGACTTATTGGTCAACGGAATAAAATTACAAACAAATGAGCAAAGGGTTGGCTTTCGCCAAATCCTTATAAAAGGCAATCAGTTTTTTGTAAATGGCAAACCGATAAAATTACATGGCGTAAACCGTCATTCTGTTTATCCTTTAACTGGACGAAGCGTTTCTCCTGAATTGGATAGAAAAGATGCCGAATTGTTTAGGGCAGCAAATTGTAATTATATCCGTACTTCACATTATCCGCCATCCGAAGAGTTCTTAAATGCGGCAGACGAGTTGGGATTGTTTGTAGAAAGCGAAGCATCATTGACTTGGATTCAGCACGGAGCATCACCAATCTGGAAATTATGGAATTATACGGATGAAAAATTCCTCCCTTTTATGGTTCGTGCAAACATGGACAATATATTAGCAGGACGTAATCATCCTTCCATAATCATTTGGTCGTTAGGAAATGAATCAAAGTGGAGTCCCCTTTGGGAAAAAGTAAATGCGGTGGCAAAACAAATGGATAAATCAAGACCAACCAGTTTTCACGATCAGTGTTGGGGAGGTTTCAATAATGCCAAAAGTAAAGCTGATATTGCTAATTACCATTACCCCGGAATTAATGGGCCAAAAGCAACAGATACGATGTCTCGTCCCACATTGTTTGGAGAGTATTCGCATCTAACTACCTATAATCGCAGGGAATTATTGTCGGATCCAGGGGTTCGAAGTGCTTATAATGCTCCGCTTGTACAGTTTTATGATTCGATTTATAGTCATAAAGGCAATTTAGGAGGAGCAATATGGAGCGGTATTGACGACATCTTTCATATGCCAGACGGAAGAATTGTTGGGTATGGTCCATGGGGCCCGCTGGATGCTTGGAGAAGACCAAAACCAGAATATTACGGTGTAAAAAAAGCTTATTCTACAGTTCGGGTAACCAATGTAAATTGGTCAACGCTTCCTAAAGGATACATTGAATTGACCGTAGAGAATCGTTATGATTTTACCTCTCTTAAAGAAGTAACCATTGAAGCAAAAATAGATGGAATTTCAAAATCGGTTTTATCAGATATACCTGCAAGAGGAAAGGGAATTTTGAAAATTCCTTCGGGTAAAAATGCAAAAGAATTGTATATTTCGTTTACCGATCCTCGTAACTTTATAGTAGATGAAGAGAAATATGTAAACACGACTATCGCCGAAGAGGAAAATAAAAAAGTAGTCGTTTCTTTTTCCGAAAATGAATCGGCCATAACAGTAAAGCAAGGTGATGTGAGTTATTTAATCAATAAAATAACAGGCATTATTACCAATGCTACAATGAACGGTCAGACAGTATTGACACAAGGGCCGGTGTTTTGTATAGTACCAATGAATGAAGAAGATGGCGGAAAACCCAATGTAGCGGGTGAAACCTATCAAAACAACATTTACCCTGTCAAAAATTATCCGCTTTACACTTTGTTTGCAAAAGAACTTACAACTACGCAAACAGATGAAGGTGTTCGAGTAAGTATGAAAACAACCTATACCAATGCCAAAGGAAAACAATCCTATTTGTTTACAACCGATGGGAAATTGGTAACGGAATATGAAGTAGAATGTGGAGATTACGATGTGAGTCCCTATCAGTATGGTTTATTAATGCAGTTGCCGAAACAATTTGATCAGTTGAGTTGGAAAAGAAAAGGGGAATTTACCATTTACCCTGAAAATGACATCGCAAGAAATGAAGGAACGGCAAAACTAAATGCAAAGCATGTAAATGGGGTTGAAGAACCCGGAGTTATACCAACAGGTGATTGGAAGGATGATGCCAATGATTTAGGAAGCAATGATTTCCGTTCGACAAAAAGATATATCAAATCGGCTGTATTGCAGGATAAAGAAGGTAACAACATCAAAGTATTGTCTAATGGAAGCCAAGCCTCCAGAAGTTGGTTGCAAGACGAACACATTCAATGGCTGATTACGGATTACAGCAATAATGGTTCGGAACCTTTTTATGGTTCACCGCATACGGATGGTCAAATAAAAACGAAGGGGAAAACGCTAAAGGGAAAAATGATACTAACAATTAAATAATTCAGATGAAAAAATTTTTTGTATTTCTAATTTTTGCAGTTGTGGTTTCTGCCGTAAATGCGCAGCAATTTATTAACGAAGCACAACCCACTTCTCAACATGATCTTAATTTTAAGACACTCTCAACAACATGGGATGAAGGTATTCCACTTGGAAATGGAATGGTAGGAGCCCTGGTTTGGCAAAAAGGGAATAATTTGCGTATGTCATTAGATCGTGCGGATTTATGGGATATGCGACCAATGAAAGGAATACATCGCAAGGAGTTTAGTTATAAATGGGTAGAGGAACAGGTAAAAAAGAAAGAGTATGGCATTGTTCAGGAATATTTTGATTCCCCGTATGATAATGAACCTGCTCCAAGTAAAATACCAGGAGGAGCTTTGGAATTTGATATTCAAAATTGGGGCGCAGTTTCCTCTGTAAATCTTTCTCTTAAAGATGCGCTGTGTGAAGTAAAATGGGAAAATGGAACAATTTTCAAAACCTTTGTACATGCCACTCAACCCGTTGGATGGTTTCGTTTTGAGAATCTTAAAAATGACTTTCTTCCTCATTTAATTGCACCAAAGTATCAGGGAGAAGTCAAAATATCTGGAGATCCAGTTGGAGGTGATGACTTAGCACGCTTGGGTTATAAGCAAGGCAAAGTTACGCAGCAAGGAAATACAATTACTTACGAACAAGAAGGATGGGGTGGGTTTAAGTATCAGATAAGTGTAAGCTGGAAAAAAATAAATAGTTCGACTATAGAGGGTGTATGGAGTGTTTCTTCTCAATACCCAAAGAAAAAAAGTAATCCAATTGCCGGCAGTATTGTCAAACAAACGATGCAGCGTGGTTATGATACCGATTTAATCAGTCATATTTCTTGGTGGAAGAAGTTCTGGAATCAGTCGGCTATTCAGATACCTGATAGTTTACTGGAAAAACAATGGTATCTGGAGCAATATAAGTTTGGGTCAGCGGCTCGAAAAGGTGCTCCACCTATTTCTTTACAAGCTGTTTGGACGGCTGATAATGGTCGTTTACCACCGTGGAAAGGCGATTATCATCATGATTTAAACACACAATTGAGTTACTGGCCTTCTTACAGTGGCAACCACATGGAAGAGGCGATGGGATATATTGATTATCTGGAAGAAAATAAAGCCAATTATAAACGCTATACCAAAATGTATTTTGGAACAGACGGTTTGGCAGTGCCAGGAGTAACGACCTTGGATGGAACCGAAATGGGCGGTTGGATTCAATATTCATTTTCTCCTACAGTATCAGCTTGGTTAGGTCATCATTATTATATGCAATGGCGTTATAGTATGGATCGTAAATTTTTAAAAGAAAAAGCCTATCCATGGATTAAAGATGTTGCAAAGCATTTGGAACAGATTACAGTGAAAGATGAAAATGGTTTTCGCAAATTGCCAATTAGTTCCAGCCCGGAGATCAATGACAATGATATTTCTGCCTGGTTTAATCAGAATACCAATTATGATTTGGCATTGATGAGTTTTACTTTCAAAGCAGCAGCAGAATTGGCTGATGAATTGGGGCTTAAACAGGAAGCAATTCACTGGAAACAAATACTACATGAATTTCCTGATTATGCTGTTTCTGCAAATAACGAAATGATGTTTGCGCCAACATTGCCTTATAAGGAATCACATCGACATTTTTCTCATTTAATGGCAATTCATCCTTTAGGTCTCATTAAATGGGAAGATGGACCAAAAGCCCAATCCGTTATTAAAAACACGATTGATTTGTTAGAAAAAATCGGACCAGATTACTGGTGTGGCTACTCTTATTCATGGTTGGGAAATATAAAAGCAAGAGCTAAAGATGGAGAAGGAGCGGCTAAAGATTTGGAAATTTTTGCCAAAGCTTTTTGTCTTAAAAATAGTTTTCATGTGAATGGAGATCAAACCAAATCAGGCTATTCAAAATTTCAATACCGTCCTTTTACACTTGAAGGTAATTTCGCTTTTGCAGCAGGTTTACAGGAAATGTTGTTGCAAAGCTATGCGGGCTTTATAGAAGTTATGCCTGCTGTTCCTGCTTCATGGAAGGATATTTCTTTTGATAAACTTCGTGCTGAAGGTGCTTTTCTAGTAAGCGCGGCCAAAAAAGGTGGGTTAGTAGATGAAGTCAAAATTTTTGCTGAACAAGGAGGAAAAACTAAGCTAAAAATGCCTTTTAAAACTTGGTTTACCAATTCTAAATATCAGGCCGAAGCAAAACAGACTTCGGATGGCTTTATAGAATTGAATTTTGAAAAGGGAGGATGGATTGTGTTAAAAAACGGATATGAATAAAAGTTAATAAGACATGATCGATAATTTAAAAAGGTTAATTACAATATAAATAAACAGATGAAAAATATTTTTGCAATTTTAATTTTTGCAGTCGCAGTTTCTGCCGTAAATGCTCAACAATTTATTGCCGAGGGCAGAAAAGCTTTGGCTGTAATTCCGTCACAAACAAGTGATGTGACAAAAGCTAAGGTGAGTTTAAACGGTTCATGGGAAATAAATATGAGTCCTAGTAATGAAGTTTGGAAGGACAATTCAGGCAATTGGCAAAAAATTCAAGTACCGGGTGAGCCAGCTATGCAAGGTTTTAAAGTGGAAAACGACAAAGAGTTTTTTTATAAAACAACGATTAATGTTCCAGCAAGTGCCAAAGACAAGACCACTATCATCCGTTTTAATGGGGTGTATAGTTATGCAAGGATTTTTGTAAACGGTCATTATGTACGGGAGCACTTTGGTGGTTTTACCGCCTGGGATGCAGATATCAGCTCTTTTGTTGAACCTGGTAAACCTGCAATTATCCATATAGGAGTTACAGATAGGGCAGACGATATTTCATATGCTTCAGGTTATGCTTTTCATCCTATTGGAGGAATATTAAGAGAAGTACAATTGCTTGTGGTGCCTAATGATTATATCAATCGATTTTATGTGCAAACTGATTTTGCCAATGATTTCAAGCAGGCAACACTTTCGCTAAATATTGCCAAAAGTAAAGCTAAAGGGAACAGTAAAATAAAATTTCAATTGTATGATGCCAATGGAAAAGCGGTTTTAAATCAACCACAATCTTTTGATTTGATGAATAATGGAGAAGGAAAATTTTCGATAAATATTGCAAATCCTATTTTATGGAACCAAGAACAGCCTTATTTATATACGCTTAAAGCGGAATTAATAACATCTGGAAAAACGGAAGAAAAAATCGAACAGAAAGTTGGTTTTAGAAAAGTTGTTGTTGATGGAAAAAGAGTATTGGTAAACGGACAGCCTATAAAGCTACGTGGTGGATGCAGACACGACATGCATCCTTTATTGGGAAGAAGTACCAACCGTTATTACGACAGTTTGGATGTGGCAATGGCCAGAAAAGCAAATTTAAACTTTATCCGTACTTCTCACTATCCGCCTTCGCAAGACTTCTTGGAATTTGCCGATAAATATGGAATTTATGTGCAGGAAGAAACCGCCATTTGCTTTGTGAATGATTGGAGAGAAGGGGTTTATAAAAAACTGGGGGAAACCAATAATGACCCGGCATTTACTTCAAGATATTTAGGACAGTTAAGTGAAATGATTGATCATGACAGAAATCATGCGGCTGTTATCATGTGGTCAATAGGAAATGAAAGTAACTATGGAATTAACTTCCAAAAAGAATATGATTTTGTAAAATCGGTTGACCTATCAAGACCAGTATCCTGGTCTTGGCCTGCAACTGCCTTTGCTGAAAACAAGAGATGCTTTGATATAGCTGTTGCTCATTATCCGGATTATGAAGGTACCGGTGAGGAAAATTTTGGTTTGAAATATAAAAATATGGAGCATGAAAGTCTGCCGTTACTAAGTGACGAATGGGCACATGTACCTTGTTATAATACTACTTTATTAAAGGCTGACCCTAATGTAAAAGATTTTTGGGGACGCAGTTTGGATATAATGTGGGCGAATCGTTTTGATGTACCCGGCAATTTGGGAGGAGCCATTTGGGGAATGACTGACGAAACATTTCATTTAAAAGACGCCGTAACGGGTTATGGTCCTTGGGGATTTATTGATGTTTGGAGAAGGGAAAAAGCGGAGTTTTGGAATACAAAAAAAGCGTATTCGCCTATCCGGGTTTTAAAAACAAAATTTGATGCTACAGGAACAGCTGCATTTATAAATATTCCCGTTAAAAATAGATTTAATCATATATCTTTAAATCTGATAAAATTGAAAGTCACTATAAATGGAAAAAGTTTTGATCAACCAATGCCTTCATTGAAACCGCATGAAGAAGGAATGATTAAAGTAGCAATTAGTGATAAAAATACTCCAATCCTTTTACAATTTTATGATACCGAAAATAATCTGATTGATGAAGAACAGATAACATGGGAAAAAGCGATTTCTCAGCAAATAGAGAGAACTAATCTTAAATGGAAAGTGAAAAAGACAGGTAAGATTATTGAGTTGGAAAGTCAAGGATTGGCTGTAAAACTGGATGCTATTACTGGTCAACTTTTAACTGCTGATATAAATGGGGAGAAAATGGTAACAGGTGGAGTTAAGGTGATTGTAAATAAGCCTAAAAAACCAGATGCATTTAAGGAAACAGAAGGTATTTATTCTGGTAAATTCAAGGTGACTAGTGCAACGGTAAATACAGATAACAAAAGTCTGATTGTGGTTACCTCCAATGGTACGATTGATGATTATCCTATAAAAATGATCAGCAGTTATCAAGCTGATGGAACTATAAAAATAGATTATGAAGTAAATAATGTTCCGGAATATACTTGGCAAGTGGGAGTGGCCTTACCGGTTGCAAACTCAATTGATGCTATAGAATGGAAACGCAAAGGATATTGGAGTACTTATCCAGCCAATCATTTGTCAGCCAATGAAGGAACAGCTAAGCGTTTTTCTGACATAAAAGAAACATATCGCATGCAACCCGCTTATGATGTTTCACAAGGGATGTATGATTATTATTTGAAAAACAGTATTGAACCAGAAAAAGCGAATATGAAAGGAACCGAAATGTACAGAGCCACCAAAGAAAATATTTTGACAATGGATTTAATTTCCGGAAACAGAAAAATAGAAGTGTCTTCAAATGGACTGCAAGCAGCCAAAATGAACGTTCTTGAATCGGGTCAGCAGGAATTACTGATTATGGATAAATGGGATTATTGGAGTTTGAGTTGGGGGAATTTTGCAGGAACCAAAAACAATTCAAAAAACCAAAAAGGAACGGCGGTTATAAAATTAATTCAAGAAAATTAAACAGCTATGAAATAGCCCTCTTTGACAGAAATATGACAATTATAAAGATTTTTTTCAAATAGGGCATTCCATATTTCAATAAAAAATAAATAGCAACATATGAAAATTACTGATGTAAAAGTGTGGATGGTTGAAGGTGTAAAATACAACTGGACACTATTGAAAATTTATACTGATACCGGACACACAGGTGTCGGCGAAGCGACCAACTGGCCAGGAAGTCCAATCGTTTATAACGCAGCAAAACACGTAGGGGAAAGAATCATTGGACTTGATCCAATGAAAACCGATTTTATCTGGACAAAATTATATCGTGATCTTAACTGGATAGGCCCTTATGGTGCTAGTTTGTGTGCTATTAGCGGAATTGATATGGCTTTACTTGACTTGAAAGGGAAAGTGCTTGGAACTCCTTGTTATGAATTATTGGGTGGTGCTTTTAGAAAAGATATCTTATTGTATGCCAACTATTGGTTTACAGGAGGTGGACATAATGCCGAAGATTATGCTTTGCAGGCCAAAAAAGTTAAAGAGGCTGGATTTACTGGTTTAAAGTTTGATCCTTTTGCACACACCAATTATTTATATGGTGAAGATTTATCTTCAAATCTTACACTTACTTCAGAGCAACAGGATTTGGCTTTCAATGTTAGTAAAGCAGTGCGAGATGCGGTAGGACCAGATTTTGATATTATGATTGAAACTCATGCGATGTTAAATTATCGAGTTGCCGTAAAAATGGCACAGCGTTTATCCGAATTAGATATTACTTGGTATGAAGAGCCTGCTGGTCCTGAAAGTTCCGATACATTGAGGGCGATGCGGGAACGTATTCCTTCAAATGTTTCTATTTGTGTTGGAGAAAGACATTACACCAGACACGGAATCCGTCCGGTATTGGAAAAAAATATTTGTGATATCATGATGCCGGATATCACCCGTTGTGGGGGACCATCAGAAATGAAAAGAATGGCTACCATGATGGAAGCATACAATGTTTTATTGGCACCACACAATCCCAATGGACCATTGTCAACTTTGGCATCTGCCCATGTATGTGCGTCTGTTCCTAACTTTTTTCGTCAGGAATTCATGTTCAATGATGTGCCATGGAGAGATACTGTAATCACTCATCCTATAAAAGACATGATTCATAACGGACATCTGCAATTAAGTGACAGACCCGGCCTTGGAGTAGATTTAGTAGAAGAAGAAATGGAAAAACATCCGGGTATATTAGTTCCCAGACCAGGATTTTATGTTTAAAGGTAGAATTATATCTGTTTGATTATTATAACCGATAGTTTTCTAAAGGAATCAAGATGTTAAAAAATGTGACAATTAATGACTAATTTTTAATTATGGCCTTAGAAATAGATTTAAAGAATAAAGTGGCATTAATTACGGGTGTGACATCCGGAATTGGTGCTGCCATAGCTACGATTTTTGCTAAAGCGGGAGCTCATGTCGCGGGTTGCGGGACGAAAGAGCCTACATCGGAAGAAGCGAAAGATTTTGTGAACAGTATAAACGATTTCAATCAAAAAGCATTGTATCTGCAAGCGGATGTGACCGTTGCCGATGATTTGCAAAAACTTGTCCAACAAACGATTAATACATTTGGCAGAATAGATATACTGATTACCAATGCTGGTGTGAATGTATTTGAAGGGGCTGAAAGTTGCAGCGAAGAAGCATGGATGAAAAACCATGAACTAAATCTGGCATCACATTGGCGGTTGGCAAAATTATGCAAGCCCTATTTGGAAAAAAACAATGGAGTCATAATTATAATGACATCCAATCATGCTTTTTCAACTATTCCCGGATGTTTTCCTTATAATGTTACAAAAACGGCATTGACTGGATTGGTTCGGAGTTTGGCTATAGAGTGGGGGCCATCAATCAGAACCGTTGGTATTGCTCCGGGTTTTATTGATACGCCGGGCAATCAAAAATGGTTTGATTCCTTTTCGGATGCAGCGAAAGAGCGACAACGAACAATTGATTTACATCCCGTAAAAAAGATTGGTTCTCCAGAAGAAGTGGGGGCTTGGTGTGTATTTTTGGCAAGTGAGTATGCCTCGTTTGCCAGTGGTATAACTTATTTATTAGATGGAGGACGGAGTGCGGTAATGCAAGATGAATAAGAATGGATTGTTACAAACATGGAAAGCATTGACCTTATGTAAAACCGAATTGTTACTTGGTGAAGGGGCACATTGGCACTCTGCTTCGAAGAAGTTTTTGTATGTAGATATTGAAGGAAAAAAAGTAGGACGTATTAACCCTATTACCAAAATTAGAGAAGAAAAGAACGTCGGTGAAAGAGTTGGAACTGTTGTGCCCGCAGCAAATGGTAATCTTGTTCTTGCATTGGAAAATTCAATAGCGTCATTAAATTTTGATACTGGAGAGCTGAAAGAACTGATTCAAATGGAAGATGACAAACCAAATAATCGTGCTAACGATGGAAAATGTGATGCGCATGGAAGACTTTGGATAGGGACAATGCACCAAGAAGCAAAAGGTGCTGAAGGTACTCTGTATTGTTTTGATGGAAAAAATTTGATAGAAAAAATTCTAAACCGAAAAGTGTCGAACGGTATTTGCTGGAGCAAGGATAATAAAACAATGTATTACATTGATTCTTTCGATAATAATATCAAAAGGTATGATTTTGATTTGTCAAACGGATCTATCTCAAATGAAAGTATTATTGTTGAAATGACAGAACCTGGCTGCACTCCGGATGGAATGACTATAGATGAAGAAGGAATGCTATGGGTAGCCATATGGGGAGGTGGTTGTGTTAATAGATACAATCCTCTTACAGGGGAGATAATAGGAGTGGTTTACCTGGATGCTCCTAATGTTACCTCTTGTGCTTTTGGAGGAAATAATATGGAACAACTGTTTATTACAACCGCCAGAGTCGGACTCGATGAAGAGCAATTACAGCAATATCCGGATAGTGGCTCTTTATTCATTGTTGATGTAGGAATTAAGGGAATGGAAATGCACCAATTTGGATTCCAGAATTAATAAAAAAACAATCCACTTAGGATGAAAGAAATAGTTATATTCGGGGAATATTTATTAAGGTTAACAATATGAAAATAAAACTTTTAATCTTATTGTTTTTAATTTTTATTTCGTCTATTTCATTTGGACAAACCTATTCGTACTCTAAAAAAACAGTTAAGGTAATAGTTCAAAGTATTATCGGCAATGAATATAGAGAGCTTACTACATCTGCAGGCCCCTATCGATTTGTTTTTGAAACACCGCATAAAGGAAAAAAACTTTTTATACTACTTAAACCTAATGAAAAGATGTCACTAGGTAAATCTTGGTATGAGTTTTTGAAAGATGATGGATTTATAGAAATGAATAAAATTTTGTATAAAAAAAGTATTTATTATTATACAGAAACTGATGAACAGGTTACAGTTCTAATTTCAAAAGATTCTAATAGTATAATTATTTTTAACGATGATGATACAATTTGGGAATTTTCAAATTAAACAAAAAATTTGAGTAGCTTTTCATTTTTTATAACCCGTTGGGTGTAATTAATTTTAACATATAAGCCATATAAGTTTTTTAAATACTGTGATTTAAATTAAATTCAACTTAAATAAAATATCATTTACTAAATTTGTTGAATATTGACTTGGAAATTTCTAAGAGAAACCCAATGGAGAATCTGGAATAATGATAAAAATAAATAGCCCAATTCATAATTTGCTTTGTAGACACCTATACATATTGCTGTTTATGAGTATCTCAATTCCTGTTTTTTCGCAAATTAGCAAGACTGAAGTTGATTCTTTAGAAAAAAAACAAAAAACAGATACAATCCAAAAAATTGGAATGGACGATGTTATTACACAAAAAGATCTTAGTGATGTATTACGGAGCTCGTTTAATGCTCTACGCCATTCTAAAGGCAACATAAAAGTAGAAAAAACACATCCGCTTCAATGGTCTGTAATACCTTTTGCAGGTTACTCTTTGCAAACAAGATTAGCTGTCGGTGTTGGTGCCAATGCAGCTTTTTTTACTGATTCTGTAAAAGACAATCAAAGGGTATCTACCATATTAACTAGTGTAAATTATACTCAAAACAACCAAATTATCGTTCCATTTCAATCCACAATTTGGTTGAGAAAAAATACATTTCAATACATAACCGACTTCAGATATTTATCTTATCCAAGTATATCCTATGGTTTGGGAGACCACTCTTTATTGTCAGATGGGTTTTTAATAGATTTTAAATCCTTAAAAATACACCAAACCTTATTGCGTAAGGTTTCTAATAATTTTATGGCCGGAGGTGGATATTATTATGATTCGGCTTGGGATATTGAGGAAGCAAATTCATCTACACAGACGAGTTTTGATGACTACACAAACAACAACATTGGTGCACCAGAAATTGCATCAGGATTTGTTGCACAACTTCGATATGATAGTAGACGAAACCCCATTACTCCGAATAATGGTTGGTTATTTGATACAAAATATCGAGTTAATTTGACTTCTTTAGGTAGTTCTGCAAGCACACAAACGCTACAAGTGGATATAAGAAAATATATTCCACTATCTAAAACACGTGAAAACATTCTGGCTTTTTGGCTATTTGAGTGGTTAACACTCAATGGTAAGCCTAATTATTTATTTTTACCCAGTACAGGTTGGGACGATTCCTATAACACAGGCAGAGGATATATCCAAGGAAGATATAGAGGTTTTAATATGCATTATTTTGAAACAGAGTATCGCTTTCAAATTACTAACAACGGCCTGATAGGAGGAACCGTTTTTTCCAATGCAGAATATTTTGTTAATGATACACATTTTGAAAAACCTCCTTATTCAAATAACTTCTTACACTTTGGGTATGGGCTTGGTGTGCGTGTAAAAATGAATAAACACTCTAATACCAATTTTTGTGTAGACTACGGCTTTGGAGCCAACGGTTCTAAGGGCTTTTTTGTAAATATAGGTGAAGTGTTTTAAAAAAATGGGGACGGTACAATGAATTTAATCATACAAGAAAGATTAATCTTGTTAAATGTTTAAATAAAAAAAGTCGGAAGATTTATCTTCCGACCATAACTACCTATATAGGCGCTTTTTTATAGTTGTATTTCTTATTTAATCGGAATTGGAAATACCGGAATACTAGCATGTCCAAGTGCATCAACCGTTTGTAAGGCAAAGAGATAATTATCTTTAGAATAAGGTATTTCGGCTTTAGTGTCTTTTACAAAAAAGGTCTTTTCCCAATGAGAGGAAGAGGTTTCTCTCATCAAAATCTGATAACCAAATTGTGCTTTATCTTCTGGAGCGCTCCATATTAAAGTCGATGAATTCGAAAGATTCTTAACTTCAATGCCAACATTTACAGGAGCTTTTGGTGACCATGCCAAATTTGCCAAAACAGCTAAATTGGCACAAGCATTTTTTCTTAAGTAATCAAAATCCATAAATTCAGGAAGATCTCCATATTTAGTATTGTTTTCTGTTCTCAAATCCTGATGCTGATGGTCAAAATTTTCATTCATTTCGCAAAAGCGAACCGCTGTAAATCCATTTTGGCTAAAAGGAGTATGATCACCACCACGCAAGAAACGGTCATTTCGATACACTAATTTCACGCTCAATTGATCAACATATTTTTCTGTAGTTGTTTTTATATAACGTGCCAATAATCTCGAAGGACTGTCGTTATCACGATTCGTCGATTTGCGCATTTTGGCTTCATCTTCAGTCTCTAAATACGGAATTGTTTCACTAAAAACTCTTACTTGTGTATTATCTCTTAAATTAGTTCCGCTAGATAAACTGTTGCCAATCATATCATTATTCAGCATGGCAAGAATATTCCAGTTATTTGCTTTTGCTAATTCTGCAAGATGTCTTGCTTCATAAAGTCCTTGTTCTTCACCGGTAACGGCAACAAAAATGATTGTGGCAGAGAACGATCTTTTGCTCATTATTTTTGCCAATTCCATAACAGCTGCAACTCCCGAACCATCATCGTTAGCGCCTGGTGCATCCGATTTTACATTCATAACATCAGAAACACGCGAATCAAGATGTCCGCTTATAATAAGTATGCGATTATCATTAGGATCAGTTCCTTTTAAGGTGGCCATTACATTTCCAAGCTGGCTGTCGACTTTTATACGTTTTCCATCAGCCTTAACGGTAAAATAATCTATTTCAGAAGTTAATCTTCCGCCAGATTCAAGAGCATATTTATCAAATTCAGATTTTACCCATTGTTGTGCAGCACCAATTCCTTTTGTTTTTCTTTTGGTATCGCTTAAAGTATGTCTGGTACCAAAAGTAATCAGCTTTCGAACAGTTGCTTCCAGATTTTCGGCTTTGACTTCAGAAATCATCTTCTTAATTTCTGGATCTTCAGCGACTTGTGAAATACTGATCTGTGAAAATAATAAAAAAGCAAAACGAAGTAAAAAGTAGTTTTTTTCATTGATTTGGAGTTAATTTTGAACCTCAAATATAATCATGTTGAGGAAAATTTACATGTTTTACAGCAGACCGTTAATCATCGACTTGACTTCCTCATTTCCGGGAAAGGCTGAAAACTTATTAATAAGCACACCTTCTTTATTATATAATAGATAAGACGGGATATATTCGAACTGAAATTGATCCATCACGAATTCCCACTGAGTGCTGTTGAGATAATATTGCTCACCACCAATCCCTTTAATTTTTTCTTCCCAAAGTTTTTTTGGTGAAGAGCCATTTGTAAGATATACAAATGCAACATTCTTATCGTGAAATTCACCCTTTGTACTTCTAAAATCATTCATAGCTTTCAAGCATGGGCCACACCATGTTGCCCAAAGGTCAATAAACACAACCTTCCCCTTGTTTTTTAAAAGTATTGCTTCAATAACTTTGTCTTTAGAAACGGAAGCGATATCATTTACTACAACAGCAGTTTTAGCTTTATTTAATTCAACAACTTGCTGATTTTTTCGAAATAGTATTTTGGCAATTTCTCCATCCTTCCAGTAATTTGTTATATTTTCTTTTTGCTTTTCGCTTAACGGCCTTACTTCTTCATTTAACTGTCTGGCATAAGCATTGGCTACTAAAATATCATAATATGGGCCATCGTTGAACCCAACCAAATCAGCCAAAATAACTTTCACTTTGGCTAACCATGAGGGAATATCAGTTTCCTCAATCAACGGAAGTCCTACTATTTCATTTTGAAGAAGTGTTTTCTGAAACATAAGGAAAGTAGAACAAATCAGGTATTGAGAGTCATTAAGATTAAAATCATTTAAAAACCGATAATAGGATCTATCAATTTTCTGAAAATCAGGCTTTTTACTATTATCACCATTATTTGTATTTTGATAATTTAAATCCATCTCTTTTTCGTAATCAAAAATAAAAGTATCATAATAGAATAAACGATAATCTTTAAATAGCACTGGCTTTAGATCTTTTGATATCAAGGAATCATTTTTTACAATCTCTAATCTTTCATCTAAAGGGGTTTTAACCCAATTCAGAAAATACTGGGGAGTTTTATTATACAAAGGTTGAGGTGCCCTGTTCGATCTATAAGTTATCATTTTCACTATAACATCCATGGGTTGGGTTATGTCACTTTGACTCATCGAAGGTGTAACTTGAATTGTATTGATATCAAAACTTGAATTGTAAGTAATATCAATATTGGTGACATTACCGCTTGTTAATTTAACAAGAAGACTCTTTTTCGGATCTAAACTTGTGATTAGACCAATCAATGAAATAGTTGTTTCAACGTTAACATCAATTGAGAACCTCCCAGATTTATCAACAAACGCCTTATATTCAACATACTCTCCTGAAATTGGATGTGGAACCATAAATTTTATAAAAATGTTATTCTCAATTTTGTCATTTGGACTTATTATTCTTCCAGTTATTTTAGATGTCCCTGCTACTATAGTTGGTGTATCTAACTCACCACCGAAAGATAATTTTGGTAACAGCAAAAATAATAGACAAAACATCCAATAACGTTGCAATAGTGTTTTTGTAGTCATAGTTGATTTGATTTGAATCTAGCAGACCCTTTTTCAAGATCTGCCAGAACGAAGTGATTATTTAATTAACGTCTGAATAATGTAAAGTGTAAGCAAATACATGCCATAGGCAATATTCCTTTATCCCTTTTTGTTGATATACCCATTCACAACGATCCCCCTTTTTGAACTGAATTGATTGTTAGGTATTCAACAAATATAAATTATTTTAAAGAATAAAACGATGTGTAAATTAGGGGAATTCTTAATTATTTTTCGCTTCAATCAATCCAAAAAAATATTTCAAAATAAGATAAAATTTAAATTATTACAGTCTTCTTTTAAAAACAATTCTCAATTCATATTAAAACTTGTTCTTAAAACATTTTCAAAATTTCAACATTAACTACCATTCCAAAAACTCTTTTTTTTTTTTCACCTATCAAAAAATTCTATGCCAATTATTCCGTAATAGTCATTTGGTTTTTTTTTATTTAAAACTATCTTTGTTGTGCTAATTCATTTTAAACTTTTTAAGGACAGATCATACTATTTTCTTTGTAAAAGAAAAAGTAGACTGTTTTAGTTTTGAAAGTGAATTATTTCAAAAACAAAGAATAAACATCTAAAAATAAATCAATTAACAAAATAAACAAATCAAATGTCAGACGATAAGAAAGTAATATTCTCAATGTCAAAATTGAGTAAAACCTATCAAGGTGCAGACAAACCTGTCCTTAAAAACATCTATTTGAGTTTCTTTTACGGAGCAAAAATTGGTATTTTGGGTCTAAATGGTTCTGGGAAATCATCATTATTGAAGATTATCGCAGGAGTGGATAAAAACTACCAAGGCGATATTGTTTTTGCACCAGGATATACCGTTGGTTATTTGGAGCAAGATCCACAATTGGACGATAACAAAACCGTTATCGAAATTGTAAGGGAAGGAGTTGCCGAAACAATGGCCGTTCTTGACGAATACAATAAAATTAATGATTTGTTTGGTCTTCCGGAAAACTATGAGGATGCCGACAAAATGGACAAATTAATGGAGCGTCAAGCTGCATTACAAGACAAAATTGATGCTTTGGGAGCTTGGGAAATCGATACCAAACTGGAAATTGCAATGGATGCTTTGCGCACCCCTGAAGGCGATACTCCAATCAAGAATTTATCCGGTGGAGAGCGTCGTCGAGTAGCTTTGTGCCGTTTATTATTGCAACAACCTGATGTATTGCTTCTGGATGAGCCTACCAATCACTTGGATGCCGAGAGTGTACTTTGGTTAGAGCAACATTTGGCGCAATATGCCGGAACTGTAATTGCCGTAACGCACGATAGATATTTCTTGGATAATGTTGCTGGTTGGATTTTAGAATTGGATAGAGGAGAAGGTATTCCATGGAAAGGGAATTATTCTTCTTGGTTGGATCAAAAATCAAACCGTATGGCATTAGAAGAAAAAGTAGCTTCAAAACGCAGAAAAACATTAGAAAGAGAGTTGGATTGGGTTCGTCAAGGTGCCAAAGGTCGTCAAACCAAACAAAAAGCCCGTTTGCAGAACTACGACAAACTTTTGAATGAAGATCAAAAACAATTGGATGAAAACTTGGAAATCTATATTCCAAATGGTCCGCGTTTGGGTACCAATGTTATTGAAGCAAAAGGAGTGGCCAAAGCTTTTGGAGAAAAATTATTGTATGACAATTTGAATTTTACTTTGCCTCAGGCTGGAATTGTTGGAATTATCGGACCAAACGGTGCGGGTAAATCAACTATTTTCAGAATGATAATGGGTGAAGAAAAACCAGATGGAGGTGAGTTTTCAATAGGTGATACTGTAAAAATTGCCTATGTAGATCAATCACATTCCAATATAGACCCAAACAAATCCATTTGGGAAAACTTTGCCGATGGACAGGAATTGATTATGATGGGAGGTAAGCAAGTGAACTCAAGAGCTTATTTATCAAGATTTAATTTTGGTGGTGGTGAGCAAAACAAGAAAGTATCAATGCTTTCGGGTGGAGAAAGAAACCGTTTGCACCTTGCCATGACTTTGAAAGAAGAAGGAAACGTTCTTCTATTGGATGAGCCTACCAATGATTTGGATGTAAATACGCTTCGTGCACTCGAAGAAGGTTTGGAAAATTTTGCAGGCTGCGCTGTAGTGATTTCGCACGATAGATGGTTCTTGGACAGAATTTGCACACACATTCTTGCTTTTGAAGGTGATTCTGAAGTATATTATTTTGAAGGTGGCTTCTCTGAATATGAAGAAAACAAAAAGAAACGTTTAGGTGGTGATCTAACTCCAAAACGTTTGAAATACAGAAAACTAATCAGAAACTAAAATTTCTGTAAAAAATAAAAAGAGGATGACCACAGAAAGGCATCCTCTTTTTTTTAGACAAAAAAAACTAATCATTCCTTTTTACAAGAGTTTATCATCATTATCATAGTTCGTTATTAAACCAATTACTACTAATACGAAAACAACTACATTATAAAAAATTATTTTCTCTATGAATAGAGTGATAAACATCTTATAAAAAAACAAATATTAAGATGTGTCAAATTTATTACATCAATATGGCCTGAGAAATGATATTTATCATATAACCAAATTATTATAAAAATTTTGTTTTTAATTCTGATGTAGGCAACATACAGCTTTCTTGTTTACCATACCATTTGTATCGGTTTTTGGCAATGTAATCGTATAAATGGTTTCTCATTTTAGTTGGAATAATTTTAAAAACAGTTCCAAATAAAAAGATTCCATCTAAATTTCTCGCAATTTGCAAAGCGGCTTCCGACTTGTAGTAATAAGCCACTCCAGGCTCATACAAAACAATGCTGTCAATGTTTTTGGCATCAATACCAATATAGGCAAGGATTTCCTGTCCTAATTCCGACTGTAAAGCCACAAACCGAAAAACATCTTTTTTGTCGTGTTTAATCACAAATTGCACCGCTGAATTACAAAGATTACAAACGCCATCAAAGAGGATTATTTTTTTATTGGTTGGGAGGATTTGCATTTTAAACGTTTCTAAAAATCTTTGTCAAAGTTCAAAACTTTGACAAAGTTTGTGTTACTAAATACTACTTTTTCGCGGCTTCCACAAACTCCAATTCGTCCAAACTAACTTTCGAAGTAAATATTCCATAATTTACTGTAGCTTTATTTTTTTCAATAGAATCAATGCTTCCCACTGATTTTCCGTCCAGCATTCGCACTCTGTCTCCCACTTTTAGAATAGGCCTTGGCTTTTCTATAACAGGTTTTAATTTCTTTTCTTTCTTTTCCTTGCGTATTTCTTCCACAACAACGGCAACTTCCTGAATGACTTCTTTTTTCTTTGCTATAATCGCTTTAGTCTCTTTTGGGGTGGCTTTTTTGCGCTTGGAATTTTCTATTTCAACGATTTTTAAAAACTCTCCAATAAGGTCTTTTTTATTTTTATTGTTGAAATATTTTTCGGCTATATCTTCTATTTTTTGGCCAATGTAAATCGTCTTTTGATTGCTATCGTACAATTCCTGGTAGCTTTCCAGTTTCTGTTTGATTTTAACATTGATATCTTCCATCTTTTTGCTTTCTTCCCGCGCTTTGGTTTCTTCTTCCTTTAGATTTGTGGAAGTTTTTTCCAGTTTCGAGCGTTCTTTCTGCAAATTGGCTATTGTTTTGTCAAAACGAACTTTTCCAATCTCAATTTTCTTTTTCGCCCGATTAATTAAACTAAAAGGAATTCCGTTTTTTTGTGCGACTTCAAAAGTAAAGGAGCTTCCTGCCTGTCCCAAAACCAATTTATACATCGGTTCCAATGATTTTTCATCAAATAGCATGTTCGCATTAGTTGCATAAGGCAGTTCATTTGCTAATATTTTCAAGTTGGAATAATGCGTGGTGATTAATCCAAAAGCTTCTCTGTGATAGAACTCTTCTAAAAAAATTTCGGCCAAAGCTCCACCCAATTCTGGATCAGAACCAGTTCCAAATTCATCAATTAAGAACATGGTTTTCTTGTTGCACTTCTTCAAAAAGTAGTTCATGTTCTTCAAACGGTAACTATATGTACTTAGATGATTTTCAATAGATTGGTTATCTCCAATATCTGTCAATATTCTATCAAACAAAAACGTTTCACTGCGTTCGTGAACAGGAATTAACATACCCGACTGCAACATTAGTTGCAATAAACCAACGGTTTTCATCGAAATAGTTTTCCCTCCAGCATTAGGGCCAGAAATAACTATTATTCTGTTTTCTTGACCTAATTCTATTGTTTGAGGATACGTAACTTCCTTTTTTTGTTTATTAGTCAGGTATAAAATCGGATGGTAAGCATCCCTAAAATAAAGACGACGGTTCTCTGTAATTGTTGGCAAAATTCCGTTAATTCTGTTGGCGTATTTTGCTTTGGCGGCAATCACATCAATATCACTCAAAAAATCTTGATATTGGATCAATAAAGGCAAAAAAGGCCGAATTGCATTCGTCAATTGCTTTAGAATTCTAGTAATTTCCTCTTTTTCTTCATATTCTAAATTACTAAGTTCACGAGAATATTTAAGCGTATTTTCGGGTTCAATATAAGCAATGCTTCCGGTCTTGGAACTTCCAAGAATAGAACCTTTCACTTTTCGTCTATACATTGCTAATACCGCCAAAACACGGCGATTTTGCACAAAACTCTCTTTGATGTCATCCAAATAACCCAAACTATTATATTGTGTCAAAGCCGAACCAAAACTTTGATTCACTTTTCCGCGAACCAAATTCATTTCTCGACGTATCTCCAAAAGTCGGGGAGAGGCATTATCTTTTATCTCACCATATTTATCGACTACAGCATCAACAAATGTGATAATCTCTTTCGTCAATTGAATTCCAGAACTTTTGGCACAAAGACTCAGATAATAATCATTGAATTTATTCAAAAACGCCAGCAGCACATTCGTCGTTTCCGATATTGTGGCAATTTTTCTAAAACCACCCACTTCCAGAAAACTGTCTTCGATGGCAAGAAATTTTATTTCGTAGGTAATGGCATCAAAGCCGTGGTTGGGAATCGCATTGTTATTCTGAAAAGAGGAAACATACTCAGAGGTTTGCAATAATGCACTCATCAAAGATTCTTTATCTCTAAAAGGTGTTATTTCCAAGGCTTTTTCTTTTCCTATATCGGTATTACACATTTCGGAAATCGTTTCGAGAACCGTAGGAAATTGTAAATCTTGTAATGTTTTTTCGGTAATGGAGATCATTTAATAAATTGGTTTCAAAAGGCCAAAGTTACAAAGTTTGTCACTATTCAGGTTTACTTTTTTGTCTTTATTAAGTATTGTTTCTTAATACAAACCAAAGTTTAAATAGTGACAAAGCCGTTTCAAAATATTATTTTTTATATTTGTTATATGAAAAAAGATGAAATAATCAACGCTTTACAATCAGAAAAGCAATTCCTAAAAGAAAATTACGGAGTTGTTTCAATTGGTTTGTTTGGTTCTTATGCAAAAGGAGTAGAGAAACCGGACAGCGATGTTGATTTTTTCGTTGAATTCAAAGAACCCTCCTATAGTTTGTTGATGGGATTATATTCTTATTTAGAAAACAAATTAAATTCTAAAATTGAAATTGTTCGAAATGGTCCTCATGTTTCCGAGCGTTTTCTTAAAAACATCAAAAAAGACTTGATTTATGTATGATGATGTTTATCACTATTCCTTAGAAACAATTTTAGAACATATTACTGTTTGCAATAAGCGCTTTTCTGAAATTAATAAACCAACTGATTTTGTTTCATCAGAATATGGTAAAATATTATTGGATGCAATAGTTACAAGACTTCAAGCCATTGGCGAAAATGTAAAAAACACTTCCAAAAAAAATAATTTACTTCAAAAAAATTATCCCGAAATTGAATGGAATAAGATTACCCGATTTCGAGATTTTATTTCTCATCATTATGAAATGCTGGATTATGAGATTGTTTTTGAAATTGGAAAAAGTTATTTGCCTCAACTTGAATCAGCCATAAAAACAGAACTAGGTAAATTCAAATAATCATGCCTATTAACCTAATTCCTTCCTGGCAAACTGTTTTATCCAATGAAATGGAAAAACCTTATTTCGTTGAATTGATGAATAATGTTGACCAAGAATATCAAAATTCGATTTGTTTTCCTCCCAAAGAATTGATTTTTTCTGCTTTTAATAATTGTTCTTTTGAGAACGTGAAAGTCGTTATTATCGGCCAAGATCCTTATCATGGCGATGGTGAGGCGAATGGCCTATCCTTTTCGGTAAACGATTCGGTTAGAATTCCGCCTTCGTTACGTAATATTTTTAGAGAAATCAACACCGATTTGGATTCTATTTTCATGCCGACATCGGGGAATTTAGAATCTTGGGCAAAACAAGGCGTTTTGTTACTCAATGCCTCTTTAACCGTGAGAAAAGACAACCCAAACAGCCACAAACATCTCAAATGGAATCTTTTTACGGATGCCGTCATCCAGAAAATATCAAAGGAAAAGGAAAATGTTGTTTTTATGTTATGGGGAAGCTTTGCGCAGAAAAAAGGTGCTAAAATCAATCGAGAAAAGCATTTGGTTTTAGAATCGGGACATCCTTCTCCCATGAGCGCCAATCAGGGGAAATGGTTTGGAAATAAACATTTTAGTCAGGCTAATTTGTATTTGGAGAAAAATAATTTGAGTAAGATTGAATGGTTGTAGATTAATCATGACCATTACTCTTTTTTTTTTCGCCTAGTTTGTCAATCCTGACGGAGGAAGGATCTCCTCAAGTGACTCCACAATGCAAGGTAAAAGAACTTTATTTTTTAATCATTTTATAGAATAATATTGCTGTGATCTCTCCTGCGTCGAGATGACAATATTGCGGTGAATTATTGAAAGAGATATACTAAACCGTAGACTATTTTGATCATAAGTAAAGAACAGAAGTAAGCTACTAAAGTAAATTACCTTTATTTTACTCCAATGTCAAAGCTCCCAATATTTCTTCGGATAAAAAGGGGCCTCCGGGATATTTTGCGGTATAATCGAGATTAAGCCATACTTGATTGTGTTCGTCAATATGGTAATTAAGTTGTTTGTGATTACTTTCCTCCGGAAAAAGTATGTTTTTAATAAGATAGTTTACTTTCTCAAGGTCACTAATATTTCCAATTAATATTTCTGGGTAAATATGCCCTTTAGTATGAATCAACCTTGGCGTGCCTCCGATGGAACGTATGCAGGCTGCCATCAAAATGGAATGATCATCACAATCTCCCGAAAAATAAAGTAACGATTCATGCGCCGTGGCGATATAGTCTCCGTTTTTGGGATCGTTTACATAATTCCACCGACCGTTGATTTCTTTGAAAACAGCAAAACATTGAATTAAATTCCTGTAATCAGAATAGCCCCGAATGTGTTTGAAATGTTTCGTCGTTGCCATTATCGCAAAGTTTCTCACTTTTGGGTTTTTGTATTCGATAGCCCTTAGTATCTCATCCTTATTGGGAAAAGGCAATAATTTCGCAACAATAATATCCTGCGGAAATGGATTATTGTTCATCGAATAAACCATAGAATTATAATCGTCAAAAACAGAATTAAAATTAAAAGTACCGAATAAACTTCCATAAATGAGTGCCAATAAATAAAGTGCCAAACAAATTATGCTTATGGTTCTTAATGCGTATAAAAGACAGTAAACAATAACAAATGTGATGATAAAAAGCAGTATCCTGTCCAAACCAAAATACCATTGCGGATCAATTAAATTTTGGTGAAATACTATAAATAAAGGAATTGTAATAATGATACTTAAAAAAAAGACAACAAAACTGTCCCAAGGTTTTTTCAACCGAAACTTTTCCCTTATCAGATAAAAATTCTCTTTGCTAAGTTGTATCATAATATCCAAAGTTGGGGCTTGGATTGCTTTTTTTTTAAGTTACTAAGATACTAAGTTTCCAAGTCACTAAGTTTTTTTAAAGTTACTAAGTTTTTTTAAAGTTGCTAAGTTGCTGAGATACTAAGTTTCTAAGAATCTTAGAATACTGTATAGTACCAAAAAAAATAGCGACAAATCAACCATATAAGAAATATAAAGGCATATAAGCTGGAATGTAAAACAGTAACTTATATGCTCTTATATTTCTTATATGGTTAAAAATAAATGATACGTTTTACAACAAATCTTAGAAACTTAGTATCTCAGCAACTTAGAAACTTCCCTCACACATTAATATCCTTAAAATCGTTGGATATAGCATAGCGAATCATATTAGTAAAAGCTTCACTATCCAATTTAGGGATCTCAAGAATGGAATTTAGCAAAGTGGTATCGTATTCGTTGGGAATTGTAATAAAATAAGGTTTTAAATGCTTACCGATACTTTCATAATACAGTTTTTCGATGGTATTTTTGTATTTAAAATCGAGTGGATTTTTGATTAAAGTAAAATTGGTATATCCCACTTCTTTCATAATCAACTGCAGACCTTTCACAATATTAAAACTTTTGTCGTTTACGATATTCAATTGTTCGATGTCGTCACGCTGAAAAGTATTTACAATTACTTTAGACACATAATCTACTGGTATAATATTTAAGCCTGTTTCTTCATTAATGATGAAACGAACGTTTTCCTGTTCACCTTTTCGCTGAGAAGTAAAGTGGAAGAACTTCGCCAAAAGATAAAAAACCATGTATTTCGGAATGAAATAAGGGCTTTCGGTTCCCAGCATCTTACCTCCAATAACACTCGGACGTAGAATTTGGAATGGCAGTCCTAATCTTTTACATTCTTTTGCAATGAAATTTTCGGAATGGAATTTAGCATCCTCGTATGCATTGCGATGCTCCGGTTTAAAATCCAGATTATGAAAATCATTATCAATCAGTCCACCACGAATTCCTGAAGAAAAAGCAGTTCCTATATAAATAAATTTCTTGATAAAAGGATGGAAGGTCTTGAAAAGCGATTTGGTAATTTTGGCATTTTCGTCAAAAATTTTCTCTTTTAGACTCTCGTCAGTGGATAAATTAACGTAACCAGCTGAATGTATAAAGTAAGCTCCCTTAATTTTTTCGGAAAAAGTGTCTTGCAGATTGGCCAAATCCGAATCTATAATTTCTATATATTCATGAAGTTTTTCCAAACCAATTTTTCGTAAAATTTGAGGGGTGTAATCACTGGTCAAAAGTTCATTAACGCGGTCAATAGCGCCGATTTTTCCTTTGTTTCTGGCAATAATGAAAAGTTTTCCGTTATTATTTTGTTTGGTAAAAAGCTCCAGAATATCATACATAATATGCGATCCCAAAACTCCAGTGGCTCCAGTAAGTAGTATTTTCATTGGTTTAATTTTCAAAACGCAAATATAGTTTTAAAAAAAGGAATCAGGAAGTTTATATTGGACACTAATTGCACGAATTAAAACAATTATTCAATTTGTAACCCGAGTAATAGTAAACAGGAGAAGCAAATTCGTAACTATTTAATTCCCTGCTAATTTTTCCAATGCATATTCAATCAATTCATCAACTGCTTTATAAGGATCACTGCTGAAAGTTCCGTTGGCGCGATTGGCGACAATAGCATTTAGAGACAATGCCTGATGTCCCAAGAGAGCCGAAAGCCCGTAAATAGCTGAAGTTTCCATCTCAAAATTAGTAATTCGGTTTCCTTCAAAAAAGAAATTATCCATTTTGGAATTTAGTTCCGTGTCTTGAATTCCCAAACGCAAAATACGTCCCTGTGGGCCATAAAAACCTCCGGCAGTTGCCGTAATTCCTTTGTGCATTTTGTCGCTGTCCATTTTTTTCTCCAAAGCCGGAGAACAAGGAACAACAACTGGTCTGCCTTTTCGCAAATCCCAATTGGTGTGGGCAATAAATGCATTTTCTATTTCAACATTTGTAACTTTATCAACCAAATAGGAGCGAAGCATATTGTCAAGTCCTAAGCCAAATTGCGCCATTACAAAACTATTCACGGGAATATCGGCGTGCAAAGACCCAGAAGTTCCTATTCGGATAATATTTAATGAGGTTAGTTTTTCTTTTGGCTTTCTGGTTTCCAAATCAATATTGACAAGTGCATCGAGTTCATTGACTACAATATCAATATTATCCGGGCCAATCCCAGTTGACATCACCGTTAAACGTTTGCCTTTATAGGTTCCTGTTTGGGTTTTGAATTCCCTTTTTTGGATGGAAAACTCAATGGAATCAAAATGTTTGGTGATTTTGGCCACCCGATCTTGATCTCCCACAAAAATAATATCGTGAGCAATCTGTTCGGGTTTTAGATTAAGATGATACACACTCCCGTCAGGATTGAGTATTAATTCGGATTGTTGAATAGCCATTTTGTTTGTTTTTTTAACCGCAAAGTTCACAAAGGTTTACGCAAAGTTCGCAAAGCCTTTATCTGTAAGTTTTTGTTCAATCTAAAAATCTAAAATCTGCATTCTTAAATCTACGATTCTATCCTCCAACTCGTTTTACCTTAAAACCTTTTTCTTTCAAAATTGTCATTATTTTATCTCGGTAATCGCCTTGAATAATAATCGAATCGTCTTTAAAAGTACCGCCAACGCTCAGTTTGGTTTTTATTTCTTTGGCTAAAATTTTAAAATCCTCGTCGGTTCCTTCATATCCTTCAATGATGGTAGTGGCCTTTCCTTTTCTTTTTTCGAACTTGCAAATCATTGGTTCTTTTTGAACGTACAATTCGTGTGCTTCTTTTTCGATTGCTTTTTCGGGAGCCATTTCGTGATCCGGAAAAAGATTCTTTAATTGGTCTTTTAAATCCATATATTTTTATTCTAAAAAATAAAATTCAATTTAAAAAAAAAACCAAATTCCAATGATATACTTTTGGAATTTGGAATTTATATTTTGGAACTTATTTTTTTATTAATCCTAAGTCAACTAGGCGTTCGTATAAATAGTCTCCTGCAGTAATATCTTCAAATTTTTTAGGATTTTCTGCGTCGATGCAATTTTCTAAACAATTCAATTTCATATCACTCACAGGGTGCATAAAAAATGGAATAGAATAACGCGAAGTTCCCCATAATTCCCTCGGCGGATTCACCACTTGATGAATCGTAGATTTTAGCTTATTATTGGTATGTCTCGATAACATATCGCCCACGTTAATCACCAATTCATCTGGTTCAGCAACGGCATCGATCCAATCACCATTATGGTTTTGAACCTGCAATCCTTTGCCTTGGGCTCCCATTAACAAAGTAATTAGGTTAATATCACCATGTGCAGCAGCGCGAATGGCATTCTCCGGCTCTGAGGTGATAGGAGGGTAGTGAATAGGTCTTAAAATTGAATTTCCGTCTTTGGCGTATTCGTCAAAATAAAATTCATCCAAACCAAGATGTAATGCCAAAGCTCTCAACACATAAACACCTGTTTTTTCAAGCATTTGGTAAGCATCTTTACCTACTACATTAAAACGAGGCAATTCCTTTACCTCTACATTTTCTGGGTATTCTGAAGCGTATTTGGAATCTTCGTCCACATATTGACCAAAATGCCAAAACTCTTTTAAATCCCCTTCTTTACGGCCTTTGGCATGCTCTTTTCCAAAAGAAACATAACCTCTTTGTCCGCCAATTCCGGGAATTTCGTAGCTGAGTTTTGTTTCTAATGGCAAGGAAAAGAAATTCCTGATTTCACCATACAATTCATCAACTAATTGATCGTTTAAAAAATGCCCTTTGAGCGCTACGAAGCCTATATCTTCGAATGCACTTCCGATTTCATTTACAAATTTTTGTTTACGTTTCGGGTCGTCCGAAAGGAAATCACGCAAGTCAACACTAGGAATGTTTTGCATATTGTCTGTATTTAATACTTAAGAAGTATGAAACTTCACAAACGCAAAGTTAAAAAATAAAACAGATAAGTTTTTTTTAAAATTATTGATATTTTAAAAATATATAACAAATATAAATCATAATGTTATATTTGCATGAATTTAGAACAACAAATGGTTTTTAATAAAAAAACTATATAGATCATTAAAAGCAACAATTTTCAAAATTTTAGTGCACAAGATTATGATTTAGTTGTGAATTTAACGGTCTAATCGAAACAATATTTTTAGTAATTTTATATGACAAACAATCAGATTTATTGCATTCTTCATAACAATGATGTCTGTCTTTCAATTAATAACAAAAGGCAAAAAAAATCATGAAAAATATCAAAATTATTCAGGAATTACACAATTTAGGAATTACAGGATATCATGAAGTTGTACATAATCCTTCTTACGAAGAATTATTTCAGGCTGAAATTTCCAATAAAAGAAAAGGATATGAAAAAGGTGCGGTGACAGATACAGGTGCCGTAGCAGTAAAAACAGGAGTTTTTACGGGACGCTCTCCCAAAGACCGATACATTGTTAAAGACTCGGTTACAAAAGATACCATTTATTGGGATGATAAAGTGAATTTTCCAACTACTCAAGGAATTTATTATGAATTAAAAAAATTGGTTCTAAGACAACTTTCAACATCCCCAAAATTATACGTAGTTGATGCTTTTTGCGGAACAAACCCAGACACCAGACTCAAAGTTCGTTTTGTAATGGAAGTAGCTTGGCAGGCTCATTTTGTAACCAATATGTTTATACGTCCTTCAAATTATGAATTGGAAAATTTTGGAGAACCCGATTTTGTGGTTATGAATGGTTCCAAAACAGTAAATCCAGATTGGAAAGAACAAGGATTAAATTCAGAAAATTTTGTAGTTTTTAATCTTACCGAAAAAATTCAGCTTATTGGCGGAACCTGGTACGGAGGCGAAATGAAAAAAGGAATGTTTTCCATGATGAACTACTATTTACCACTAAAAGGAATGGCTTCTATGCACTGTTCTGCCAATGTTGGCGAAAAAGGAGATGTTGCAGTATTCTTCGGGCTTTCGGGAACAGGAAAAACGACACTTTCTGCCGATCCAAAAAGATATTTAATCGGTGATGATGAACACGGATGGGATAATAATGGTGTATTTAATTTTGAAGGAGGTTGCTACGCCAAAGTAATTGATTTATCCGAAGAAAATGAACCAGACATTTGGAGAGCCATCAAGAGAGATGCATTGTTGGAAAATGTAATCGTTGATGAATACGGAGAAATTGACTACCACGATCACTCAATAACCGAAAATTCCAGAGTTTCTTACCCAATTTATCATATTAACAAAATTGTGCTGCCATCCAAAGCGGGACACGCCAGCAAAATAATTTATCTTTCTGCTGATGCTTTTGGAGTATTGCCTCCAGTTTCAATTTTAGATGAAGATCAAGCACAATATCATTTTTTATGCGGTTATACCTCAAAATTGGCCGGTACCGAAAGAGGAATCACAGAACCAGTGCCATCTTTCTCACCTGCATTTGGCGAAGCTTTTCTAACCTTGCACCCAACAATGTATTCTAAAACATTAATTGGAAAAATGAAAGAGCACGGTGCCAAAGCCTATTTGGTAAACACAGGCTGGAACGGAACCGGAAAAAGAATTTCACTTAAAAATACCAGAGCAATCATCGATGCCATTATCAACAGTGAGATTGATTTTGCAGAAACAAAAACAATTCCATTCTTGAATTTAACCATTCCAACTGCGCTGACAAACGTTAGTGAAGGAATATTAGATCCTAGAGATACTTATAAAAATGAAAATGAATGGGAACTAAAAGCAAAAGATTTATCGGCACGTTACATTCAAAATTTTAAACAATACACTGATACTGAAGAAGGAAAACGTTTATTGGCTGCAGGACCTTCTTTGGAGACGGTTTTAAATTAGTAGCGGTTTAAATATTTTTAAAAAACAGTTCGAGATTAATTCATCTTATGACAATTCACAATTTATTTAATCCGTGTTTTTAATTTAACAAATAATTATTCAATAGTTAAAATAAAAATTGGTTTGTAATTGATTTATCTTCTATATTTGCAAAAAGAAACTTAAACAGTTCTCTGATTTATTACAAAAGTTATGTTATCAATTCAATTGCATCATCATCATTCTCATAATTGCTCTCAAGCGATGTGTTAATGGTATGCGTGTAAATCACATAATCTAAACCCGTTTGAGTACATCAAACGGGTTTTTTATTACCAATTTTGTACTCAAACTTTAATTTGAACTACAAACAAAAAAACTAAAAACTAAAAAATGAGTACACTTAAAATTGCAATTCAAAAATCTGGACGATTAAACGAAGATAGTATCCAAATTTTAAAAGATGCCGGAATCTCAATCGATAATGGAATAGATCAATTAAAAGCTGAAGCATCCAATTTTCCTCTAGAAGTTTTATATTTACGAAATTCAGATATTCCTCAATATTTAATTGATGGAGTAGTCGATATTGCCATTGTTGGAGATAATTTATTAGTTGAAAAAGGTAAAAACATTGAAGTAATTCAAAAATTAGGATTTTCAAAATGTAAAGTTTCGGTAGCTGTACCAAAAAATTCGGATTACAAATCTATCAAAGATTTAGAAGGGAAGCGCATTGCAACTTCTTATCCAAACACAGTAATTGATTTTTTTAATTCCAAAGGAGTAACAGTTGACATTCACCAAATATCCGGTTCAGTAGAAATTGCACCAAATATAGGTTTAGCCGATGCAATCGTAGATATCGTTTCTAGCGGAAGCACTTTGTTTAAAAATAATTTAAAGGAAGTTGAAGTCATTTTCAAAAGTGAAGCGGTATTAGCGGTTTCTCCAAAAGTAAGCCCAGAATCTCAAAAAATAATTGATACCTTAAAATTCAGAATCGAATCAGTATTAAGAGCTAGAAAATCAAAATACATTTTGATGAACGTCCCTAATGATAAAATCGAAGCTGTTGGTAAAATTCTTCCAGTACTGAGAAGTTTAACCGTTTTGCCACTAGCGCAAGAAGGATGGAGCAGTGTACACTCTGTAATTGACAAAGATACTTTCTGGGAAGTAATTGACAAGTTAAAAGACGCGGGAGCCGAAGGTATTTTGGTTTGTCCAATAGAAAAAATGGTATTGTAAATCCCTAACCCCTAAAGGGGAATAGAACCGGATTACTAAAGCGATAAAACACAGGAATATATTAAAAATACAGGTTACCTCTCCTGTATCAATTCCCCCTAGGGGGCTAGAGGGCAAAAATGAACAAAATATTCAACCCAAAACCAGAAACTTGGTCAGCAATTTTAGAAAGACCAACTAAAACAGTTGATGATATTGAAGCGACTGTAAAAGGGATTTTTAAGGAAGTACAATCAAAAGGTGATTTTGCTGTTGCAAAATACACGTCTCTTTTTGATGGGGTTTCTGTTTCTGATTTAGAAGTTTCGCAAGCCGAAATAGCCACTGCGATTGCTGCTATTTCAGAAGAATTAAAAGAAGCCATTCAATTGGCAAAATCAAATATTGAGAAATTCCACGCTGCACAAAAAACAAATCGAATTACAGTAGAAACCATCGAAGGCGTAAACTGTTGGCAGGAAAAAAGACCAATCCAAAAAATTGGTTTATACATTCCCGGAGGAACGGCACCTTTGTTTTCAACTGTTTTAATGCTTGCTGTTCCTGCCAATATCGCAGGTTGTAACGAAATTGTTTTGTGCTCGCCTCCTGATAAAAATGGAAATATCAATCCAGCCATTTTATACGCTGCAAATTTATGCGGCGTGACCAAAATTCTGAAAGTAGGAGGGATTCAAGCCATTGCCGGAATGACTTTTGGAACTGTTACTATTCCAAAAGTGTATAAAATATTTGGCCCTGGAAATCAGTTTGTGACTGTTGCCAAACAATTGGCTACCCAATTTGGAGTTGCTATTGATATGCCAGCCGGGCCTTCGGAATTGTTGATTGTGGCTGATGACACTGCGGTTCCTGCATTTATCGCTTCTGATTTATTATCCCAAGCCGAACACGGAACAGACAGCCAAGTGATTTTAGTTTCTACTTCTAAAACTTTAATTGATGAAGTAGAAAAAGAAGTTCAATCGCAAATAGACATTTTACCACGAAAAGCCATCGCCGAAAAAGCAATTGCTAATTCGAAATTGATTTTTGTTGAAAATGATGCTGTTGCTTTAGAATTAATCAATGAATATGGACCGGAACATTTTATTATTTGTACCAAAGATGAAAATTTCTATATAGATAATATCGCCAATGCAGGCTCTGTTTTCATTGGGAATTACACTCCCGAAAGTGCTGGGGATTACGCCTCGGGAACCAATCACACTTTGCCTACAAATGGTTATGCTAAAAATTACAGCGGTGTGAACCTTGACAGTTTTACCAAATCGATGACATTTCAAAAAATTTCTGAAAAAGGAATACAAAAAATTGGTTCAGCAATTGAAATTATGGCTGAAGCCGAGGGATTACAAGCCCACAAAAATGCGGTTACTTTGAGATTGGCTGAGATAGAAAAAAGAAAATAGAATCAAAGAGGAAAGAATATAGAAGATAGAATAAAGAAAATAGAATAAAGATCAAATCTTTGAGAAATACAGTAAAGTCTATTTTCTATATTCTATTATCTATACTCTCTTTTAAAAATAAAAAACATGAATAGTTTTAATTTAAATAGTTTAGTTCGTGGCAATGTTAAGGTTTTAAAGCCTTATTCGTCAGCAAGAGATGAATTTGAGGATTTTGACACTGCTGAAATGGTTTTTTTGGATGCCAATGAAAATCCATTCAATAATGGTGTTAATCGTTATCCTGACCCACAACAGGCTTCCGTGAAAAGCATATTAGCGAAGCAACACAACGTAAATCCAAACCAAATGTTGTTAGGAAACGGAAGTGATGAAGTATTGGATTTGATTTTTAGAGCATTTTGTGAACCGAAAATTGACAATGTAATTACTTTGCCACCAACTTACGGAATGTATGGTGTTTTGGCCAATATCAATGCGGTAGAAAATAGAGAAGTATTGCTTTCAACCGATTTTCAGCCTCAAATAGAAAAAATCTTTAAGGCAATTGACGACAATACCAAAATGATCTTTTTGTGTTCCCCCAACAACCCAACAGGAAATTCATTTTCAGAAGAAAGTGTGACGACTTTATTGGAGCATTTTAATGGTTTAATTGTGATCGATGAAGCCTATATCGATTTTTCCGAAAAAGAAAGCTGGCTGAAAAAAATAGATCAATATCCAAATTTAATTATCACACAGACTCTTTCAAAAGCGTATGGTTTAGCAGGAATTCGTTTGGGAATTTGTTATGCTTCAGCAGAAATAATTTCGGTTTTGAACAAAATAAAACCGCCTTACAACGTCAATGAGTTAACTCAAAAAAGAGCTCTGGAAAGATTAGATAATACTAATGCTATAAAATCTGAAATTACAGCAATAATAAAGCAGAGAGAGGAATTACTTAAAGTATTACTTGATGTAAAATACGTTGAAAAAATCTATCCGACTGAAGCTAATTTCATCCTAATCAAAGTGGATGATGCCAATAAAAGATACAATAATTTAATCGCCAAAGGAATCGTAATCCGAAATAGAACGACTCAACCTTTATGCGAAAATTGTTTGCGTTTGACTATTGGAACAGAAGAAGAAAATAAAAAATTAATTGAAACATTAATAGCTTAAGAAAATGAAGAAAGTACTTTTTATAGATCGTGACGGAACCATTGTTTTAGAACCGGAAGGATATCAATTAGACAGTTTAGAAAAATTGGAATTTTACCCAAAAGCGTTTCAATATTTGGCAAAAATTGCCAAAGAAATGGATTATGAATTGGCCATGGTTACCAATCAAGATGGATTGGGAACAGATAGTTTTCCTGAAGACACTTTTTGGCCAACACAAAACTTCATTTTAAGAGCTTTTGAAAACGAGGGAGTTCTTTTTGACGAAATTTTTGTGGATCGTTCTTTCCCGGAAGACAATGCGCCAACCCGCAAACCAAGAACGGGAATGTTGACTAAGTACATCAACAATCCTGAATACGATTTGGCTAATTCGTTTGTTTTAGGAGATCGAATAACTGATGTTGAATTAGCCAAGAACTTAGGAGCAAAAGCTATTTTTATGAAATCAGAAAATGATTTAGGAGTAGCAGAAATTTCAAGTAAAAAAGAAGAATTAGACGAAGTTATCGTATTACAATCTACAGATTGGAAAGCCATTTATGAGTTTTTAAAACTCGAAGCGCGTTCGGCTTCGATTACTAGAAAAACCAATGAAACCGATATTTATATCAATCTGAACTTAGACGGAACAGGAAAAAGCAAAATCGAAACCGGAATTGCGTTTTTTGACCATATGCTTGACCAAATTGCACGCCACGGCCAAATGGACTTGGAGATTTTGGTAAAAGGTGATCTTGAAGTAGATGAACATCATACAATTGAAGATACTGCTATTGCTCTTGGGGAAGTTTTTGCCAAAGCATTAGGAAATAAATTAGGAATTGAACGTTATGGGTTTTGTTTGCCAATGGACGATTGCCTATCCCAAGTAGCAATTGATTTTGGCGGCAGAAATTGGTTGGTTTGGGAAACCGAATTCAAGCGTGAAATGGTAGGTAAAATGCCAACAGAGATGTTTTATCATTTCTTCAAATCATTCTCTGACGGAGCCAAGGCCAACATCAACATCAAAGCGGAAGGAACCAACGAACACCACAAAATTGAAGCCATCTTTAAAGCTTTTGCGAAAGCGATAAAAGTAGCCGTAAAACGCGACACCGAAAAGATGATTTTACCGAGTACGAAAGGAATGTTGTAAAACAAAGCTGGGAGCTTGAAGAGGGAAGTTTGAAACTTCTAACTTCTAACTTCTAACTTCTAACTTCTAACTTAAAATAATGAAAATAGTAATCATAAATTACGGAGCAGGAAACATTCAAAGCATTATGTTTGCCATTGAAAGATTGGGATTCAAAGCGGTTTTGAGTAATGATCCGGACGAAATAAAGTCGGCTGATAAAGTAATTTTCCCCGGAGTAGGTGAGGCAAGTTATGCGATGAAAATGTTAAAACAAAGTGGTTTGGATACTTTGATTCCAACACTGAAACAACCCGTTTTAGGAATTTGTTTAGGAATGCAATTGATGTGTAATTCTTCTGAAGAAGGAAATACGGAAGGTTTAGGGATTTTTGATGTGGATGTAGTAAAATTTTCTCCGAAAGTAAAAGTGCCACAAATGGGCTGGAATACTATTTACAATCTAAAATCGGATTTGTTCAAAGGAATTGCCGAAAACGAATATATGTATTTGGTTCATAGTTTTTATGCACCCATTTGTAAGGAAACCATTGCCACTACTAATTACGAGTTAGAATATTCTTCGGCTCTAGAAAATGATAATTTTTACGGAACACAATTTCATCCCGAAAAAAGCGGTGATGTTGGAGAGAAAATTCTTGGGAATTTTTTGAAATTATAAATTTCAATGGCAATATCAAAAATCAACTTTAAAATCTAAAATCTGCACTCTAAAATCATAAATGGAATGAGAATAATACCTGCAATAGACATAATAGAAGGAAAATGTGTTCGCTTGTCCAAAGGCGATTACAATACCAAAATCATATACAACGAAAATCCGCTGGAAGTGGCGAAATCATTCGAAGCCCACGGAATCGAATATTTGCATTTGGTGGATTTAGACGGTGCAAAATCTAGTAAAATTGTCAATTATAAAATATTGGAACAAATTGCCTCGCAAACCAAATTAAAAATTGATTTTGGTGGTGGTTTGAAAGCGGATTCTGATTTGAAAATCGCTTTTGAAAGCGGTGCCAATCAAATTACAGGCGGAAGTATCGCCGTGAAAAACAGAGCTATTTTTGAAAAATGGATTGCAGAATATGGTTCGGGCAAAATCATTTTGGGAGCTGATGCCAATAACGAAAAAGTAGCTGTTTCGGGTTGGTTAGAAGATTCGAATGAAGATTTGGTTCCGTTTATCCAAGACTATCAAAACAAAGGGATTCAGTACGTGATTTGTACCGATATTGCTAAAGATGGAATGTTGGAAGGACCTAGTTTTGATTTATATGCCAAGATTTTAAAACAAGCGGAGGGATTGAAATTAATTGCATCTGGCGGAATTTCTACATTTGATGAATTGCCTAAATTGGCCGAATTGGGTTGTGAAGGAACCATCATAGGAAAAGCAATTTACGAAGGCAGAATTTCGTTGAAACAATTGGAAAATTATATAATACAAGGTTAGAAATGAGAAGTTAGAGGTTAGAAGTAGTTGGAATAGAAAATTATTACTACTTAATTTTAGTTTTTACTCCTTACTTCTAATTTCTTACATCTAACTTTTTTTTAACTTCGTATTTCTAACTTCTAATTTTAAATTATGGTTCAAGATTTAAAAGCAAGAACTAAAAAATTCGCCATTGATTGCGGAAAACTGTGTAGAAATTTTCCTCATTCAAGAGAATACAATGCTTATGTTAATCAATTGATAAGATGTTCAAGTTCCGTTGGTGCAAACTATAGAGCCTCACAAAGAGGTAAATCTACAGCAGATTTTATTAATAAATTAAAAATAGTTGAAGAAGAAGCTGATGAAAGCCATTTTTTTATTGAACTTTTGATAGAAATGTATGATTTGGAAGATGAAAGCGTAAAAAATGAAATGATAAGATTGTGTAAAGAAGCAAATGAATTAGTAGCAATAGTAGTGGCTTCAATTAATACAGCAAAAAGTAGATTAAAATAATTTTTCTCGGTTATGAACTTCTAAATTCTAACCTCTAAATTCTAACTTTAAATAATGTTAACAAAAAGAATAATACCCTGTCTCGACATTAAAAACGGAAGAACCGTAAAAGGCGTTAATTTCGTAGATTTGCGTGATGCCGGCGATCCTGTGGAATTGGCCAAAATCTATTCGGATGAAGGAGCTGATGAATTGGTTTTTCTGGATATTTCGGCTACCGAAGAGCGAAGAAGAACTTTGGTTGATTTGGTTCGAAAAGTAGCGGCAACGATTAATATTCCGTTTACTGTAGGTGGTGGAATTTCGGCAGTTTCGGATGTTGAAGTATTATTGCAAAACGGGGCTGATAAAGTTTCAATCAATTCATCTGCGGTAAAAAACCCACAGTTGATTAATGATTTGGCGCAAAAATTCGGAAGCCAATGCGTTGTTGTAGCTATTGATGCCAAACAAATTGACGGCGAATGGATCGTGCATTTGGTAGGAGGAAAAGTACCGACAGAAATCAAATTGTTCGATTGGGTAAAAGAAGTGGAACAGCGAGGGGCGGGAGAAATCCTTTTCACCTCGATGGATCATGACGGAACCAAAAACGGTTTTGCAAACGAAGCTTTGGCAAAATTATCCAAAATAGTAAATATTCCGATAATTGCTTCTGGTGGAGCAGGAAATATGCAACATTTTGTAGATACCTTTGTAGAAGGAAAATCGGATGCGGCATTGGCAGCAAGCGTATTTCATTTTAAAGAAATAGAAATCAAAGCCTTGAAAAAAGAACTTAAAAATAACAATATCGAAGTTAGAATTTAGAGGTACGAAATATGAAGTTTAAAAATTCAAGCTTCACCTTTTCCACTTCTAACGTCTAACCTCTAATCTCAAACTTTAAAAAATGAACATAGATATCAAAAGCGCACACGGCTTAATTCCGGCCATTATTCAGGATTCAGAAACCAAGAATGTACTGATGTTGGGATATATGAACGAAGAATCACTTCAAAAAACAATAGATACTCAAAAAGTGACTTTTTTTAGCCGTTCGAAACAAAGGCTTTGGACAAAAGGTGAAGAAAGTGGGAATTTTTTGCATTTGGTTGACATCAAAAATGATTGCGACGGTGATACATTATTGATTCAAGCAAAACCAGTGGGACCAACGTGTCATAAAGGAACAGACACTTGTTGGGCAACCGAAAACAAGCAGGAATATGGCTTTATTTCCAATCTTGAAAACACCATCAAAACCCGAAGAGAAAATGCCGATTCTGAGAAAAGCTATGTAGCTTCTTTATTTGAAAAAGGAATCAATAAAATTGCCCAAAAAGTGGGTGAAGAAGCGGTAGAAGTAGTAATTGAGGCAAAAGATAACAACGATGATTTGTTTTTGAGCGAAAGCGCCGATTTGCTTTTTCATTACTTGATTTTATTGCAAGCCAAAGGTTATGAATTGAATGACGTAATTAATGTTTTAAAGAGTCGTCAGAAATAAAAATATTTTTTTGTCGAAAAAAGAACTACAGCCCAATAGTGAAATTATTTACTATTGGTTTTTTTTTTGATTACAAAAACTCAAAAAAAGTATGTAGTTTTGATGAAAAATTTTCAAATTCATGAAAAAGCATATTAACCTATTATTGGCTTTATTTTTAATCTCCATTGGAATTCAAGCACAAGGACTCTTGGACAAGTCTGAAACTCACTTTACCAGACAAGATTCCCTAAGAGGAAGTATCACCAAAGAAAGAGCATGGTGGGATGTGAAATACTATAACTTGGAAGTAAAAGTAAATCCTGCAGACAGCACAATAACAGGATCTAATACCATTCGCTATAAAGTTTTACAGCCTTACAATGTAATGCAAATTGATTTGCAAAATCCTATGGAAATTAGCAAGGTAACTCAAAACGGTTCGACATTAAAATACAAAAGAGAAGGTAATGTTTTTTTCATAACATTGACTTCTGCCCAAAATATAGGCGCTGAAAAAGAAATCAAAATATTTTATCACGGCAAACCCAAAATAGCCGTTAGACCGCCGTGGGATGGAGGAATTACCTGGAAAAAAGACAAAAATGGAAACTCGTTTATTGCTTCTTCCTGTCAAGGACTTGGAGCAAGTGTTTGGTGGCCAAACAAAGACCACATGTATGACGAGGTTAAAGGAATGAAAATCAGTGTGAATGTCCCAGAAAAATTAACCGATGTTTCCAATGGGCGTTTAGAAAATGTAAAAACACTAAAAGACGGAACTAAAACCTACACTTGGATAGTAAAAAATCCAATCAATAATTACGGTGTTAATATCAATATTGGTGATTATGTGACTTTTTCGGAGAAATACAAAGGAGAAAAAGGCGATTTGGATTGTACTTATTATGTTTTGAAAGATAATTTGGCAAAGGCCAAAGAACAATTCAAACAGGTACCTTTAATGTTGAAAGCTTTTGAACATTGGTTTGGTCCTTATCCTTTCTATGAAGACAGTTATAAACTGGTAGAAACTGCATATTTAGGAATGGAACACCAAAGTTGTGTAACCTACGGAAATGGCTTTCAAAATGGTTATTTGGGACATGATTTGAGCGGAACAGGTTGGGGATTAAAATTTGATTTTATCATTGTCCACGAATCAGGGCACGAATGGTTTGCCAACAACATTACCTACAAAGACATAGCAGATATGTGGATTCACGAAAGCTTTACTTGCTATTCTGAAAGTCTTTTTCTTGAATATTATTATGGAAAAGAGGCTGGGAGTGAATACGTAAGAGGTATTCGAAAAAACATTCAAAACGACAAACCCATTATCGGTCAATACGATGTAAACAATGAAGGTTCTGGCGATATGTATTACAAAGGTGCCAATATGCTCAATACATTACGTCAACTCGTAAATAATGATGAAAAATGGAGAGGCATTTTGAGAGGCTTGAACAGTACTTTTTACCACCAGACAGTAACAACCAAACAAATCGAAGATTATTTGAGTCAGCAAGTGGGTATGGATTTGAATCCGTTCTTTAATCAATATTTGAGAGATACCAGAATTCCAACATTAGAATATAGTTTTCAGGACAGTACTTTGAAATACCGTTGGACAAATATCGTTTCTGGTTTTAATATACCTGTAAAAGTTGCTCTCAACGGAACAGAAGTTACTTTGAATCCAAAAGCAGACTGGAGCGAATTCACTAATTCTTCTAAAATTGAAAAAGTAGAAGTGAATAAAGATTTTTATGTTTTTTCTAAAAAGTCAAACTAGATTATTTTATTTATTCGCAAATCAAAAAGACCAGCAATTGCTGGTCTTTTTGTATTAAAAGCTTTTAACTACCTTATTATTCTAAAGAAATAGCTAACTAAATATTAGTAACTTAGCGACTTAAAATCTTAGTATCTCTTAAAAAACTATTACTAAATTAATTCTTTAGAAACATAATCCCAACTTGTTTTAATTGAATCATTTGGGTTTGGAGAATAATTAGATTCTTGTTCTACAAAAAAGTGTTGCATTCCTGAAAGTTTAGCTTCTGCAAAAATGGCTTTAAAGTTGATACTTCCTTCTCCAATTTCGGTATTCCATTCTGCTTTGGATTTATCCATATCTTTTACATGCCACATTTTAAATCGGCCAGGATTTGCTCTAAACAATTGCAAAGGATCATTTCCTGTGCTAACAGCCCAATATATATCTAATTCGAAGTCGACTAGCTTTTTGTCTGTTTCTTGCAATAAAATATCATATCCAGTTTGATTTCCAAACTTCTTGAACTCAAAATTATGATTATGATAAGCCAATTTCAGTCCTGATTGTTTACATAAAACTGCAGCTTCGTTTATTTTTTGTGCAATTCGTTTGTAACCATCTATGTTTTTTCTTAAATTTTCATCCAACCAAGGAATAGTCACATACTCACTTCCTAATATATTAGCACATTCAATAGACGATTTCAGAAAATCAGCATTATTATCTTTTACAAAAGTATTAAAATCATAATGTCCGCTTGGTGCTTTTAATCCATTATCGTTAAGTATCTTTTTGAAATCTTTTGGAGAAGTACCAAAAAAACCTTGTTCACTGGAATATCCATAAGTTTCCACTTCTTTATACCCAGATTTGGCTACATGTTCTAAAACTTTTTTTGCGTCTTTAGAAAATGCATCTCTCAAAGTATATAATTGAAGGCCTATATTTTTTGGTTTTATTGAAAAGGCGAGGGAAGGGGCAATTGCCAATGCGCCTAAAGCCAAACCGCTGTTAATTATAAAATCTCTTCTCTTTATCATCGCTATTACTTTTATTAATTAGATATCACAAATCTCAATTGCCTTTTTCAAAGAAGCCATTTTATCTTTTTGTTTTGGAATAAACTCTTGTCCTACAAAACCAGTAAAACCAGTACCTGCAATGGCTTTCATAATAGCACTGTAATTGAGTTCCTGGGTTTCGTCAATTTCTGCGCGCCCTGGTACTCCGCCAGTATGATAGTGAACAATGTGGTTGTGATTTTCTTGGATTGTACTAATAACATCACCTTCGTCAATTTGCATATGGTAAATATCATACAACAGTTTAAAATTTTCCGAGTTGATTCGTTTTACCAATTCTACTCCCCAAGCTGTCTTATTACATTGATAATCTTTATGACTGACCTTACTGTTCAGCAATTCCATAACCAAAATAACTTTATGTTTCTCTGCCAATGGTATTAATTTTTGCAAGCCAATCACACAATTGTTCCAACCTTCTTCATCTGTTTTTCCTCTTCGGTTACCGCTGAAACAAATCAAGTTTTTGTAACCCGCTTCAGCAACCAAAGGAATCATTTCCGCATAATTTTTAATCAGTTGTTCATGAAATTTTGGATCGTTGAAACCGTCCACCAGATTTAATTCTGCACCATTACACATAGTAGAAACAAGATTGTATTTTTTTAATATTGGCCAATCTTTTGGACCAACCAAATCAATACCTGTTATTCCTATTTTTTTAGCTTCCATGCAAAGCGTTTCAATATCAAAATCACCGAAACACCAACGAGCTACCGAATGATTAATTTTTCCTTTCAACATATTAGATTCTAATTTTAATTTTAATTCTTCGTTAGGAGTGACAAATGCTGATAAACCTGATGGAATTCCTAAAGTCACAGTTCCTGCAAGAATACCCTTTATGGCGGTTCTTCTATCAAAAGTTGCACTCATTTTTTTTATTTTTTAAATAGTTAAATTTCATTTACTAATTTATTTTTATCTTGAAATAAAAGAGCAAAAATCAAGAATACTGCAAAAGCAATTCCGGCAGGAATTATCCATACTATTACCCAATTGATTGCTCCTTCAACCGTTTTATAATTATCCGTAATCCAGCCTGCAACCGCAAATCCTATTAGCATTCCAATACCATAAGTAGCCAAAGTTATCAAACCTTGAGCGGCACTTTTGTATTTTTCCCCGGCTTTTGAATTGGTGTAAATTTGCCCCGAAACAAAGAAAAAATCATAACAAATTCCGTGTAAAGCGATTCCAGTAATTAGCATAAAACTCAAATCGCCACCATTACCGTAAGCAAATAAAACATAACGAATTGCCCAAGCAATCATTCCTACCAGAATTGTTTTCTTGAATCCAAAGCGGGCAAAAAACACGGGAATGAATAATAAAAATAATGCTTCAGATATTTGTCCAATTGCCATTTTTCCTGTCGGGTTTTCAACTCCTGAGGCAGTCAAAAAAGGATGTGCATTTTGATAATAAAAAGCCAAAGGAATACAAATTAGAATCGATGAAATAAAGAATATAAAGAAATTTTTATCGTTTAAAAGTTTTAAAGCATCAAGACCAATAATATCGGCAATTTTAATTTTTCTCTCACTAATTTTAGGTGGTGTTTTTGGCAATGTAAAACTTAGCAAACCTAAAACGAATGCAGCAATTCCAGCCAAAAGAAATGTATTTTTAAGTAATCCATTTGAAACCGCTTCCGAAGCATCCCAATGAAATAAATAACTTATTGATAATCCTGCTAAAATCCAGCCTATAGTTCCCCAAACCCTAATGTTTGCAAACTCTTTTTCTGCATCTTTCATTTGGTTGAATGCCACCGAATTGACCAATGCTAATGTTGGCATGTACAAAACCATATAGCTCAATACATAGACATAAAACATTGCAACATCTGTCGATTGATACATTTGATACATTAAAAATGCGCCTGCCAAATGTAAAATACCTAAGATTTTCTCAGCATTAAAATAACGGTCTGCAATCAAACCAATGATAAAAGGAGCAATGATAGCTCCCCATGATTGGGTAGAAAAAACTGCTGCCGTTTCTGAACCAGAAGCTTTTAGATTGTTTCCTAAAAAAGTACCCAGAGTGACAAACCATGCCCCCCAGATAAAAAATTCCAGAAACATCATCACAGATAATTTAATGCGGATAGTTGTATTCATAAAGAAAGATTGGTTTTGGAGTTTGGTTTTTGGTTTTTGGTGTTATTATTTACAACCAGTTGTTGTTTCCATTGTATTCCATTCTTTAATAGAAATATTACGATACCACACGTTATTTCCGTGATCCTGCAAAGCAATTTTTCCTTTTTTGAATGTTCCAAAACCTGGCCAAGTCGCAAATTTACTTCCAGCAATCAAGGTTTTGAAATTATCATCCCAAAGTACCGTTTCAACAACAATAACGCCGTTTAAAACCAAAGTCAGTTTTCCATTTTTACAAACAACTTCTGCTGTATTCCATTCACCAACCGGTTTCACTGGTTCTGATTTACTTTGAACTAAATCATATAAATCTCCGGCACGGTGCTTTGTGATTTTTCCATCCGGATGACCGTCATTATCCAAAACTTGCATTTCTAAACCAGTATCATAAGTGTTTTTATATTTCTGTGCATTTTCATTTACATAAAAAATGATTCCGCTATTGGCATTTGGTGCCACTTTCCAGTCTAATTTTAAATGAAAATTTTCATATTCAACATCCGTTACCAAATCTCCACCTTGCCCATTTTTGGCTGCCTCAGGATCAAAATGCAAAGTACCGTCTTCAACTTTCCATCCGGCACTAGCCGACGTTTTTCCATAACTGTGCCAACCTGTTGTAGTTTTACCATCAAAAATAGGTTTAAATCCTTTTTGAGCTTGCATGGTTTGAAATAAAGTGAATACTAATACTGTTGTTAAAATTTTTTTCATAATAGATAATATTTGTTTTTTTAATGGAATATGGAATCGCCATTCTTCATTTTTATTTGTATTATAGAATCATGGCAATTTCATGGGTTTACTATTTAATTTTAATATTTTAAAAACTTAGGTTTTTCCAACCTTCTCTATAATTGCGTTTTACAAATTGATTGACATCATCTACATTGGTAACTTTCTTGGTATTATTATCCCAAAGGAGTTTAACCGAACGACAAGGATACACATCTTCGCCCAATACTTCTTTGTGCAAATCATAACCTCTTACGGCAAGATTGGCCATCAATAAAGCTTCGGTTAAAGGACCGGCTATTTCAAAAGGCGAACTCAATTCTTTTTTGCCATATCCGGCAATGCATCCTTCTATCCATTGTTTTTGATGAGCACTGGCACCACCCGCTACTCGGGGATACTTCTGGGCTATTTTTAGATTTTCATTCCGACTTAAAGGCAATAATCTTGGATTTTCACTATAAGTGTCACACATCATTTTTCCTTTGGTTCCAATGAATAAAGTACCATTACCACCATCTCCAAATATTTCGTTTGCTCCTAATTCTTCTGGGCGTTCCGGTTGAATCCCACCGTCCATCCAATGCAATTTAATATCTCCTTTCGTTTTATTTGTTTTCGGAAATGTTAATACCACATGACTGGAAGGAGGGCAACTATCCGGGAAATAACCTCTTTTGAATTCATCTACATAAACTGAACCTACACTGCACTGAACATCTTTGGCGTATTTTAGATTTAATACCGAGAACGGTGCTTCCATCAAATGGCATCCCATATCTCCCAAGGCACCAGTTCCGTAATCCCACCAACCACGCCAGTTGAATGGAACTAATTTATCCACATAATTTTTATTCGGAGCAGTTCCTAACCATAAATCCCAATCCAATTCTTTAGGAATTTCTGTTTTGGCTGTTGACCAAGGAATTCCTTGTGGCCAAACCGGTCTGTCTGTCCAGGCATAAACTGTATGAACATCTCCAATCAAATCCGCATCGTACCATTCTTTTAGAATTCTAGTACCGTCGTTCGATGAGCCTTGATTTCCCATTTGCGTCACTACTTTATAACGAGAAGCCGCTTGGGTCATCATGTGTGCTTCGTAAATATCATGAGCCATTGGTTTTTGCACATACACATGTTTGCCCAACTGCATAGCCGAAAAAGCTTGGATGGCATGATTATGATCGGGCGTTGAAACGGAAACCGCATCAAAATTTTTATGCTCTTTATCTAGCATTTCACGCCAATCCTTATAAAATTTAGCTTTCGGAAAAGCTTTTACGGCGTCAGCGGCTCTTCTTGTGTCCACATCACACAAATATGCAATATCTGCAAGACCACTTTTTTCAAAAGAAGCAATGTCTGATCTTCCTTTTCCGCCAACACCAATACTGGCAATTGTTAATCGGTCGCTAGGTGCCACAAAACCTCTTCCCATAACATGTCTTGGAATAATCATAAAAGCGGCAGTCGCCAGCGCTCCTTTTTTTAAAAAGTCCCTACGAACAATCGATTCTGGTACTTTATTTTTGTCGAAGTCTTGATCCATAAAAGTAAGTTTCAAATTATTTATTCAATGACAGAATGTATTTAGCTATTTTTTTTGCCTCATCTTTTTTTAATGTAGCATGAGGTGCCATAGGAATGGCTCCCCAAACTCCAGAACCTCCTTTAATAATTTTATCCGACAAATAGTTGATGTTTTTCTCATTCGTTGGGTATTTTTTTGCAATATCCAAAAAAGAGGGACCAATTACTTTTTTATCCATTTTATGACAGGTAGCACAATCCAGTTTCTTCATTATCACTTCTCCTTCAGAAGGCTGAATTTCTTCTACACCGCTATATTCCTTTGAAATTGATTTATAATCTGAAAAAGAACTCAAACTTCCTAAAGCTATAATTGCAGCTAAAATTTTAATTTTCATACAGTATTCATTAAACAATTTATAACCCTAAATTTTTTCTGTTAAGTTGTGTGTTAGTTTCGACCGCAGCAAAATCATCAAAAGCTTTATCGGTCACTTTGATAATGTGTTTTTTTATAAATTCAGCTCCCTCACGAGCACCATCTTCTTGATTTTTCAAACAACATTCCCATTCCATCACCGCCCAACCTTTATAATCGTATTGTGCTAATTTGCTGAAAATGGTTTTAAAATCAATTTGACCATCACCCGGCGAGCGATAACGTCCCGCACGATTCACCCAACTTTGATACCCTCCAAAAGTCCCTTGTTTTCCTGTGGGATTAAACTCGGCGTCTTTTACGTGAAAAGCCTTGATTCGCTCATGATAAAAATCGATGTATTGAATATAGTCCAATTGTTGGAGTACAAAATGTGATGGGTCATACAATATACAAGCGCGTTGGTGATTGTTTACCGCTTTGAGAAACATTTCATAAGTTTCTCCATCAAATAAATCTTCCCCAGGATGAATTTCGTAACAAACATCCACACCATTTTTGTCAAATTCATTAAGGATTGGCAACCAACGATTAGCCAGTTCTTTGAATCCTTCTTCAATCAAACCAGGTGGGCGTTGAGGCCAAGGATGAAAATATTGCCACAATAACGAACCGCTAAAAGTAGCATGCGCATTAAGACCAAGATTTTGAGAAGCTTTTGCTGCATAATGCAATTGTTGGACTGCCCATTCTTGTCTTGCTTTTGGGTTGCCTCGCAATGCCTGTGGTGCAAATCCATCAAAAAAATCATCGTAGGCAGGATGAACGGCAACCAACTGACCTTGCAAATGCGTAGAAAGTTCCGATATTTTTAATCCATAAGAACCAACAATTCCCGTAAGTTCATCAGCATAGGTTTTGCTTTCAGCCGCTTTTTGTAAATCAATAAAACGAGAATCCAGAGTTGGTATTTGTATTCCTTTAAAATTTAGATTGGCAGCCCATTGGCAAATTCCTTCCAATGAATTAAAAGGAGCTTCATCAGAAATAAATTGCGCTAAAAAAACCGCAGGTCCTTGCATTGTTGTCATTTGTTGAGTTTATTAAGGAGGTACTGAGTTGCTAAGTTTCTGAGTCTCTAAGATTAGAAAAATAGTTTTCAGTTTTTTTCCTGCATTATTATTGTATTAATTTTCTATATAATTATTTTGTTCTTTTTAAACTTTCTAACCATACTTAGCAACTTAGAATCTTAGTAACTTAGTAACTTTTAAAAAAACTCTGTCCATTTTTCAGATGATTTCCCCGAAGCAATTACATTTTCTATAAAAGCCATTCCTCGAACACCCTCTTTTGCTGTAGGAAAATCAAGCATACTTGCTGTTGGTTCATTACCTTCCAATTTTGATTGTAAAGTCAAAGCAAAGTTTTTGTATAAATTTCCAAACGCTTCCAGATATCCTTCCGGATGTCCACTGGGAACTCTAGTATTAAAAGTTGCAATTGGCGATACATATCCGTTTCCGGTTCGATACAATTGAGTAGGGGAGTCCAGCCACTTTACAACCAAAGTATTTGGCTCCATCTGATGCCATTCTAAACCTCCTTTTTCTCCGTACACTTTAATTTTAAGGCTATTTTCTTCACCGGCTGCAATTTGGCTAGCTACCAAAACTCCGTTGGCACCATTATCAAATTTGAGCAATACATTTCCGTCATCGTCCAATCTCCTGTTGGCAACGACCGTATTAATGTCAGCGCAAAGTTGTGTGATTTTTAATCCCGAAATGTATTCTGCTAAGTGGGCAGCATGAGTTCCAATATCCCCCATACAACCGCTAATACCACTTTTGGAAGGATCTGTTCTCCAAGCCGCCTGTTTGTTTCCGGCGTTTTCAAAGTCGGTACTCAACCAGCCTTGAGGATATTCAACCATTATTTTTCGAATGGTTCCAAAACTATTCTCGGCAACCATATTTCTTGCCTGTTTTACCATCGGATAGCCGGCATAAGTGTGTGTCAAACACAAATAAAGCCCCGTTTCTTTAACTTTTTGTTCTAATAATTTTGCTTCCGCCAAAGTCAAAGTCATTGGCTTGTCCAAAACCACATGGAAACCATTTTCTAATGCCAACATTGCAGGTACAAAGTGGGCGTGATTTGGAGTCACTATCGAAACAAAATCCATTCTTTCTTCTAAAGGTAATTTTGCTTCTGTCTCAATCATTTGAGTATAAGACCCGTAACATTTATCATCTGACAAACCTAGTTCTTTACCCGATTCAAGAGATAAATCAGGATTGGAACTAAATGCACCACAATGCAATTCAATCAATCCATCCATGTTGGCTGCAATACGATGAACTGCTCCGATAAAAGCATTCTTGCCACCGCCAATCATTCCCATTTTTAATTTTCTCATAATAAACTAATCCTAATCCTAAATATTTTTCTTCTTTAATTCTTTTACAGCGTAATCACAAGCTCTGGCAGTCAAAGCCATGTATGTTAATGAAGGGTTTTGACAAGCACCTGAAGGCATACAAGAACCGTCAGTAACAAATACATTGTTTACTTCGTGCATTTGATTCCATTTGTTTAATACGGATTCTTTTGGGTCATTCCCCATACGGGCTGTTCCCATTTCGTGAATTGCCATTCCGGGATAACAACCATTATCATACGCTTTTACGTTTTTCAGGCCTGCAGCTTCCAGCATTTCGACCGCATCATACATCATATCCTCACGCATTTTAGCCTCATTTTCTTTGTATTCACAATCGATAGCCAATACTGGTTGTCCCCATTTATCTTTTTTAGAATGATCGATATAGACTTTGTTTTCATAGTAAGGAAGCATTTCTCCAAAAGCCCCTAATCCCATTGTCCAAGTGTCAGCTGGTCTTGATAAAGTCTCTTTAAAATCGCCACCAAAATCCAATTCAGCTACTTCTTTATGCCAATTGCCTCTGCTGGCACCTCCCTGATATCCAAAACCACGTAAATAATCACGTTTGTCTCCATTAAAGTTCTGATATCTAGGAATGTAAATACCATTGGCTCTTCGTCCATAAGTATATTTGTCTTCAAAACCTTCGGCACTACCTTCGGCGCCACATCTAAAATGATGATCCATTAAATTATGCCCCAATTGTCCGCTTCCATTACCCAAACCGTTGGGATGGGCTTCAGAAGTTGAATTCAATAAAACAAAAGTAGAGCCCAAAGTTGAACCATTTACAAAAACAATTTTTGCATAAAACTCCATAGTTTCATTTGTCTCAGCATCAATAACCATTACACCTTTGGCTTTTTTGGTTTCTTTGTCATAAATAATATGATTGACAATCGAGTAGGGGCGAACCGTTAGTTTTTTAGTAGCCTTAGCCGCCGGTAAAGTTGAAGATTGCGTACTGAAATAGGCTCCAAACGGACAACCTCGACTGCATAAATTTCTATATTGGCAACTGCCTCTGCCTAAATGAGGCACAGTTAAATTTGCAGTTCTCCCGATTGTTAAAATTCTGGATTTGTTATAATGCTTTTCAATACGTTCTTTCACCGATTTTTCAACGCAATTCATATTCATGGGTGGTAAAAACTGACCATCTGGCAATAAAGGCCAACCCTCTGCTTGACCACTAATTCCGGCAAATTTTTCCACATGATCATACCACGGCGCAATATCTTTATATCGAATTGGCCAGTCATTACCGTGACCATCTCTGGCATTATCTTCAAAATTATGATCACTTAAGCGATAGCTTTGACGTCCCCACATTAAAGACTTTCCGCCAACATGAAAACCTCTGTACCAATCAAAACGTTTGTCTTCTGTGTAAGGACATTCTAAATCGTTTACCCACCAGCTTTCATTAACCTGGCTATAAGGGTAATCTCTAGTTTGTACGGGATGTGTTCGCTTTTGTTCTTCGGTTAATTTTCCGGCATAAGGTACTTCCCAAGGAGCTTTCATCGCCGAATCATAATCTTTAATATGCTCAATGTTCTGACCACGCTCTAACATCAGAACTCTTAATCCTTTTTCCGTCAATTCTTTGGCTGCCCATCCACCACTTATTCCTGAACCAATGACGATTGCGTCATAGGTGTTTTGTTTCTTTAAATTGGTATTGATATTCACGAATCTCTTTTTAGTTGTTAATGAAAAATTAGTTGTAAATACTTTGACTCTAAGTAGCCCAAGCTTTCTGACCAGATTTATATTCTACATTGCCATCATATTTTCCCGGTATTGGTAAATATTCTCTAGCCACTGTACAACCAATTTCTGAAGAAAAATAACCTAACAGTGTTAAATCTCTGGCAATCAAAAAGAAAGAAGGTTCTTTGTTATTGTCTATAGTCTCTTGTTTTAATTCATTCATTAATTGAATTTTTTCATCATTATTGAGACTCAGGAATTCTTTATTGAATTTAGTTTTGCATTTTGCTAACATCTCATCGAAACCTTTTTTAAAGACTTCTTGCATTTTTGAAGGATAACAATCTTTTATTACTAATGGAATGAAAGTGCCAACACCAGCCGCTTTTGCTCCTGGAGATTTTGTTGTTGTCGGTAAAATAATTTCTGAGAATTCAGCCAAAATTTCTTCGTCTGAAGCCGAAAAGGAATAGGTATTCATTCCGGGTTCGAATACAGTAAAACTCTCAAATAAAACCCCCATTGTTGTGGCAGAAATCGCTCCTCCCATCAAATAAGCTATTTTTTTTAATGCCTCTCGTCTTTCCATTTGCGAAATGTTAAAAATATCATGTTATTATCATCAATAATACAATTATCGATGCATTACAATAATAAGCAAAAAACAAACATATTCACTACAAATACGTTAATTAATTACAAAAATTTAATAATTCACAAATCATTAAATCGTTTTAGCGTAAAAATATAAATATTACTGGCCTCAAGCTTATTGCAGTAAGAAAAAATGCAAAGTTTTAAGAGTGTCGTTTTTAATCAAATAGAAAAATAAAATAATTAAATGATTTTTTTAACGCCGAAATCTTGTTAAAAAGTCATTTGAAATTCATTTTCTTAAAAAAACGATAAACAAACTGATTAATTTCCTCCATCAAACAACTGCACTTGTTCTTTCAATCTTTCTATCAATAAATTCATCATTCTTTTGTTAAGACTCGAAGAATTCTTAATATAAAGTGCATATTCGTCTGTTGTAAACAATCCAATAATCATCCCTTTTAAGGCATTTCGAAATTTGATGTCTTTTTGGATTGCATTTTCTATAATGAGCAACTTATTTTCAACCGTTTTGGTATAAAAATCTCGTTTGTATTTGCTGATATAATTTAAAAAAGAAGCAACGAATAAATCGTTCTGCAGTAGCAAAACAGGCCTAATCACCTCATTTTGAAATAATTCCTCCGAAGACGATTGATTACTTCCATTTCCAAAAGATTCTCCACGAATTTCTTTTAACAATTTATCTCTCTGATTCATCTTTTTTTCTTTAAAAATATGAAATTACTGCAAACAATATTTTATTTTAGCATTATTAAATCAAAAAATATGCGATTTCATACAAGAAAATGGGTAAAACCAGAAGACTTAAACCCTAACGGCTCTTTATTTGGAGGTAAATTATTGGCTTGGCTGGACGAAGAATTGGCTTTGTACTCCATTATACAATTGGAAAACCCCAGAATTGTTACCAAACACATGTCCGAAATCAATTTCAAAAGCTCTGCAAGACAAGGTGATATAATCGAAATAGGAATTGACGTTGTTAAATTTGGAACTACGTCATTGGTATTAAAATGTGAAGCCCGAAACATGATGACCCGAGAAACCATCATCACTATAGACAACACCACTATGGTTAATTTAGGAGAAGACGGTAAACCAAAAGCGCATGGAAAAACGGAAATTGAGTTTGTAAAAGATCGATTAATTTAGAAAAGTTGCTTTTTCTCGCAAAGTCACAAAGACGCAAGGAAATCGGTTCGAAACTTTGCGAATTAGCGTCTTAGCGAGACCAAGTATATTTAAAGATCTTAGCAAAAAATTCTTAACTTAAGTATTTCTTGGGATAAGAATCCAAAAGCTAATCACTAACTATTTTGTAAATATTTTTTCTCCATATAAAAAGTACCAAAAGGAACTAACGAAGCTATTAAAATAAAACTGAAGGCTTTAGAATCCCAATTTTGTGACTTTTTCAATAAAAAAGCTAATAAAATATACCCTATAAACAATACTCCATGTGTCATTCCTAATGGACGCAATAGCGTATGATAAAGTTCTGGGTTATTAGTTTTAATAAAAAGCATATTCGAAAATAAAACCAGGTAAGAGATTCCTTCTAAAATGGCAGTAATCTTGAAAATTTTAAGCATTTGTAGATTTTTTTTAATTATTGGGAGCAAAAATAAGTAAAACATTCATTATTGTAGTATTCATTAGAAAACTAAATTACTTTTGTCATCTTAAACTTTAAGAATGAGTAAACGCGATTTAAAAAAATATTTAAATGGACTTAATAAAGAACAACTCGAGGAACAAATTCTTGAATTGTACGAAAAGTTCAGTCCCGTAAAAGTATATTATAATTTTGTCTTCAATCCGAAAGAGGAAACCCTATTACAGGAATGCAAACTCAAAATATCCCATGAGTATTTTCCATTGCAAACCAAAGGCAAAAGAAAAAAGCCAAAAATGAGACGCTCGGTAGCCCAAAAGTATATCAAGCATTTTATCTTATTAGGTGTGGATCCTTTTGTCATTGCCGATGTCATGCTTTACAACATTGAAATTGCCCAAACTTTCTCGGCAGAAAATACTGTAAAACAAGAATTATTTTACAAAAGTATGTTCAATTCATTTGATCAAGCCTTAAAGTTTATTATTTCAAACGGAATTATCACTGAATTCAAACTCAGATTGATTGCCATTTGCGACGAAGCATCCAATCAAAAATGGATGAATATGGCTGATTTCAAAACAATTATTGAACTTTTGGACGATTAGAAAAAAACTCTCATAATTGATTTTAATTAATCTGTTGCATATAATTTTTGATTTTTTTTGATGAATAACTGTTTTTTAGGCGTAGTTTTGCAAAAATCCAAAAATAAGAAATGCATCAAGAAAGTTTAGAAATTGAAATTGAAGCCAAAAAGGAACTTTATGCCTACCAACAAGGAGACATTGATGCTATATTTGAACGTATAGACAATGCATCCCAGCAACATCATTTATTATATCAATTGCCTACCGGTGGAGGAAAAACAGTTATTTTTTCCGAAATCGTTCGTCGCTATTTATCACAACACGACAAAAAAGTCGTAGTGCTGACACATCGCATCGAATTATGTAAGCAAACTTCAAAGATGTTAAAAGGATTTGATGTAAAAAATAAAATCATAAATAGTAAAGTAAAAGAGCTTCCGGATCAAAACGATTATTCTTGTTTTGTAGCTATGGTTGAGACTTTGAAAAACCGTATCAATGACGAAAAACTACATTTGGACAATATCGGTTTGGTGATTATCGATGAGGCACATTACAATTCCTTCCGAAAATTATTAAAATCATTCAAAAATGCATTTATCCTTGGAGTGACAGCGACTCCATTGAGTTCAAACATAAAATTGCCTATGCACCAAAGCTATGATGAGCTAATCGTGGGTGACACTATTGCTTCATTAATAGAAAATGGTTTCTTGGCAAAAGCCGTTACCTATAGTTATGATGTTGGATTAACATCTTTAAAAGTAGGTATCAACGGAGATTACACTGTAAAATCTTCGGATGATTTGTATACCAATATGGCGATGCAGGAAAAATTATTGCATGCCTACACCGAAAAATCTTTGGGTAAAAAAACCTTGATTTTCAATAATGGTATTAACACTTCGCTTTATGTTTACGAAACATTTAGAGAAGCGGGTTATGGCATTCGCCACCTTGACAACACCAGTAGCAACGAGGAACGAAAAGAAATTCTTCATTGGTTTAAACACACACCAGATGCTATTTTGACTTCTGTCGGAATCCTTACAACTGGTTTTGACGAACCAACAGTGGAAACGATTATATTGAACAGAGCTACAAAATCATTGACATTATACTTTCAAATGATAGGTCGTGGCTCTAGAAAACTGCCTAACAAAGATGAATTTTCAGTAATCGATTTAGGTAATAATGCCGCTCGTTTTGGTTTGTGGAGTGATCCTGTAAACTGGCAACATATCTTTAAATCACCAGAATTTTACTTGGAAAATTTAAGGGATGACAGTGAAATCGAATTGCATTTCAAATATACGATGCCGCCAGAATTACGTTCCAAGTTCAGCAAAACAGCCGATGTTACTTTTGATGTAGATGAAGAACATAAACTGGCAATCGCACAAAATTTAAGATCTAAAGTAGTTTTGGAAAAATCGATTGACCAACACGCTGCCATGTGTGTGGACAATACCGAAGAATTACAGGAAGCCAAAGCTCTTTCAAAAGAATTGGAAGCCGATATCGAATATCGCGTAAAACGTTTTTCAAAATGCCTTAGTCAATGCAGTAAAAACTACAGAGAATGGCTAATGGAGGATTATAAACTTAAAATGACATTGTTGATCGGAAAAAAATATCGTGAGAAAATCATGAATGAAGCCGATTAGGACAGTACCGTAAAGACGCACTGCAGTGCGTCTCAACTACAATAGAGATGCACTGCAGTGCATCTCTACAATGAAACGTTCACCTGTAACGCGTTTCAACCATTATATTTTTATAAATAATTTTCAGTAGAGAGGCACTGCTGTGCCTCTCTACAATATTCATTTAAAACAAAAAGCATGTCAACACAATTCTCAGATTTAGGAGTTTCAAAAGGAATACTAAAAGCGATTACCGAAATGGGAATTGTAACCCCAACCGAAATTCAGCAAAAAACTATTCCTCTATTGTTAGCCAACAACACGGATATTGTGGGACTTGCCAAAACGGGAACGGGAAAAACCGCTGCTTTTGGATTGCCTTTATTGCAATTGGTAGATACGAATGTTGCTGCTGTGCAAGCCGTAATTTTGATGCCTACGAGAGAATTAGGTCAGCAAATTTTCAATAATTTGGAAAGTTATGCCAAATACCTTCCTGAAGTTTCTATAGCAGCTGTTTGTGGAGGAATCCCAATCAAACCACAAATCGAACGATTAAAAACACCAACACATATAGTCGTGGCAACTCCGGGTCGATTGATCGACTTGTTGCAACGCAAAGCCATAAGCCTAAAAGAAACCAAATTTTTGGTTCTAGATGAAGCCGATGAAATGGTTTCTATTCTTAAAGAAGCACTGGACGAAATTATTACCGAATTACCAAAGACATACAGAACCTTTTTGTTTTCGGCTACTATGCCAGGGACAATTAAGCAATTAATCCAGAATTACTTAAACAAAAACGTAGTGACGGTAAGCGCTAGCATGGAAACCGTCGGAAATCAAGGGATTGATCACAATTATATCGTGGTGGAACCGATAGAAAAACTGGATGTTTTAATGCATTTCTTGAATTCTAAAGAAGGGGAACGTGGTATTATCTTCTGTAAAACCAAAGCTGCCGTTAATAAATTAGCCAAAAACCTGGCTATAAACAGATTTTCATCAGGAGCTTTGCACGGAAGTTTGTCACAAGGAATCCGTGACCGAATCATGGAGCAATTTCGTGAGGGACACATTAATATTTTGGTGGCAACCGATTTGGCCGCTAGGGGAATTGATGTAAAGGAAATTTCTTATGTTGTAAATTATCATTTACCGGATGTTTACGAAGTCTATGTCCACCGTAGCGGAAGAACGGCTAGGGCAGGGGCAAAAGGACTTTCTTTGACTATTTTACAGCCCGAAGAAGTAGCTGAAATTGCCGATTTTGAAAGAGAATTGGGAATTCAGTTTACGAAATACAAAAAACCTTCTGTTGCAAGTATTGAAGAAAACAATACCCTTTTATGGGCAAAGCAAATCTTCAAAACCAAACCCAATCACGATGTTGATGCCGAATTAAAAACAAAAATAAAGACCATTTTTCATCATCTGACCAAAGACGAATTGATTGAAAAATTGTTGGCTAACTATTTGTTACAAAACAAAACTGAAATAGCGGAAAAACCTGTTAAAAAATTCAAAAACTAAATTTTTCCAGCACATTGGGATCCTAAGCTTAGAATTCCACGTGGACAAGTTGTCGCG
>JADMIO010957411.1_pt1 | contig 76875 bp, 92 predicted proteins | sample 8958161 | NCBI WGS metagenome assembly JADMIO01 (sample SAMN16585339, study PRJNA669376) | soil metagenome | isolation source: Crop rotation soil | place: USA: Cullars Rotation, Alabama | collected 2011
GCCGCGACTTCAAGTCACGTGAATTCCAAGCTTCGGATCCCACTGTGCTGGAAAGGAAGCGGCGCCGGTCACGAGGCCTGACGACGCGAAGTCCAGTTACCCTCCAAAAAAATTCAGCGGGTCGGGTGGGAACTCACTGGCAGGCCGTTGTGGCCTGACGAGGCTTGGATCCTATTTCGGCCCGCGCCGCATCGAGGTCGGCTCGAAAGGCCGCATCAGCGTGAAGGCGCGCGACGGTCGCGGCGCCAATCACCCGACCCGCGTCAATATCGCTTTGCCAGTGCGCGTCGCAGATCAGCCGGCTCTGCCCAAACTCTCGCCCGCGCTGGAGGATGGCGTCGGCGCGATCGGGATTCAGTTCGGCAAGAACGAGCGCAAAACCCCAACCGATCGCGCTGTGACCCGACGGATACGAGCCGTCCTGGCGAAGCAGCTGCTCGTCCTTCGGATAGCAGGTCATCTCCCTGTGAACGACAAAGGGTCGCGTCCGCTTGTAATGATCCTTCGCACGATAGGTGGACAGGCCGACATCGATCAGCATCTTGCCTAGCAGTCCATAAAGGCGGGGAGTCCCCTCCTTGGTAATCGCGAACCCCGTCGCGCACGCAAAATCGTCGGGGAGTTCAGGAAAGCCGATAACCGCGTCCTTGCTCGCCAGTTGGTAGCGCGCCGTACCCTTCAACCGGGCCGCGACCTTCCGTGCTTCCTCGTCCCGTCTCATTCCGGCCGAGCCGGCGGCGGGTGGTGGTGGAAGCAGGGCGAGGCTATCCGGCAGCGCCTCGCGCGGAAGATAGCTCGGCGGGAGCTTGCGGGGATCAGATGCCGAGAGGTAGGCTGGATTTGCGGCTGGAGGCGTGTCCGCCAACGAGAGGACGAGGATCAGCCCAGCCATCGCAACTTGGATAAGGTTTGCGGATCTAGTCATCGAAGCCAGTGTTGGGGAAGGTCACGCACGCGCCCATTCGAGTCGCCCTCGGAACTGACGCGGCGAAAGACATGGCGGCGCCGAGACGCCGCCATACCTCCTTCGACCTAGCTCGCGCCGGCGCCAGCGTTGGCCATCTTCGAGACGGCATCGTCAATCGTGAAGCTACCCGGCCGTTGGATTGGCGGGAAGTCCTTGAACGTGGCCGCGAACTTTGCCGCTCCGTGTTGTGCAGCGAAGATGAAGAAGTCGTTGTGCATGATCCAGTCATAGTAAGTGTTCGAGGTCACATCCGCGAACTCGTACGGATCGGTGCGCAGATTGAAGACTTTCGGCAGGCGAAGCCGGGTGAACGGCTCGGCCCACACCTGCAACGTGCCTTGGCAGCGCTGCTCCATGAACACGATCTTCCAGTTGTCGTAACGCATGCCCAGAATGTCGCCGTCGTCGCTGATATAGAAGAAGACGTTGCGCGGGCTTTTCGCTTCTTTGCCGGTTATGTGACCGAGCAGGCTGAAGCCGTCGATGTGATTCTTGTAGGTCCGCCCGATCGCCTTGTAACCCGTCTTGAGCTTGTCGATCACGTCGAGCGCGCCTGCCATCTCGAGGAAGGTCGGCATCCAGTCGTGATGCTGGACGATTCCGTTGGAGACCGATCCGGCCTCGATCTTGCCCGGCCAGCGCACCACCATCGGGACGCGGAAGGCGCCTTCCCAGTTGGTGTTTTTCTCGCTGCGGAACGGCGTCATGCCGCCGTCCGGCCAGGAATTGCGATGCGGCCCGTTGTCGGTCGAATATTGCACGAACGTGTCGTCGGCGATGCCCAGTTCGTCGAGCAGGTCGAGCATCTGGCCGACGTTCCGGTCGTGGTCGATCATCGTGTCGTGATAGTCTGACTGCCAGCGCCCGGCCTGGCCCTTGCTCTCGGGCTTGGTGTGCGTGAACAGGTGCATGTGAGTTGTATTGAGCCACACGAAGAACGGCTTGCCGTCGCCGTGCGCCTTCTTGATGAACGCACTCGCCTTCTCGACGAAGTCGTCGTCGCAGGTCTCCATCCGCTTCTTGGTTAGCGGACCAGTGTCCTCGATTTTCTGCCTGCCGACCCTGCCCCAGCGCTCCTCCTCGGTGGGATCGTCCTTGTCGGTCGCGAAGCTGTGGATCACGCCGCGCGGGCCGAAATTCTCGCGGAAATTCGGGATGTCATCGTCCGTCGGATAGCTTTCCATCTCCGGCTCTTCTTCGGCATTCAGGTGATATAGGTTGCCGTAGAATTCGTCGAAGCCGTGATTGGTCGGCAGCATTGAGTTGAGATCGCCGAGGTGGTTCTTGCCGAACTGGCCGGTGGCATAGCCCTGCTCCTTAAGCAGTGCCGCGATCGTGACGATCTTCTCGTTCATACCGATCGGAGACGCCGGGACGCCGACTTTGGACAGGCCGGTGCGCAGCACGCTCTGTCCAGTGATGAACGACGAGCGACCGGCGGTGCAGCTTTGTTCAGCATAGCAGTCGGTGAACAGCATGCCTTCCTTGGCGATACGATCGATATTGGGTGTCTGATACCCCATCAGTCCGTGGGTGTAACAACTCAGGTTCGACTGCCCGATGTCGTCACCCCAGATGACCAGAATATTGGGCTTGGATTTTGGCATTTCAGGCTCCTTGCTCACAAACTCGTGAAACTCACTCCTTCGGTGCCGCGGCGGGCGCCTTTGGCAGATTCATTTTCAGCGGGAGATCGAGGCTCAGCATGAACGCCGTCCCATTGCCGAGGCGGTTCTTCTCGCCGAATTCCTTGAACAGCCGGCCGCGGATGCTGATCGGCGTGTGGCCGGCCATGATGGTGCGGGCCGCCGTCACGCCGATGCCGCTGACGCGTCCCTTGAAGGGCCCCAGGGTTGCGCCCGAACCGCTGTCTCCGCTCACTTGCTGGAAGTGGTAGGCCTGGATTCCGGCCGAAAATTCCTTGGTGAAATTGTGCGACACCGAGCCCTCGGCGTGGAACTCGGTGCCGGTGTCGTAATCGGTAAAGTTGTTCTCGCCGTTGAAGGTGAAGCCGGCCTTGCCACTGACGTCCCATCCGGCCTTCTGGTCCGCCCAGGTAAGCGCGGTGGACAGGTCCACGACCCAGCGATGGAAGGACAGGTTGGCGAGCTTGTCCTCGCGGTACGTTCCGATTGGAACGTTTACGGTCGCGGTCGTCGCCAGATGCAAATTGCCGCCGACATTCCAGCCCAGTGCCGCAGTCACGATTGGATCGCCAATTATGAAGGCGGCGTCGGTGCGGGAGATGGATACCTGTCCTCCGCGCGGTCCGCTGATCACGGCGTCGACGGTCACGTCGGGTTGACCAACCGCCAATGCACCACCGATTGCGAACGTGCCTCCAGCAAAGTCCGTCGTTGGCACCCAAAGCACCGTTGCGAAGTCGGCAAGGATCGTTGCATCGAGGCCGGCAACCACATTGCCGCCGATGACGAACCGTCGTTCGGCGTTGGCGCTACCGTGGTAATAGTAAGACGTGTTGTCGAAGAAGACGCCCGAGATCGGCGGCAGCTCTCCTGTGCCCGGGCCGCCGGAACCAAGCAGGTAGAAGCTTGCGCCACCCTCGCTTGCCAGCGAGGGTGTCCCCACAGCGAGGGACCCGGAGACAATCGCAACGAGAGCCACGCGGAGTGAAGGTGCCTTAGCGAACGGCACGCTTGTCTCCCGAACTTTCCAGGAAGGGCGACCGATACAGAGAGGCGCGCCGGGCCAGTATCAGGAAGAATCCCGAACCAACCGAAGCAAATTAAGCACACGCGTTAGCGTGCAAAAATGGTGCTTCCTTCGAATCAGTCGGCGTTCAAGCCTCCAGCTTTTACCCGATGGGTCTGCACCTGGGCGATCATCATAAGCGCCCCTGTGGAAGACCGTCCTGATCTGCTAAAATCAGCACTCAGCGCCGACGAAGCGTCCGTTGAGCTTTCATCGAATCGGACGGCAATGTCATTCGAGCGAACGATGATGAGCTCCGACCGGACTTTGATGTCGGCGGTCCGGACAGCGGTCTCCCTGATAGGGTTTGGCTTCACAATCTTTCAGTTCTTCCACTCACTGGACGACAAATTCATGAAGGGGCAGCTGCCGGTTGGCGCGCCGAGCCGCTTCGGCGGCGCGTTGATCGGTCTCGGCATCGTCCTGCTGATCATGGCCCTCTGGTACAATCGCATCGAGATGAAAGCTCTGCGGACGCGCCGCCAGCGTCTGTTCGAATTGGGACTCCTCCGCCACATTGAAATCCACAAGCAATCGTCGACCGTGGCGATCGCAGTACTTGGCCTGATTGTCGGCGGGCTCGCCTTGCTCAGCGTCGTCTTTGGACTGGGTGTTTTCTGAGGAGCAGGGCATGAAGGAGCTCGTCGCCCTCGCCGTCCAGATCAGCTTGCTGCTCATTGTCCTGTCGATCGGCCTTCAAGCGCGATGGAGCGACCTGACGTACGCGTTCAAGTATCCGCGCCGGCTTCTGCGCGCTTTCATCGCGGTCAATGTGGTGGTTCCGCTCGTTGCCTACATTCTCTGTCGCCTAATGCCGATGGAGCTGATGACGGAGTTTGGCCTGGTTCTGATGGCCGTCTCGCCGCTCGCACCATTTGCCCCGGGGAAAATGCTGAAAGCGGGGGCGGACAGACCGTTCGTTGACGGAGTCTATCTCACGCTCCTCATCGCGGCCGTCGTCATTGTTCCCGCAACGATCGCGATCCTCAGCGCCATTTCCTACCACACGGCGCACATCTCGGTTCTGGACGTGGGACTGTTCGTCGCCAAGTCGGTCCTGCTCCCAATGCTGGTCGGCCTGACGGTGAGCGGAATCTGGCCGGCAACGGCGGGGAAGCTGGCTCCGATCGCACGGATCACGGGCTATGGGCTGCTCATTCCCATCGCGTTGCTGATACTCATCAAGATGGGATCCGGACTGGCCGGCTTGATCGGGGACGGCGGCCTCATTGTAATCACCGTTACTGTCCTGGCCGGAATCGCCGCGGGCCATTGGTTAGGTGGAAGGGTCCCGAGCCACCGCGTCGCTCTATCGCAAGCTGCTGCAACCAGACATCCCGGAATCGCGGGTTTGATCGCGCACAAGAACTTTTACGACCCACAGGTCTTACTGGCGATCGTCCTGTTCCTGCTCGTCAGCATCGTGATCAGCACGGCCTACAGTAAGTGGGCACACGCAAGATCAATGGACGGCGGACCTTCCGAAGGAACCGCCTCGTGACGCTGGAGGAAGCAATCCGCCAGATCGCCGAATATGTCGCGCTTGGCGTCGATATCATCATGGTGACGATTGTCGCCGTTGGAAGCGTTCGCGCGGTGATCGCCGTGGTAAATTGTCTACGCAAGGGGAGCGGGCTGGCGCCCGGCATTCGCGAGATCTGGCTTCATTATGCGGCGTGGATTTTGCTTGCCCTCGAATTCGCCCTTGCGGCCGACCTGATCGACACAGTGATCGCCCCGAGCTGGGAAGACATCGGCCAACTCGGAGCGATAGCGGCAATCCGGATCGCGCTCGGTTACTTCTTGGGGCGCGACCTATCCGAATATGGCAAGGCGGAGCCGGAGGTAGGGAAATGAGCGAGCCAGACGGTCGGTTCGACGTTCAACCGAGCGTCGGCAATCACTTCGCCTGGATGCGCACCGTGCTGGGGCTTCAGCGAACTTTGATGGCAGCAGTGCGAACGTCGGTTTCACTTATAGGGTTCGGTTTCACTGTCGCCCAGTTCTTCCAGAAGGTGCGGGACAAGGCCGAAATCGTCGGCCGGCTCGGAATGAACATCCCCCGAGACCTTGGCCTGATTCTCATCGGCGCAGGTGTCGTCTCGCTCTTCATCTTCATTGCGCAATATCGCAGCGCGGTGACGAATTTGAGCAGTGGAGACTTCGCAATAATCGCCAGCAAGGGTGACAAGTCGCTGCACAGGCCTACCTACATTGTCGCCTATGCCGTCTTGCTGATCGGCATAGCGGCATTCTTGTCCGTGTTCTTGCGGTTCTAGCGCGACCAGCGCGTCAGCATTTCCATCGCTCGAATGACGCTTTGATATGGGCGCGCGCACTCCAAATGGTAGAGCCCGTTCAGTTCGTGTGTCCTATGTGCGGCGTCAAACGGAAGACTAACCTGCTCCCTTGGCTGTCCGGTTGAAATGAACCGCTTGCAACTCATGCAGGACGGAAACTCGTCCCCTGGGCCGTTCTTCTCCACATCCAAAAACATGACACACCACCCTCACCGGGACGGCATCAACGCGTCGATTGCTGCTGACTCGCCGTCCGTCCACTCACCCCAAAGTACCCGTCTGGCGGATTTTGCCTTCGCAAAACTAACACGGGATTAAGCAGTTGATGCCGCGATGATTTCACCTTGAACGAACGTGGATCATGCTGCTGTCCTTCAATCAACTCGTTGCGGCGGAGCGTTGAACGGAGCAGCAAGGCCGGGCGGCCAGAAGGGGACTAACCCTTCGCCTTTTCCCGAAGCACGCAGCGAAATCCGATGTGGCTGGTCGAGGAATCGATTGGCTGCGGATGCCGCGCGGCCGGACGATAACGCCGACAATAGTTCGGCGCGCAGAGGTGCGACCCGCCCTTCACAACCCTGCGCGGAATCGGCGGTCCACCGCAGCGGTCGTAGCTGTTCGACTTCGGTCCACCGCGCGGGTTGGCGGGCACGCAGCAAGGCTTGTCCATCGCTTTGGGATGCCGTGAGCTGAACCAGTCCTCGGTCCACTCCCATACATTGCCGACCATGTCGTGGAGGCCGAAGCCGTTCGGCGCGTAGCTGGCCACGGGCGAGGTGCGCTCAAAACCGTCCGAGACCAGGTTCTGCCACGGAAAGGCTCCCTGCCAGACGTTTGCGCGATGCTCTCCTCCAGGCTCGAGCTCGTCACCCCAAGCGAACTCATGGTCGTCCGAACCACCCCATGCCGCATATTCCCACTCGGCCTCAGTCGGCAGTGACTTGCCCGCCCAGCGCGCATACGCTTCCGCGTCGACCAAGGCGACGTGCACAACCGGATGATCCGGGATATTGCGCCAGTCGGTCTCGACACCCTGCGGGCAGCGCCAGTGCACGCCGAACTCGAACTGCCACCAGTTCGTCCAGTCGCGCAGATCGACCGGCCCTTCCGTCGGCGTGAAGAGCAGGGATGCGGCCCTGCACATCTCAGGAAGGGCTCCGGGATAGTCCTTGGGGTCGGGGTCGACTTCGGCGACCGTTACATGACCAGTCTCATCGACGAACCGAGCGAAATCGGCATTTGTGACGGGCGTCCGGTCGATCCAGAACCCGTCCACTCGGACGGCATGCCTCGGTGCTTCTTCGGGATAATGCCGGTCGGAACCCATCATGAAGGTCTCGCCCTCGATCCAAATCATCTCGTCACGTCTGGCAGGTGGTTTCGAATGGCTGTCCAACTGCCGCAACATGCCTGCAGTGCATCAAATCGGAGCGGCCGCGTAAATTGGGACTTCCACCGAGACGAAGAGGTGTCCTCGAATGCAGTCGGAACAAGAAGTCGGCGCTCGAACGGCAGCGCGCTGGAAACCGATTCCCTCAAGAAAGATTTCAGAGCGGCGGACGCGCGCCTTTCGAGCGGAGCAGGAAGCCGCCGGGACCTCGCTCGAGAACGAGATCGAAAGCCCGCTCGAGGCTATGCGCAAAGCCTTCAACATCGCCGGCGCGCCAGGCGCCGGTGATCCTGAACCCCTCTATTTGTCGATCACCGAGCCGAAGCTGCACTTTCGAATAGCGGTTCATCGTTGCCGCGGCCTCGCCGATGCTGGTGCCCTCGAACCCAATCATCCCGCGAGGCCAGGCGAGCTCGCGTGGATCGACCTTGCCGGGTAGCTGCCGAACACCGCCAACGAGCTTTTCGCCGGCCTTGAGGCGGGCAGTGTTCCCAGTTGGCATTCCGGAATCACGCACCAGGACCGAGCCCTCGATCAGAACCACCGTCGCCCGCCCGCCATAGAGGCTGACGTCGAACAAGGTTCCGGCCGCCGCGATCTCGCTCGACCCCGCTCGAACAATGAACGGGCGGCTGTCCCGGGCGACCGCGAACCGGGCACGCCCCTCGAGAAGCGAGACGAGACGCTCCGAGCCCGAAAACCGGGCCTCGAGGTGGCTCGCGGCGTCGAGGGTCACCCGGGATCCGTCAGGGAGGTCCTTCTCGCCGATGGTCCCGCCGGGAGTCGTCATGACGAGGAGTTGCGGATCGTGAGCTCGCAGGTCCCACGAGCGCAGTTGGTCGGCGAGAAGGACCGCAAGGGCAACCGCGAGTAGAAAAGAAGCGGCAAGTGCCAAGCCGCGCCATCCGGCTGGAGGGCGGGCGTGGGCGCTGGCCGCGCCTCCCGAAGCTCCGGCAAGCCTGCTCGAAGCTGCCCAGATTCGGTCCAGCCGTTCGAACGCCTCGGCATTTCGAGCATCCGAATCCCGCCAGTGGCGGAACGCGGCTGCAGTCTGCGGTGACCGGTCGTCGGCTAGGCGGACCCTCCAGTCCGCGGCCTCGCGCCGGATCTGGCGGTCAGACTTTGGGAACAGACCTGCCATCAGGCTCCGCCGACCAGCCGGTCGAGGTGGCGAAGCGCCTTGCTCATCTGCTTTTCGACACCCTTGACCGAAAGGCCCGTGCGCTCGGCGATTTCGGCATAAGTCAGGCCTTCGACGCGATGGGCCATGAAGATCTCCCTGGTCTTCGGACGAAGCCTCAGCATAGCGCCTTCGAGCCGCCGGAGGAGGTCCCGCGATTCCAGCTGATCCACCGGGTCGGGACCGGCAAGCAATTCCTCGTCGGCGACGAGGTGGAGGGGCGCCGAGCGGCGGGCCGCTGACTTCGCCCGATCCCGGACCAGATTTGCAGCGATGCGGCGCGCATAGGCCTGCGGCCGCTCGATCATCCCCGTCCAGTCGTCGCCGAGGCGAGCGAGCCGGACGAACACGTCCTGGACCACGTCCCGGCTGTCGTCCGGATTGCCGATCCGGCGAGTGACGACGCGAACGAGCCCTTGCGACTCCGCTCTGTAAAGCTCCCCGAGCTGGCAAAGTCCGCGATCGAGCGACGGACTCTTTGTCTTGTCTTCAGCGGCCGCCGAGACACGCCCACTCATGGCGCATGCCGGAATCGCGCATGGCGCCGAAATCCGCCTCCTCCACCTTTGCCCATCGCAAGCCTCCTGCTCGAGGCCGCCGGCGGTAAGCCGGGTGTTGAGAACATGTTGGGACATGCGCCGCCGCCTTTAACCGCAAGCGGTCTGGACATGCGCGGGCGGCCACCCGGCCGAATCTGCTGCCGGTCATCCAACGAGGTTCTCAAGCCTCGGCGCCGTCGTCCGGCGCAGCCTTACGATAGGGTCGGAAAGCGCGAGCGCAAGCCCTTCATTCGCCGCGCCAAGCATCCTTTCGGACGCCTTTGACACCAATCGTCGTCGTCGGTCCGTTAAAGGTCCGCTCCGGGTGAAAAGAAGGCATGAGCCGCCCGAATTCGGCTGGCTGGGGCGGCAGGATTCGAACCTGCGAATGCCGGTACCAAAAACCGGTGCCTTACCACTTGGCGACGCCCCAGCAGGCGGCCCGTCTATGCGGGAAAGGCGCGCTTATAGCCGCCGCGTCTTCCAAGGGAACCCCAAGCTTTCGCGCTTTCGGAGCGTCTCTGCTAAGCGGCCGCGATGACCCAGGGCACGATCCACGATTTCCACGCGCACATCTACTTCGATGCCGACCAGCTCGACCGCGCCCAGCGGCTGGCCGAAGCGGCGCGAACGCGCTTCGACATTCGCGTAGGCCGTTTCCACACCGATCCTGTCGGTCCCCATCCAAGGGGAAGCTGCCAACTGACGGTGCGCCCCGAGCAGTTCGGCGAATTCGCCCAGTGGATGGCGCTCAATCGTGACGGCCTCACCATTTTCGCGCACACCAGCACCGGCGAAGACTATGCCGATCATACCGAGCACGTGATCTGGTTCGGACCGAGCGAAGCGCTCGACCTGTCGATCTTCGCCGATCTGACCGCCTAGAGAACCCTTTCGACCCAGCCGTAAGGATCGGGCGCATTGCCGCGCTGAATGTCGACCAGCGCCGAGCGCAGCCGCATCGTCAGGGGCCCGGTCGACTGGCCGCCGATGGTGAATTCGCCGTCGACGCCCTTCACCCGCCCGATCGGAGTGACCACGGCAGCGGTCCCGCACGCGAAGGCCTCGGTCAGGCGTCCGCTTTCAGCATCCGCTTTCCACTGCTCGATTGAATAGGGTTCCTCGCGAACCACAAGGCCCATGTCGCGCGCGAGCGTCAGCACCGAATCGCGAGTCACTCCGTGGAGAATGGTCCCATCGAGCGGCGGCGTCTGGATCGATCCGTCGCTGAAGGCAAAGAAGACGTTCATCCCGCCAAGCTCTTCGACCCAGCGGCGCTCGGTCGCGTCGAGGAAGACGACCTGGTCGCACCCGTTGCGGATCGCTTCCGCCTGAGCGACGAGGCTTCCGGCATAATTGCCGCCGCACTTGGCTTCTCCCGTCCCGCCCGGCGCGGCGCGGACATATTCGCGCGTCACCCACAGCGAGACGCTCGGAGTATTTCCCTTGAAGTAAGAAGCGACGGACGAAGCGATGACGGCATACAGGAACTGCGTCGAGGGCCTCATTCCAAGGAACGAACCGTTCGCGATCATGAACGGCCTGAGATAGAGCGATCCGTCTTCGGTTTCCGGAATCCAGTCCTGGTCGGCCTTAACGAGCCCGCGGACGGATTCGAGGAACATGTCCTCCGGGAGCGGCGGCATCGCCATTCGGATCGCCGATTTGGCGAACCGGCGCGCATTGGCTTCGGGCCGGAAGAGCGCCGCGCCGCCACCCGGACGGCGATAGGCCTTCAAGCCTTCGAAGATTTCCTGGGCATAGTGCAGTACCGGCGACGCGGGATCCATCGTGAACGGGTGCCGGGCGGTGATGCGAGCGTCGTGCCAGCCCTTGTGCTCGTCATATTCGATGATCGCCATGTGGTCGGTGAAGACACGGCCGAAGCCCGGGTCCGCAAGAAGCCGGGCGCGCTCTTCGGCGGGGACCGGTTTCGCCGCGGGCTCGAAGGCGAGACGGGTGTCATCTTCCACGGTGAGTTCGCCGATCATGTTTCGTCCCTGTTACGGCTTTTTGGCCTAGGCCGATGGAGCCTCTTGAGCAAGCTTGGGCCCCTTTGCCTCCTCGGCAAGCTCGGCAGCGCGACGCGAAGCAGCGCTGATCGTCAGCGACATGAGCTTGTCGAAAACGTCGTCCCTCCCAAGCACCGCAAGTCCGGCTTCGGTGGTGCCGTTGGGGCTCGCGACGCGGCGGACGATCTCGTCCATGGTCTCGCGGGTCATCGCGGCCATCCAGCTCGTGCCGAGAACCGTCTCGAGCGCGATCGTCCCGGCGAGATCCTCGGACAGGCCGCGTTCCACGCCGGCCTTGGCCAGCGCGGCCACGAAACGCGCGACATAGGCCGGGCCCGCACCTGCCACCGATCCGACCGCGGCGAGGCTCTTCTCGCTATTGACCCACAAGGCATAGCCAAGCTGGGCGAACAGCTGCGACACCTCGTCATGCAGCTCGCCGGGGATGTCCTCTCCATAAAGCGCGACGACGCCGCGGCGGACCGCGACCGGTATGTTCGGAATTGCACGAACGATTGCGCCCGCGGTCCACAGCTTCTGACGGAGAGTCTCGAGTTCGACGCCGGCAAGGATCGAGACGACCAGGGTCTGGGAGCTGAGGTGGGCCGTCAGCTTCGAAACCACCTCGTCCAGCTGCTGCGGCTTGCATCCCAGGATGACGAGCTTCGGCGGAGCGCCTGCCTGGGCATAACTGGTGGTGACCCGCAGTCCCTCGACTGGCTTTCCGCTCGGACGGATGACAACCGCATCGGCAAGGTCGACGTTCGCTGAACGCCAGCCTTCAACCATGGCCCCGGACATGTTGCCGCAGCCGATGAACCAGATCGGATTCAAAACCAGTTTAAGCCTCCCCGTGCGTATCGATCAGAGCCGCGGCGATGGCTTCACCCGGCGATTTCCCACCCCAGAGCACGAACTGGAAAACGGGATAGAAGCGCTCGCACTCCTCGAGGGCGGCTTCGATAATGGCTTCGGCCTGATCGAGAGTCAGGCCGTCGTTCTCGCGCGTGTCGAGAATCGTCGCGTGGCGGAACACGACGAGACCAGAGCCCGACCACATCTCGAAATGACCGAGCCAGAGCTGCTCGTTGATGAGTCCGAGGCTCTCGTAGATCGCCGAGCGCTTCTCGGGAGTCGCCTTGATGTCCGGGAATGCGAGAAACTGGAGGACCTGGTCCTCGGGCCGCCAGACTCCGCGAAGCTCGTACTGAGTCCAGCTCCCGGTCGCCGAAGCAACGATCTCCCCCTCGCCCGAGCGTTCGCACGCCCAGCCGCGAGCCTCGAAATATTGCTCGAGGATCTCGATTGGAGCGCCGTCGTCCCGCTCTTCCTGGACTTCTTCGTCGCTCAGGTTCACGCCTCCGAACTGCCCTTGGGCTTGGTCGACCTTTTCGCTCCGGCCGCCGCCCCACCAAGCTTCGCTTCCAAGGCGACAATCCGGTTCTTGAGGACTTCGTTCTCGTCGCGGGCGGCGGCAGCCATCGCCTTGACGGCTTCGAACTCGTCGCGGCCAACGAAGTCGGCTCCGGCCATCCACTCGCGAGCCCTCTCGCGCACGGACGATTCCGCCTCACGGCCCATTCCGGCCATGGTCCCGGCAAGACCGTTCACCATCTTCACGAAGTCGTCGAACAATTTGTTCTCGGACTGCATCTCAATCTCCTCCACCCTGCCCGAAGGATCACGCCACGCGTCCGGACAAGGGATTGCGGCATGTAACCGCAGCCGCGAAGCACAAGTCGGTCATTTAGGGAACCCCTGGCGCTAGTGCCAGTGGGTGAAGTCAGCGAAGAGCCACCGCCTTGGTCACAAGGAGGCTTTCCTCGGGCAGGACGACCTTCAGCTTCTTGCGCGCGAAGTCGATGGAAACGCGGTCGAAACTGCGAAGCGCGTTCATTCCGAGGAGGAGCGCCGGAGTGTTTTCCAGGCCAAGCCGCTTGAACGCGTGCGAGTCCGCGAACACCACCGGCATCTTCTTGAGAGTCACCCCCCCGACCGTCAGTTCGCGAACGAGCATATATTCGCCGGCAAGCTTGTCGCCGGTGACGGACTGAAGCTCGACCACGCCGGTGCGCTTCAGCTTTCCGCCATGGCTGAGACGCTGGCGGAGCGCTTCATTGCCGATCGAGACCTGGGCGCCCGTATCGATGACCAGCGTCAAGGGGACGTTCTCGGCATTGGCATGGGTCAGGATCAGCCGGCCGTTGCGTACCTTCGCGGTGACGACGATCGTGTCCTTGTCCTCGCGGACGTAAGTGTCCGACGGGACGATCGTGAGCATCTGGTTCTTGAAATCGAACAGGACGCGCTGCGAGCGGAGGGAATCGAGGCCGAGTATCCCGTCGGCGCCCATATGCTCCGAGCGAAGCAGGGCAGCGTCGATGTTGGTCACCTGCTTGGCGGTGATGTCGAGCGTGGGGACGCTCGCGGTGTCGACCTGGGTGATGCCGGTGACGCTGTGAAGCGTCGTGCCCTTGCGCTCAATGAGGCGAAGCTGCCGCGCGAGGTCGGCCGAGATCGCGGTGCGGTCGGCGCCGGTATCGACCAGGAAACGATAGGGGCCGTGGCCGGCGACGCGAACCGGCACCGTCATCCGCTCGTACTGGTCGGTTTTGAACTGGAGGTTGGTCGCCTGGGTCGTGCCGTCGATCTTGTCCGTCTGGTGGACGGTTTCATATTCCTGGGTTCGGACCGGAGACACTTCCGTCCGGGTCGCCGGAACCGGCAGGTTCACCATTTGCGCAGCGAGCGGCATCGCCGATCCCATGAGGGCAATTCCAACCGCAGCAAGGACTCGCATGGCCCGCACCCCTTCTCGGATCACTTATACCACGAGAGGCGAGCCGGGCGGCTTTTTCGATGAACGGTGCGAAACCGGCCGCTAAGCAGTCGGGTTCAGTGATCCGATGGCCGAATTCAGGGCGGCCGCGAAGCAGAGCCAGAGGAGATAGGGAAGCATCAGGAGGCCGGCGGGCAAGCGGATCTGGCGGAACTGGCTCGCCGAGAGGGCGGCAAGGCCCACCATCACGACGATGATTACCAGCGCGGGCTGGATCGCATGGGCCGCGAAAAAGACCGGCGACCAGGCGAAATTCAGTGCGAGCTGGGCGAAAAAGAGGATCAGCGCGCTCTTGCGCCTTTGCGTCGGAGGCTCGGCGAGGACCAGCGCCAGGGCTAATCCGAGGAGCGCGTAGAGGATCGGCCAGACCACTCCGAACACCCATCCCGGCGGCATGAAGAAGGGCTTGATGAGGCCGTCGAACCAGGAATTGCCATAGCCGGAATTGGACAGAAATCCGCTGAGCGAACCTAAAAGGACGATCGCCGGAACGGTGATGAGAGCCGTCTTCCACCACTCGCGGCGCTCCCTCGCTTCAGCCATGCGTCTTTGCTCCAAGCAGGAACTCGACATTGCCCTCGGGCCCGGTGATCGGGCTCCTGGTGATCCCAAGGACGGTCCAGCCCTGGGCCTCGATCCATTCGCTCACCTCGGAGCAGACGCGCCCGTGAACCAAAGGGTCCCTGACCACTCCTCCCTTTCCAACTTCCCCGCGGCCTGCCTCGAATTGCGGCTTCACCAGAGCGACCAGTTTCGATCCCTTTTTCGCCAGCTTCAGTGGCGCCTCGAGCACCTTTACGAGCGAGATGAAGCTCGCGTCGCAGACGATGATGTCAACGGGTTCAGGGACCTGCTCGGCGGTCAGGAACCGGGCGTTCGTCTGCTCGTGGACCACGACCCGGGGATCCTTCCGAAGCTTCCACGCCAGCTGGTTGGTTCCGACGTCGATCGCATACACCTTCGCCGCTCCGCGCGAGAGCAATACGTCGGTGAAACCGCCGGTCGAGCTGCCCACGTCGAGAGCGACTGACCCGGTAACGTCGAAGCCGAAGAAATCGAGGCCATGATCAAGCTTGATGCCGCCCCGCGAGACCCATGGATGGTCCTTGCCGCGAACCTCAAGCGCAATGTCCTCGCTAACCATGTCGCCGGGCTTGGCGAGCTTCTTCTCCCCGCTGAACACCGCGCCGGCCATGATCAGCGCCTGGGCACGGGTTCGGCTTTCCGCAAGACCGCGGGTCACCAGCAACTGGTCTGCGCGGACCTTGGCCATCGCTCAGCTGGCCAGTGCGGCGAGGCGCGGAAGGAAGACCGTCGAGCCGATGACGATCGAAACGATCGCGGCCGCGAGCACTGCGCCGGCGGCGACATCCTTGGCGTAACCGATGTTCTCGTTCGGCTCGATCGTGATCGCATCCGCGAGGCGCTCGATCGCCGTGTTGAGAGTCTCCGCGAGCCAGACAAGCGCGATTGCGAGAATGATCCAGCGCCATTCATCGGCGGGCAGCCGGAAATAGATCGCGGCGGCAACGACGACCATGGTCGCGACGGCATGGATCCGACCGTTGTGTTCGACCGCGGCGAAATGCCTCAGCCCCGCCCAGGCGTATCGGAAGCTCTGGAGTCTCTTGTGTACTGAGAACGGCGACCTGCGCTCGATCAGGCCCTGGCCCCCTCGATGCCGGCGCTGTTCACCCGGAGCGCTTTCAGGACGGTTTCGACGATCTGCGGGGCGTTGAGACCGGCTTCGTCGTACTGCTTCTCGGGCTTGTCCTGGTCCTGGAAATGGTCCGGCAGGCGCATGGTGCGGATCTTCAGCCCTCCATCGACGAGGCCCTCGTCGCTGGCCATCGTCAGGACATGGGCGCCAAGCCCGCCAATCGATGCTTCCTCGATCGTCACTGCGACTTCGTGGGTCGTCAGAAGCCTGCGGATCAGCTCTTCGTCGAGCGGCTTTGCGAAGCGCAGGTCGGCGACGGTCGTCGACAGCCCCTTCGCATCGAGCTGCTCGGCGGCCTTCTCGGCTTCCGCGAGGCGCGTTCCCAAGGACAGGATCGCGACCTTGCCGCCCTGCTTGACGATCCGGCCCCTGCCGATCTCGAGCTCCTGGGGCGTCTCCGGGAGCGGAAGGCCCCTGCCCTCGCCACGCGGGTAGCGGACGGCGATCGGTCCGCTGTCATGAACGGCCATGGTGTGGACCATGTGCACGAGCTCGACTTCGTCGGCCGCAGCCATCACCACGAAATTGGGCAAGGTGCAGAGATAGGCGAGGTCGAAGCTGCCCGCGTGGGTGGCGCCGTCCGCGCCCACCAGCCCGGCGCGATCCAGGGCGAAGCGCACCGGGAGATTCTGGATCGCGACGTCGTGGACGACCTGGTCGTAAGCGCGCTGAAGGAAGGTCGAATAGATGGCGCAGAACGGCCGGTAGCCCTGCGCCGCGAGCCCCGCCGCAAAGGTCACGGCATGCTGCTCGGCGATGCCGACGTCGAACATCCTTTCGGGGAACGTCTCGGCGAACTTGTCGAGGCCGGTGCCGGACGGCATCGCCGCCGTGATCGCAACCACCTTGTCGTCCCTTTTCGCCTCCGCGGTCAGGGCCCTGGCGAAGACCGAGGTGTAGCTCGGAGCACCTGCGGCGCCCTTGGCCTGGACTCCGGAGACGACGTCGAACTTCACGACGCCGTGATACTTGTCCGCCGAATTCTCGGCCGGGCCGTAGCCCTTGCCCTTGTGGGTGACGACGTGGACCAGCATCGGTCCCATGTCGGCGTCACGGACGTTCTCGAGCACCTGGACGAGCGCCTCCACGTCATGGCCGTCAACCGGGCCGACATAATAGAAGCCGAGCTCGTCGAAGAGCGTGCCGCCGGTGAACAGGCCGCGCGCATATTCTTCCATCTTCCGGGCCGTCCGATGCAGCGGCTCCGGCATCGCCCGCGCGATCTTCTGGGCCAGCTTTCGAGGCGCCAGATATTTGTTGGAGCTGACCAGCCGAGCGAGCGCGTTTCGAAGCGATCCGACCGGCGGGGCGATCGACATGTCGTTGTCGTTGAGGATGACCACCAGCCGGTTTCCGGCCGCCGCGGCATTGTTCATCGCCTCATAGGCCATTCCCGCGCTCATCGCGCCGTCGCCGATGACCGCAATGGCCTTGCCCGGGGTATTCGCCAGCTTGTTCGCGATCGCGAAGCCGAGCGCGGCCGAGATCGAGGTTGAGCTATGGGCCGCCCCGAACGGGTCGTATTCGCTCTCGGTCCGCTTGGTGAAGCCACTCAGGCCTCCGCCCTGCCGAAGCGTCCGGATCCGGTCTCTGCGGCCGGTGACGATCTTGTGCGGATAGGCCTGGTGGCCGACGTCCCAGACGATCTTGTCGCCGGGCGTGTCGAACACGTAGTGGAGCGCCACCGTCAGCTCGACCACGCCGAGGCCGGCGCCGAGGTGGCCGCCTGTCACGGAGACGGCGGAAATCGTCTCCCGCCTCAGCTCGTCGGCGAGCTGGGGGAGCTTGTCCCTGCTGAGCATTCGAATGTCAGCGGGATACTGGACCGTGTCGAGCAACGGTGTTTCAGGCCGGTCGGACATGCGGCCGGCACTTATCTTGAACCTGCCGACATGTCACCCGAGCACTGGACTTCTCAGCAATTCCTCACGGATTGCTCAGCAGGCCATCTGAGACCGTTCAGTTTCACGAGGGCGCCGATGGCCGTGACAGCCGCCTCGAACCGTTCGTCCCAGCTGCCGCGAATCTCGATGAAATTGGTTCGCGAAAGGACCAGGGTCGCCTTAGCGATCCGGTCGAATTTCTCGCGCTCTTCGGCCGTCTTGTAGACCCTCGTGCCGTCGTCGACGAACGGGGCGTCGCTTCCGAGCATCAAATAGAGGTCGGCCTTGCGCTGCGAGATGAGCTGGTCGGGAGTGTAGCCGATCATCATCTGCGACCATGCCGCGGTCATCAGCGCGTCGGTATCGGCGATGAGCAGCCGATTGGCGAACGGCCGCGCCGCTTCGATCATCGCCTGCTGCGCGCGGCCGATCAGCATCAAATCGTCCTCGCGGCAGTCGGTCCCGTGGGTCTCGCAGTGCGCCCTTCCATATTCGGGAACGAACGTCGTTCGATAATGGTCGGCCAGCCGCTCGGCGAGCGAGGACTTGCCGACGCTTTCGATGCCGTGGAGGCAGACGGTCATCGCATAATGGTTGCGAACCGGCCGCGGCAGGTAATTCCAGTAGCCCCACGGGTCGGCTCGAACCTTCTCCCCCGCAAGCCCGCCGATTCCGCCTCGGTCGGCTGCAAGGACCCGGCCCCCGAGCGGAACGAAGAAGCCGCCCACATGCTCCGCGAGATCCCTCCCATAGGCTTCGCCCGCAAAGACGTAGTCGATCGGCTCGGGATGGGCCTTGGCGACGATCTTCGACCAGATCTGCCAGAAGAGGCCGGGAGCATCGCCGGGCCCCTGGGGAGCCGGCTTCGAGTGCCAGACGATCCGGCAGTCGGGAAACATCGCCCGCATCCATTCGAGCCTCGTCTCGCCGGGAATGGGATCGTCGGGAAGCGAGCAGAGCAGGATGGTCAGCTCGTCGACCAGCGCCCTTGCCGACTGGACGAGAGTGACGTGCCCCGCGTGCGGGGGCAGGAACTTTCCAAGAATGAACCCGCGCTTCACGCCGCCGCTCTCCGCCGCCATTCAAACCAGCCGATCGTCGCCAGCACCAGGAACAGGCAATAAAGGGCGGAAGTCACCAGGAGTCCGCGCCAGGCGAACAGTCCGATCGCGAACAGGTCGACCAGGATCCAGAGCGCCCAGCTCTCGACCCGGCGGAGCGACTGGAGGATCTGCGCGGTCACGCTGAGGCCGGCGATGGTCGCGTCGGGGAAGGGTGCGGCCGCGTCGGTGAAACGCGCCATTCCGGTTCCCCATAGGAGGATGCACAGCAAGGTTCCTCCAAGCCATCGCAGCCGAGCACTTGCGCCCATCCATTCGACCGCCACGCCATGATCAACCTGCCGGGCGTGGAGCCACGCCCACCAGCCGTAGAGCTGGATCAAGAGGAAGAAGATCTGGAGCAAAGCGTCGGAGTACAGCTTCGAGTGCCAGAAGACGAAGAAGTAGAGCGACACCATCGCGATCCCGAACGGATAATTCCAGCTCGACCGGCGAACGACCAGGCTGACGTTGATAACGCCCAAGACCGCGGCTGCGATTTCCAAGCCCCCCATCGAGAATGTCAGAATTCTACGCGGGAGGAGACGGCATGCAAAAAGGAGTTATTCGTCGCCGCAGTCGCCGCAGGTGCCGCGGACTTCGATTACCGGCCGGGCCGAGGAGAAACCGGCGTTCGCGGCGGCCTTCCGGACCCCGCCCGAGAGCATGTCGTCGTCGATGTGCACGGCCTGCCCGCAATTGTCGCAGATCAGGAAGATGCAGTCGTGGAGGCAGTCCGGATGGGCATTGGCGATATAGGCGTTCGCGCTTTCCACGCGCCGGGCGAGGTTGGCGCCGACGAACAGGTCGAGAATCCGGTAGACGCTGTTGGCGGCGACGCGCCGGCCCTGCCGGTTCGAAACCGCCTCGGCGATGTCGTATGCGCTTGCCGGACGATCGAAGCTTGCGAGCGCTTCGAACACCGATGCGCGCATGTCGGTCCACTGCTCGCCGCGGCTGGTCAGCCGCTCGCGCGCCGCTGCCTTGAGCGACTCGCCTTCGTGAAGATGATGCTGGTGCGCACCCATGAAATGAGGAGATAGACCTCGGCCCGGTGAGCCGCAAGCGGCCCGAAAGTCAGGCATTATTCGCTCGCGATGCTGTTGAGCTGATGCCCGAGAGCGAGGATTCCGACGCCGATCACGGTATAGAGCGCTTCGCTTCCGTCGTGCGGCAAAGAGAGCGCCCCGGCCATCACTCCAAGGCCCATGCTCCCAACGGCGCTCGGCATCATGAAGCCATGCTCGATGATCCCGCGGCCGAGCGCGTAGCTTCCGACGACCATCGCGAGAGAGAGGCCGACCTCGTGAATGGCCGGCGATCCGAGCAGCCCGCCGGCGGCCGAAAGCATCGCGAGAAAAACCGCGGTCGCCACGCAATGCACGAGGCAAAGGCCGGACAGGCCGATGGCAAGCCGGTCGAGCCCGCGGGTGTGCAGTGCGATTGCCATTGGTGACGATATAACGCGCGTTTCGTCAGGTTACAACATTACATCCCGCGATTTTCGACCGATTGAGCGCAAGGCGCCGGGCTTGGCAAAGCCTCGCCGCCGCCCGATAGGCGCTCGGCAAATGGACTCGACCCTTTCCGTTTCGCAAGAGCAGACCGCCCCGATCCGGCGCCTGCTCGCCATTTCCAGCTGGCTTTTCGCGGTCGCCGGCATGGTTTTCCTGATGGTCGTCGTCGGTGGGATCACCCGTCTCACCGAGAGCGGCCTCTCGATCACCGAGTGGAAGCCGGTCTCGGGAGCCATTCCGCCTCTGACCCATGCCGACTGGGCCCAGGCGTTTGCACTCTACAAGCGAACGCCCGAATATCTCGAGATCAACGGGCCTGCCGGAATGACCCTGTCCCAGTTCAAGTTCATCTTCTTCTGGGAGTGGCTTCATCGCCTGATCGGCCGGCTGATCGGCGTCGTGTTCGCGATTCCCCTCGTCTGGTTCGCGGCGAAGCGCGCCATTCCGCCAGGCTATGGCTGGAAGCTGACGGGGCTTCTCGTCCTTGGCGGAATGCAGGGCGTGCTCGGCTGGTACATGGTGATGTCCGGCCTCGTCGAGAGGACCGACGTCAGCCACTTCCGCTTGTCCGCGCACTTGCTCCTCGCACTGACGATCATGGCGGCGTGCGTCTGGGTCGCGCTCGACCTCAGGCAGTTGGCGAGGACCGGCGAGGACCGCCCTGCCCGGCTGACCGGCACCTCGCTCTTCGCGCTCGGCGTGCTTTTCCTCCAGCTCCTGCTCGGGGCCTGGGTCGCCGGCCTCGACGCCGGCCGGGTCGCCACCGACTGGCCGGCCATGCAGGGCCGCCTCGTTCCCGACGGCATCGACTGGAGCCAGGGCGCATTCCACGCCCTTACCAACGACCCCTTCCTGATCCACTTCGTCCATCGCTGGTGGGCATGGGTCGTCGTCGCCGTACTGGTCGTCTTCGCCCGGAGGATCCGCAAGCTCGAAGACGGGCGGAAGGCTTCGATCGCGATCCATTCCGCGTTCGGGACCCAGGTGATCCTCGGAATCCTCACCGTTCTCAGCGGAGTCGCGATCTGGCTTGCAGCGCTTCACCAGGCGGTCGGAGCGAGCCTCGTCGCAGCGACGATCTGGGGAGCCCACGTTGCCGGGCGCCGGGCCGGATGAGCGTCGTCTCCGTTTACGTGATCTTCGCAAGCGAAGAGGAGGCCGAGCGCATCGGCCGCGACGTCGTCGAAGTGGGGCTCGCCGCCTGCATCAACATCCTTTCCCAGTGCCGCTCGATCTATCGCTGGCAGGGCGAAGTGGAGACCGCCGAAGAGGTTCCCGCGATCCTCAAGACGACGGCGGCAAGGGCCGACGCGCTCGTCTCGCGCATTGCCGGCCTCCATAGCTACGAGGTTCCGTGCATCGCCGTCTGGCCGATCGACAAGCTGCTGCTCAGCTATGCCGACTGGGTCGAGGGGAGCCTCGGCTAGGGCTCGACCGCGGCCGGCTCCAGGATCTCTCCGGGGAACGTCCCGCGCGGAAGCCGCGCCCGTCCCGCCGAGATGGCGAAGAAGCACAGCATCGCATAGCAGAGCGCCGGGACAATCAGCGCGGTCACATAGTCGCTGTTCTGCGACACGAGGCCGACGAGCGGCGGGATTGCGGCGCCGCCGATGATCGAGAAGCAGAGAAAGCCCGACGTCGCCTCTTCCGAAGCGGTCGACCGCTCCAGAGTGATCGTGAAGATCACCGGGAACATGATCGAGTTGAACAGGCCGATCGCCAGAGCGACGTAGCCGGCGCTGACGCCGCCGACGGCGACGACGTAGAGGCACATCGCGCTCGCCATTCCGGTGAACAGGGTCAGCAGCGCCGGAGCGGGCACCTTCGTCAATAGCCCCGACCCGATCAGCCGGCCGACCATCGCTCCGCCCCAGTAGAGGCTGACGAACTTGGCAGCGCTTTCGAGCGGGATTCCCCACACCCGGTCGCTGTTCAGGAAGAAGGACATCTGGGTCCCGATCGCGACCTCGGCTCCGACGTAGAGGAAGATCGCAAGCCCTCCGAAAAGAGCCCAGGGCGACGACGCCGCATCCTTGAGCGTAGCGACGACTCCGCGCCGGGCAGTCTCCTCCGAAGCCGCCGGTGCAGCTTCGCTGATGACCCGCCGGCCAAGCCAGATGAGAATGCCGACGAGAATGATGAGGCCGGCGATCCAGAAGAAGGCGCGATCGATGCCGGCGAGCGACTGGGCGCGAACCTCATCGGTGATGACGGCGCCATGCTTCACCTCGACGCCCTTCAGGAACAGCGCCGCACCGAGGTACGGGCCGATGAACGTGCCGAGGCTGTTGAAGGTCTGGCTGAAGGTCAGTCGGAAATGGCTCCGCTCGGAAGGACCGAGCGCTGCCGCCAGCGGGTTCGCTGCGACCTGGAGGATGGTGATTCCGCTGGCGAGAACGAACAGGCCGAGAAGCACCAGTTCGTAAACGGCGATGTTGGCGGCGGCGAGCATGATCAGGCAGCCGGCGACCATCAGCGCAAGGGCGATGATCACCGTTCCCACCGCCTTCCTCCTCGAGAGGAGCACCGCGGCCGGAAGGCTCATCACGCCATAGGCGATGAAGAATGCCGACGCGCTGAGCTGCGCCTCGACGTCGCTCAGCTGGAATATTCCCTTCACCGCGGCGACCAGAGGATCGACCAGCGAGGTGATGAAGCCCCATGCGAAAAACAGGCAGGTGACGATCGCGTAGGCGCTGGTCACGGTTGCCGAACGGCTATCGGTTTGCGCCACGCTTACTCTCCCCGGTCTCTATGGCGCCGCCTTGGTGGCAGGGATGAACCCGTGTCACAAGCTCGAAATCCGGGCAGCTAGCGCGCGGAGGCCGCGTCCATCGCGAGCGCGATCGAGCCCATCGGCCCGGCCTGGGCGCCGAGCTCGGGAACAACGACATAGTCCTCCCGCGGAAGCCGCATGTAGCTGCCGAGGCTCTCGACCAGCATCCGCTGGACGCGCTCGACGAGGTGCGGCTGGCGCTCGGTCACTCCGCCGCCGATGGCGATCCTTTGCGGGCAGGCCGCGCAGACGATCGCGTGGCAAAGCTGGGCAAGCGCGAAAGCGACGGTTTCCCAGACGGGATCGTCGGGAGCGATGTCGCCGACATGGCGCGAACCGAGGCGCGCCTTGAGCGCGGTCCCGGACGCGAGCCCCTCGACGCAATCGCCGTGAAAGCTGCAAGCGCCCGGCCAATCGTCGCCCGGCATCCGGACCGGCCGGATGTGGCCGAGCTCGCTGTGCGCGAAGCCTCGTGTCGGCAGGCCGTTGACGACGAGGCCGACGCCAACCCCGGTTCCGACGGTGATGTAGGCGAAGTCCATAAAGCCCCTGCCCGAACCCCAGCGCATCTCGGCAAGCGCGGCGCCATTGACGTCGGTGTCGAAGGCGACGCAGGTTCCGGCGGCCCGGGCGAGGCGACGGGCAATGTCGGTGTCCGACCAGTTCGGCTTGGTGGTCCTGGTGATGAAGCCGAAGGTCGGCGATTCCATCCTGAGGTCGACCGGCCCGAAACTGTTGATCCCGAGCGCCGCAATCCCGTCCTTTGCCCAGTCCTTCAGCAAGTCCTCGAGCGCGCCAAGCGTCTCGTCGGGCGTGGTCGTCGGGACGGCCTCCTGGCGAAGGATCTCGCCCGGCGAATGCGCAAGCGTCGAGACGCACTTCGTCCCGCCGAGCTCGACCCCGGCAAATGGCAATCTCGCCAACGCGCTCTCCCGTCAAAATGAGCGAGCGCCACGCTACACGGCAATTCGAACGCGGCAATGTTCAGCCTTGATCGGCTGGTGCGAAAATGCGGCTGAAACGGCTCGCCGGTCTCAGGCCAGCTTCGTCCAATAGGGACCGATCTTCCTCAAGCGGTCGAGCGAGGCCTGCGCGGACCCGAGGCATTTCTCCTCGACTGAGTGGTCGTCGCTCTTGGAGCGCGGAGGCCTGTGGCCGAACTTCCGCCACAGCGCCCGCGCGGTCACGAGGTCGTTGAGCTTGCCGAGGCTCTCCTGGAGCCGTTCGACCGACTTGTAGAATTGCCTCTGCTTCCTCCCGGCGCCGGAGTGGAGCGGCTGCACGAAGTCCAGCGCGTAGCGGAGCTTCTTGATCTCGATTCGAAGCTCGTGCCTTTCATCGGCGTGCATCGATTGAAGATCGCCGTGGCGGGCAAGCCTCTGCCACCATTTGTAGAGCCTCCTGGCGACGAAGTCCGGCAACGGCCGGCAGGCCTTGGGATTCTGGCGCCAGCGGCCGAGCTCGACCCAGGCGACGAGGTCAATGAGGAGGAGCCGGAGGCGCTTCGATCGGAGGGCCTCGAGGACCCGGTCGTAGGCCTCTTCCCGCTCCGCCTTGATCGCCGCGCGAAGCGGTTTCGGGAGGCCCTTGCGCAACAGGAAGACGTCGAGATTGCGCGCTTCGCCAAGCTGCCCAGTGAACCATCTGAGCTCACCGCGAAGACTATCGAATTGAGTGTCGAAAAGGGCGGGCCTGAACAACGACAGCGCGGCCCTCAGGCGCCTCATCGACACGCGCACCTGGTGGAGCGCCGCGGTCTGCCGCCTCCTCGCAACGATGAGCTCGTTTGCGCGAAAATGCGCGATGCAGCTCTCGACGACCGCTTCGAGGGCCTCGGCGACGACCATGTCCGGCCGGAGGGGAACCGGCTCGGCCTTGGTCACCTTCCCCGGCTCGCCGCCCAACCCGAACGCGGCCTCGGCATCGCGAAACAGGGCCCGCTCGACCGCCGGTCTCTCGTCCGCAGGCTGAGGTCCAGGCTTCAGGTCGACTTCGTGGTTCACGAAACCTCGGCTGGAAGAAAGCGGCGTGCTCTTATCACAATGCAATCCGCCGTTCAGCACCAGTTGCCGCATTTTGCGTTGGTACGGTCATGAATCTGTCCGAAATCCCGAGCAGATTGTTCGCAAAAGAGGTCATTTCACTTGCGTTTCGGAAGGAGCAGGCGGCGCTTGCCTTTACAGACTGGAGCCTTGCCGTGGCGCCTCTCGAAGCGGAGGAGGCCCGAGGTTCTGCTGGTCACAGGACGGCGCTCGGGCCGCTGGATGATCCCCAAGGGCTGGCCAATGGCGGGGCGATCGCTTGCCGACGCTGCGGCGCGCGAGGCGTTCGAGGAGGCGGGCATCAGCGGGACCATCGATCCCCGCCCGCTCGGCAGCTTCCATCATGCCAAGCGCGGTTTCTTCGGGACGACCGATATCGAGATCCTGGTCCACTCGCTGTCGGTCGAGAAGGAGCTTTCCGACTGGCCCGAGCGGGGAGAGCGGGACCGCCAGTGGTTCCCGCTCAGGAAGGCGCTCGCGGTCGTCGATTCCGACGAGCTAAGGGAGTTGATCTTGAGCCTTGGAAAGCAGATCAAGGCGCTCGGCGAAGCTTGACCGGTATTATTTTACCCGTCCGGAACTAGCCGGATTTGCTTGACGAATCCGGCCGTCGGTGCCAATGACCCGCCCGACAGCGGCTCCGATCAGGTGCCGCTTTCCCGTTTTTGAAAAGAGGCAAACGCCATGAAGGCGCTGATGAAGACGACCAAGTCGGCAAAGCCGGCCGAGGTCGAGAAGAAGTGGCATCTGATCGATGCGGACGGGCTGGTTGTCGGCCGTGTCGCGACGATCATCGCCAATATCCTGCGCGGCAAGCACAAGCCGAGCTACACCCCGCACGTCGATTGTGGCGACCATGTCGTCGTCATCAACGCGGACAAGGTCCGTTTCACCGGCCGCAAGCTCAGCCAGAAGGTGTATTACAAGCACACCGGTTATGCCGGCGGAATCAAGGGCATCACCGCGGGCAAGGTCCTCGAGGGCCGTTTCCCCGAGCGAGTGCTCGAGAAGGCGGTTGAGCGCATGATCCCGCGCGGCCCGCTCGGCCGCGACCAGATGCGCGCACTGCACCTCTACAATGGCACCGACCATCCGCATGGCGGCCAGGATCCGCAAGTCCTCGACGTCGCGTCGATGAACCGCAAGAACAAGGTGGGCGCATAATGTCCGATACTCGCCAGTCCCTTTCCGATCTCGCCGAGCTGACCGGCCAGCAGGCCGCCCAGCCCGCTCCGGCCGCCGAGGCTGCCGATGCCGCTCCGGCCGAGGCCGAAGCCGCTCTGCCGCCGCCGCCTCCGGCGCAGTCCGAGGCTCCGCTTCGCGAGCAGCAGCTCGACAAGTTCGGCCGCGCCTATGCGACCGGCCGCCGCAAGGACGCCGTTGCGCGCGTCTGGCTCAAGCCGGGCTCGGGCAAGATCGAGGTCAACGGCCGCGACCAGGAAACCTATTTCGCCCGTCCGTCGCTTCGCCTGGTTATCAACCAGCCGTTCGACGTCGCCGAGCGCAGCGGCCAGTACGACGTCGTCGCGACCGTCAAGGGCGGCGGGCTCTCGGGCCAGGCCGGCGCGGTCAAGCACGGCATCGCCCAGGCACTGAGCCGCTTCGAGCCGGCGCTTCGGACGGCGGTCAAGCAGGCCGGCTTCCTCACTCGCGACCCGCGCGTCGTCGAGCGTAAGAAGTACGGCCGCGCCAAGGCACGCCGGAGCTTCCAGTTCTCGAAGCGCTAAAAGGCTTCAAACGAGCGTCACGCGAAGGGCGGTCCGGCTTCCGGGCCGCCCTTTTCGATTCTAGGCTGGCGCAATGCCGAAAGCCTTCACGAGGGCAGTGAGCCCCAAACTTTCCGAATGCGAGCTGACCCACCAGGATCGTATCCCGATCGATTGTGCAAAGGCGGATGCCCAGCATTCCGCCTACGAGAGAGCGCTCGAGCAGGCCGGATTTGAGGTCATCCGGCTGCCGGACCTCCCCGGCCATCCCGACGGAGTGTTCGTCGAGGATACCGCCCTCCTCCTCGATGGCCATGCGGTCATCCTTCGCCCGGGAGCCCCGTCCCGGGCCGCCGAAACGGGGTCCACTGCCGCCGGCCTCGAGGAGCATTTCCGACTGCACCGCGTGACGGAGGGCCATGTCGACGGCGGCGACGTGCTTCGGATCGGCAACAGCCTTTACGTCGGGCTGTCGAGCCGCACCGACCTGCAGGGCATTGACGCCTTGCGCGCAATCGGAGCCGAGATCGGCCTCGATGTTGTCCAGGCGGAGTTGAGGGACTGCCTGCACTTGAAGACAGGAGCGACTTTCGCGGGGCTGGACCGGGACGGCGCTCCCGTCCTCATCTACAACCCTCGAAGTGTCGATCCTTCCCAGTTCGCCGGCGTCGAGCCCGTGCCCGTCGATAGTCGGGAACCGGCTGCCGCGAACTGCCTGCGGGCCGGTGACATCCTCATTCTCCCGGCCGGCAACCCGCGAACCGCCGAACGTCTGCGCGGGCGCGGGTTCGAGGTCGTCGAAGTGGATGTCTCGGAGCTTCAGAAGGCCGAGGCGGGCGTCACCTGCATGAGCCTGATCGGATAGCGAGACGGCCCGGAACCACCGGGCCGCCCATTCGCGAGGCGCCGGCGCTCTCGCGCGACTCCGCGGCAGGTTGCGGGGGGAAGCGCCGGAGTTGCCAGAACCGGAACAACGTTTAGGTTTTGAAGAAGGAGGGTATGAGATGCGACGCCTGATCCTGTTTCTGCTGGCCTTCTTGATCGCAGCGCCATCGGCTGCCGCTCAGCAGAAACTAAGCAAGGGCGCCATTCTCATCTATTCCGGAACGACCGGTTACCGGCACGAGTCCATCCCGGCAGGAATCAAGGCCGTAAGCGCGATGGCCGCGCGTCGGGGACTGACGGTCGTCGCGAGCGAGGATCCCGCGGTCTTCTCCGCGAGCAGCCTCAAGCGCTTCAAGGCGATCGTTCTCTTGAGCTGCACCACGGACCCGAAAAAACCGGAATCCGAATGGCTCGTTGGCGACCGGCGTGACGCCCTTCAGCAGTTTGTCCGTGGCGGCGGCGGTATCCTCGCCATCCATGCGGCGGCGGACTCGCACTATCACTGGCCCTGGTATTCAAGGATGATCGGAGCCCATTTTCAGCGCCATCCGGCAGGGACCCCAAAGGGCCGAGTGACCGTGGTCGCCCCCGGCGACCCGGTCGTCGAGGGGCTTCCCCGCTCGATCGAGCGCACCGACGAATGGTATTACTTCGAGGACTACGACCCCGTTTCGAAGGTGCTGGTGACCCTCGATCCCGCGTCGATCGGCGAGAGCGACATCAATCCCAACCCGGTCGCCTGGACCCGCCAGATCAACGAGGGACGCATCTTCTATACGGCGATGGGCCACACGACCGAGAGCTATTCCGAGCCATTCTTCCTCGAGCATGTCGCGAAAGGGCTGGACTGGGTGCTGAGGCGCCGATGACGAGGACGCTGCTGCTTGCCGTTCTTCTCATGGGCGCAGCTCCAGCCGAGGCCGACAGCCTTCTCCTGAAGCCCGCGCGCGTGTTCGACGGCACGAAGGTTCACCAGGGCTGGTCGGTGCTGGTCGAGGGCGAACGGATCTCGGCCGCCGGTCCGGACGTCTCCGCGCCGGCCACCGCACAAGTGATCGAGCTTCCGGGCGCCACTTTGGTCCCGGGCCTGATCGAGGGGCATTCGCACCTCTTCCTCCATCCCTACGACGAGACCCTGTGGGACGATCAGGTACTTCACGAACCGCTGGCGCTTCGAACCGCCCGGGCCGTCGTCCAGGCCGGGCGAACGCTCGATGCGGGATTCACGACCGAGCGTGACCTCGGCACGGAGGGCGCGGGCTTTGCCGACGCCGGGCTTCGCGAGGCCATCGACAAGGGCATCGTCCCTGGCCCCCGGCTGCTCGTCGCAACCAGGGCGATCGTCGCCCGCGGAGCCTATGGACCCAAGGGCTTCGAGCCGGGCCTCGCGATCCCTCAGGGAGCGCAGGAAGTCGCCGGTGTCGACGAGATCGTCCGCGCCGTCCGGGACCAGGTCGCCGGCGGGGCCGACCTCATCAAGTTCTACGCCGACTATCACTGGGGCCATGGCGAACCGAGCCGGCCGACGCTCTCCCAGGCGGAGCTCACTGCAGGCGTCGCCGCCGCCCACGACGCCGGGCGGATGGTGGCGGTCCATGCCACGACCCCCGAGGGAATGCGCCGGGCCGTTCTCGCAGGAGCCGACACGATCGAGCACGGCTTCGGCGGCACTGCGGAAGTCTTCAAGCTGATGCACGACAGGAACGTCGCCCTTTGCCCGACGCTTGCAGCATCGGAAGCCTACGCCCGCTATTTCGAGAAATGGAACGGCGAGGAACCGGCGCCCGAGAGCGTCCAGGAAAACCGCCAATCCTTCCGGCTGGCGATGAAGGCCGGCGTGGACATCTGCATGGGCGGCGACGTCGGCGTCTACACGCATGGCGAAAATTGGCTCGAGATGGACGCGATGCGGCGCGCCGGAATGTCGGCTTCCGACGTCCTTGCCGCGGCGACCTCGGGCAATGCGCGCATCTTTCGCCTTCCCGACCGCGGACACGTCCGGCAAGGCCTTCTCGCCGACCTTGTCGCGGTCGAAGGCGATCCCTCCAGCGACGTCTCGGCGATCCGCAACGTGAAGCTGGTGATCAAGGGTGGAAAGGTGGTCCGGGAACGCTAGCTCACAAGGCGCTTCACCACCTCGTCGAACTCCATCGCCACCGCGATCCTCTTGTGCCGGCTCGTCTGCCCCGCGACGATCTCGACCTCGGACTTCGAGACACCAAGCGCTTTTGCGAGCAGCTTCACGACCGCTGCATTGGCCGAACCGTCGGCCGGAGCTTCGGCCACCCGGATTTCCAGTTCCTCGCGACCGTTGGATGACGCGCGCCAGCCGCCGATGCCGGGCTTTGCCGAGCGCGGAGTGACCCTGACTGCGAACTGGCTCGCCACGCTTCAGCTTTCCTCGACGAAGGACATTGGGCTAGGCTTGGCCCGATGAGTGAAAAGCCGCCGATCCATCCGGACACAAAGCTCGTTCTGGGCGGCCGGCGCAAGGATTGGCTTCAAGGCATGGTCAACGTGCCGGTCTCGCGCACATCGACGGTCCTGTTCGAGAGTGTCGAGGGCGCCCAACAGGCCTATCCGCCCAAGGACGGGCGCCTCAGCTACGGTCGAAACGGCACCTGGACCCAATGGTCGCTTGCCGAGGCGCTCACCGAGCTCGAGCCGGGCGCTGCTGGAACAAGGCTCTATCCTTCGGGCTCGGCGGCAGTCTCGATCGCCCTGACGAGCGCGCTTGCGCCGGGTGATGAGCTTCTAATGGTCGACAGCGCCTATGGCCCGACGAGGCACTTCTGCGATCGTGAGCTGAAGCGCCTGGGCGTCGAAACGCGTTATTATGACCCGGCGACTCCGCCCGGCGAGCTCGAGGCGATGCTGTCGAAGAGGACCCGGGCGATCTTCATGGAAAGCCCGGGCTCGCTGACCTTCGAAGTCCAGGACGTGCCGGGCATCTGTGCGATGGCGAAGGAACGCCAGGTCACGACGCTGCTCGATAACACCTGGGCGACGTCCTATTTCTTCACCGCGATCGCCAAGGGCGTCGACTTGTCGATCGTCGCCTGCACGAAATATGTCTCCGGTCATTCGGACGTGATGATGGGCGCGGTGACCGCCGCGCCTTCGCATTGGGAACGGCTGACCCGGACGGGGCGCAGCTTTGGCCAGTATGTCAGTCCCGACGATGCCTATCTCGCCGCCCGCGGCCTGAGGACGCTCGGCGTTCGCCTCCGCCAGCACGAGCTGGGCGCCGTCAAGATCGCCCACTGGCTGAAGGACCAGCCGCAGGTCGGGCGGATCCTTCATCCCGCGTTCGCCGAGTGCGCGGGCCATGATTTCTGGAAGCGCGACTTCACCGGCTCGTCGGGCCTCTTCTCGCTCGCGCTGAAGGGCGGCGACAAGGGCGCGCGTGACCGCCTGGTCGACAGCCTCGGATTGTTCGGGATCGGCTACAGCTGGGGCGGTTTCGAAAGCCTCGCCATCCCGGCCGACACCGACAAGCTCCGGACCGCGGCCGAGCGCGACTACGGCGGACCGCTCCTTCGTCTCCACATCGGCCTCGAGGATCCGGACGACCTGATTGCCGACCTTGCGCAGGCCCTGGCGAACTATCCGCCGGGGTGAAGGCTAGCCTAGAGCCGAGACGGTGGCGGCGAGGTTGTCGCCGAAAATACCGAGACTCATGATCACCGCGCTCGTCGCGCCCGTCAGCTTTCGGATGAAAGCGCTCAGGGGCTTGCGCCTTCGGCCGCCGAGGCGCGAGGCTTCCCTGGAGATCCTTGGAAGATCGAGCTCCGAGGCGAGCGACCTGTAGGTTCCCTTGGGGCAGGCGATCACGAAGAAACCCTTGCGCACCTGCTGGACGTGAAGCACGTCGAAATAGGGCTCGAACCGGCCGAGCCACCAGCTCGTGCTTTCCTGGATGAGATGAGCGTTTCGCCCGTCCGTCAGCATCTTCTTGGCCGGCCCAGTGTGAACCGTCATGAAGGCGAGCTTTCGAGAAATCGAGGCGATGTCGGCGATGACGGCATCGAGCAACTTGGGCTCGATATGCTCAAGGACGTCGATGCACGTGACGAGCTCGGCCGGCGTCGGAGCGCCATAGTCCGGAAAGGCCGGGTCGTAGGGCTGGTAGCGGACCTTGTCGTCGTCCCTGAGCCTTAACGCTCGCTTCAAATTGCACTTGCCGGCGCCATAGTCGGAGAGGCTTGTACAATTGCCGAGCCGGAGAAGGGCACGGACGACCGGCGCGAACGACAAAGACGCGACTCCATATTTCGGGTTCTTGTGCAGCTCCTGCTGCTCGGCCCGATATTGATCCGAAATCACCGTCGCCATTGTCGAAATGTCTTCCCGCTCGACTGCTCATTTACGCTCCCCCCGGAGCGCCGTCCATGCGGTCAATCCATGGCCATTTGGGGGCGCTCGCCGCTCTGTCGTCCGCGCTTCATCAGGAGCAGAAGCGGAAGCACCGAGAATGTCACCAGCATCATCAGTTTGAAGTCGTCGAGATAGGCGATGAACAAGGCCTGCCTCGTCGCTTCGGCATTGATGAGGGCAATTGCGATCGATCCTTGCGGAGCGATGGCCTGGAGCAGGCTCGGGTCGACCGTCGGGATCGTCTGGTCGGTGATCTTGCTGGCGATGTCCGCGTGCGCGACCTGGGTCATCCGGACGAGCTGGGCGCTGACGACGGAGATTCCGACCGAGCCGCCGATATTGCGCGAGAGGTTGAGAAGCGCAGCGGCGGTCGTCCGCATCTTCGGAGCAAGGGTCTCGAACGCGAGGCTCTGGAGCGGAACGAAGATGAGGCCGAGGCCGAGGCCCTGGACGACACCGCTCACGATCACCGGCCTCGACGGCTGGTCGATCGCGAAGCCGGTCATCATCCACAGCGAGACGCCCATCAGCGCAACTCCGATGCCGACCAGGAGCCGGGCGTCCATCCGGCCCGTGAGGCGGCCGGCGACAAGCATGGAAATGAGCGTCCCGACGCCTCTTGGCGCGGTCAGGAAGCCCGACTGGAGGACCGAATAGCCGTAAAGGTTCTGAAGCAAGGGCGGGAGCAGCGCCAGGCCCGCCAGGAGGAGCACTCCGGTCACCGCCATGAACGCCATCCCGGTCGCGAAATTGCGGTCCTTGAACATGTCGCGGTCGAACAAGGGGTGTTTGGCCGTGATCATATGGACGAGGAACATCCACGTGGCGGCGATCGCGAAGCCGAGCTCGGTACGGATCTCCCAGCTTGACAGCCAGTCCTCCTGCTGCCCGCGATCGAGGAACAGCTGGAGCGCTCCGAGGGCGATCGCGAGCAAGGCAAAACCGAACATGTCGAACTTGCGCTCGTGCGTATCGGTTTTGGGCATGAAACGAAGCATCACCAGCGCGCAGATCACGCCGACGGGGAGGTTGACGAGGAAGACCCAGCGCCAGTTGTAATTGTCGGTGAGCCAGCCGCCGAGCACAGGCCCGAGGATCGGCCCGATCATGACCCCGCCGCCGAACAATGCCATCGCCTGGCCGTGCTTTTCGCGCGGGTTGATGTCGAACAGCGTGGCCTGGGCGAGCGGGACGATGAACGCTCCGCTGACGCCCTGGAACGCCCGGAAGACCACCATTTCGGTCAATGACACCGCCGAGGCGCAGAGGACCGACGCGACCGTGAAGCCGACGACGCTGATCAGGAGCAGGCGCTTGCGCCCGACCTTGTCGGCGAGCCAGCCGCTAATCGGGAGGGCGATGGCCGATGCGACGATATAGCTCGTCAGGACCCAGTTGATCTGGTCCTGCGAAGCACTGAGGTCCGCGGCCATGTGCGGAAGCGCGACGTTGGCGATCGTCGTGTCGAGCACCTGCAGCAACACGGCCATCATCACTCCGATGGTGACGATGATCCTTTGCCCCGCGGGCAGCGGGTGCGTCGCGACATTTGCCGGAGTATCGGCCAAGCCCGCTTGCCTATCGGTCGAGGTAGACGGTGACCGTCGACGAGAGGCCGGCGATCATCGGCTTCGAGGGATTGCCGTCGAACGCAATCCGGACCGGCACGCGCTGGGTGACCTTGACCCAGTTGCCGTTGGCGTTCTGGGCCGGGATGATCGCGAACTCGCTTCCGGTGCCGGCACCGACGCTCAGCACGTGCGCCTTGAAGTCGGTGCCGGGATAGGCGTCGATCTCGATCCTCGCGCGCTGGCCCGGGATCATCTTGCCGACGTCCTTCTCCTTGAAGTTCGCCTCGACCCACGCGGCCTGGTCGTGGACGAGGGAGAGCATTCCGACGCCGGTGACGGCCATCTGGCCGACCTGGAGCCGGTCCGCGTTGGCGATCGAGCCGTCCATCGGTGCGCGGATTTCGGTGCGCTCGAGGTCAAGGCGCGCCTTGTCGACCGCGGCCTGGGCCTGGGCGATCGACGGCTGCTCGCCCGGCGCCAGGGCGGAGTGAGCGTTGGCCGAACGGGCGCGAGCGTCCGCAAGTGCGGTTTCCGCGGTGCGGACCTCGTTGAGGGCATCCTCATAGTCGGCGCGAGTGGTGAAGCCGCTCTTCAAAAGCGCCGACTGGCGCGACAGAGCGTTGCGCTTGATTTCGAGGTTGGCGGAGGCGCCCGTGATGTCGGCTCCGGTTCCGACGGCCTGCGTCCGGAGCTGGGTCGTCTGGAGCTTCGCCGCCGCGAGCTGGGCCTCGGCCTGCTCCAGGGCGACCCGGAACGACGCCGGATCGATTCGGAATAGCAAATCGCCGCGCTTCACGTGATCGCCGTTCCTGACCTTCACTGCGACGACCGGCCCGGCCACCTGCGGACTGACCGAAACGATGTCCTGCTTGACCGCAGCATTGTCGGTTGAAACGCTGCCGCCGCTTGAGAACCAGTAATAGGCGCCGCCCAGGAGCAGGAGCGCCGGAACGATGAACAGCAGCAAGGGCCGCAGCCAGCGCCGCTTGTCCGTCTTCGAATCCCCGACCGCGCCCGCGGCCGCGGCAGCCGTCTCGTCGTCCACCTCGGTGGGCGTGCCGCTGATCTTTTCCTGCTTCATCTCGGTCATGCCTCGGCCGCTTTCTTGCCGCGCTGAATCACTGAAACGTTCTCGCGCACCCGCGCGAGGACGTCCCTGACCCGCTCAAGGTCCCTGGTTTCTATGCCTTCGAACGCCTGTTCGACGAGGTCGTGCCCGACCCCCTGGAGCTTGGCGACGAGAGGCTTTGCCTGCTCGGTGACCTGCAGCCGCCAGACTCGGCGATCGGCCGGATCGGGCGTTCTTTCGACGTGCCCGGCCTCTTCCAGCCGGTCGACAATTCGCGACAGGGTGATCGGCTCGACATCCAGCATGTCGGCGAGCTCGACCTGCCTCAGGCCAGGCATTCGGGTCAGCCTGAGAAGCACCTTCCACTGCGCGCGCGTTACTCCGAGCACCGACGCCCGGCGATCGAACGACTTGCGCAGCGCATGCGCGGTCTCGGCGATCTGAAACGGCAAGTCCTCCATAGGCGTACATATAATAAGCCTGCTTATTAGTTCAACGTCTTTATTTGAAACTGGTTCCTTGAATCCGGCCTCGTCCCGCAAGGGGCACGGCTCGTCAGGGATCCCAGGTCCGCGGGCTGGCTTTCGACGGGCGGGAGTGCTCTCATTCTTTTTCACAAGGACCGGGGGGTCCCATTTGTATTATCGACTCTATCTGATGCGCGGAGACCGTTTCCGCGATGCCATTGAGATCCACGCCGTCGACGATGCTACGGCGCTGGAGAAGGCCGAACAGAGCAAGGGCGGCCTTGCCGCCGAGCTGTGGTGCCGGGGCCGCCGGGTCGCGATCTTCCTGGGGCAATCCGCGGCCTGAACTTCTCCATGATGGTGGCGGCCGGGCAACTCCGGCGACGCCATTTGAGACAGGTCCGAAACGCTCGGGCCTGCCTTTGGATTTCAAGCGTTTAACCTGATGCAGGTTAGGCTTGGAGCGTCTATTGTGGGAGAACGGATCGTCGCTGTCGGCTTATTGACTCAACGCGAGGTTGAGTTGCTCGGCCATGGCTTCTCCAGATTATGGCCGGTCGACCGGACGCCCTGCTTCACCGACCTCATCAAGGCGATCGACGAGGCCGACGAAGAGCTGTTGAAGGCGCACGAATTGAAGTGCGAGCAGGCGATCGGCAGCAAGACCTAATAGGCGCGGCGCTGGGCCGCGATCAGCATCCTCAAAAGCATCGCGACCGGACGCGGAACCCCGACCTTTCCTTCGAGCCAGAGGCTCACTGCAGAGCGGGAAACGCCGATCGCGCTCGCGAGGTCGTTCTGGGTTCGATAGCCGAGCGTTCGCATCGCACTCCGGAGCTCCTCCGGAGACATCGAGGCGAGCATCTGCTTGTTCGAGGAATCCTCGCTCATCGCCCTGCCCTGTAGCGGCAGAGGTGCGCGTGCGAAAAGGGCCTCAGATGGCGTCTGCGCCACGGTCGCCGGTGCGGATTCGCACCGCCTGCTCGACATCGAGGACGAAGATCTTGCCGTCGCCGATCCGGCCGGTCCTCGCCGATTCCGCGATCGCCTCGACGACATTGTCGACGAGGCTGTCCTCGACCACGACCTCGATCTTCACCTTGGGCAGGAAGTCGATCACATATTCGGCTCCCCTGTAGAGCTCCGTGTGCCCCTTCTGCCGGCCAAAGCCCTTCACCTCGGTCACGGTGATGCCCGAGACCCCGGCGTCGTGAAGCGCGTCCTTCACGTCGTCGAGCTTGAACGGCTTGATGATCGCTTCGACCTTCTTCACCTCGCCCCCGGCGGTTTGAGCTTGATCTGACGTTCATGCCCAATCAGGGCCGCATTTGGAAGGCAGTGGGCCGCACAAATCGATTGAAAGCCTGAAATGAAAGCCATCATCCTCTCCGCCGGCCAGGGCTCGAGGCTCGGACACATGGTCGACGGCCGGCCCAAGTGCCTGATCGAGTTCAGCGGCCGAACCCTCCTCGACCGCCAGCTCGACACGCTAGAGGCGAACGGTGTCGAAGAGGCCGTGGTCGTCACCGGTTTCCACGACGAGTTGGTCAACGAGGCCATCGCGAAGCGGACCGGCGGGCCAAGGGTCCGGACGATCTTCAATCCATTCTACAAGGTCGCCGACAATACCGGCTCGCTCTACATGGCGCGCGAGGAATTGAGCGGCGATTGCCTGGTTTGGAACGGCGACACTCTGGTGTCGCGGGCACTGATGGCGAAGGTCGTCGGCAACGACCGGTCGGGCATCTGCGTCACCATCGACCGGAAGCCTGGCTACGACGACGACGACATGAAGGTGGTTGCCGGCGAAGAGGGCCGCCTTCGAGCGATCGGCAAGAGAATCAGCGAAGGGGTCAATGCGGAGTCCATCGGCCTCCTCGCCTTCCGCTCTGGCGGAGCCGAGCAGTTCCGGGACGCCATCGAGCGGGCGATGCGCACCAGCGAGGGCACCACGATCTGGTACCTTCGAGTGATCCACACCCTTGCCCAGACCGGCGAAGTGTGGACGCTCGACATCAACGGCGAGCAATGGGGCGAGGTCGATTTCCCCGCCGACGTCGAGGCGGCCCAGCAACTGACGGCGCGGTGGGACGCGGCCGGCGAGGCGGTCGCGGCATAGTTCGCGTATTCGCGGGCCGCTATCGGTAGAGAAGCGCGCTCACGACCTGCTGGATCAACATGGTCCGCGGATCGACACGATAGAGATAGCCATCGCCATAATAATAGTTGCCCCGCGTAGGCAGGCCATAATGCGTCCTCAGATCGTAGGGGATCTGATTGTAGGTCCAGGGCACTCCGTAACTTCGTGGAAACCGCTGACCGACGGCATACATCTTCTTCGCCTGGCCCGGCGGAAGGCAGCCGTTGTGCTTCTTGGCCAACCCCGGGGGACAGCCGGCATTTCCATAGCCGTATTGGTTGCCGTGACCGTGCTTCGCCAGAGCCGGGGGCCCAAATGCGAGCGCTGCCGCGCCCGCTACGCATGATATCCACTTCATGGCAGCTCCGTTGTCGTCCTCGCGACCTCAACCGCTGATTGATCAAGATGGTTGCCGGCCGTGCCAAGATCGTCCCCAACGGGCCAGGGAGCGGACGCAAGAATCCACGTGAATCTTCCGGCGAATTCTCATATTTTCACGAGCTAAGCGATTGGTGGCAAACGACCTGTCCCGCCGCCAATCGGAAAAGGAGCAATGCTACGACGGGAGAGTGGGTATGCATGAGGCGTCCAATTCAGCAGCCTATTACCGGAACCGCGAGCAAGCCGAGCGAACCCAAGCCGCCCAAGCCGTTTCGGACAATATCCGCCAGATCCATCTGACCATGGCCGAGCGTTACCGGGAGCTCGCCGAGCAATCCGGGATGGCGAGCGCCGAGCCGCCTATCTAGGTTTCTAACGTCCGCAATGGGTGGAAAGCTGACCCTTCGGTAGTGGCAGCTTCGGGTCGAAAGATGCCATTAGGAATGGTTCTCAGGGTGCGGGCGGCACGAACCTGCTGACCACGTCCCTGGCCAATCGGGCCGGGCGCTGGGTCACCGCATCGAGGCAGCACCAGCAGCTTTTCACTTCGCTAAGAACGTCCTGGCCGCGGCGAACGACGGTGGTGAAATAAGCCCGAGTTCCCTCGACCTTCTCGGCGATCACCTCGGCGACGACATTGTCTTGGAGAAAGGTCGGCTTACGGTAGGAGATCTCATGCTTGAGAGCGACCCACAGGTGCCGAGCCACGGCGTCGGGCGGAGCGACGCTCTGCCAATAGTCGATCACCGCTTCCTGCACCCACTTGAGGTACACGCTGTTATTGACGTGACCCATGTGGTCGATGTCGGTCGGGTCGATGGCGACGGAATGGCGGAACATGGTCGGGCGGCTCGACTCCAATCTGGGTTCAAGCTCTCATTAACTGACAATAGTGTCAATTAGCTATTGGAAGCTTGCGCCCTACTTATAGGGCGGGCTGTCGAGTCCGGCCGGGCTCTTCGTGAAGATCTCGGCGCCGTCCTCGGTGATCCCGATCGAATGCTCGAACTGGGCCGACAGCGAACGATCGCGGGTGACGGCCGTCCATCCGTCGTCGAGAAGCTTCACGTCCGGCCGGCCGATGTTGATCATCGGCTCGACGGTGAAGAACATGCCCGGCCGGAGTTCCGGACCGGTGCCGGGACGTCCGGCATGCACGACTTCGGGGCTGTCGTGGAACAGGCGCCCCACCCCGTGGCCGCAGAAGTCGCGGACGACCGTGTAGCGATTTGCCTCCGCGTGCCGCTGGATCGCGGAAGCGATGTCGCCGAGCCGGTTTCCAGGTTTCGCTTGTTCGAGGCCAATCATCAGGCACTCGTAGGTCACGTCGACGAGGCGCCGCGCCTTGATCCCGACGTCGCCGACCAGGAACATCCGGCTGGTGTCGCCGTGCCAGCCGTCGACGATCGGAGTGACGTCGATGTTGATGATGTCGCCGTCCTTCAGCTTCCGGTCTTCCGGAATGCCGTGGCAGACGACGTGGTTGATCGAGGTGCAGCAGCTCTTGGTGTAGCCGCGGTAACCGAGCGTCGCCGGGATCCCGCCCTCGCGCAGCATGTGCTCGCGGACGATGTCGTCGATCTCGCCGGTGGTCACTCCGGGAACGACGTGCGGGACGAGCGCGTCAAGAATCTCCGCGGCAAGGCGTCCAGCCCTGCGCATCCCCTCGAAGCCTTCCGGCCCGTGAAGCTTGATCACACCGTTGCGGGCTTCGATCCGGTCTTTGGCATCGACGGTGATATATTCGGTCATCGCCACCAACATAGGCCCGCCGCGACGGATTTGCACCCGCCCGCTTACCCAAGAGTCGCTTTGAATTTGCCGCACGACCGCGCGTATGGGGCGAGCATGGCTGATGAGAAGGTCTGGAGAGCTGCGCTCCTGGTGATCGGCGACGAGATCCTGTCCGGGCGAACGCAGGACAAGAATGTCGCCCAGGTCGCCATCTGGCTGAACCGGCAGGGGATCAGGCTCGAGGAGGTTCGCGTCGTCCCCGACGTCGAGGCGCGCATCGCCGAGGCGGTGAACGCGCTCCGACCGGCTTACGACTATCTGCTGACGACCGGCGGAATCGGCCCGACCCACGACGACATCACCGTCGATTCCATCGCCGCCGCGTTCGGGGTCCCGGTCGTCATTCACCCGAAAGCCCGCGAGATCCTCGAGCAATATTATGCGGTTCGCGGCGGAGTGACCGACGCCCGGCTCCGAATGGCGCGGGTCCCGCAAGGTGCCGAGCTCATCCCCAATCCGACGTCGGGCGCACCCGGCGTCAGGATGGGCAATGTCTACATCATGGCCGGAGTGCCGAGCATTGCCGCGGCGATGCTCGAAGCCCTCGACGGCAAGCTCGAAGGCGGCCGGCCGATGCTCTCTGCGACCGTCGGCGCCTACGCCCCGGAAAGCGAGGTCGCCGACCTCCTGCGGGAAACGGAGGAGGCCCACGCCGGAGTCGCGATCGGCAGCTATCCCTTCTTCAAGGACGGCAGGTACGGGGCCAATTTCGTCGTCCGCTCCGAGGACGGCGAGCTCGTCGAGCGGACATCGAGCGACCTTCAGCGGCGCCTCTCCGAAGCCGGGATCGAGCCCTTCCCCGGCGGCATCTAGGACTGAAGTCTCGGCGCGAACGGCAGCTTCAAGTCGGTGCAGCGGTGCCTTCTCCGACTTGGGATGCGAACGAACTGATCGCCTGGCGATCCCTCGAGCCGCATTCGAGAAATCCAGGATTCGCGCCGGATGCGACAAGCCGCTAAGTTTCCTGCAGGGGAAATCCAGACATGTCGGATGAAGAAGACGGCTCAGCGATCTTCCTGAGCTACGCGCACGCCGACAAGGTGAAGGCGAAGCGCATTGCCGTCGCGCTCGAGCAGTTCGGCTACACGGTCTGGTGGGACCAGTTGATCGAGGGCGGCTCCCGCTTCGCCCATTCCATCGACGAGGCTCTCGACAAGGCCGACGCCGTCGTCGTCCTGTGGTCGAGGAATTCGATCGAGTCCGACTGGGTTCGAGACGAGGCCTCTCACGCCCGTGACCGTCAAAGGCTGGTCCCGGTGTCGCTCGACGGAAGCCATCCGCCCCTTGGCTTTCGCCAGTACCAGATGATCGACCTTACCCACTGGCGCGGGAAGTCCGACGCTCCGCAGATGGAGGCGGTGAAGCGCGCGATCGCGGCCGCTGTTGGCCAGGCCCCCGTTGCCACTCGCTCGAGCTCTCCTCCGGTCGACCGGAGGGGTGCGCTGATCGCGGGCGGAGCCGCCGCCGCGGCAGCAGCGGGCGGGGCCATCGCCTGGCAGTACGGCTTGTTCGGCGGCTCGCCCGCCTCGGCACGGAGCATTGCCGTCCTTCCCTTCAAGAACCTCAGCGGCGATCCGGGCCAGTCCTTTCTTTCCGACGGCCTGACCGAGGAGATTCGAGCGACGCTCGCACGCAATCGAGCGCTGAAGGTCCTCGCCGGGACGACGTCCGCGGCGGCAAGCGAGGACGACGGAGACGCCAAAAAGATCTCGCGCAAGCTTGGCGTTGGCTATTTGCTCGACGGGTCGGTCCAGCGTTCGGGCGACCGAGTCCGGGTCTCGACGAACCTCACGAACGGCGAGACCGGCTTTTCCGAATGGTCGCAGAGCGTCGACAAGAAACTCGACGATATCTTCGCCTTCCAGAGCGAGGTCGCGAGCAGCGTACTCAGCGCATTGGCGGTCCAGATGGCGACCGATTCGCCGCGCCTCGGCGGCACTCGCAACGCGAGGGCCTATGAATCCTATCTTCGCGGAAAGGCGCTCTACAATCTCGCCAAGGACGAGGAGACCGACCGCGAGGCGCGTGCCAATTACGAAGTCGCGATCGCCTCCGATCCCGAATTCGCGCTCGCCCGTGCAGCGCTTTCGCGAGTGCTCGCATCCCTCGCCTCGCAGAGCGCCGAAGCAAGCCAGCTCAGGCCGCTTTATGCCGCGGCCGTTGAGCAGGCCGAGCGGGCAATTTCACTCGCCCCGAAGCTGCCGGAAGGTCATCTTGCGCTCGGCTACGCGAAGTTCGCAGGCTTCCTCGACGTCAAAGGGGCGAAGCCCTCGTACGACAGGGCCTACGACTATGGCCGCGGCGACGCCGACATCGTCCTGCTTTGCGCGCTCTATTGGGTACGGGCCCGAAGGTTCGCCGAAGCGCGCGACGCGATCGAGCGAGCGCTTGCGCTCGATCCCTTGAATCCGCGGACCCACCGCGCAGCCGGCACGATTTCCTATGCGTCCCGGCGCTATTCGGAAGCGGTCGGGCGATATCGGCGTGCGCTAGAGCTCAACCCGCAAATCTCGAATGCGCATGCGTTCATGGGCGATTCGCTGATGGAATTGGGCAGGCTCGACGAGGCCCGGAAAGCCTATCAGGCCGAACCTGCAAAAATGTTTCGGCTGAGGGGCCTGGCGAGCCTCGAGCATCGCGCCGGCGACCAGCCCGCGGCGCAAAAGGCGCTCGACGATCTCGTCAGCCAGGTCGGTGACGCCGCAATGTACCAGCAGGCCGAAGTCATGGCGCAATGGGGCAGGACCGACGATGCGCTCGCCCGGCTCAGGCGCGCCCGCGAGATCGGCGACTCCGGTCTGAGCATCATCGCGACCGATCCGTTGCTCGATCCGATCTCGAACGATCCTGGATTCCGGAAAATTGTCAGCGACTTGGGCTTCGCTTGAAAGACGCTATCGCAGATGGGCGATTCATGAGACTGTCCTCGGCCCCCGCGTTAGGAGAGCGACCATGCTTGTCTACGATGTGGAATTCCCGCCTGAGGACGAAGACGAAGATCGCGGCAGCGGCGACGATCGCGGCAGTGGAGACGATCGCGGCAGCGGCGACGATCGCGGTAGCGGCGACGATCGCTAGCGAAGCTCGTTGACGGATGGGTCGGCCGCCATCGCGCGGTCGATCCAGTCCCTGAAATGCTCGTTGTCGATGCGCAGGTAGATGCCAGCGCTGTGCTCCCGGAAGCACCCGATTCCCCAGTTGACCACGCCGACGAGGACGCGGTCGTCCGCGTCGAGGACCAATGGCCCTCCACTGTCTCCCGTGCAGGTGTCGGCGGTGTCACCCTCCACTCGCGGACCGGCGCACATCTGATAGTCCGCCACCTTCCCTTGGTATTGCGGGTAATCCGAGCAGTCGACGGTGGTGAGTTCCGCCGAAGTCAGCTCCGACGAGAAGCCCTTGTCCTTGCCTTCCTCAAGCTGACCCCAGCCGGTTGCATAGACTTCCACCCCGGAATCGAGCGGCGGTCCGTCGTACAGCGGGATCGGAGCGATCGGGCCGGCATTCGCGACCCTGGTGTCCTTGTCGGCGACGTAATGGACAAGCGCGATGTCGTACGTGTGCTGCGACTTGTTCCAGTCCGCATGACGCACCATCCGGTCGATCCGGAAGGTCACGCCCTCGTCATTGTCGAGATAGTCCGCGCCAAGGCGCACGCGATAGCCCTTGTCGACCTTGGCCTGGTCGATGCAGTGCGCTGCCGTCAGCACCCAACCATCCGCGATCAGCGAGCCGCCGCAGCGATGCGCGAGATCCCAGGCGTCGCGATGAGTGAGCTCCTCCTCGGTCCAGCCGGTGAAATTGCTGAAGATCTGGGCCTGCCACGGCGATGCGCCCGTGCCATATTCGGCTTCGGCTTCCTGAGTGTCCTGGACGGCGAGCGCAAGCGCCGCGACGGGCAGAAAAAGGAACAAGCTCATCTGCAATCCCCCGGCTTTCGAGAGTTACGCCACGGCCTCGCTCATCAACTCGAAGTCCCCGTCCCTCGGGCATGCGCTTCGTCTGCTCGACCAATCCCAAACGATCTGCGTGGAGCGGGTAACGGGAATCGAACCCGTGCGTTCAGCTTGGGAAGCTGACAGGCTACCATTACATCATACCCGCGCGCAGAAAACTGCGAAAAATCGCGCTTCAAGCACCTTTAGAAATAGGTTGTCGGAAGTGCAAACTCCGTTTCGTTTGTGCGCCTTAATGCGGTCGATTGCGAGCTCGCAAGGGACTTGGTCTGGGACCGCAGCCTTATGTCAGACGCTATGGGCACCCCGAATTAGGTCTTGCTTCCCGCGGCGCGAGCGGGCTCTAAACTGGGACCCGTGGGGGATCGCGAACATCAGCTGGTGAAGGTCGAAGCCGGCGCGCTTCACGATCGTCGCCTGCGCTACTTTGACTTTGTGATGGTGGCGTTCGTCACCATTCTCCTGCTTTCGAACGTGCTCGGCGCCGGCAAGGTCGCGACCGTCAACCTTCCAGTGATCGGCGACTGGCCGTTCGGAGCCGGGATACTCTTCTTCCCTTTGTCCTACGTGATCGGCGACGTTTTGACCGAGGTCTATGGCTACGCCCGGGCACGGCGCTGCATCTGGGCGGGCACGGCCGCTCTTCTGTTCATGGCGTTCATGGCGATGGTGGTGGTCGCCTTGCCCCCCGCGCCCGACTGGGGCGGACAGTCGGCGTACGAGCAGGTGTTTGGCCAGGTCCCGCGGATCGTCTTCGCATCGATCCTCGCCTTCTGGGCTGGCGAGTTCGCCAACAGCCTCGTCCTCGCCAAGATGAAGGTCTGGACCAAGGGCAAGCACCTCTGGACCCGGACCATCGGAAGCACGGTCATCGGGCAGGGCGTCGACAGCCTCATTTTCTACCCTCTCGCTTTCTGGGGTGCGAGCGGCTGGACGAACGACCTCGTGATCAAGGTCCTCGTCACGCAGTGGGTTTTGAAGGTCGGCTGGGAAGCCCTGCTGACGCCCGTCACATACGCCGTGGTCGGCTTCCTGAAGAAGCGCGAAGGCATCGACGTCTATGACGAGCGGACCGATTTCACTCCGTTTCGTGCCAAGATTTAACATTTGTTATCTGGAGTTTGACATCTATCAACTCTGCTTGACCTTGAGGCTGCTGCTGAGTGGACGGCGAGACTGAAAAGAGCGGAAAAGGCCCGCAACTTCCGAGGCGCAACGCTCGAGTTGCGCTGCAGGCGGAAGTGCAGCTGAGGCGCAGCGGTCAGCGCCACTACAGGGTCGACGTCCACGACGTGTCGCCCGATGGCTGCCGGCTCGAATTCGTCGAGCGCCCTCGCCTCGACGAAATGGTCTGGGTCAAGTTCGACACGATCGACTCGATCGAAGCGCACGTCTGCTGGGTGAATGGGCATGATGTCGGAGTGGAGTTCGTCCGGCCGATCCATCCAGCCGTTTTCGAGGACCTCGTCCGTCGGCTGAAGACGAGCTGACCACCTCCCCTTTTGGGACAGCGGAGCTTGTTTCGGAACCCCATCAACCGCGAGCCGGTTCAGCCATTGGCCCACGCACATGCATCCCCCATGAGCGTGGGGCACGCAAGGGCGGCTCGGGAGCACCGGCAAATTCCCGGGCCGCCATTTTTTCCCTTTCAATGCCCGTTGGCCGCGCCGAAGCGATGGCCTAACAGCCTCTTGCGCATGATCCGCCCAGCCAGGCGCAATCGATTTCCAGGGAGGTCGGAATTGAACTGGAGCAGCTGGATTCGTCAGGTTCATCGCTGGCTGGCGATCATCTTCACCGCGACGGTCATCGCGAATTTCGTGGCGATCGCAATGGGCGAGCCGCCGATGTGGATCACTTACTCGCCGCTCGCTCCGCTGTTCCTTTTGATGTTCACTGGCCTCTACATGTTCTTCCTGCCCTACGCCGCGAAACGGCGCGCCCGGCAATAGGACAAGCGCAATGAGCGCATCCGAGGCGATCGACGCGAAAATTGCCGCTCTCGGCGACTGGCGCGGCGCGGCATTGGCCAAGGTCCGAAGGCTGATCTTCGAAGCGGACCCCGAAGTCACCGAGGACGTGAAATGGCGCAAGCCGTCGAACCCGGCCGGGGTTCCGGTCTGGGAATGCGACGGGATCATCTGCACGGGCGAGACCTATGCCGACAAGGTGAAACTCACGTTCGCCAGGGGAGCAAGCATCGACGACCCGTCGACGCTCTTCAACTCCAGCCTCGCGGGCGGAACCCGGCGCGCCATCGACATTCGCGAAGGCGACGAGATTGACGAAACGGCTTTCAGGGCGCTCGTTCGCGAGGCCATCGCCGTGAACGTCGAGAAGCGGCCGAAGGGCGACTAGGGCAGTAGAAGGCTGGCGTCGCCGTACGAGTAGAAGCGATACTTCTCCTCGATCGCGTGAGCATAGACGGACTTCATGAGGTCCAGCCCCATCAGGGCACTGACCAGCATGAAGAGGGTCGATTTCGGCAAGTGGAAATTGGTGACGAGCCCATCGATCGCCTTGAAGCGGTAGCCGGGGGTGATGAAGATCGCCGTGTCCCCGGCGAAGGGCCGGACCAATCCGTTCGCGTCGGCCGCGCTTTCGAGCAGTCTTAGCGAGGTCGTGCCGACCGCGATCAGTCGCCCTCCTGACGAGCGGGCATCGTTGAGCCGCTGAGCAGTCTCCTCGTCGATTCGGCCCCATTCGGCGTGCATCTTGTGCTCGTTCGTGTCTTCCGTCTTCACCGGCAGGAAGGTTCCCGCTCCAACGTGAAGGGTGAGCGTTTCGCGGCGAATCCCGTTCTTCTCGAGCGCATCGATCAGGTGCGGCGTGAAATGAAGGGCCGCGGTCGGAGCGGCGACCGCGCCGTCCTCCCGAGCGAACATCGTCTGATAATCGTCGCGGTCAGAATCGTCGGCCGGGCGCCTGGACGCGATATAGGGCGGAAGCGGCATCCGGCCGGCGCGGTCGAGCAGGATCTCGACCGGATCCTCACCCTCGAAGTGCAGGAGGATCGCACCCTCCTCGCCGCGGTCGACCACCGAAGCGGCCACTCCGCCGCCAAACTCGACAGTATCGCCAGCGCGGAGGCGCCTTGCGTTGCGAACGAACGCCCACCAGTCTCGCGGACCTTCGCGCTTGTGGAGGGTTGCTCCGATCCGCGCCTCTCCCCTCACGCCCTCGAGCTGGGCCGGGATGACGCGCGTGTCGTTGAAGACGAGCATGTCGCCCGGCCGAAGCAGTTTGGGAAGGTCGGGGATGGTCTTGTCAACGATCTCCCCGCCCTCGACGAGCAGCAGGCGTGCCGAATCCCGCGGCTTTGCGGGCCTCAGCGCGATCAGCTCTGCCGGAAGGTCGAAGTCGAAGAGGTCGACGCGCATCCCGCGTCTGTTAGCCGCCGAGGCTCATCCGTACGATCTTCGTCGGATTCTCCGGCGGCTCGCCGGGAGCGATCTTGTCGACGGCGTCCATGCCTTCGATCACCCGGCCGTAGACCGTATATTTGTCGTTGAGCGTCGCGTTGGGCGCCAGCATGATGAAGAACTGGCTGTTGGCGCTGTCTGCGGCCTCGGCGCGCGCGGCGCCAAGCATTCCGCGCATGAACGGCAGGGTGTTGAACTCCGCCTTGAGGTCGGGAAGCGTCGAGCCGCCTTCGCCGGTTCCCTTCGGGTCACCGCCCTGGGCCATGAAGCCAGGCACGACGCGATGGAAGGCGAGGCCGTTGTAGAAGCCGTTGCGGACGAGTGTCTTCATCCGCTCGACGTGCGCTGGCGCCGCGTCCGGGCGGAGCAGGATCACGACCCTGCCGCCGGTGCTGAGCTCGATCGTCAGCCGGTTCGACGGGTCGTTGGCGACCTCGGCAGGTGCGACGACGCTGAGCATTGGCCGCGCCGGCGCCTCGACCGCGGCAGGCTTGGCGGCGATCAACGCAAGTGCCGACAATGAAAACAAAACCCTCCCAATCATGCGCCCGCTTCTCCTTTGAGGTGCCTTTTCACATCCGCGGCTACTGCCGGCGTGACGAACTTGTCGATCGACCCGCCATAACGCGCGATTTCCTTAACCAGACGTGAGGCGATCGGCTGGAGCGCCGCTGCGGCCATCAGGAAGACGGTCTCGATGTCGTCGTTAAGCTGTTGGTTCATGCCCGCCATCTGGAACTCATATTCGAAGTCCGCGACGGCCCTAAGACCGCGGATGATCATCGAGGCGCCCTGCGATTCCGCGAAATCCATCAGCAGAGAGTTGAACTCGACCACCTGGATCTTGCCGTCGGAAAAACCCGCGACTTCGCGCCGAACCATGTTCAGTCGCTCGGCGAGCGAGAACATCGGCTCCTTGGAAGGGTTGGTCGTCACTCCGATCACGAGCCGGTCGACGAAATGCACTCCGCGCCGGATGATATCGAGATGGCCGAGCGTGATCGGGTCGAACGTGCCCGGATAGACGCCAATGCGTTCCCCCATGCTGCCCCCCTAATGCTTTCGTTCGATCGAGAAGGTCGCGAGCGCTCGAAGCAGGTCCGCCTCCGAACCGTGACCGGCGAGATGCTCGATAGCCTGGCTGACCAGAAAGCGCGCCTGCTGCTCCGCCCGCTCCGCGCCAAGGACGGAGACGAACGTGGCTTTGCCCGCTTCCGCGTCCTTGCCGGTGCGCTTGCCGGCGGCGCGCGGGTCGCCGGCGAAGTCGATGAGGTCGTCGGCGATCTGAAAGGCGAGACCGATGTTGCGGGCGTATCCCCGGTACGGAGTGCGCGCCTCCGCCGGAAGCTTCACCATGATGCACGGCGCTTCCACCGAATATTCGATAAGAGCGCCGGTCTTGAGCTGTTGCAGCCGAGTGATGGCGGTGAGGTCGAGGGATTGTCCCTCGGCGGCGAGGTCCATCATCTGGCCGCCCGCCATCCCGGAGGGGCCGGACGCCTTCGCCAGCTCCAGCACCAGGTCCGAACGGACGAACGGGTCCTCGTGCGACGCCGGATCGGCGAGGATCTCGAAGGCGAGCGCGTGGAGGCTGTCACCGGCAAGAACCGCGGCCGCTTCTCCGAACGCCTTGTGGACCGTCGGCTTGCCCCGACGGACGTCGTCATCGTCCATGCACGGAAGGTCGTCGTGGATGAGCGAATAGACGTGGATCGCTTCAATCGCCGCCCCGACCCGGAGCGCCCTGACCCGGTCGATTCCGAACAATTGGGCGGCGGCGACCGTCAGGAGCGGACGAAGCCGCTTTCCACCGCCGATCGCTGCATGGCGCATCGCTTCGTAGAGGCCGTCGCGGCCATCGCCCCGTGCGACGAGCAGCTGACCGAAGAGGTCGTCGATTTCGCCCCGGACCCGCTCGGTCTCGGCGTCGAGCTCGAGCCGCGCCCGGTCGACCGTCTCAACCGGCATCGAACGGCGTGACGCCGGACGGCCGGCCGTCAGCCCCGAAGGCGATCTGCTCGATTCGCTCCTGCGCGGCCTTGAGACGTGCCTCGCAGTGCCGACGGAGCCGGTCGCCTTCCTGATAGAGCTCAATCGACTGGTCGAGCGGCGCCTCTCCTCGTTCGAGCAGGCGCACGATCTCCTCAAGGCGCGCGAGCGCCGCTTCGAAGCTCAGTTCGCTCTGCTGTTCGGGCGCGTCCATCGGAGAGGAATGACCCTCTTGGGCTGTCGAATCAATCGCGCCGGAACGGGTCGCGAATGCCCGGGACGATTTCGTCCGAAACGACTTCGCCGGCCTCGGCCGCAGCAAGGGCCGCCTCGGCTTCGCGTGCGTGCTGCTCGCGCTCGTGGCGGAGCTGCTCGATCAGGGCGACGCGGTCGCTTTCGAAACGCTCGTCGGTCGGAGCTGCGCCGCCCGCGGCCTTCTGGGCCTTGGCGATCGCCGCGTCGAGCTCGCGCTGCGAAGTCAGTCCGAGCGTCACCGGATCCTTCGGAGTGATGTTCGCCATGTTCCAGTGCGAACGCTCGCGAATGGCCGCGATGGTCGTCCGGGTGGTGCCGATCAGCTTGCTGATCTGGCCATCGCTGACTTCGGGGTGATTCTTGATGATCCAGGCAATGCCGTCCGGCTTGTCCTGGCGCTTCGACACCGGCGTGTAGCGTGGCCCCTTGGTCCGGCGGACCGGGTCCGGGGCCTTGTGCATCTGGAGCACGTAGTTGGAATCCTTCTGGCCCTTCTCGATCTCTTCGTGAGTGAGCTCGCCGGCACGGACCGGATCGCGGCCGGTCAGCTTGGTCGCGGCGGTATCGTCGGCAATGGCCTGCACCTCGAGGATGTGCAGCCCGCAGAATTCGGCAATCTGCTCGAACGTGAGCGAGGTATTCTCGACCAGCCAGGCGGCGGTCGCATGGGGCATCAGGGGCTGGGCCACTGGGTTTCTCCCGGAAAATCAGCGAAATCGAAATAAATAGGGCCGCCCCTCACGGAGCGGCCGGCGTTGCGAGCGATGTACGCTCGGAGCGTCAGCTGGGCAAGGTCTCAATCGCCAGTTGATCGGCTCGCGCCACACCACAACCCACTGCGGCGATCACGAGGACGGGTGCCCCTGAACCAGGCGGCCCAATCGCCGCTAACCAATCTCCAGGACGATCTTCCCGACATGATCGCCAGCTTCCATCCGAGCGTGCGCCTCGGCCGCCCGGTCGAGCGGAAAAGTGCTGTCGATGACCGGCTTCAGCCGGCCGCCCTCAATGTACGGCCAGACGGTCCGCGCGATCTCCTCGGCGACCATCGACTTGAACTCGACCGTCCGCGGCCGGAGGGTCGATCCGGTTAGGGTCAGCCGCCGCCGCATGATGTCGGGAATGAGCACGTCCGATTTCGCTCCCCGCTGGAAGGCGATGGAGACGTGGCGCCCGTCATCGCTCAGGCAGGCGAGGTTGCGGGGGAGATAGTCACCGCCGACCATGTCGAGAACGACCGAGACCCCGCGGCCGTCGGTCAGCTCCCTGACCTCTTCGACGAAGTCCTTCGAGCGGTAGTTGATTGCGGCCGCCGCTCCCAATTCCTTCGCGTGGGCGCATTTTTCGTCGCTGCCGCAGGTCACGATGACCGTGAGGTTGAACAGCTGTCCGAGCGCGATCGCCATCGTCCCGATGCCGCTGGTGCCGCCGTGGACGAGGACAGCCTCGCCTTCCGCCGCATAGCCGCGTTCGAACAGGTTCACCCAGACGGTGAACAAAGTTTCGGGCATCGCCGCCGCCTCGGTAAGCGACAGGGCGTCCGGAACGATGAAGCAGGTTCCGGCCGGAGCGATGCAATATTGGGCATAGCCTCCACCAGCGACGAGAGCGCAGACCTTCTTGCCAATGAGGTGGCTCGCGCCCTCCCCGGCTTCGACGACGGTTCCGGCAAGCTCGAGCCCGAGGATGTCGGGCGCACCGGGCGGCGGCGGATAGAGTCCGCGCCGCTGAAGAATGTCCGGACGGTTCACTCCGGCCGCAGCGACCTTGATCAGGACCTCTTCCGCCCCGACCCGCGGGACGGGGCGCTCGACGAGCGCGAGCTCTTCCGCTCCGTCCGGTTGCGGGGCGACGATCGCCTTCATGGATGCTGGAATGGAACTGGTCACTGAGCGGCGCTTATTGACAGCACGACCGCAAGGGTCAACGATTCACGACATGGACCTGGACGATCTCTTTCCGAGCAAGCCCGGCGATCCCCTGGCGGAGCTTGCAAAGCAGGACCTCGACCCTATCTCGATCGAGGAACTCCACGCCCGCATCGAAGCCTTGAAAGCCGAAATCGCCCGAGTGGAAGGCCACATCAATCGCGTCAACGCGCATCGATCGGCCGCCGAGGAGCTGTTCAAGAAATAGGAAGCGCCGCCGGTCGTTCAGGCCCTGACAATCTTTCGGAACGATATTCTGGGGATAAGGGCTCCGAAGCCCCTTGATTGAGCGTTTGCCGCGTATGACATTCCTGCAGAGAGCCCGGCCCATTCCGGGGACCGGGCAGGAGTAACGACTAAATGCCCAGTTTCGCTCGCGAACTCGAACAGACCCTCCACAACGCGCTGGCGGAAGCCAGCCGTCGTCGCCACGAGTACGCGACCCTCGAACATCTTCTGATTGCTCTCATCGACGACGAGCATGCATCGAAGGTGATGACCGCCTGCGGCGTCAGCCGTGACGAGCTTCGTGCGTCCGTGAAGCATTACCTCGACAATGAGCTCGGGGCGCTGGTGGCCGACACCGGCACTGATCCGACGCCGACGAGCGGCTTCCAGCGCGTGGTTCAGCGCGCGATCCTTCACGTCCAGTCGTCCGGCCGTGACGAGGTCACCGGCGCTAACGTCCTGGTTGCCCTCTTCTCGGAGCGTGAGAGCTACGCCGTCTATTTCCTGCAGCAGCAGGACATGAGCAGGCTCGATGCCGTGACCTACATCAGCCACGGCGTCGGCAAGGGCGAGACTCCGCAGGAAACCCGCGAAGTCGGCGGAACCGAGGAGAAAGCCAGCGACAAGGAGGGCAAGAAGGAATCCGCCCTCAAGCAGTTCACGATCGACCTCAACGAGAAAGCTCGCGCCGGAAAGGTCGATCCGCTGATCGGCCGAAGCGCCGAGGTTGACCGGACGGTGCAGATCCTCTGCCGACGCTCGAAGAACAACCCGCTCTACGTTGGCGATCCCGGCGTCGGCAAGACCGCCATCGCCGAGGGCCTCGCCCGCAAGATTATCGAGGGCGACGTCCCCGATGTCCTCAAGGGGGCGACCATCTATGCGCTCGACATGGGCGCGTTGCTCGCGGGCACCCGCTATCGCGGCGACTTCGAGGAACGGCTGAAGTCGGTGGTCTCCGAGCTCGAGAAGATGCCCAACGCGATCCTCTTCATCGACGAGATCCACACGGTGATCGGAGCCGGCGCGACCAGCGGCGGAGCGATGGATGCCTCGAACCTCCTGAAGCCGGCGCTCTCATCGGGCGCGATCCGCTGCATCGGATCGACGACCTACAAGGAGTTCCGCAATCACTTCGAGAAGGACCGGGCCCTGCTCCGTCGCTTCCAGAAGATCGACGTCAACGAGCCGACGGTCGAGGACACCATCAAGATCATCGCCGGGCTGCGCTCCTCGTTCGAGGGCCACCACAACGTCCGCTACACGCCGGATGCGATCAAGTCGGCGGTCGAGCTTTCGGCGCGGTACATCCACGACCGCAAGCTTCCCGACAAGGCGATCGACGTGATCGACGAGGTCGGGGCGATGCAGATGCTCGTCCCACCGTCGCGTCGCAAGAAAGTCATCACGACCAAGGAAATCGAGGCCGTGGTCGCGACCATGGCGCGCATTCCTCCAAAGTCGGTTTCGACCGACGACAAGAGGGTGCTCGAGAACCTCGAGGCGGACCTCAAGCGCGTCGTGTTCGGCCAGGACCTCGCGATCGAGAAGCTCGCATCGGCGATCAAGCTCAGCCGTGCCGGCCTTCGCGAGCCCGACAAGCCGATCGGCAATTATCTGTTCTCGGGACCGACCGGCGTCGGCAAGACCGAGGTCGCTCGCCAGCTGGCATCGATCATGGGCATCCCGCTCCAGCGTTTCGACATGTCGGAATATATGGAGCGGCACTCGGTGAGCCGCCTGATCGGCGCTCCTCCGGGCTATGTCGGCTACGACCAGGGCGGCCTTCTCACCGACGCGGTCGACCAGCACCCGCATAGCGTGCTGCTGCTCGACGAGATCGAGAAGGCTCACCCCGATCTGTTCAATATCCTCTTGCAGGTGATGGACAATGGGAAGCTCACCGACCACCACGGCAAGACGGTCGATTTCAGGAACGTGATCCTCATCATGACCACCAATGCCGGTGCTGCGGACATGGCCCGTGAAAGCATCGGCTTCGGCGCCGCAACCCGCGAGGACGCGCAGGAGGACGCGGTCAAGAGGATGTTCACTCCGGAGTTCCGCAACCGGCTCGATGCGATCGTTCCGTTCGCCTATCTGCCGCCGGCGGTCGTCGCCCGGGTTGTCGACAAGTTCATCCTGCAGCTCGAGCTTCAGCTCGCCGACCGCGGAGTCCACATCGAGCTCGACGACGAGGCGCGCAAGTGGCTCACCGACCGCGGCTACGACAAGCTCTACGGTGCTCGTCCGATGGCCCGGCTGGTGCAGGAGAAGATCAAGCAGCCGCTCGCCGAAGAGCTTCTGTTTGGAAAGCTGGTCAACGGCGGCGAGGTCAAGGTCCGGATCAAGGACAATGCCCCGTCGTTCGAGATCATGCCCGCGCCGCCCAAGCCGTCCAAGGGCAAGGTCGGCAAGGCCAAGCCGAAGGCGACCGCCAAGGGCAAGGCCGGCGACGAGGCTCCGGCAGCCGAATAGCCCTCAACTCAAACAGGAAAGGGCCGGGATCATCCCGGCCCTTTCTTTTTCAGCGCTTACAGCGCGCCATATTCGTCGCGGCGTTTCCACCAAACGCCGTCACCCTCATTGCGTCCGAGCGGGGCACGGTCGAGCCACTGATAGGCACCCCAGAGAATGTCCAATCCTCGCCCGTAGGACGAGTAGGCGTGATAGAGTTCGTCACCCTTAAGCACGAAGGCGCTCATTCCGGGAAGCTCGCGGAGGTAGGTCCGTCCGTCTACGCCGCACATCGAAGCGAACGTGCTGGGCGCATTTGGAGTCGCGCGGGACATCGCCGGTTTGTCCTGGAAATTATACTTGAAACCTTCGTCCTGCTGCCGCTCGGTGAGCCCGACGCCATAGTCGAAGTTGAAATCGCTCTCGAAGGATGAGGCCCAGGGGAAAGTCCATCCCATCCGCTCCTGATACCCGAGCAGCTTCTCGAGCGGGGCCCGCGAAATCGCCCACAACGTCACGTCGTGATTGATGAGATGTTCCCAGAAACCGTTGAAGCCATCGGCGATCATCGAGCACGAGGGACAGCCCGCGGCATAGTCTGGCCCGAACATGAAGTGATAGACGAGTAGCTGCGAGTTCCCGCGGAACAGGTCCTTTAAGGACTCCTCGCCCTGCGACGTCTCGAAGCGATAATCCTTCGCTACGCGAACCCAGGGGAGCGCCTTCCGCCGCTCGGCCAGCTCGTCGCCCGCCCGCGTCAGCGCCTTCTCGACCTTGAGGAGGTCGAGGCGAGCCTCCAGCCACTCCTCACGAGTTGCGATCGGATGGGCCGCACTCATGACTTCCGTTTCCATTCTTCTGTCTCCTGATGATCATTGTGCCGATAGCAGCCGCCGACACTCCACCGCCGGCGATCCAAATGGCCGCCGCGGAAAGGCAGAGAGGACACATGTCAGGCTCCCGCGTCGGCGGGGACGCGCGAGTCGTAGTCCTCGCGCAGCGCTCTCCAGCGGTCCCAGAAGTAGGGCTCCGGCTGCCGACCGGCAGCGCGCGCCTCGAGCAAGTCGAGATGCACGTGCCAGCCAGCCGCGTGCCCAAGGATGCTCGACCGCGTCGGGAATCGTTCGTGGGTCAGCGTCAGCAGGACCTGGCTGCCCTCGACCTTCAGCTCGAAGGTCACGTCGCCGGTGCCGGCCCAGGTGATCACGAGCCTGTGCGGCGGATCGGCAAGGACGACCTCGCTCTGCTTTCGATGCTCCTCCGGCATGCCTTCCGGGCGCTCACCGGCGGGGTCCGTGAGCTCATCATTGCGCCAGACGAGCTCGAACTGTTCCCCAGCCTCCGCCCTCATGGTGCCACCGGCGAGCCACTGGCGGCGCAAATCGCCGTCGGTGATGTAGTCCCACACGCGCTCGATCGGCCCAGGCAGAAGGCGCCGGATCTGCAACGTGTCCGGGCCGACGAGGGTGCCGTAGGAGTCGATTTGCAAAAGGTCGCTCATTCCTTGTCTCCATGAGAGGGGGATTTCTGTCGGGCGTCCGCTTCGCGAAGCAGGCGGTCCAGCGCGGACAGGCGGTCGGCCCAGAAGACCGCGTAACGGGTCATCCATTCGATCATCGGCTCAAGACCTTGCGGATTGGCGCGGTAGAACACCTTCCGGCCCTCCGGCCGCTCGGCGACGAGGCCCGCCTTCCTGAGAGCCTTCAAATGCTGCGAAATTGCGCCCTGGGTGACGCCACTCCCGCTAGTCAGCTCACCGACGGTGATTTCGCTTGCCGCGGCGACGCGCTCGAAAAGACCGCGTCGGGTGGGGTCGGCAAGGGCCTTCAGGACCGAGTCGAACTCGCTTGTTTTCAGCATGCTCGACTATTTAGTGAAGACTAATACATTAGTCAACACTAATTTGTTGGGCGATCCCGGCTATTGGGCCGGAATTGGGTTGGGCACCTCGTAGCGCTCGGCCTCCTCCGACCCCTTGGTCGCATCGCCTTCGCTGTAGCTGTGCGCACCCGCCCCGGCGAGCCGGCCGCCATCGACGATCAGATATTCGTCGCGGATCGGACGGCCCTCGAAGAAGCATTCGAGGATCTCGCGCGTGCCCGCGGCGTAGCGCGCCTGCGCCGACAAGGTGGTCCCGGAAATGTGGGGAGTCATTCCGTGGTTCGGCATCGACCGCCACGGGTGGTCCTGCGGCGCCGGCTGCGGGAACCAGACGTCGCCCGCATAGCCCGCGAGGTGCCCGCTACTGAGCGCCGCGGCGACGGCATCGCGGTTCACGATCTTGCCGCGCGCCGTGTTCACAAGATAGGCGCCGCGCTTCATTTTCGCGATCATCGCCTCGTCGAAGAGATTTTCCGTCTCCGGATGAAGCGGCGCATTGATGGTCACGACGTCGCAGTGCGGCACCATGGCCGCAGCGGATTCGTGAAACGTCACCCCGAGCTCCTGCTCGACCTCGGCCGGAAGCCGGTGGCGATCGGTATAATGGAGGTGGACGTCGAAGGGCTTCAGTCGGCGAAGGACCGCCGAGCCGATCCGGCCGGCCGCGACCGTCCCGACATGCATTCCCTCGATATCGTAGGACCGCGCGGCGCACTCAGCGATGTCCCACCCGCCCGACTTCACGTCCTCCCATGAGGGCAAATAGTTGCGCGCAAGGCCGAGGATCATCATCACCACGTGCTCGGCGACGCTGATGGAGTTGCAGTAGGTGACTTCGGCGACGGTGACGCCGCGCTCGATCGCCGCTTGCAAATCGGTGTGGTCGGACCCGATCCCGGCGGTCACCACCATCTTCAGCGCCTTGGCTTTCTCGAACCGTTCCGCCGTCATGTAGGCGGGCCAGAAGGGTTGCGAGATCACGATGTCGGCATCGGCCAATTCGCGCTCGAAAACGGAGTCGGGGCCGTCCTTGTCGGACGTCACGACAAATTCGTGGCCGGCCGATTCCAGATAGTTCCTGAGCCCGAGCTCACCGGAAACGCTTCCGAGCAGCTGGCCCGGCCGAAAGTCAATTGCCCTCGGAGTCGGAAGCGTCTGTCCGTCGGGATAACGATCGATCCTCGGGAGATCGTCGCGCGGGTAGCTGGTCGGATAGCCGTCGGCGGGATCATCGTAGAGAACGCAGAGAATCTTCGCCATTGATGTGCCTTTCATCGTCCTTGCCGGGCAACGGCACGAAGATACGCTCGATCGTCCGCCGGCGAATGGCGCGAAGGCGCTTCTGTAGCACCTTGCGAATGGTTCTTCACCGTCGGTCGAAAGGACGCTTGTCGGCGAGGAGCGAAAGGTGAATCGTGCGCGCCTGATCCGAGGGGAGCTTTCTTGAAATGCGTCATGTCCGTTCACTCGCGCCGCTGGCGCTGCTGCTTTGCGCTGCTTCATTCACGGCGCCGGCGCTGGCCGCCCCGGAAAACGCTCCCGGCCGCTATCTGACCGGATCCGACCTCTTCAACCTCGAAGTCGCGACCGACCCCCAGATCAGTCCGGACGGAAGGACGATCGCCTACGTCCGCAAGTCGAACGACATCATGACCGACAAGGCGCGCTCGACGATCTGGCTGATCGACGTTGCTTCCGGGCAGCAGCGGCCGCTCGTCGCCGAAGCTGGCTCCTATTCGTCGCCGCGCTGGTCTCCGGACGGCGCCCGCCTCGCCTATGTCGGAGCCGATGCCGGAAGTCCGCAGCTCTACGTCCGCTGGATGGCGAGCGGCGAGAGCGCTCGAATCACCGGCCTTCCCGACAGTCCAGACAGTATCGCCTGGTCGCCCGACGGCCGGCGAATCGCTTATTCGATGTTCGTTCCCGACGACGGACCGAAGCTCGGTCAGGCCCCGCCCAAGCCCGAAGGCGCCAAGTGGGCGGATCCGTTGCAGGTGATCGATCAGGTCACCTACCGCTTCGACGGCGCCGGCTACTTCAAGCCCGGCTACCAGCAGATCTTCTGGGTTCCCGCCGATGGCGGAGCTCCGACGCAGCTGACGTTCGGACCGACCAACGCCGGCACCCTCGTCTCGTGGACGCCGGACAGCCGCTCGGTCGTGTTCAGCGCAAACATGGGAAAGAATTGGGAGCGCGAGCTCCAGGAGGCGGAAATCTATCGAGTGAGCATCGACGGCGGAACGCCCGCAGCGCTCACCACGCGCAAGGGTCCGGACACCTCGCCCGCGGTCTCGCCGAACGGACGGCAGATCGCCTACGTCGGCTATGACGACGACGGGCGCGCGTACAAGGACACCAAGCTCTACGTCATGAACCTCGACGGGTCCGGTGACCGAGTCGTCACCGGCGGCTTCGATCGGGCGGTGAACAACCCGGTCTGGAGTGCCGACGGGCGGGCAATCTACGTCGTCTACGACGAGCACGGCAGCAATCGAGTCGCCCGCGTCTCTCTCGATGGATCGGTGCGCGACGTCGCCTCTGGACTGACCGCCGGATCTCTCGACAGGCCGTACAGCGGCGGCGAATTCAGCGTGTCCCACGACGGTCGAATCGCGGTGACCGCGGGAGATCCGGCGCGGCCTTCCGACATCGCCCTCGCTTCAGGCGGAAGCCTTCGCCGCCTCACCCACCTCAACGAAAGTGCGCTCGGCGCCAAGGTGCTCGGTGAGGTGACCAAGCTCCCGGTGACGTCGTCCGTCGACCAACGGCCAATCGACGCCTGGATGGTCACTCCGCCCGACTTCGAACCGGGCAAGAAGTATCCACTGATCCTCGAAATCCACGGCGGTCCCTGGGCCGCCTATGGCCCGACCTTCTCGACCGACGACCAGCTCTATGCTTCGGCGGGCTATGTCGTCCTCTATGCAAACCCTCGCGGCTCGACGTCCTACGGGCAGGCGTTCGCCGACCAGATCGACAAGAATTACCCGGGCAACGACTATGACGACCTGATGAGCGCGGTCGACGCCGCGATCGCCACCGGTCGCGTCGACCCCAATAATCTGTTCGTCACCGGCGGCTCGGGCGGCGGCGTCCTTACGGCATGGATTGTCGGCAAGACCGATCGCTTCCGGGCCGCGGCGACTCAAAAGCCGGTCATCAACCTCAGCAGCTTCGCTTTGACGACCGATTTTGCGGCGGGCTTCTCGCCGGGATGGCGCAAGGAACGTCCGTGGGAGGACCCGCAGGCCTATTGGAAATATTCGCCGCTTTCGCTGGTCGGCAATGTGAAGACCCCGACTCTCGTGGTGGTCGGCGCCGAGGATTACCGAACTCCCGTCAGCGAAGCGGAGCAATATTATACAGCGCTGCAGCTCCGCGGCGTCCCGACGGCGCTGGTGAAGGTGCCTGGAGCGAGCCATGGCGGGATTGCCGCCCGCCCGAGCCAGTCGGCGGCCAAGGCCAGCGCGATCCTCGCCTGGTTCGACCGCTATCGGCAGAAGACGAGCGAAACGGCTGCAAACGGGACTTCCCCAGCCGCCGCTCACTAAGTATCGGCTTTGCAACTGGTTCGGGCCAGCCTTGTGACTGTGGGGAGAGATAGAGTGAAGATCGTCCATTTGTTCGCTGCGACCGCAATTGCGCTCGTGGCCGGTCCAGTCGTCGCCGCCGACACGGGCGGCTTCAGCCCGCAGCGCCTGTCGCAGCATGTTCAGACCCTCGGCTCCGACGCCTTCGAAGGACGCGGCGTCAACACGCGCGCCGAGACCAAGACGGTCGACTATATCGTCGGCCAGTTCCAGGCGGCGGGCCTTCAGCCGGGCGGCGACCTCGTCAACGGTCAGCGCAAATGGACGCAGGACGTGCCGCTCCTGCAGTCGGACTGGGCGGCGGCCCCGCAGGCGTCGATCTCCCTGAACGGGCAGCAGGTGGCGCTCACGCAGGGCGAGGAGATCGCCCTTCGAGCACCGACCAACGGCCAGACGGCGGTGAACCTGTCGAACACGCCGCTGGTCTTTGTCGGCTACGGAGTGAAGGCGCCGGAACGCGGCTGGGACGATTTCAAGGGCGAGGACTTGCACGGCAAGATCATGGTCGTGCTCGTCAACGACCCGGACTTCGAAGGCGGTGAAGGCGACTTCGGCGGCAAGGCGATGACCTATTATGGCCGCTGGACCTACAAATATGAGGAAGGCGCCCGTCAGGGCGCGACCGGCGTCCTCGTCATCCACGAGACCGCACCCGCCTCCTACGGCTGGAACACGGTCAAGAACTCGAACACGAACACCATGTTCGACATCGTCCGCAAGGACCCGACAGCGGATCACCCGCTAGTCGAAGGCTGGATCCAGCGCGACCTCGCGCAGAAGATCTTCGCGGCGTCCGGTCTCGACATCGAGGCGACGAAGGCCGCGGCGAAGCGCAAGGACTTCCGGCCCATTGCCCTGAAGGCGACGCTGAATACGACCGGCACGGCCAGGACCGAGGTCATCACCTCGCATAACGTCGTCGGGCTGGTTCCGGGCAAGACGCACCCGGACGAGACGGTGATCTATTCGGCCCACTGGGACCATCTCGGCATCGGCAAGCCGGATTCGAACGGCGACACGATCTACAACGGGGCGCTCGACAATGCGTCGGGCATCTCCCACCTGATCGAGCAGGGGCGCGCTTTCGCGAAGGGTCCGCGCCCCGATCGCTCGGTCGTCTTCCTTGCCGTCACCGCGGAGGAAAAGGGCCTGCTCGGTTCGGAATATTATGCGGCAAACCCGCTCTATCCCCTGGGCAAGACCGTCGGCGTCCTCAACACGGACTCCATGGGCCTGTGGGGACCGGCGAAGAACTTCAGCATCTCGGGGACCGCCAAGCTCGACCTGCTCGATGACCTGGTCGCCGAAGGGAAGAAGGAGGGCCGCTATTTCACCGCCGATCCGCACCCGGAGAGTGGCGGCTTCTATCGCTCCGACCACTTCTCGTTCGCGAAGGTCGGCGTTCCGGCGATCAGCTTCAAATCGGGCAACGACCTCGTGAACGGGGGCACCGAGCGCGGCGAAGCGATCGCGAAGGATTATACCGCCAAGCGCTATCACCAGCCCGACGACGAATATCAGCCGGGATGGGATTTCAGCGGCCAGGCCGAGGACGCGCAGCTCCTCCACGAACTCGGCGAGCGGCTCGCCAATTCGCGCGAATGGCCGAACTGGTCGGCCGACAGCGAATTCCGGGCGACCCGCGACCAGAGCGCAGGCGAGCGCCCCGGCGCAGGCGGAGAGCGCGGCTGACTCGTCACTGCGCCAGGGTCTGATCAGCGCCGCGGCCGCGTAATTTGCCTACCTGCAACGATTCCGATTGGGCAACCGTTGTGAGTTTATAACAGTGCAGGGCGATCACGCGACGAGCAACTCGTGGCGTCGCGCCGGTGCGTCATCAAGGTGAAATCGCTCAAGGTCAGGGTGGAGATGCTTGAGCAAAGGATCGAGGAAGAGTAGTTCCCGCTTTGTTCTAAATAGGAGAGCGAAGATGGCCGACCTCATTTTCTACACCAACCCGCAATCGCGCGGTCAGACGATCCGCTGGATGCTGGAGGAGGTCGGCGCTCCCTATGAAACGCAAGTCCTCGACTATGCCTCGACGATGAAGGGCGAGGCTTATCTCGCCATCAATCCGATGGGTAAGGTCCCGGCGATCCAGCACAAGGGCAAGATCGTCACCGAAGTCGCGGCGATCTGCTGCTATCTCGCGGACGCCTTTCCCGAGGCGAACCTCGCTCCGCCTCCCCAGGAGCGTGCGGACTATTACCGCTGGATCTTCTTCACCTCGGGTCCGATCGAGGCCGCGTTCAGCAACAAGGCCGCGGGCTGGGAGCCGACTCCGGAGCGCCAGCGGATGTTCGGCTACGGGAACTACGATCTCGCCATCAGCACGCTCGAGAAGGCGCTGACCGGCCGCGAATATGTCGCTTCCGACCATTTCACGGCGGCCGACCTGTTCGTCGGCGCGAACGTCAATTTCATGCTCGCCTTCAACCTGCTCGAGCCCAAGCCGACCTTCGTCGACTATGCTCGCCGGATGACGGACCGCGAAGCCTATCGACGGGCGCGTGACATCGATGCCAAGCTGGTCGCCGAAGCCGCGCAGGCCCAGCCGTCTCAACCGCAACCCGCTTAGGAGGCCAGATGGACGAGAATCTGAAGCAGCAGGCGATCCTCCTCTACGATCGTTTCACCCACGACGGCCTCGACCGCAGGTTGTTCATGGCGAAGATGGTCGCGATTGCCGGAAGCGTTGCCGCCGCGGAGGCGCTGATTGGTGCGATCGCCGCCTCGCCCGCCGCGGCGGCCGTGGTTCCAGCCGACGATCCCCGGCTGACGACGCGGACCCAGGATCTCGTCGGCGGGTACAAGGCCTATGTCGCCGAACCGCGAACCCGTTCATTGAAGGCGAGTGTCCTCGTCATCCACGAGAACCGGGGCCTCAACGATCACATCCGCGACGTCTCCCGTCGCCTCGGCGTGGCCGGTTTCCGGGCCGTCGCTCCCGACTTCCTCTCGCCTGCGGGCGGCACGCCGGCCAATGAAGACGCGGCGCGTGATGCCATCGGCAAGCTCGATCTTCAAAAATCGGTGTCCGATGCGGTGGCGATGCTCGACGAAGTGTCGAAGTCGAGCCGGGACGGGAAAGTCGGAGCGGTCGGCTTCTGCTGGGGAGGCGGTTTCGTGAACCGTCTCGCCGTCGCCGCAGGGGACAAGCTGGATGCCGGGGTTTCCTATTACGGGCCGGCGCCCGACCCGTCGGAAGCATCGAAGGTGCAAGCCCCGTTGCTCATCCACGACGCCGGGCTCGACGAGCGCGTGAACCGAACGTCCTTCCCGTGGGTCGAGGCGCTCCGGGCCGCGAAGAAGCGAGTGGATTTCTTCCTCTACGAGGGTGTGAACCACGCGTTCAACAACGACACTTCGGCGGAGCGTTACGACAAGGCCGCGGCCGGCTTGGCCTGGCAGAGGACGCTGGCCTTCTTCAAGCGGCACCTCGCCTAAGCCGCTCGCGACCTGCTAGCGGACCCGAATGGAGTTCCGCACCGAACGCCTCGTCCTCAGGCCCGCGCGGGAACAGGATCTCGACGCCATGCACGAGGTTCTGAGCGACCCGCGAGCGATGGCCTATTGGTCGTCCCCGCCCCACGAAGAGGTCGCCCAGACGCGCGACTGGCTCGCCTCGATGATCGCGATCCAGCCGTCGGAGGGCGAGGACTTCATCGTCGAGCTCGATGGGACCCTGATCGGAAAAGCGGGCCTTTGGCGCTTCCCCGAGATCGGCTTCATCCTGCGCTCCGAGCACTGGGGCCGTGGATATGCGAAGGAAGCGCTCAGCCTGGTCCTCGATCGCGCGTTCGGCGTCCATGGCCTTGCCAGGGTCGAGGCGGACGTCGATCCCCGCAACCATCCTTCGCTTGCTCTTCTGAAGCGCCTCGGATTTCGCGAGACCGGCCGGAAGGACCATACCTGGCTCGTCGGCGGCCAATGGTTCGACAGCGTCTACCTCGAGTTGGATGCGACCGCCTGGAACGAGCGCAGCAGGACATAGGAAAAGGGCCGGCGGTTTCCCGCCGGCCCTCTCGTTTCCCGTCGAAGAGCGATGCCTTAGCGGCGATCACCCATGAAGCGGAGCAGGAACATGAACATGTTCACGAAGTCGAGATAGAGGTTCAGCGCCCCCATGATCACGACCTTGCCCATCATGTCGGTACCCGCAACATAGTCGTACATGCTCTTGATCTTCTGCGTGTCGTAGGCGGTCAGGCCGGCGAACAGCAGAACGCCGATCGCGCTGATCGCCAGCTGCATCGCGGGTGACTGCAGGAAAAGGTTGATCAGCATCGCGACGAGCAGGCCGACCACACCCATGATCAGGAACGTCCCGAAAGCACTCAGATCACGCTTGGTTGTGTAGCCATAGAGGCTAAGGCCAAGGAACGCCGCCGTCACCGCGAAGAAGGTCTGCGCAATGGAGACTCCGGTATAGGCGATGAAGACGGTCGACATCGACAGGCCCATCACGCTCGCGAACGCCCAGAACAGGATCTGGAGCGTGCCGGTCGAGATCCGGTTGATACCGAAGCTCATGACCATCACGAAGCCGAGCGGGGCCAGCGTCACGATCCAGCCGAGGCCGCTAAGGCCACGGCCGCTCGCGTTCACCAGAACGTCCGAGGCATATGGTGCAAACAGCAGGGCGACGACGCCGGTCAGCAGCACGCCCGATGCCATGTAGTTGTAAACTGACAGCATGTAGGACCGGAGCCCCGCGTCGCGGGCCGCGCGCGGAACACCAACCGTAGCGGTCGTATTCACGCCGGTCGTCGTGCGTGGGTCAAACTGGTTCTGCATTCTCTCTCCTATCGGACGGGCTAAGGGCCCGTGCTCCCGGAACGGAATATCGTGGATACAAGGGGGGCTTTCAAGCGAAACCGGACAAGTTGAACTGACGTTCATTCCCGTGAAAGGAAAGCGATGCACCGATTGTTCGTCGCCATCCGCCCTCCGCAAGAGGTTCGAGACCTTCTGATCGACGCCATGGACGACAGCCCGGCGCTGCGCTGGGTCGGCGACGAGCAGCTCCACTTGACGCTACGGTTTGTTGGAGAAGTCGAGCGTCCGCTCGCCAACGACATCGTGTCCGCGCTCGATCGATTGCGCTCACCTGCGCTCGAGCTCCGGATCAAGGGCGTCGGCAAGTTCGAGAAGAGAAACGGTGGCGCACTCTGGGCCGGCATCGAGCCGAAAGATCCGGTCACCGCGCTCGCCGGGAAGGTCGAGAGAGCCCTCCAGCAGGTGGGACTCGAACCGGAACACCGCGGTTTCTCGCCCCACGTCACGCTCGCTCGCTGGAATGGCCGGAGCGCTGAAGCCGTCGACGGCTTCCTTCGCCGGCATTCGAACCTGCACTCCGACATGTTCGCGGTCGCCCGCTTCATTCTCTTCGAAAGCAAGCTCTCCCGCCATGGACCGCATTACGAGGAGGTCGCGGCCTTCCCCCTCCAATGAGCGAGGATCGCTATTGCAGAGGTCGCAAGGCTCGGCGCGATCCAGTCGAGCCAGGGATCAGGCCGTTGCCAGACCCTGGGATCAAACCCTCCCCACCACGGCATGTTGGCTCGAAGCCCCGATCCGAATTGCTCGATCCAGCGATATTCGGCCTGCGCGATTTCACGGGACAGGAACCAGGCGCAAGCCGCGATTGTGCCTGAAATCCAACTTCCAGAAATAATTCTGACCAACAGCTGGATCAGAATTGCTAGGAGGATATGCTCAATCACCATCAAATACTCGAGTTAAGATCATACCCGGGTCAATGGCGTCTAGCGGATGCATGCAGTTCTGATCGTCGAATGACATCGTCTTCGAAAGATATTTTGCGATGGTGGCGAGCGCCATTGTGGCTTTTCGCCGTGTTCACGGGCGCAAAGAGCTTCATCGACAACCCGATCCTGGGCTCGAAGCGACTCAACTCCGCCGGGCTGCACGTGTGGCGCTTGAAAAGAGCGCACGCGCTCGCGGCCTCGAGGCGCGCCCGCCTCGCTCGCGGGATTCCCGCCGATCTGAAGGAGCAGTTCGATCGCGACGGCTATGTCGTCATTCGCGATTTTCTGCCCCTCGATCTCTTCCAAAGCGTCCAGAGCGAATTGCTCGACCCGCGACTTAGTTGCCGAAGCCAGCAGCAGGGCGACACGATCACCCACCGAATCCCGGTCGGGCCGCGCCTCAGGCGCCGGTTGCCGGGGCTCGCCCAATTGCTCGACGGCTCGCGCTGGAAAGGCCTGATGGCCTACGTTGCGAGCACTCGCAGCGAGCCGCTCTATTATTTCCAGGCCATCGCCGGCGGCGTCGCCGAAGGACTGCCCGACCCTCAGCTCGAGCTTCACTCCGACACGTTCCAGCCCTCGATGAAAGCCTGGCTGTTCCTGACCGACGTCGCCGAGGACGGGCGTCCCCTCACCTATGTCGCCGGGTCGCACCGACTTTCGGAGGCCCGGATCGCCTGGGAGAGACGCAAGAGCGTCGGCATCAAGGAAGACGGTGATCGCCTTTCGAAGCGCGGCTCGCTTCGGATTTCCCCCGAAGAGCTGGCGGAGCTCGACCTTCCACAACCAACCCATTTCAGCGTTTCGGCCAACACCCTGGTGATCGTGGACACCTGTGGCTTCCATGCCCGGGCGTCCTCGGACAGGCCGACCATGCGAATGGAGCTGTGGGCCTTCTCCCGCCGCTCGCCCTTCCTCCCGTGGACGGGTTTCGATCCGCTCTCCTGGCGCCCGATTGCGATCCGCCGGGCGGAATGGCTGCAGTCGATCGTCGACTGGCTGGACCGGCGCGGGTGGGCGACTCAGCACTGGCGGCCGGCCGGCCGCTGGCCGAACAATGTCGTGACCTTGCCCGGCCGCAAGCAGCAGCTTGAGGCTGAAGGGCCCAAGAAGAAAGAAATGCGCGGCTGACGATGCCCAGCCGCGCATTCCCCTCAGCAGTTGGGGAACCGACTGCCGATTACCAAAGCCGGACGCGCTTCTCGGGAGCGATGTAGAACTTCGAGCCTGGCTTGATTTCGAAGGCCGCGTACCAGGCGTCGAGGTTCCGGAGCGGCCCGATGATGCGGTAGCGCCTCGGGCTGTGCGGATCGGATGCGACCTGGGTCTTGATCGCATCGTCGCGCTGCTCGCCCCGCCAGGCCTGGGCGAAGGAGAGGAAGAAGCGCTGGTCGCCGGTCAGGCCGTCAATGACCGGGGCCGGCTTCCCGTCGAGCGCGAACTTGTAGGCGGTGTAGGCGACCTCGAGGCCCGACATGTCGCCGATGTTCTCGCCCATGGTGAGATCGGGGTTGATGAACACGCCCGGTGCCGCCTCGTAGGAAGCATATTGCTTTCCAAGCTCGCTGGTCAGCGCCTTGAAGCGGGTCGCGTCCGCCGGGGTCCACCAGTCGCGGATAGCTCCATTTTCGTCGATCTTGCGGCCCTGGTCGTCGAAGCCGTGCATGATCTCATGCCCGATGATCGCTCCGATCGCGCCGTAGTTCACTGCCGCGTCCGCACTTGCGTCGAAGAACGGCGGCTGAAGGATTCCGGCCGGGAACACGATCTTGTTCTCGAGGCCGCCATTATAGGCGTTCACGGTCGCCGGGCTCATCGCCCACTTCTTTCGATCGACGGGCTTGCCGAGGTCGCTGAGCGTATAGTCCCACTCGAAAGCCGAGCTGCGCTTCACGTTGCCGTAGAGATCGTCGGCCTTCATCTGGAGCTTCGAATAGTCGCGGAACCTGTCGGGATACCCGACCATCACGTCCATCCGGCCGAGCTTGGCGATGGCGGCCTTCTTGGTCGCCTCTTCCATCCAGCCGTTCTCCTGGATTCGGACCGCTGCCGCCTTCTTGAGGTTGGCGACCAGCTCTTCCATCGCCGCCTTGGACTGGGGCGTGAAGTAACGCTGGACGTAGGTCTCGCCGAGGAGCTCGCCGAGGCGCCCGTCGACCTCGCCGATGCCGCGTCGCCACCGGGGACGAAGCTCCTTGGCGCCGGTCAGGGTCCTGCCGAATTCGAACTTGCTGTCGACGAAGCGCTTGGAAAGGTAATTGCTCGCCTGGTCGGCGACCTTGAAGCGCTGCCAGGTCTTCAGGGTCTCGAGCGGGGTCTTGTCGTAGAGCGCGGCCACCGCCTTCACCGCCGTATTGTCGCCGACGATGAGTTTCGGCGAGTTGATCCCGGCATCCGAAAGATAAAGGTTCCAGTCGAGGCCGGGTGCGTAGGCCAGGAGTTGTGCCGGGGTCATCGGGTTGTTGACCTTGTCGAGATCGCGAAGATCCGCCTGCGGCCAGGAAATCTTGGCGATCTCGGTCTCGAACGCGAGCAGCTTGTCGGCTTCGGCTGACGCATTCGGAGTGTTCGTAAGCCCGAGCGTACGCTCGATGTACGCGCGGTAGGCGTCGCGTTGCGGCTTGTACTTGTCGAGCAGGTAATAGTCGCGGTCCGGAAGCCCCATCCCGGCGGAGCCGACGAACGCGATGTTCATCGTCGGGTTCGCCGGGTCGGGGAGAACGCCGACTCCAAACAAGGTCGCTCCGAACTCGGAGAAGCTGTCGGCCATGCTCTTTGCGAACTCGGCCTTGGTCCTGATCGCATCGATCCGGTCGAGGTCGGCCTTCAGCGGAGCTGCGTCGAGCTGCTCGAGCCGCGCCTCGTCCATGTAGCTCGCGTAGAAGGCGCCGATCTGGCTGTCCTTGGGCGATCCCGTAACGATCGCCCGAAGCTGGCCCTGGTTGCGGTCGGCGAGCTCGGAGCCGACGCCGTTCTGCGACTTGTCGGCCGGGATCTCGGTCGAATCCATCCACTTGCCGGCGGCATAGCGCTGGAAATCGTCGCCCGGATTGACGCTGGTGTCCCTCGTGCCGAGGTCGACACCCCAGCTTCCGAAGTGCACGACCTTGGTGTCGGTATCGGTGACGCCCGCGGTGGCGGTAGCTTGCTGGGCCGAGGCCGGAATTGCCGACATTGTCGAGCAGGCAAGCAGAACAGCCGTCATCCGCGAGGCTCGGCGCGAAGAGAAAAGTACCATCATTTGCCCCCAAATGCTTGATTTGACGGGGCGACTTCGACCGAAGGAGTGGCCGCTTACACCGGCCATCGACAAACGTACCCTTGCGGTCGATGAGTTGCGGAATCCACTTTCCGAACCCACATGGATCGAAGCCGCGTTGACCATCAGCGGTGGCTCGTTTAACCAGAACATAAACGGAACGAAAACCAGCCGATGCTGACCCATATCTCCGTCCGCGGCGCGCGGGAGCATAATCTGAAAGCGGTCGACGTGGATATCCCGCGCGAGAGCCTGACGGTCATCACCGGCCTCAGCGGTTCGGGCAAATCGAGCCTCGCCTTCGATACCATCTATGCCGAGGGCCAGCGCCGCTACGTCGAGAGCCTCTCGGCCTATGCGCGCCAGTTCCTGGAGATGATGCAGAAGCCGGACGTCGAGCATATCGACGGCCTGTCGCCCGCCATCTCGATCGAGCAGAAGACGACGTCGCGCAACCCGCGCTCGACGGTCGCGACGGTCACCGAGATCTACGACTACATGCGCCTTTTGTGGGCGCGCGTCGGAGTCCCCTATTCACCGGCGACCGGCCTTCCGATCAGTGCGCAGACGGTCAGCCAGATGGTCGACCGAACGATGGCCCTGCCCGACGGCAGCCGCCACTATCTGCTGGCGCCGGTCGTCCGGGGCCGCAAGGGGGAGTATCGCAAGGAGCTCGCCGAATGGCAGAAGGCAGGCTTCACCCGGGTCCGGATCGACGGCGAGTTCTACGACATCGAGGATGCCCCGGCGCTCGACAAGAAGTACAAGCACGACATCGAGGTCGTGGTTGACCGGATCGTCGTTCGCGAGGGCATCGAGCCACGCCTCGCCGACAGCTTCGAAACCGCCCTGAAGCTTGCCGAAGGCCTCGCCTACCTCGATCCCGCCGATCCACCCACCGACGCCGAGCCTGTTCCCAAGGGCATGAAGCTCGACTTCGCGCCGCCCGGTCGAATCCTCTTCTCCGAGAAGTTCGCCTGCCCTGTCAGCGGCTTCACCATCGCCGAGATCGAGCCGCGCCTGTTCAGTTTCAACGCGCCGCAGGGTGCCTGCCCCGCCTGCGACGGCCTCGGCGAGAAATTGGTGTTCGACGAGGATCTGGTCGTCCCCAACCACGCGCTGTCGATCAAGAAGGGCGCGGTCGTGCCCTGGGCCAAGTCCAACCCGCCCTCGCCCTATTACATGCAGGTGCTTAGCTCGCTTGCTCGCGCCTACGACTTCGATCTCGAAACGCCGTGGAAGGACCTTCCCGAGGAAGCGCGGGACGTCATCCTCCATGGCACCAAGGGCCGCGCCGTCACCCTGCGCTTCGTCGACGGACGCAAGTCCTACGAAGTGAAGAAGCCGTTCGAAGGCGTCATCGGCAACCTCAACCGCAGGATGCTCCAGACCGAGTCGGCCTGGATGCGGGAGGAGCTGTCACGCTACCAGGCCAGCCGCCCGTGCGAGGTATGCCACGGCGCCCGCCTCAAGCCCGAAGCGCTGAGCGTGAAGATCGCGGGCGAGGATATCTCCCTCTCCACACGCCGCTCGGTCGCCGATGCCTACGCCTGGTTCGGCAGCCTCGAGGAGAAGCTTGGGCCTACCCAGCGCGAGATCGCGCACGTCATCCTCAAGGAGATCAACGAGCGCCTCGGCTTCCTCCACAACGTAGGCCTCGACTATCTCCACCTCGACCGCACTTCGGGAACGCTCTCGGGCGGCGAAAGCCAGCGCATCCGCCTTGCCTCCCAGATCGGCTCCGGCCTTTCGGGCGTCCTCTACGTCCTCGACGAACCCTCGATCGGTCTCCACCAGAAGGACAACGACCGCCTGCTCGAAACGCTGAAGCGCCTCAAGGGTCTCGGCAACACCGTGCTCGTCGTCGAGCATGACGAGGATGCGATCCGCCACGCCGACCATGTCATCGACATGGGCCCGGGCGCCGGAGTCCACGGCGGCGAGGTTGTCTGCCAGGGCACGCTCGACGAGCTGCTCGCCTGCACCTCCAGCATCACCGCCGACTATCTCTCCGGCCGGCGCGAGATCCCGCTTCCGAAAAGGCGCCTCAAGGGCACCGGCCGGTTCGTGACCGTCAAGGGCGCCCGCGCCAACAACCTCCAGAACGTGACGGCCAGGTTCCCGCTAGGCACCTTCACCTGCGTCACTGGCGTCAGCGGCTCCGGCAAGTCCTCGCTGACCATCGACACGCTCTACGCCGGGGCCGCCCGGGTACTGAACGGGGCGCGCATCGTTTGCGGCCCGTGCGATGGAATCGACGGCCTCGCCGCCCTCGACAAGGTCATCGACATCGACCAGTCGCCGATCGGCCGAACGCCGCGGTCCAATCCGGCGACCTACACCGGTGCCTTCACCCAGATCCGCGACTGGTTCGCCGGCCTGCCGGAGTCGCAGGCGCGCGGCTACAAGCCCGGACGCTTCAGCTTCAACGTCAAGGGCGGCCGGTGCGAGGCATGCCAGGGCGACGGAGTCATCAAGATCGAGATGCACTTCCTGCCCGACGTCTACGTCACCTGCGACGTCTGCCATGGCGCGCGCTACAATCGCGAAACGCTGGAGGTGAAATTCAAGGGCCACTCGATCGCCGACGTGCTCGACATGAACGTCGAGGAGGCGGCCGAGCTGTTCAAGGCCGTCCCCGGAATCCGCGACAAGATGCGAATGCTCCAGGAAGTCGGCCTCGGCTACATCAAGGTCGGGCAGCAGGCGACGACCCTGTCGGGCGGCGAGGCGCAGCGCGTGAAACTGTCGAAGGAACTGTCGCGGCGAGCGACGGGCAAGACGCTCTACATCCTCGACGAGCCCACCACGGGCCTCCATTTCGAGGACGTGCGCAAATTGCTCGAAGTGCTCCACCGCCTCGTCGAGACCGGCAACACCGTCGTCGTGATCGAGCATAACCTCGACGTCATCAAAACCGCCGACCATGTCATTGACCTCGGGCCCGGCGGAGGAGTCAACGGCGGCCGAATCGTTGTGACCGGGACTCCGGAGGATGTCGCCGCGTGCCCGGAAAGCTTCACCGGCCAGTATTTGAAGCCGCTTCTCGAACGCGCGAGCGTCAAGCCGGAAGTGGTGGATAGCGCGCCGAAGAAGGCGAAGCGCAAGGCCAGGGCATCAGCGGACGAGGATCAGCCCGACTTAATTGCAGCGAAGTAGGACTCCGGTGTCGTGTTGCTCATCTTGTTGACCCGGGCCTCCCTCGCAAGGCAACCGAAGACAGCGCCGAGCGACCGAAAGTCAGTAATAGCCGTCACAAGAGCAAATCCCGGTGATGCCGGACGCGTCTCGCAGCGCGCCCTAGGCCACTAGTTCGGCTGCGCTGAGGTCGATACCGCCGTAGGCTGAACCTGTAGCGGAGCCGCTGGAGCGCCCACGACCAGCGGCGCCTGAGCGGCGACTGGCATTGCCAGAGGCACATCCTCATCGACGAAGCTCTTCACGATCGAGCCGGCCGGCACCAGCGCGCTCGTGCCGGTCATGAAGAAGCCCGCCGGCAGGAATACGATCCCGGAAACGAGCGCGGCGCCGACGCCGCCCGCGACGCCCTTGTCGTCGAAAGCGCCGCTGAGTCTGATCTGCCGTCCGTTCACGGTGACGTACAGGATGCGGGCTCCCAAGTGGCCTGACTTGCCCCACATGCCCTTGTTACGGACGTCCGTGATCTCACCCACGGCCGGGCTGCCGACGGGGATCACCATTACGCCTTGAACATTCACCGGCTCGGAAGTCTCGAGATGGAATCTCTGGCCGACGCGTAGCTTCTTGCCCTTCGTCGTCAGCTCTTCGACGAGCCTGAGCGGAATTTCCGTGCCGACCCGCAGGATTGCGTTTGTTGTTGCAGGTGCCGCGATCGGCGCAACGGGCGCGACGCTATGGACCGACTGAGCTTGCACCGGCTGCGTCTGTAGCGGCCTCCACTGAACGCCCGATGATGCCGGTGCGGCCGCCTGCGCGGCCGCGAGCGCGACAACCGCGAAACCCGTAACAGTCATGTAGATACTCCCCTCTCGCGACTCACTCCCCCGAGCGCGCCACATGAGACTGACTCAAGTCATTCAATTTTCATAGAGAGCATTGTGGTTAACGGAATTCGTCACGCTTCGATCAAGGCCACAAAAGTCCTCGATCGGATCGAACAGGTCCACCACGATCAGCAGCCCGAGGCAGGCGATGGCGAGTTCGCGGCGCTTCGTCATCGTGATAGGAGCAGCGACATAGAATCCCCAGCGACGTCCAGGCAGTCACGGCACCTCCAACCAACCCGCCCGGCCCATCACAGCCGGCCGGAGAACGGAGGAAAGCGCGACGGCGATTAGGATCGCGCCGATCACTTTCGCTTTCTCCTCCATGAAATAATCGTCGAGCGGCGCAGCGCTCGCGCCGGCCGGCATCCCATGCCTAGATCGTTTCGAGGTTTACGGCGTTGGGCAGGCCGTTCGTGTGGTGCACGTCGTACGACAAGCGCTGGCCTGCCCGCGGCGGAGCGATATGGGTCCAGGAGCCCGTGCCTTGCACGAACCGGAGAGCCTCGCCGCCGATTTCGGGAACGATGAAGCCGTGGCCTAATTTTTCGTCAAACGACTTGACGGTTCCAAAATATTTCATGGCAGATGTCCTGAATGTTGAAATGCCCATAATTGAACGCTTCGTGATGCGGCTACATATAGAACAAATTAACGAATATTGCTAGAAAAATATATTTGACTTGTACTTGATTTAATCCCGTTAACCGACGATCATTTATTTACGTTTGCCACTTGTTATTAGTGACAAAGCTGTTATTTACATATGGCTACCAGTCGCAATCGACGGTTTTTGGCGCTAAGTCGCACCTTCCTCCCTCTTTAACGTCTCCTAGCAGGCACGGACGCCGATTTTGGCGCGTGCCCGGAAAGGAACTCAGCATGAAGCTATTTGGCACCGTGAAGTCATTCGACACGATCCAGGGCAACGGCGAAATCACGCCGGAAGCCGGCGGCGTACCCATTCGCTTTGAAAAGAAGGCGATTTCCTGGGGAACGAGCACTCCTCCGACGGTCGGCCAGCGTCTCTCCTATGAGGCGGGCACCAACCACAACGCGCCCTGTGCGTTGAATCTCCAGACAGTCTAAATCGATCAGGGGGCGGGGCGAGTATTCCCCGCCAGCGTTCCTGCTCGCAAGGGGGGCGACCCCGGGCGGCAGTTGAGCGGCACTACGCCCTCGCTGTTGTCCGGGTCAGCTCCCATCTTGTTGTTTTACGTTCATGCGACGAAATGGAACAACCGTTCGTTCTACTTCCGAACTCACCGGCATTTCCCGTGTGAGACTAAGGAAATTCTTCATGACGAGGTTCACGAAACTCCTCACCGCCGCGGCGGTGGTCGGCGGTGTTGCCACTCCGGCAATGGCGCAGACACCCTACCCCTATTCGCAGCAGCAGCCTTACCCGCAACCGGCCCCCGGCCAGCCGGGTTACGGCTATTATCCCCCGCAGCAGCAGGGTTACGGACAGCCCGGCTACGGTTACGGCTACCAGGACCAGAACGGCCTTGGCGCGATGATCGGCCAGCTTCTCGGCAACCGCTACAACGTGACCGATCGCACCGCGGTTCAGCAATGCGCGAGCGCGGCCATGAATCAGGCGTCCGCCCAGTATCGCCCACAGAATGGCTATGGACAGCCCCCCTATGGCAACGCCTACGGCTACAACAACAATCGCGGCTACAATCAGGGCTACATCCCGACGATGCGCGTCACCGCGATCACCAATGTGGAGCGTCGGAACAACGGCCTGCGCGTGTCCGGCCTGCTCGACAGCCGTAGCAGCTATCAGCCGAACGGCCGGGCCTACGGCTATCAGAACAACGGCTATGCGGCGACCGGCGACCTCAGCTTCCGCTGCAACGTCGACTATCGCGGCGCCGTCACCAACCTAAGGGTGCGTCGCTCCAACGCCGAACGCAGCTACTAATCGGCACTAGGCCAATTCCGTCAGGACGTCCGCCACGTCGCTCAGGTCATTGTTCAACTGGTGGTCGCGCTCCGGCAGAAGGTGCACCTTCGCCTGGGGAATTGCCCTGGAATAAAGATGGGCGTGCGCCGACGGTGCCGTCTTATCTTCGCAGCCGTGGAAGACGTGAACCGAGACGCCTTGCGGCAGGCGCGCTCCGAGGTCGAGCTTGGGGGAGATATCGTCGCTCTCCCAACCGCCCTTGCCGATGAACGGGGCCGACATCAGCATGATCGCGCCAGGGCATTGGGTTGGTGGATCCTCGGCCAGCGTCTGGATCAACATGGTGCCGCCGATCGAATGGCCGGCCAGTATCGCGCCCTCGTCCAGCCCCGCTATCTCAAGCGCAATCGCCGTCTTCCACTTGGAATAGCTGGGGTCGGCTTCGTCCGGCATCCGGGGATAGCGAACCTCCCAGTTCGGACCGAGCGATCGCCGAAGGCTGGCGACCAGCTTGTCGTCCCACTCGTCGTGGACCTTGGCCCCGCCGCCCTGGATGAAGAGGACCTGCCGCACAGGTTGCAACCGCCGCTGCCGGGTCCGTCAACGCTGTCCCGGCTGCGGCGGGAACCTCGCGATCACCGCGCCGACCGCCTGGTCGATCTCCGCCTGCTGGACGGCCCGCCCGGGATTGATCTCCTTGGTCGCCGTGCCGTGCCAGATCGGGTGCTTGGTTGCCGTGTCGTAGAAGTCGATTGCAAGCGATCCGTCCGTCACGTTGTGGATGTCGACCTGCCGGTACATCGGCGCCCAGCCCCAGCGATAGCCATAGCCCCAGCCGGGATAGAAGCCGCTGTAGGGCCCATAGTCGCGGACCTCGACGCGGTCGCGGCGGCCGACGGTGAAGGCGACGGCGAAGTCGCCGGGATTTGCCTGCGTATAGCCTCGCGCCATCAGCGACCGGTCGATCGAAGCCCTGATCCGCTCGTAGATCAGCGGGTTCATGCCCTCGGGCGGCGCCTGGTAGACCCAGCTGTACGTCCGGTATTTGCCGAAGTTCACGGACGGGTCGAAGTCGCTTCGAATGGTTGGCGTGGTCTCGCACGCTGCCAGGGTCAGCGCGGCCAGTAGGATCAGCTTGCGCATTGGCGGCCTCCTTCAGCGGCCGTTTGGGGGCTCTGCGCCGACCGCTGGTGCCGGTAGTAATCCCTGGCGGACTACCTCAGTTCCGCGACAACGGGACCTGACACGGGATCGGTATCGCCTTCCAGCGTGTCCCTGAAGGAATCCAGCGTCTTCAGCATGAAGGGCCGCGCATTGGCCAGGCTGTCCATGTCCTCCCACTCACCGATGATGCAGTAGGTGCCGTCGCCGGTCTTGATCATGTTGGCGTGCCGAAGGCCCGGCCAGTTGCGCTCAACGGCCTTGTGGGCGGCGAGGAAATCCTCGTCGCGGCCGGGCTTCACCTTGAAACGCACTGCGTTGAATGCGGTCATCGCGCTCCCCTTCGTGTGAGCGACGGAAGCGCGAATATACCTAAGCAGGCGGTCGTGGAAGCTTCCCGTCCCGTGCCCGGCTCCGCCTGCCGTAAAGCTAGAGACGCCGGAACCAGGACCGCTAGGGCGCGCCTAGAGGCAAGCCCCTCCTGCGGGGGTTCGTCTTGGCCCGGCCGGGACGCCCCCTCACGGCCGGGCCAAAAGCTCAGCGGTTCTTGAGTGCGCGAGCGCCTTCGCGGGCCGCCATTGCGAGAATGCTCGCGAAGTCGATGACGTTGCTTTGGGCCTCCGCGGCAGTGTCCGCAGCCGCACGCTTGGCCGTCTTCCCGGCCTTCTTCACTTTCGGCTGCTTCGAGATGCTGTCTGCCGCCGCGAGCAGTCCGGCGGCGACGATGCTTGAAATGACGGGACTGTCGAGGAAGGCGAAGACCTGCCCGCCGCGCTTGCGCAGCTTCTTCGGGATCTTCACGCCCGCGATGCGCTTTGGAAGCCTGTTCTTCTTCGCCATTGCCGCTCCTAAAGTACTGCGCAGGCGATCCGGTCGCCGCTGTTTCCGCTCGGGTCCGTCTTCTCGTCGTCGGCCTTGGCGTGGATGACGAGCGACACGCCGTCATAGTCGTGCATGATCGGACCGTTGCCGTAGTCCTTTCCGGTCAGGCGAGCACCGGGGACCAGCAAGCCCGCGACGAGCCTACCGTCCGCCCCTACCCCCAGATTGCCGAGATCGCCCACGTGGAAGCCGCTGGGGTTCTGATGCCCATGCTGCTTCGTCGTCGGGTTCCAGTGCGCGCCCGCGCTCTTGAAGTCCGGCGCGTCGCACCTCGCGACCGAGTGGACGTGAACCCCATGGATTCCAGGCGGGAGCCCGTTCGCGTCGATGCGCAGGGTGACCCCCGTCGGCTCGCTGAACACGCGCACCGTTCCGATCACCGCGCCGCTACTGGAAATCAGGTTTGCCGATTCCACGGGCGCGTCCAGCGGCATGTTCGGACCTACGCACCCCGCGATAGCCAGACACAAGACACTTGAACGCAACATTGCCGTCTCCCTCGCTGCAATTAAGCGCAGCTTGCGTTTCTGTTCCGCTCCGGCAACTTTGTCGAGATCGTGAGGGAGAGCGCGAGCGTGACCGAAGAGCCGACCGCCGCGCGACCGCGCGTTTCCGCCTACGCCTGGTACGCGCTGGTCCTGTTCGTCATCGTCTACATCTTCAACTTCATCGACCGCCAGATCGTCTCCATCCTCGCGGAGAGCATCAAGGCCGACCTGAAGCTCGACGATGCGCAGCTTTCCAGCACATTGGGATCCTAAGCTTAGAATTCCACGTGGACAAGTTGTCGCG
>JADMIO010833442.1_pt1 | contig 76872 bp, 58 predicted proteins | sample 8958161 | NCBI WGS metagenome assembly JADMIO01 (sample SAMN16585339, study PRJNA669376) | soil metagenome | isolation source: Crop rotation soil | place: USA: Cullars Rotation, Alabama | collected 2011
GCGACTTCAAGTCACGTGAATTCCAAGCTTCGGATCCCACTGTGCTGGAAAGCTGTGATGCACGTCGCCCACGACTCCCACAATCTCCCAGCGCTCCGGGTCGCCTTCGTTCTGATTCGCGCCGATGTTAGAGATGTATTTGCCCACAGGGTCCTCATTGGGAAAGTAACGCGCCGCGAGCGTCTCGTTGATGATGGCGGCTCCAATGCCCTTGCGCTCGTCCCGCTCCGTGAAGTAGCGCCCGCGTCGCAGCGGAATCCTGATGGCCTCAAAGTACTCGGGCGTGACGCTGCGCACGTTGGCTCCGGGCTCCTGTCCGGGCTCCGGCTTCGGGCGGCCTTCAATCTGAAAATCGCCGCCCACGTTCCCGCCGCTGAAAGGCATGGGAGCCACGAACGCCGCGCTCTCAACGCCGGGCAAGGCCCTGAGCCTTTCCAGAGTTTGATTGACGTAACGCACGCGCTCCTCCGTATTCTCATAGCTGGCGCGCGTCATGCTGATTCGGCCCGTCAGCACATTCTCAGGGTCAAAGCCCGGGCTCACGCTCATCAGCGAATTGAAGCTGCGCATCATGAGCCCTGCGCCTATGAGCAGCACCAGGCCGAGAGCCACTTCCGCCACGACCAGTAAATCGCGCCACCACCTGAGCGAGCCTCCGCTCGTGGCAGTCTTCGCTCCGGCCTTCAAAACTTCGTTAACGTCTGGCCGCGCGGCTTTTAAAACAGGGAGCAGACTGAAGAGCATAGCCGTCGCCACGGACACCGCCAGCGTAAACCCGAGCACGCGTGCGTCTATGTGAACTTCGTCGAGCCGTGGCAACTGCTCAGCGCCGTAATACCGGATTGCGCTCAGTCCCCAGAGAGCTACAAGCAACCCTGCGCCTCCCGAAAGCAGAGCGAGCAGAAGGCTCTCCGTCAACAGATGTCGCGCAAGACGCCAGGCCCCAGCGCCGAGCGCAACGCGCAGCGCAAGCTCCTTCTGTCTCACGCTCGCGCGCACCAGCAACAGGTTCGTAACGTTCGTGCAGGCTATCAGCAGCAGAAAACCCACAGCCCCCAGCAGAACCCAAAGCGCGCGTCGCACCTCCGGCCCCACAATCTGCTCATCAACAGGCACAAGATACGCAGTGATGTTACGGCTGTACTGCGGATACTGCTGCTCAAGACCGGCGGCGATGCCGGTCATCTCACTTTGCGCCTGCGCTAAAGTCACTCCCCGCTTCAAGCGCCCAATCACCCTTAGAACCTGCGCGCCGCGCTCATCCAGATTGCCGCCCTCGCCCGCTATGGTCGTGAGCAACTGCGTCTCTTTCCCGCCCAGCGGAAACTCAAAACTCTGCGGCAGAATGCCTATGATGGTGAAAGGCTTTCCGTTTATGGTGAGTTGTTGGCCGAGTGCCGCCTCGTTGCCGCCAAAGCGATTCTGCCAGAACTGATGACTGATGATGACCACTGGCTGCGCGCCGCGCTTCTCTTCCTCAAGCTGAAAATCGCGCCCCTTGAGTAGTTGAGCTTTAAGGAGCGAAAGGAAGTTGGCAGTCACGCGCATACCGTCCACGCGCTCGGCCCTCTCTTCGTTGAGCAGAATAAATCCGTTCGGTTTGTAACCCGCAATCGCTTCAAAGCTCTGGTTACGCGCGCGCCAGTCCTGCAACTCCAGATACGAGACGTAGCCTTCCGCGCGCTTGTCCTTGCCTGTTCGCCAGATTGCAGCCACGCGCTCTGCCTCCGCTACGTGCGGCGGACTCAAAATCAGCGCATTGATGACGCTGAAGATAGCTGTGTTGGCTCCGATGCCCAAAGCCAAAGTCAACACCGCAACTATCGTCAACCCTCTCTGCCTCCAAAGCATTCGCATCCCGAACCGCGCGTCCTGCCACACCTCCTCTATGATTCTTACCCCTCTCGCCTCACGACACTGCTCCTTCGCCTGCTCCATCCCTCCAAATGCTCTCAAGGCTGCGGAGCGCGCTTCTGCTTCACTCATCCCGCTCTGAAGGTTCTGCTCTATCTCTCGCTCAAGGTGATAGCGCATCTCCTCATCCAGCTCACGCTCCAGCTCAGGCTTTCGCACAAGCGCTCTCAAACGTCTCCACAATCTTCCTATCATCACCAAACCTCCAAAAGCTCAAGCGTCTCGCAATATCGCTTCAACCGCTCCGGAGAAGCGCTCCCAGGTCTCACGCTCTGCCTCCAGCTGCTTTCGCCCGGCAGCCGTCAGCTTGTAGAACTTAGCCCTGCGATTGTTGGCGGACTCTCTCCACTCCGCAGCAATCACCCCGCGCTCTTCCAGCCTGTGCAACGCAGGGTAGAGAGCGCCCGGCGTGACCGTTAAGACCTCGCCGGAGATGAGCTGCAAGCGCTGCATGATGTCCCAGCCGTTGAGCTGGTTGGAGCGAAGCAGGCGTAGAATGAGCAAATCCAGCGCGCCTTGTTTCCAGAGATCAGTTTTCTGTTTGTGCATAGCTCTCCTGTCAGCAGACGATAGGAGGAGAGGATACAACCCCTACCTATCGCCTGTCAATATGAAGCGCAACGATAGCGCTTCACAACTTGCCGCAACCGTCGCGCTCAATTGAGAATTGCTTTAATCTTTGAAGAGAATGAGAAATTGGGAGAGCGAAGCTGTAAACAAAAGCGGCGCGGGCTCAGACATCCACGCCGCTTTTACTTTTGAAGAGCAAGGCTTTAAGGGACCAAACATTTCGCCAGGGCCGGGAAGAAGCGCCGCAGGTCTATGGCATGAAAGCCCGTCTTTTTGTTTTTGTTGCTGTCCTCGTAGTCGCCGAAGTAGACGCCTGCGAGCGGAGCGTAGTGATGCTGCACACCCCTTGGCGGCAGGATTGCAGGGTCGTTGAGGCCAGTAGTCGGCCATTCGATGTTGCCCGTAGCCGTGCGCGCGGGAATCAACCAGTAGTCGCCCGTGCGATAGGCTGCGTTGGCCGAAAGACGAAACCGAACCTGTATGCCGTCCTCAAGCGTTTGCCAGTCGCCGGTCGCGATGGCGGCGTTGTCCTTATCGCTTAATTTAAGGCCGCCCGTTTGTGTGACGCCCGCCCGCTGGTCCCAGCGCCGCAGGATGGCATTGCGTCCGAGCTGCGCCGGAGGAGCTTTCTTAAGCGTGACGGTCATGTCATTGGAATCAACGCTATCGACTCTATAAAGAGGCTGCGCCGCTTCTATCAACACGTAATCGTAGTTGACTATCTCGACCCAATCCCCCGCCTGAAGCCCCGAGCGCTCGTCTCTGCCCAGATTTTCCAGATACAGGGTCTTGTCTTTGACGGACAGAATCGTAAAGGTGTTCGAGCCGTTATCGCGCGAGTACTTGAAGGTCGGAGGGTATGTTTGAGAGTTGTCGCTCCCGGTGTGAATCTCCACGCGATAGAGATGGTTCTCTTCGCCGCGAAAGCGCGCATCGGGCGAGGTGATGCAGGGGTCCGTAGACTCGTCCGCATCAGGCTCAAGCGCTTTCGCAGCCAGCCCGCCGCTCGCCTGCAGGTGCAGCCTCTCAATAAAGCCATTCCAGAATTGGCCCTGCTCAAAAGTGTCGCACTTCAGATCGTTTGGATTCGGCGGCAGGGCTTCGGCTGCCACCTTCACCTGCCAGACGACCTGCGAGCGAGCGGCAGTGTCCGGGCCGCCAAGCGCGACTTCGCGAATGCCAGGCTCTTCGGCGGCAGACACGTCCCGCTCCCAGACATCCAGATAGACAAGAAAAGGAGCCGCCGGAAGCTTGTCCAGGTGACGCTCAATAGCATCAGGCCCCGTGAGCGGATAGCCTGTCTGGGTGAGATAGCTCACGGGCCTGATCTTTCTAATAATGCCAATCCGTTGCACCTCTCTCGCCTCGACTGCTTCATCTGCGGCCTCCGCATCTTTTTCAACCTCTTCCATGTGGTCGCTACGCAGCGCCTCCACCGCCTCCGCCGCGCCGCCGCCCCCGAGCTTTTGGTTGACAGGCACGTTCTCACACAGAATGCCGTCAACGTAGTAGCGGCCCGCGCCGATGTAAAAGTCCGCCAGCTCCGTGTCTGTCTCTTTCTTCGGCGCAGGCGTAATCTCAAAGCCAAGGTCATTCTCCGGCCCGCCGTGCGGCCCTATGATGTCCATGGCAAGCACTCTGAGGTAGCGCAGCAGAATGTCGTTCAGCTCATTTAAATCGGAGTCGAGCTGGACGCGTCCCTGTTGAAAGAGCACGCGCGAGAAACTGTTGCGCGGGTCGAAGGTGAAGCGCGAGAAATCGCCTTTCATAATCTCTCCTTAATTTGCAAAGATGAGTCCCGCGTCCATGCCTGCGGGGGTGAATTCTTCCAGGCGGGCGCGCAGGTTCGCTTCCCGCTGTGGTTGAAAGAGGTCGTGGAACGCGCCCATCTCGGATTCGTCGTCAGCGCCGCGCCTTATCTCTTCGGCGCAGTCCAAACTCAGCTGGCAATAGGTAGGCGTGCCGTAGCGCACAGAGTTGAAGACGGGGCGCACGCGCATCTCTTCATCGGCGCGCGTTTCCTGGTCCAGCCCGAGCCCGCGCGCTTTCATAAGGACGCGCATTTGCTCGACCGCTAAGTCCGGCTGGCAGTTGTAGCGGCGCGGAGTCCTTGAGCGCGGGGCCACATAGCAGAAACGCACGCAACCTATCTGGCTGCGCGCGACCTGCACGCGGCCCATGAAGATTGAGTTCTCCGCCAGTTGAATAGCGTGCGCGCGCACCTTTCCAAAGATAGTGCTGCGCACAAGCTCCAGAACGGCGTGCGCGACCAGACGGCCCGGACCAGAGAGCGCCTCAAGGTCGTGGTTGACCGCGTCAACGATGCTGTCGCTTATCTGTATGCTGATGGGGTCGGTGGTGACCTCGTTCTCGCTCACGCGAATCGTGCCGACGATGCTCTGCTCCACGCGCAGGCGCGCGCTCGTTCCAATCAATTCTATGCTCGGCTCCGTCTCGTTCTCGGGGCGGCAATGATTGTCCAGCGACCAGCCCGGAACGAGCGTCGAGTGACGTATCAAGACCTCTCTTAGCTCGCCTGTGATTTGTACGCTGCGCCCCGTGATGAGCAGTCCGTCCAGCACCAGGCGCGGCGGGAGCCGCAAACCTTGCGCGGAAGAAGGAGGCGGAGCCGCGGCGTCATCGTCCGTTTTGCTCCGCCCATTTTTGTGAGCCTTCGTGCGGCGCGTCTCTTCCTTTTCATCCTCTTCGATAGTCGGGCCTATGACTGAGACGGCCTCCGGTCGATTGGTGTAGTAGTTCAAAAGCTTGATGGCAGGGCGCGCGCCGCTCGCCGCGCGAATCTCAAGGCGCTGTCCCCAGTCGAGTTTGAATTCCAGAGGCTCCACGTAAGCGCCGCTGTCCTCAATCTCAATCACAGCCTCCGGATACTTGTCGCTCTCATCGCTCCAGGCGCGCAGCGCGTCGCCGATTCTCTCAAATCCGGCGTGCGGTTTGTGCTGCTGGCTGACGCGGTAGACGCGACACTTCTGCTCTGAGGCGCGCGCAGGATGCGTTGCGCAAGCTGGCCGCAGGCTTCGCTCATACTCGCCGCCGGACATGTCCGCGCTGAAGCCGTAATGATAAGTCACCCACACGCCCGTTCGCGGCACTGAAGCGAAAATTATGCGGCCCGTGCGCGGGTCAACCGCCACCTGCTCGCGCTTTGGAACGTATGCCCAGTGGGTCAGGTCCGCCGCGACTATGCTCTCGACCGGCACGGGTTGAAGCTGCTGTCCCTGTCCGGTGTAGATGCAGAAGCTCTTGCCCGGCCCGTAGTAATCGAGCGTGCGCTCTTGAAGCGCGCGGCGGCGAATAGGCGCGGGCACGTTCATCTCGTCGGCTATGTGCGTGGGCGCGGGCTCGGCGGTCGGGCGAGTGTAGAGCTGCGTGTTAGTGCCAAGGACGCTGAAGGTGAAGTGATTGCGCGCACGGTCTATGCAGAAGGCTGGCGACTGTGTGCTTGAGTAAGCTTTAAGACGCCAGACGAAAAGCCCCACCTCGGAGATGTTGTAGCGCCCGCGCCTGCGATGCGAGCTGACGCGTCTGACATCAACCGTATGCGCCAACTCGTCAAAAGCAGTGCCTATGCGGTCAAGCGCGTCGCCCGCGCGCAGGTCAACCGTGCGCGCCCGCTCCATGTGAAGATGATTTATGTGCTGTGTCCAGCCCAGCAGTTTATAGAACTCAACGATGCTGGCAGGCCAACCGGCCACGTCTCTCGCCAGCATCTCCAGCAGAGCGAGCGTGCCCTTGCGGCGGCGATTGCCTATGGTGTTGGCGACCTCGCGGCGCGGCACAAGGAATTTGTTACGCAGTTGACCTTCGGCGGTCGTCAACGCGCCCGGCTCTCCGGCCTCATGCACGGCGCGGTAGCCGATTAAGTCGGCTATGTAAGGGACGACCCAATCTTCGCAGGTCTCTATGAACCAGTTGTCGTAGAGCTGCTGTATGTTGGCCTCCACGACGTTGACCTGCTCGCTTATGACTGCGAGCAGGGCGCGCAAAGGCTGGCCCATCTCCACGTCGCGCTGGCGATAGACGACAGGCAACAGCTCATACAATCGGTCAGGCTTCTCCTTCATGCTTTTATTTCCTTAAGAATAAGCGTGTCGGTGAGCTTAGGGCTCAGGATGGCAAGCTCCGCCGGGCGTATGCGTTTATCAGGCTCCGTAGCCTTGTTGTCAACGCTGGCCATTCTGACCTCTATGCGCTGCTTCAGGGTGAGACTAGCCGAGAGCTTCGACAGCTCTTCGGTGGTCACGTCCTCGTCAATCCAGCCGAGCGTGTCAACGTCCACATAAACCACGCCCTCGACCGCCTGCATTGTGCTGATGACCTCACTCAACAGCACAGGCTGTCCAAGCTCGCGCCGCGCGAAGCTGAATCTATACAGGAGCGCTGCGCGAACCTTCGGCTCAACCTTCTCCCAGAGATAATCCGGATGAACCTGAACGCCCGCGCTGACGATTATCAGCTTTAGCAGGCGCTTCTTTATCTGCACGGCCTGGAACGGGTCGCCGAAGTTTCGCAGCGCCAGACGTAGGTTCTGGAAGAGGTCCGAAGTCTCCGCGATTGGAATGTCGTCAGCGCCCGCGATAGTTAGAAAGACCACCTGCCGCGCTCCGTCCGAGAGACGCGCGGCGCTCACCTTTCCTATGCCCGCGAAGGTGCGCGCGAAATCCTCATAGTCCTGCACGGAGACAAGGCGGTCCAGCGACATCACCGCGAGCGGCGCGTTACGACGCCCCGTGTCGCGGTCCTCTTTGTCCGCGCCGCCCGTCGCATCCACAGGGTTGACGACCTCTTTAACGCCGAGCGGCTTCGTTGCGAGGATGGAGATTTGTCCGGCCTTGACGTTGCCGGGCTTGCCTATGCCGTTGCGGTAAACGGCGGTGATGTTCTCGATGCCTGTAGCGGGCCTAGCCCCCTGCGCTCCGTTGCCGAAGATGACGCGCGTCTTGCCCTCATCATCCGTGCGCGTCAGATAGCGACGGTCCTTCGGCCCAAGCTCTGCGAGGCTGTCCGTCTCGCGCCAGAGGATGTCGTTGACGCGCACGCTCAGAGTCGAGTCTGTGCCGGAGATGGTCGGCGCGGAGACGAAGGTCAGCGGCGGCTGCTTGAGCGTGAAGGTCTGCAAGGGCTGGCTGGCGTCGCCGCTGCCCAGAACTTCCGCGCGCGTTTCGCCGTGCGTGGCGTGAGCCACGTTGCCGTAGATGATGACGGTGTCGCGCTTGTAGCAGTAGGCCAGGTCGTTTGAGAGCAGGAGAGTCGTGTGCGTCTTGTCGCCCGGCAGATTTGCCCTGTACGTCTGACGAAGGCCCGCGAGCATAACTAATTCCGTGGACCTCAACCCGCCTATGACCGACGACTCATCTTCGCCGCCTTCGCTGCTTACGTCGCTCTCGGTCTCACCCGTCGTATCTTGAGGCTTATCGCCGTAAGCGCCGGCGTTGCGCGCATCCAGCCAATCTCCAAGCAGGTCGCGTGCGGACCGTCGGGGCTTTGCAGCAGCCTCCTGCTCTTCCGCCTGCGTTTGCGGTTGGGACGAAGTGATGTCGGCGCGCTCGCCCGTGATGATTAGCCAGCGCCCCGTCTCAAGCCCGCTGTAGAGGCTGTCAAGCTCTATCTCGCTTCCGCAGATGGGATGTTCGAGCGGGTCAATCGGCGCTTCGGCCAGCTCCAGCAGCTCGCTCTGCGCGAAGACGGTCGTGCCGCGAATGTCACTGAAATCATTCCGGACCAGGTCTATGTCATCGCTTCCTCCGGCGACCGGATTGAGCCAGGGCTTTTCCAGGGTAAGCTGAGTAGTCTTTAAAGCTATGCCGTAGTCTGCCCTTGAGACTTCCTTAACCTGTGTGATGCGGCTGATGACGAGCGGCGAGTCTTCATTAATCAGCGGGCGAGGCCGCTCCAGCGCGGCCCAGCTTTCCGGCTCGCCCTCTTCGCGAGAGCCGCTCGGAAGAATCTGCGGATACGGCGCATCGAGCGCAACGACGTGCGCTCGCTCGGTCGCCTGCGGCTGCGCGCTCAGCACGGAGCCGTCTATGTTTATAACCAGCCCTACGGGCACGAACCCGGCGGGCGGCGCTAAATCACTGCCCTGTTGAGTGAAGCCGAACGTGAAGCTTGACGGGTCAAGCCCTGTGCTTTCGGCCTTCAACTCTTTATTCGGCTCCATGCTTATCCTGAGCGTAATCTGGCGCGTCGGAAACTTGAACTCGAAAGTAGACTGTGGAAACAGTCCTATCCCCGTCGTAGCCGTCCCGCCAGTCGGGGCTTCAACCGTCACCGCAATAGGATTTTCACCCGCGGCTGCGTAATTAATATCAAAGGTGTCGGTCTTCAACTCTCTAACCGAAGTGCTTGAAGGGTCATCAATCGCGGCCACGGCTCCAATCTTGATGTTGGTGCGAAATGCCATCCGGTGGAATTGCTCGCCGCTGACTGAGGACATGAAAAACTCTATGCTGAGACTGAACTCCTCTTTACGGCTCTGGCCTGCCTTGATGAGCGTCCATTCCTTCTGGTCTATCACCTTGCCTCTTTCGTCGGTGATGTTTTGAAGCGGGGCGTTGTGGCCAAAGACGGAGGCGCGCGTGCGCATGGCATAGACCCTTGCGGGAGTCGGCTCCGTCACCTGACGATTCTCCAGGGCCGTCAACAGCAGCTCTCCCAGCGCTGGCCGCACCGTCGTCAGAATATTCGGCGCTATGTCCGAGTCGGCGCTGAAAATATCCGTGACTTTTCTATCAAGACGAAGCGGGCTGGCCGGAGGAATCGAGACAGGTTTTTCAAGCGATTGCAGCAGGGAGTCAAGATCATTCTGGACCGCTTGCTGCTGCGGCTGCTGCGCGCCGGGCGGCATAATCATCTTCGCGCCAGCGTTTGACGCCGGAGCAATGCGGCCCGCTTCGAGCTGCTTTGCGGAGCTGGCCTGCGCGGGCTGCACTCTTTCAACAGAAGATTCAAGCTCCGTGATAAGCTCCTGAATCCAAGGCTCAAGGCGCGTGAAATTTCCTTCCACAGCCGCGCCGTGCAGGTCGCGCAATTTCGGCAGCGTGTCCTCTTCTATCACTTGCGCAAGCTCCGCCTCAGCGACGCTCAAATTATTGCGCAGCGCCTCCAACTGCTCCGAGACTTTTTTGCCCGTGCTCGTTTTCAACAGGTCCGCGAACTCTTTCTCATCGCTGTAGCGCTCGATGATGCGCAGCACGCGCTCCTTGCGCGCAAAGGGTTGAGACGTGGCCGCTGCCTCCTTTGAAGCGACAAGCATTGCCTTCGACTGAGGGCTGGCAGACGCCTTCGCTGCGGCGGACATCTTGGCCCATGCCTGAAGCGTGACCTTCGTGCGGTCTGCGGCGGCGTCGGGCTCGACCTTGATGACGCGGAAAAGCTCCTGCACGTCGGGCGGCCTGTTGGGAGGATTGCCGAAATCTATCAGGATAGCGTCGTTGGGCTTGAGGTTGGTCGAGACGCCTTTGAAGTAGAGCGCCTTGCCGTCAACGTTCACGGGCGCGTCCGGCGCTTGAGGGTATGTCAGGCGAGGTTGCAGCGTGTTCCACTCCGCGCGCGCGCGCAAATCATCCGAGAGCTCGAAGGACTGCATGGTCTCGCCCGGACCGGGCACGCTTTGCGCTCGACTGCCCGCGGGGATTGTGACCGCGCTGTCTTTGTCCAGCGTGTAAGCTAGATAGGTGCTTGAGGCCACGCCCGGTCGCAAGGCGTAGCCTACAAGGCGCGCAAGCTCAAGCACTGAGCGGCGCTCCGTAGCCGTGCGCAGGTAGCCCTCGTTGGCGATGCGCTCCTGGTAGAATGTGAGTACGTCCGCCACGGTGGCCCACGCATCCAGCATGGCTATGGCCGGGTCGTCCGCGTCGCGCGTGGAGAGATTGCGAAGCGGATAGGCCCTCTCCTTTAAAGGCTTGCCGTGCGGCTCTTCGTCCTCCAGATAAAAGTTGGAGAGCCGCGCCTTCATAGTCTCAAGGAAAGTGGCGTGCGTGCCGACGCGATAACTGAGCGCGTCAAGCCCCGGACGGTTGCTCGTCTGCGCGGGAGTTATCTCGTGTATGCCTTCACAGCAACCGCAAGTTTCCTTCATCGTCCACCTCGCATGTTAAGCTGCAATCTGCCGCGCTCAGGAAAGCTGGGGTCGCTGCTGACTCGCGCCACTTCAAGAGGGCTCAAGCGCAGCACGCCTTCCTCTATCTCCTGCCGTGGACCTTCGTAAAGCCGCTCAAGCCTTGTGACCGTCACGCTCTCAACGCCGGACACACTTTGCGCCGCGGCCACAAGCTTGCTCATGTAAATGTCGTCGCCAAAAGTTAGATTGTCAGGATGGAAAAGGCCCAGTTGTCCATTCGGCAGCCGCCGGTTGCTGAAGAGGTCCTGCAACGCAGCCTTGACGTGGCCGCGCAGGTACTCTGGCCGCACGCAGACGCTAAGCTCTATGTCCAGAGGAACGTAGTGCGCCTGCCGCACGGATACGTCCTGGCCCATGCGACGCACCAGCGCGAGCGAGTCCGACACCTCTTCCAGGAGTTGAGCGTCAGCCTCTTCCGTGCCGAGCGGGTCCACGGCGACCTGCATCTCGTACCAGCTCCCGGTCCAGCTCAGACTCGCAGCGGCCTGCTGCACGCTGCCGCTGTTTCCGCTCGCAGCGAGGCTTGCGTAATCGTCTGCGGTGATTGCGCGCTGCAGGATTTTTCGAAAGGCCGTAGGCGCGTAGAGCTTTGCTTCGCCGGTGGATTCCGGCTCGGACCCGCCGCGAGCGGGCAGAGGATTATGAACGCTGCGCACCTCTGCGTTGACCACCCTGTTGCGTTTGAAGACCAGATGCGCGATGGCTTCGGCCCCAACGTTCCCGGCACGGCCCTGCCCCACACGATACTCCGCCTGAAGAACTGCGCCGGGCGCTGGCGCGCGTCCCAAATCGCTATCGCCAAAGCGAAGATGAGCGAAGCCTTCATCATCTACTTCTGCGACGAAATTGCGGTCGCCTCCCTGACTGCCCATGAGGCTAGGCACGGGCGTCCATTGCAACGCGTTGTCGAGCTCATCCTCAGGCGCACTCGCGCCCGCCTTGCTCTCTTCTTTCACTTCCTGCGGCAGCTCGTAGACGACTATGGCGGGCACGGCCTCGCGTGGGTCGGGCTCAAGAGCAAGGCTAGCGGGGCCTAGCATCAGGTCGCTCCTGAGGCCGAGCGCGTCAATCAGGCTTTGCCCGAACATCTCCGACAACTCCTGATGCTCAAGCTCCGTCAGCACGTAGCCAGCGAGCGCGCGCCGCCTGAGAACCGCCAGCCGCCGCCTCTTCTTCTCTAAAAACTTGTCAGCCCGCGCGAGCAATCTTTCGAGCGCAGCCGCCTGCTCCTCAACGCCCGGTGCATGGCCTCTACGTTTACCGTGCGTGATGAGGCCGACTTCCGTCAAAGCGCGCGCTCCGAAGAGCTGCTTCAATTCGTCAAGCTGCGCGCCCGACAGAGGCTCGCGGCGGCGCGTCTGTTTCAACAGCTCTATGATGCGCGCGCGCACCAGCTTCAGCATCTCTGCGAGGGCTCTCGCCTGCAGGCGCGCAATCGTCCTTGTCTGCCTCAGCGGCGCGCCATGAGTAAGAGGCGACTTGTCCAGCACGGGGCGAAAGTAGGCGGCGCGCAAAGTCGTCTCGCGCGGCTCGTGAGGCCCATAGCATCCTGCCTCATCTTCGTCGCCAGCAGGCACGGTCCATTTGTCCGAGCGGACTCTGCGCCCGTGGTCGCAAAGAGCCACGTTGCCGAAGGCCACGCTCACGTCCCTGAGCGGCTCGCAATCGGGCGCGCGCCCGAGCGATGAAAGACACAGACTGAAGGGTAGCGCGTCCGCCTTTGCCCATTCGATGTTGACCAAAGCATCGCCCGTGAGCGGGTCAACGTCAGGCTCTACCCTTGTCAAGCGCACGGCGTGACGATGCGAAGGGTCTGCGTCCGCAGCCGCGCCTGTGTCCGGGCCTAAGACCTCCTGAAAGATGAGAACGTCGCCCGGCTTAAGCAGCAGCCGTCGCTTCTCTTCACCCGTTTGGTCTGACGGCACGCCGCCCGGCGAAGGCGATTGCTCATGACCGCGCGGCCTGCGCTTTCGCTCTAGCTCGCCGTATTCGGAGCGCGGGGAATCCGATTGCTGCTGACCTTGCGTGTAATCTTCTTTGCCCGTCTCGTCGGGGCTCTCCTCACGCTCCGGCTCTCTCCAATCGTAGAGGAGCGTGGCAGAGGTCGCGCCAACCGGCAGACAGCATTCCGTGTCTTGCCAGGTGTAGAAGCTCAGGCGATTGTGCGCCGCGTAGAAGCTCAGGGGCCGCGAGTCCTGCACCAGCGGCTCAAAAACTTCATAGCGGCTCACAGGCACGCCCTTCAGCTCCTCCGCGTCCAGCACGCTGCGATTTTGTGCGGAGCCAGGCTGCCCCGGAGGCAGCAAGGAGCCTACGCCCGTGACGAAGTAAATATCCTGCGGCTTTATATCCGTCAGGTCGGCATCGACTTCCACGCAGACCCATACGCGCGCGCTCGAGCCTTCATGCAAACGATAATCAACGAGCCTTGCGTGACGACTGACAGAGATGCGGCGGCGCGCCGTGTCCAGATAAGCCTCCGTGCCCACAGCATCCTGGTAATAGCTCAGGTAATCGCCCGTGTAGGCCAGCACTTCAACGAGCGCGATTCCTATGTCTGGCACATGCCTTTCCTTCCACTCGGGCATGATGAGAGCGAGCCGGTCCAGCATCAGCTGGCGAAACGTGGCGTAGTCTTTCGCCAGATAATTAATCTCCGGCTCTGGCAGACTCTCCGGCGCGCAAAGGCTCTGCGCCTGACAATCAAGGTCGGTTGGGCAGTTGGCCTTGAAGCTGAGCTCTATCTGCGCATAGCGCGGGTCAAAGCCATCGAAGGGCTCGTCGGACGGCTTGCCGCCGTAGGCGTTCACAAGCTTCAAGGTGTAGGTAGAAAAATCACCGGGCTTGTCCACGAAGACCTTCAGACAATCATCGCGCTCGGGGTCGTCTATCTTGCAAAGACGAATCTTGACGACGCGAATGTCTCGGATGCGCGTGCCGCCCTCTATCTTCACGTTGCGCCTGCGAACATTCTCGGGGGCTTTGCCGAGGAAGAAGAGCGTGAGGACGTGCTGCGTCTGGTCCACCTCCACGTAGTCTATGCCGTTGAGGTCCGACTCGCCCTCAGCGTTCGTGTGAGCGCGAATAAGACGACGCCTTGCGCTTTTGTCCTGACAGATTTCGGGAATCTTCATCGTTTCACACCGTGCGCGAAATTTGCGCGAGTCTGGATTCGTTGGTGCGCCGCACCAGATACTGCACCGTGACGGTCAGGGTCGAGTCGTAGCTTGCGACCTCAAGCGCCTGCATCTCAATCAGGTCGCCCAGCCATTGCTGCAAGGCCGCCTGCAGGGTGTATTGAAGCGCGGCGGCAAGCTCCGGGCTGTTGGGAGCGAAGACCAGTTGCATCAGGCCGCTTCCGAAGTCAGGGCGGTTGACGCGCTCGCCGGGGTTGGTGAAGAGCAACTGCTCTATCATGTCTCGTATGTGCTCGTCGCCGTCGGTCTCCGCCGTGCGCTTACGCTCGTCGAAATGAAATGGAAAGTCTATGTTCATCGTCTCTCCTGAAAAGCTCTTTCTACAGAGAGGCTCATGTTCCGGTGACGCGCAGTTGCGCCAGAACGTTTATGAGCGGCGTGCCCGTGGGCGCGCAGATGGCCTGGCTGTCTATCAGCAGCACGGGCTGTCCGCCCACCAGCACGCGCGTCGCGGAGGTGACATACTGCGCCGTGACGCAGGGGCCGTTGGCCGCAGGCGGCGGCGGCAGCGCGCAACCCGCCACGACATAGGGCGAAGCAATCGTGACCACAGGCTGACCGCCGACCAGCACGCGCGGGTTCGGCGCGGTCGGCGTCGCCTGTCCCCCGTGCGAGCAAATCACGGTCGCGCCTAAGTGAAGTAAAAATCCCGGCATCACTCCTCCTTGAAGAGATTGACTCATCGGCTCATCTCTTCATTGAGTCAATGAGCCGACGAGTCAATGAATCAATGTCGCTAGATAATCGTCATCGCGCCGTTGTTGATGGTCACGGAGGGGCCGACCATGACTATGCTGGCACCTTTGCCGTTCTGTATGTAGATGCCCGTGTCGTTGACTATGAGCGTCGCGCCCGTAGTGCTTTTGAGCATGATGCCGCCCGTCGGGCCCGGAAGGTCGCTGATGACGAGCGAGTTCTGAAGGCCCGTTTGAAGCACAATGCTGGGGCTGACGGGATTGCCCGCGAGCGCCAGCGCGGGGACTTCCGCCGCCGAGCCCCAGAAGCCTCCGACCCATATCGGATAATCAGGATTGCCCTGCTCGAACTCTATCCAGACGCCCGCGCCTATTTGCGGCACGCAGTACGTGCCCATCTGTTTACCCGCAATCGGCACGCACGGCATGGCCCAGCTCGTTGGCAGGAGCGCCGAGACATCCGGCACCATGACGAGGATGCGCCCCATCTGCATAGGGTCAATGTTGTTGATGACCGTGCCGCGATACTTGCCGTAAAATTTTTTCGCCTGTGAACTCATGCTGGCACCTTCGGCAAAGTTGAAATCAGACCATTGCGCGCAAGCGAGAAGTCTTGCTTGTACTCGCCCTTCTTGATTTTGTGCGTCACGCTTTTGACGTAGTGGAGACCATCGAACGCAGGGCCTGCGCCGCGCACGCCCACAAGCTCGCGCGCCTTCAGGATGCGACCGTAGTGCAGCACATCCAGAGAGCCCTCGCCGAACACGGCGTCTGAGCTTCTGGCCGCTTTGGCCAGTCCAATCAGCGCCGCGCGAATAGGCGAGAGCTTGGCCGTGCCCTCGATGAACTCAACGTGCTTGGGCAGAGGCGGAATCAATCCGAGCGGCGGATTGAGCGGCGTGATGTCTGGAATCGGAATCGGAATCGGAACCTTCGTCAGCAGGTTTTGAATGAAGAGAATGGGCAGCACCTTCTTCTCCGCGTCGAAATTAAAGGTCAGGCTCTCAACGTTGGTGAACGCGTCCATGTCTACGTTGAGCGCGGGCTGCGGCACGCCCACCTTAATCTCCGGCCCCCAGTAAGCCGTATTCATCCCTGGCAGAGGACCGGGCTTGAGGTAGAAGACGTAGCCCACATCCTCTGCGAGCTGGTTGATGTAGTTCAGGTCCGTGCCCTGCTGTCTTGGAATCTGCTCGGTCGGTATCGGCACGTCAATCAGCACGCTCGGAATCACCAGCGGTATCATGCCGAAGACTGCGTACTTAAGAATCATGAGCGCGACGCGCGCCTCCGGCGGCATGGCCGGATACGGAAAGCCGTCGAAATCTATCAGGTTCATGATGGCAGTCAGGTCCGTGCCTCTGATGGTCAAAGTTGAAGTACCGGCGGTCTGGCCTGGGCTGACCTTCTGCTCTGTGATAACTCCGTCCATCAAAACCTCTGGCGTGCCGTTGAGCGTGACGACGATGATGACACGCATCACAGGCGGCAGGCTTCCGCCCGCGAGCAGAAAGATAGTGTGCAGCGGCGACTTGGTGCTCAAGGTAAAGACCAGGTCGAAGCCGCTCGGCACGCCCGGCTCCGCAGTCGTCGTGATGGTCACGCTCTGAAGCGCGTCCAGCACACTTTGCGGCACGGGCACCGGAACCACCGGCCCGACCATCAACGTCATGTAGAAGCCATTAGACATTTGGAGTCCCGGGTATCCCTTCAGGGAGCGTGATGCGAAGTCGCCTTCCGATTCTTTCGGTCAATTCTTCGGGGCGCATGGCGCGATTGGCGTCGGCCACGCGCCAGAACTGCTCAGCGTCGCCCAAGTGACGGGCTGTGATGTTGTCCAACCGCTCGCCGTCCGTGACTGTGTGCTCTTCAAGCAGAGCGAATCTCTCCGGCTGCGGCAGAAAGCGTCGCTTCAGATAAACGACCGTCACGTGATTCTCAAGCTCAATCTTCAGAGTCTCAAAACCGTAGTAACGGCTCGTAGGAGAAAAGTTGTTTGTGCTCATGGAATGCCTCCTATGCCGAGCGCGCTGAGCGTGCCGCCCACGTTCTTCGTCGCCAGTTGCTCCTTCTGCTGCAGGTAAATCATGAAGAGACTGCCGCCCTTGTGATTGAAGCCAAGGTCGTCAACGCTCAGCACGCGCATCCCCAGACTTACCTTCGCGCGTATGGGATTGAGCTGCGGGTCAAATGCCTCTTCGGTGACGCTGAAGTCCGTCAGGCGCACGGGCAGTATGCGCGACTGGCTCCAGATAAAGAGCGTGAGCAGAGACTCCATAGGCACTATCTCAAGCGTGCCGGACTTTGCGAGGTTGTTGTTCGAGTTAAGCTGCGCGCTAGTCGGATAGATGATGGTCTCAAGCGCGGCCAGATGCGGGTGCAGGCCGAGCTTTGCAGCGTCGCTGTTCTGCGCCTGGTCCGGAAACTCAAGCTGGTCCGTAACGTCAAGCTCCGCATCCAGCTTGATGGTCTCGACGGGAGGCCCCTTCAGGCGCAGGGCCTCCGAGCGGTCAGCCGTTTCGCCCACGGCCTTGATCTGCAGCATGCGGCTCAGGGTATCCGGATTTATCTGCAGGACGATGATGCGCTTGACGGCGGACGTGTCCGGGTCAATCAACACTATGCCGCCTTTCAAGAGGCGCGGTGAACGTGGAAAATTTGTCATGGCCTGTTACCGCTCAGTAATTGGAGACTCAACCCGGTTGCTTGTCGCGCGACCGAGGCGCTAAGCGAAAGCGTAGTCACCGTCTCGTCCTGTGCGTCGTCTGTTGAGAGCTTACGCATAACGTCTCTCCGGCTTACCGGGAAAGCCATCCGGTCGCTTGCCTGGAAATTTTCCCGGCGGCTTGTCCGGAAGGTCACAAGGGCTCTGCGTCACCACGTCAACAGTGTCGTCATAGACCCGGTTGATGCCGGTGTCCGGGTCTTTCAACTCGAATTCATATGCAAGGGTCCGTTCTTGTTTAGAGTGAACGCGAATTCACGCGAAAACTTTATGCCCAGTGGATAACCGTAATCTGAATAGTCCGCGCGCGGGTCGCTCACAGCCTTCGTGACCGGGCCGGTATGGGTCATGTAATTGAACTCGACGCTCACGGCGGGCGGCGTGAAGGGCGCGGGCCTGCTGGCGTTGCGCCGGTCTACGTAGAAGTCTATCGCGGCTTTGAATGGCAGGTCGGCCATATGGCAGGGCGGCACGCTGTATTCGGGCAAGTCCTCCGACATACGCTCCGCGCTCGTGCCGCTCTCCACGTAGGTAGACTGGCCCGGCACACTAGGCTCTTCGGGTCTAAACACTATCCTCAGGTTGTCGGGCGTCCACGCTGAGCTACCTAGAATCTGCCGAAGCGCCGGGGCCGCGGATTTCGTTCGGCTTTGAGCAAACAGCGCGTAGTTCCAGCGCCGCTTATAGTCGCCAACGTCTTCCTTGTAGCCATATAAGCCTGCGAGCAGCGAGACCACCTGTGTGTCCGGGTCAAGCGCCATCCATGACGGGCAGATATGAAAATCCCCCAGCGCGTACCAGTAGTTTTGGTAACGGTCGCAGCGCCCGCCGCCCTTCGGCTCGCACTCGAAGTCGATGGCAGACTTGAGGTCTTTGGCCAGAGCATCGACGGCCTTGCGAATCGCGTCTATATCTTTCTGGGTCGTGCCCCCCACGCGCGCCGTGTCATCATTGCTGAACTCCTGAGCGGCCCTGACGGGCGTCATTTTGGCAAGCGATACCTGCGTGTCGCGGTTCCAGCGCTCCGCCCTGGCGAGCGCCTTATCAAGCACGGGCTTCCACTCTGCCGGACAATCCTCGAAGGTGTCTTTGGGGGCCGTGGACGCCGGAGCCTCGCCGGTTCCAAGCTGCTGTATAAATAGCGCCAAAGAATCGGCATTGGTGAGCGCCTCTTCAGTAGTCAGTTGTTTGAGGAGGCGATTGCGGCGGTACGCTCTATCGGTTATGTGCGTGCCTCCCACCTGCGCGTGAGATAGCTCGTGAACCAGACTCTTAATCTGGTAGTTGCTGGCTTCACCCTCTCCACCGAAGAAAGAGTCGCAGAAGATTACCCTCTCGCGGTCCGTGCCCGGTACGTATGCGCCGGCCGAGCCGCAGGTCAAATCCCAGTCCCCGTGGCATTCAATAGTAAATATCTTCGGGAGATTTTTTAAATCGGCCTGAAGCCGATTGAGGTGGCCGCGAACGAACCTGGCCACGTCCGGCGTGGTGTTCTTGAAGTAGGAGTCAAGCGCATCGTGAGCCGTCTTGGTGCTGGCGTCATTCGGCTTCGCCAGAAACGCATCGAGCTGCGCGATGCCTTTATCGAGCCACACCAGCGCAGCCTTCACCGCCGCATCAATCTCTCGATTCTGTCCGGGCGAGCACGCGCCCGTGGTAGTGGTGGTGACTTTCTTGCCGTCTACTGTTTTGGTTTCCGTATAGACGCGATAATTCTTGATGCGGCGCAGCTCATCCTGATTATTCTGTATGTCCTCTTTCGACAGGTTATCGTAGAGGCGGTCCACCAGCTTTTCCTTCTCCATCTCTGCGACCGTGTCCTTCAGATCTTCGTCAGACAGCGCCTTGAGTATGTTAAGCACCTCGCGGGCTTCCTTTTCCGTGATTGCCCAATCAAGGAGCCTGTAGGTGAGATTCTTCTTAATGGTCCCGAATTTGTCGCTCACACGCCGCCGAATTGTAGGAGTCGCGCCCCGGTTGGATTGCGACGTGTTGAGGCGGGATTGGTTGGCCCGCAGCGTCGTCGCGTCCGAAGAGAGGCTGCGCTCCGCCATAGCGTCCGCCTCAAGCTCAGCCGGGTCGGCCTCACTGCCCACTCGCAGGCGATGCTGCACGCCCGCGCTCTGCATGCCGCGCTGCTGAATCACGTGCGCAAGCTCGTGCGCGAGCAGACGCCTGCCCGCAGACGATTGCGGGTTGTACTCTCCCGAAGCGAAAACCAGGTCGTCTCCAACCGTGAAGGCCACAGCGTTGACGGCTCGCGCGGACTCCGCTGCCTTCGCGTCCGTATGAACTCGCACGCGGCTTAAGTCGTGACCGAAGCGCGGCTCCATGAAGGCGCGCGCGCCTGCGTCCAGCGGCTCACCGGGCGCAGCCAATACTTCATGCACTACGGGCGGCGCTTCATCCTGTTCTGAGCGGCCTGCCGCGCGCCTCTGCAGACGCTTCTTTTCACACCCTTCACACTCGCCGCCCGCCACTGTGTGCTGGCCGCACGCGCACTTGCGCTGCAGCAGGCCGCCCGCCGCCTTAACGCTTTGGGGTGAATTAGCTTTGGCTTGGACCTTCTCGCTCATTTAATTTCAGCCCGGTTAAATGGCAGCCGATTAGAAACTCCTTGCGCGCCGCCTCGTTGAAGAACGGGTCATCGCAACGGCGCGTAGCCGCCTGGCGATAGCACCTTCTCTATTTGATAAAGCCCTATGCATCTCACTTCTTCCCGCCTTTGGGAGCATTACAAGGCATCTCCGGCTCGACCTGAATCGTATCCTCATAAACGCGCGTGATGCCCGTGTCCGGGTCTTGTAACTGGAGCTTCATTTTGAGCGGCCCGTTCTTAGTAATGGTGAAATTGAATCCGTAAGGGAATTCCATATCTAATGGCTCGCCCGGCTTATCATAGCTGCCACGCGATGCGCTCTGAGACTTTTGTGCTGAGCCACTCGTGGACGGATATTGAAACTCAGCGCTCAGACGGGGCGGCGTAAAGGGCGCGGGTCTCGGCACGCTCTCCTTATCCACATAGAAAAAGAGACCGCCAGCGAAAGTCAGCGGCGTAGCCTGGCAAGGCTCCGACTGGAACCTGGGGAGATGTTTGGACATGCGCTGATGAAGCGTGCCGCTCTCTATGTACTCTTGTTGTATTGATGCCTTCGGCTTTACGAGGGGGAATATGGGTTTGAACCTTATCTCCAGATAATCCGCATTCCAGGCCGCGCTGCCGAGCATAGTCGAAAGGGACGGAGGCGCTTCCTTCCGGCGCTTTCTGGCATACTTCGCATAGCCCAAGCGTAGCTTGCTGTCCTTGACGCCCGCCGCGTAGCCGTATAAGCCTTCGAGCAGGAAAAGAGCCTGGTCGTCCGAATTCGCTTTGGCCCACGCCGGGCAGATATGCAAATCACTCCAGATAGAATACCAATCCGTAAATGCGCCGCCGTCACATTCCTCGTCACACTCGAAGTTAACCGGCGAGCCCAGCAGGCTAGCGAGTTTGTCTACGGCAGCGCGAATCAAATCTACAGCCGCCTGTGTTTTGCCGCCTATCAATTTACTTTCCTCTTCGCTGAGGTTTTTGGGAGCGAGAGTAGCGAGAGGAACCTGCGCCTCGCGGTTCCAACGCTGCGCGCTGGCGAGCGCCTTCTCAAGCGCGCTCGTCCATTCGGGCGGGCAATCCTCCTGGGTATCAACAGGCAGAGAGAGGGGAATGGCTTTTCCGGTCCCGAGCTGCCGCGCAATCAGCATGTAGGATTCGGCATTAGTGAGCGATTCCTCCGTGGTCAATTGCTTGGCCGCACGATCTGATTCGTAGGCCCTATCGGTAATATGCGCGCCCCCGACCTGCGCGTGCGCCAGCTCATGCACGATAGCTCCCTTTTGAAAGTACGCGCCGCTCTTAAAGAACAAGTCACAGAAGACCACCTTCTCGGCAGCGTCGGGAACGTACGCAGCAGCCACGGCACATTCTTTGTCAGCGCTGCCGGGACACTCGACCCTGAACGACTTCAGGCTCTTAATCTCAGACCGAATCAGATTAAGCTGCCCGCGAATATATTTCGCGACCTTTACGTCAGTGCTTTTGAAGTGCGTCTTGAGCGCATCGCTGACAGCTGCGTTGCCCGCGTCCTTCGGCTTTGCAAGAAAGGCATCGAGTTTCGTAATAGCCTGCTCCAGCCATTCAAGCCCTCCCTTCGCCGCGGCCAAAATCACACTGTCCTGCTCAGGCGCGCACAAACTGGAGAGAGAGATAGCCCCGGGCTCGTCGTCCGCTTTCTCGGCTTGCCTGTAGACGCACGCGTTCTCTACACGCGAGACGGTCTTTTGATTAACCTCAGGGGCCCCGGCTCCGAGCGGCTCGAATCCTGTTTTAAGCTTAGGGCTCGCGGGCCAGGCGAGCGTAGGCGCTATGATTGGAGTAAACGGCGATGCCTTGGCTTGAGAGCTCGGCGCGAGCGTTGGCGCAGGATTTGGAGTCAGGACGCGCTTCGCCATAGCGTCAGCTTCGCGCTCCGCCGGGTCGTCCCTTTCGCTCACGCGGAGACTGGGCTGCGCGCCCGCGTGGTGACCTACGCCGCGCTGCTGGATTACATGAGTCAACTCGTGCGCGAGCAGTCGCTTGCCTTCCAGCGTTTGCGGCCTGTACTGGCCGGGCGCAAACACCAGATTATTCTCCATCGTATAGGCTAGCGCGTTGATGGCACGCGCAGACCGAGCAGCCCTTGCATCCGTATGCACACGCACATGGCTAAAGTCTTGATGAAAACGCGACTCCATGAAATTGCGCGTCCCCGCGTCTAGCGGTTGACCGGGCGCAGCCAATACTTCATGGACTATGGGCGGCGCGTACTGACGCGTGTAGGGCGCGGTCGCGGCGGGCTGCACTTTTCCCTTCTTCTGGGGGCGCTGCCTTGGGTCTTGTATCTTTAGCTCGCTGACGATGTGGCCCTCCGGGTTGGTGAGGCCCGTGCCGGGCGACGAGGCGCGAAAGAAAAAGGTCACGTCGAAGTCTTCCCTGAACTCCTCGCTGTAGCCGTCATAGACCTTCTTTATCTCCGTTATGATGTGGCCCAGCCTTTTCCCTTCATTAGTCTGATTGAGAAGCAGGAGCTTGTAGAATCTTTCGAGCGCCTTCCACCTCTCCTGAAAATCCCTGGACGTGCCTACTAATCCAAACTTGTTGTTGAAGGCGTCTTTGGCGGAGGCCGCCTGTATGAAGCCTTTCAAAGCCGCTTCGAAATTGGCGTCGCTGACATCCAGAGAAGCTGAGGGCGGATTGATAGGCTTTCCACGCTGCTCTTTCGGAGACTCCTGAACGAAGAGGGCTATGTAGTCGTTGACCGAGCCGACGAAGGGCTCTCCGAAAGGGTCTTTGATGGTGTGCGTTCCCTGCAGGCTCTCTTGATGGCCGGAGGGCACGCCGTTCATGGCGAGCCATAGATGACCGAAGAACTCGTGCGCCAGTGAGGCAAAGCCTGTGGAGTAGTAGACCTGGTCGCTGTCGGTCACGCTGACAAGGCTTATAGCTCCGGGCGGATTCGAGGCGGCGGTCAACTTGTACACGCCTTCGCGCTCAGCCGTTGCGCCTCTGGCTCCTCCGCGCGGCATCGACTTCAGGGTCTTCTTTTCCTTCTCTCCTATATTAGCGCGCATGGCATCTCTGGCCCAGAACTCCTCGTCCTCGCTCACGGCCAGAATATCCACCTTGCCGGTGGCTATGATTTCCTTCAGCACGCCCCAGCGGAAAGGGTCTCGCGGCGTGCTGTAAGCGATGTCTACGCCAAGCTTGTCGTTTATAAACTCTATGTGCGCCGTGTCCTCTTTATTGAGCAGAACGTTATTCGTTTTAATGTCATTCTGAGCCGTCTTATTGGCCTTGACTCCGCCGACCTGAAACTTTTTGCCCTTGAAGTCTACGGTCTCTAACTGTCCTTTCAGCCCCTCGCGTATCTTGGCCGCGCCCTTTTCCGCGTCGGTCATGGACTCAGCAGGTTGCGTGGCTGCTGTTGTCGTCGCCGCAGGCCCGGCAGGAGTTGACTGCGGCGCGGCGGCCTGTTGAGGAGAAAAGGCGTCAAGCTCCTGAGCGGCGAGTTTCTCATCGTCGCCGACGGAGCCCGTTCGCAGCTCCGCACTCAACAGCTTTTTAAGCTTATCGTCCAGACGATAAACTCTCGCGCCGACTTTAATCTCTCGCTTATCCTTCCCGGCCTTCCACAGTTTAAAAACTTCAAGGGCCTTGTTATCGCTGTCAGAGCTGTCCTCTATCTTGCCCGTCTCGATAATCGTGTCCAGATATTCCTGCAGGGTGTCAGGGCTAAAGCCGGGCGAGATGGCCTGAGCTATGTTGCTGAAGAAATCATAGATGTCGCTGAGGACAGGAATGCGAGACCTGGCTTTACGTCGCACCACAGGCGAAGCCTCCGCCTCGTCATGCGCGCCGCCCTGTTGTTGAAGGACGTGCGTTAACTCATGCGCCAGCAATGCTCGCCCGCTACTGGTCTCGGGCGCATACTGTCCCGCGCCGAACACAACGTCGTTCCCCACCGTGTAAGCAAGGGCATTCACCTTCTGCGCGGACTCAGCGGCCTTCGCGCCCGTATGTATGCGCACGCGGCTGAAATCCATCTTCGCGCCCGCAGCCGCATCTTGCGGCTCACTCTTCATGACGCGCGCGGCCACGCGGTCCGCTTCCTGCTCGAACGTGTCGTCGGCCTCTCCGACCTCCAGACCTTGCGCGGCTCTCTGCGGGGCTGAGCCGTGCGCCTGCACACGGGTGAAGTCTTGAGGAAAGCGCGACTCCATGAAGCGGCGCGTCCCTGCGTCGAGCGGCTTCCCCGGCGAGCTTAAGACTTCATGCACGATTGAGGGGGCTTCCTCCGACATTGCCTGACCAGTTGCGCTGCGTTGCAGGCGCGTCTTGCCGCACTCATCACACTCGCCGCCCGCGATGGTGTGATTGCCGCAGGCACATTTGCGCTGCAGCCCGGGCGTATGCTTTACCGCTGGCGGTAGAGCGGCGCTGAATCCTGACTGAGGGCCTTTGCGTGTGTGCGTATCTATCGTAGCACCTCCTAAGAAGCGTTACCGACGCTCCTTATCTGGTCGGGGTATAGGGTCTGCTCATCGTAGCTTCAGACGCACCGCGCGTCTGTTGCTGCTGTTGTTGTCCTGCCTTCTGCCCACACGTAGGCGCTGGCAGCGTACACACTCCGTCGTAGCAAGGGCGCACCGGCAGACCTAATTCACAACGCAGCCGATTCTCGTTGTGTGGAATCGTCGTAAAGTAATCTCCCAACCCTGTGACCATGCATTCACGCTCAGGGTCAGTGCCTTTATCCGCGATATAGTAGAGATAAGCGTGTGCAACCTCATGATAAAGGTAAACGTAGTTCGGCACAGAGTTCCACTGAGTGTTTGGCCCGCGACAGCTATTACGGACATTGCATCCTCCGGCGTTATAACTAATCCCTGAGTTTGGGAGAAAGCCGCATGCGCTTAATGGCCCGATTGGTATGTATGACCTGTAAAACGGGCGTGTGTATTCGGTGATTTCCTGAAGCACGGCTCGCCCGGCTGTCGTAGCATTCAGTTGGTTAAGATGGCCTCGAACGGTATTAACGTAATCGGCGTCTCCGCCAATGCGGAATCCTCCCCATTCGCGCAAGGGCTCGCCGTTTCGACTGAGCCTCGGACCGCTTTCCTGTGTCACGCGTACAGTCTCACCTTGAGCTAAGCTCTCCGCTACGCGGCTTGCCTCTGCCTCGTACGGGTCATCCGACCGGCCTTGATGGACAGAGCCACGCGAGGCTCCTTGATGCTGTTGCACCACATGCGTCAGCTCATGCGCCAGCAGCCGTCGTCCCTCTGTTTCCCCGGGCGCATACTGTCCTGCGCCGAACACTACGTCGCGCCCGACCGTGTACGCCAGGGCGTTCACAGCGCTCGCAGAGTCTGCGGCTCTTGCATCCGTATGAATACGCACGTGGCTGAAGTCATAACCGAAGCGCGGCTCCATGAAGCTGCGCGTCTCTGCATCTAGCGGTTGCCCCGGCGAGCTTAAGACCTCATGGACGATTGGCGGCGCTTCTCCTGCCTGCGCCGGATTAGTCGCGCGGCGCTGCAAACGTTTCTTGCCGCACTCATCACACTCGCCGCCCGCGATGGTGTGATTGCCGCACGCGCACTTGCGCTGCAAAACCCCGGCCAGCAGCTCTGTGGCTGGCTTTGCCTGCGTGAGATTGTCCGCTTTCACACTCATTGACTCAGTTGCCGGAAGCTGCAATACATCCCTTAAACGCAATGTGCTTGGCGTAGTCGCATTTGGAATGCTCCACTTACCGTTGATGTGACGGGCCTCGCACGATTGTATTTTCCTTAAGTCAACACTTTCCTCATCGCTACTATAATTTGCTGTCGTCCAGGTAGCTTTGAACGACCTTCTTCTGCTCGTCTGGTAAACTGCCGTCCTTCGCCAGAACTTCGGCAATCTTTTCCGGCGTTTTTTTGGTGCCGGAAGTTTTCAGCTCGACCGCTCGCAATGCCACTTCCATTCGCGGTTTATTTATCCCTTGGGCAACCGGCAGGAAATCTATCAGCGCCTTGATGCCGATTTTCCTGTGGACTCTTTCCAGCGTCTCTAACAGCTCCGTCATATTCAGTCCATTGAGCGTTGAGAAGGCCATTCGATGCTCCTGGCTGTTGGCCTGATTGACGATTTCATCAACCCTGCTGCGCATAGCTTTTTCCGCCGGCTCAGGAGGTGCCACCGGCCAACTGGGGATGGCCTTGCGAAGCTCCGTGTGAAAGCGGAACTTGAGCGCGGTGTTCCAATGCGCTGTCATAGTGGTCGCGGTTTTGCGCACGTATTCGCTCGCATCACTGCACTCGCAGGCGCATTGAATAGCCTTCCAGTTACTTGTTGCTCGCGGAACCCACCTGTCTTTGAAAAGATTCTGCAACTTGGTTTCCTGAGCCGACTCGGGTTGCGAGGAACGCTGCAACAAATCAACCGTAGCGCCAAAGTCATCCATGTCGGCTGCAATCTCGTGGAGCTCAGAGCGGATGGTATCGAAGTCGCAGGCGGTTGCGCTCGGTGCGCTTGGCTTTGCCTCCTCGTAACGAGCATGCCCGGTCTCATGCATCAGGACACGCAAAGTAAAGAGCCGCCATTCGTCACGAGGTAGTCCGCCAATTGTCGCGTCCTTCGTGTCGTTGAACTGGGCCGCCTCTTTCTCCGTTGCTTCGGGCGTGAAGATGCAGTGCTTGCCGCCTGTGATTGGCGGGACGAACGAATCGCAATCTCCGCGGTAAGCCTTCCACTCGTCAGGTATGTCTTTGTCAATAAAGACGCCGGCGACAAAACCGAGCCGATTTGATTTGTAATCGCTGACTACCTTTTCAAGCTGTTTGGCCCGCGTGCCATGTCCGTCGCTGGTGCAGGCAGGATCGGGGGGCGTCTTGTTACAAAGCTCTTTACGCCTTTCCCTTTTCTTTTTGTTTTCGGCTTTCGCTGTCACCTCTGCGGTCTTTGCAGTTTGACCTGAAGCGCTCTTGCACGCGTCAGCTGTGAGACAGGCGCGCTGCAAGAGCGCCGGACCTGTTGAGCCCTGGGAATGTAGCATTCGCTCCGGCAGCGACGCGTTCCGGTTAGCATCTCTTTCCTGCGCGGCATCAGGGTCAATCGCCAGCCTTTGTAGCGAATTAACCTGCACGCTCGACTGCTGCGCAACGTGCGTCAGCTCATGCGCCAGCAGTCCTTGTCCAGAAACACTTGAAGGTTGGTACTGACCTGCGCCGAATACGACGTGCCGGCCCACGGTATAGGCCAGTGCGTGTACTGCCTGCGCAGATTTCGCCGCCTGGCCGTCTGTGTGAATGCGCACGCGACTGAAATCCTGGCCGAAGCGTGGCTCAAAAAAGGCGCGCGTCCCGGCATCGAGCGGATGTCCGGGCGAGCTTAAGACCTTATGCACTACGGACGGCACTTCATCCACCTCCGCTCCTCCCGCCGCGCGGCGCTGCAAGCGCGTCTTGCCGCACTCGTCGCACTCGCCGCCCGCGATGGTGTGACTACCGCACGCGCACTTGCGCTGCAAGAGACTGCCCGCCGTGGGCGACACGGGTTTAGCCCTTTGTGCTTGCACCGGCTTATTAAAATTAGAACTCATAAGCTCTACTATCGCGGCACGACTTAAGCGCCGCTAAAGGGGGAAGCGTCCACGGAAACTCTCACCAGCTCTCCTTCTTAGCCCTATCGTTGATTTGATCCACGAGTTGCTGATAGGCGGGCGCGCCCGCGTCATAGGCGCGAGACTCCTTCTTCGGGGCGTAGGCGGCGCACAGTCTTTGATAGGCGTCTGTCATATGCTTGGTCAGCACTGTGTCCGCCTTGGCAACGGCAGCCGCCGCGTTGCTCGCTTCACTCTCTGGAATCGAATGCGCCCAAATATCGCTCTCGGCTTTGGTAAGCTCCTTCTTGTACATCTCTATCCAATTTCTGCGGTGGAAAGCCTCATGCTCTATGACGAGTTGCTGGTTCCAGTAGGTCCGGCGCGGAGAGTAAGTAGTAATCGTGTCACTGAAGCTTTGGCCCCCGCATGAGACTGTGGCTGTGACCGTTCTCTTTGGGCTTAAGTCGCGCACAATTTGCTTATAGGTCGTCTGCGTCACTTCCGCGTCGGTGGCAGCGTTGATGTTTTTCCGAAACGCGATATCCTGCACCTTCGAGACGACAGGCACGACAAGAGCGTCAAGCTGAAAGCGCCAGGCCCCGCTCACCTTGCATGCGCTGAACCTGAAGTCGGCCCCAAGCTTTGTGGTATCACCGAACTCCGATTGGCCGAGCGACGCCTCGACCTTCGAGCCGTTCATGCGTTTGTCGCTCTCTACGATAGAGTTAGCCAGTGACTTGCCGCCGCATGATCCGGTTGGCTCTTTGGGCGCAGCAGTCGGAGCATCCGCGGGCGGAGCCTTCGGCGCGCTTGGCGGGGGCGCTTGTTTAGGGGCGGGCGGCGGCGCTTGCTTAGGCGCGCCCTTCGGCTCATCCTTATCATGGTCCACCACGGCGGGAAGGAACGCGTTGCCATTACTCGCCCGTTGCGTCAAAGACGCAGCCTTCGAATCCCTGTGCATCCTCACACGGCTGAAATCCTGACCGGGGCGCATCTCCATAGAAGAGTGCGCCCGTGTATCCGTGGGTTGACCCGGCGCGCTGCTTTGAGGCGGCTTCTTCCTGCACTCTTCACACTCGCCGCCCGCGATGGTGTGATTGCCGCACGCGCACTTGCGCTGCAGGAGCGCTGAGGAGGCGCAGGGGGAGGAAGGCTCTGCCGTCTTCATCACTGCTTGAAATTTTCCTTCCATCTCTTGCAACCTCTAATAGAGCCCTGAGGCCCGCCTTACTTACCGTGGAAAATGCGTCGAGCTGTCCCTGATTTATCGTCAACCTCTATGGTGAAAAAATCGCCGGGTCTGGGCTTCTCATCCTTTCGCCGGAAATGAAGCTCCCACAGGCCGCTCTTTTTCACAGCCTTAACGTCGTACTCGACCACGTCGTAACCCTGCTGCGCCGCAAAGCCGGAGGCGACTTCAATGGCTTCTGACTCTTTCAACGAAAAGACTCCTTCCGAGCTTTGCGAAACAGGAGTGAGCGACAGCCGAATCCTCTTAAGCGAGCAACCCGCCAATCAGTCCTACCACTGCGCCTATGCCCGCGCCGATTGCTGCGCCCACGCCGCCGCCAGCCAGCCCGCCTATCACAGCGCCGAGTGCCGCTCCGCCGCCAACGCCGATTAAGACCTTTGCCCATCTTGGCAGACCACACCACTCGGACCTCTGGCTATCCGTCAGCTCTATGTAGTCTTCTATGGTCTTTTCACATCCCTTCGTCTTCGGCAGCGCCTTGGCGCAGGCAAGGTCAACCGTGTGGGCTTTGCACTCGCTCTCTTTCAGAAAGGATTTATACTGCGAGACAGACATCAGCGGATTGTCCGGAGGGTCGCCTTTGGGTAAGTAGCCTCTGGCTTTACCCTTGCAACCGTCCGGCCACTTCGCTTGCCAATCCGCCATGTGCGAGCTCTCGTGCGCGGTCACGCAGCTTTTAGTTCCGCAGGCCGCACCGGCCCAGCCGTTGTAGGCTATCTGATAGCCGCCGCTGCCATCGCATTCAATCGTCGCATCTCCATTGGTCGGCGGAGGCTTCTCTTCATCTCGCTTGGGCGAGCGAGTCAGCGCTTTCGTCGGATAGCCGGACGGGCCTTTTTGATAATGAGTGGCTACGTGACTGAAGTCATGGCCTGTGCGCGGCTGCGCGAGCTTGCCCGTAGTCAAAGCAGGCGGCAGAGCGCTGTCGGAAATAGAAAGCAGGTCGGCCCGCATAAAAGCAGACCGTTGATGCTTGCGACACTCCTCGCACTCGCCGCCAGCCACGGTGTGCTGTCCGCACGCGCACTTGCGCTGTAACAAGCCAAGCGGGCTCGCCGTCGGCGCGAATTTAATTTTGGACTGTGACTCCACTTTCAACATATAGATTCCTTCTTGCGTAGAATCTTTCTGACGGACGCTGCGGTGTCGCGTCGAGCGAGCGCCGAAAACCAGCTACAGCGTCAAAGCATCCACCTACTTATTGTCCTGCGGAGATGCTTCTGATGTGGACGAATGAGATTCTCCGGACTTGGACTTATCTTCACAGCCGCAGACCTGTTTTTGCCTCTTGCGGTATGCCACTCGACCGACCGACCGTAGTATCTCGTAATACCTCTTGGCCCAGAGCGAGCATCTCCCTTCCTCATCATCGCTCTCTGAGTTTGAGCAGGCGTCGAGCATGTCCTCAAGCATCTGTATATCGCACGCCGATTGGGCTGATTTATCTCCTTGATGGCAGGTTTGATAACATTCATCGTGGCGGTCACAGGCCCTCCCGCCTTTACTGCTGGGCAGGCAAGTTGCGAATTGCGTGTTTTCCCCTCCCGCCGGGTTGTTCCTATCCATAGCTACGTCAACCATTGCCCCGACCAGCCCTGGCAGGCCACTACACCCGTCGTACTCAAACTTCCATTGCCCGCCTACACAGCCTCCCTCCGGCCCCGGGCATTTTCGCTGAAGCAGCATCCCTTGAGCAGAAGACAGGCCGCCGATTGCTCCGTCACTTGTCGCCATAATCCGCTCGGCAAAGCGGTCTGCCTCTCGCTCGTAAACATCATCGGCTGAGCCGACAGTGAGACGCCTCTGAAAAGCTGTCGAGTGGTTATGCTGCTGCGCAACATGCGTCAACTCATGTGCCATCAGACGCCGCCCGCGCTCGGAATTCGGCGCATATTGATTTGCGCCGAAGACTACGGACTGCCCGACAGTGAAAGCCAGAGCGTTTACCGCCCGCGCGGATTCCGCCGCCTGGCCGTCTGTGTGAACGCGCACGCGACTGAAATCCAGACCGAAACGCGGCTCGAAAAATGCGCGCGTTCCGGCATCGAGCGGCTGCCCCGGCGAGCTTAAGACCTCGTGGACGATTGGCGGCACTTCATCTATTCCCGATTGATTCATCGCGTAGCGCTGCAAGCGCTGCTTGCCGCACTCGTCGCATTCCCCTCCCGCGATGGTGTGATTGCCGCACGCGCACTTGCGCTGCAGGATGCCGCTGGCCGAGGGCTTCGGAGCCTGGACCGCTTTTGTCTGCATGGCTGCGCGCTCACTCATTCCCCAGCCCTCCGTATGCAGCCTGCGCTATCTGTGTCCCCAAATGTGCCGGATTGCTCTGGCTCGTCAATTGAATTGAGCTGCCTTGAACGGCTGGCGTTGCGCCGCCCGAAAGCAGAGAGGGATGAAGCCCCTCTGCGGTGAGAAGACGCGAAAGCTCCGCCTCTACAGCAGCCCGCACGATTGAGCCGTCTATGCGCTCCACAGGCAGGCCGTCCAGAATCAAACGCTCTATGTGCAGTTGAATCTTCATCCGAGCTAAATCTTCATGCGACTTTTCCGGCTGCCGTCTGCCAGCGGAAATCGGCTTCGTTGATGGCCCACCCGTGCTTGCCGTACTCAAGGCGCGTGGCCTTTAAGACGAGCGGCATGGTGACGGGCGTGCCCGCCTGCGCCGCCAGAAAAGAGGCGTTCAGGGCTATGCTGGAAATGTCTCCGCCCGTGAAGTTGAAGTTCGCGAGGCGGTCGAAGTCCAAACCCTCAACAGGAACCTGCGGCGTAAAAGCCCTTTGCCAGATGAGCTTGCGCTCGCGCGCGCCGGGCTTTGGGAAATTGACTATGAAGCGAAGCCGCCTGAGAAAAGCCGTGTCGAGCGCGCTCTTCATGTTGGTCGCAAGCACGGCCAGACCGCTGTAGGTCTCCATGCGCTGCAAGAGATAGTTAATCTCAATATTCGCGTACCGGTCGTGCGCGTCCTTGACCTCGCTGCGCTTGCCGAAGATGGCGTCCGCCTCGTCGAAAAAAAGCACAATGCCATTGCCTTCGGCTGCATCGAAGAGCCTGGCTAGATTCTTCTCGGTCTCGCCTATGTATTTCGAGACGACAGCCGAAAGGTCTATGCGATAAAGGTTGAGCCGCAGCTCGTTGGCTATGACCTCGGCGGCCATGGTTTTCCCCGTGCCGGACTCTCCCGCGAAGAGCGCGTTGATGCTCAAGCCGTAGCTCATCTTGCGACGAAAGCCCCATTCGTCGTAGACCTTGTTGCGCTGGCGAACCTGATTGGCTATGTGCCTCAGCACCTCAACCTCCGGTTCGGGCAGCACTATGTCGTTCCAAGTGGCCTTAGGCTCAAGGCGGTGCGCGAGCGCATCAAGCTTGGGCCGCGTGGCTATAAGGCAGGCGTCCCAGAGCTGGCGCGAGAGCGCATCCTCGTCCATAGCGCCGCTTTCATCCTGCGCTTCGCTGAGCGTGGCGCGCGCAATCTGCTTTATCTCCGCAAGGTTCAGGTTGAACTGGTTGGCGAGCCGCGCGGGCGTGTCGCCCGCCGCATCGCCAAGCTCATACGCCCAGGCGCTCTGCTGCTCTACAGGCACAGGCTTGGCCACGTCATGCATCAGGCTTGTGCGCTCAAGTCGCGGCCATGCCTCGCGCGTGTCCAGAAAAAAGATGCCGTTGCTGCGCGAGAGAAAACGGTTGACGGGCGGCGCAGCTTGAGTCTCACCCTGACCTGAAGCGCCGGGCGCGCCCTCCACGTCGCGCGCATCAAGGTAGAGACAAACGGGCAGCATCATGGCCTGTCGCTGCCAGAGGCGCGCTAAGGTCTCCATCTCCACGGCCTGCTGCGGCAGAAGCGAGGCGGGCATGCGATAAAGATGTAGGCCGAGCGCGGCGGCGGCGCTCCATGCGACGAGCTGTTTGCTGGGGCCGTCCGAGCCGAGGAGTTGAATGACCGGGAGGCTCTGCATGGTCGGCGCGTGGCGGATTCCGTGGACAATCGCTTCGACTATTGAAAGCTGCGACGCGGGCAGCTCAACGTCTCCTTCGGCAACTTCCAGCGGGACCAGAAACGGCGTCATGCGGTCGTCCAGGTAACTCAATCCCTTGAGATAATTCACCACCCACTCGTCGGCGCGCAGGGCGCTCGTGGTCAAAGGCTCCGCGCCCGGCTGGTTAATCTCTATAAAGCGAAAGTGACGCAAGGGTCTTTCCGGCGAGAGCGCATCCCAGGCTGCGGACTCGGAAAAGATTGTCAGGGCCAGCGCGAAGGTCGGATACGCGCGCGCCGTATCATTGTGGGCCTGCGCGCAGAGGCTAGCGATGTGCGTGTCCAGCTCCATCGCCGCACAGAGCAGCAGCAGATGGCGCTCGAAAGGCGAGAGCGCGAATCGCTGGCCCAGTATGATAAGCGCGGGCGGCGTCTCCATCTCCGTCTCCAGACGCGCCACGTGCGCCGCAGCCTCTCGTATCTGCTCTTCGCTCACATGCGCGGGCGGCAGAAGCGGCACAGGCTCAGGCGGCGCAGGGCGCGCGGCCCTTTCGGCCTGCCAGCGCATCCATAGGCCGCGCTTGGGCAGCGGCGTAGCAGCCTTGAGTATGGGCTGCGGTTGAGCGGGCTGAGCTGCGGTGCCCAGCAGAACATGGCGCTCCAACAGCAGACGCAACCAGACGAGCGCCGCCGCCAGATATTGCTCGTTGCCGCTCTGCCATTGGCCCAGTTCGCTCATACAATCGTCACCGTCTGATTCGGGTCGAAGACGGGCGGCGTCTTCGTAAAATCAATCAACAGGCTATCGACTCCGTCCACGCGCAGGCGCGCCAGGAACGTGCCCACGGGCGCGTTCTTGATGACAAAGACCAGGGGGTCAGCCTTGTCCTTGCGCGTCTCGGCGGCGGTCTCAAGGTCGTCAAGCAGAAGCGCCGCCTGCTGCTCAGGCAGGACGGGCGGCTCGGGCGTGATGCTGAGCGTGGCCGTGCCCTGCACGCGCGGCACGTTGTTGATGGGAAGCGCAGGCGCGGAAATCGCAGGCGCGAGCGAAAAGAGCTGTATGTTCGAGCTGCGGTCGAAGGTCTCTCCCTCTTTACGCACCTTGACGCGCAGTTTGTAGTAGCCTGCGGGGAAATTGTCCGGCTCGTTCGGAATCTGCGCTTTAATCTCCTCGTCCGTGGGAGTGCCCACAACGGTCAGCTCTCTTTCCGCGGTCTGGTGCGGCGGCTGGACCAGCACTTTGAGATTTGAGCCGGAGAGGTTGAAGCCTTTGAGGGTCAGCTCGTCGTTGAGCTGTGCGCTCAACTGACCGTTGGGCATCCTGACGGACTCCAGCGTTGGAAGCGGAGGCATGCTGCCAAGCGCGCTCGCTCCCGTATCCTTTTCGCCGCGCTTGAGCACAGGCAGGGGAGTCTTGGCCGAGCGCGTGCTTTCAATCAGCACGACCGCGACCTCATAGGCCGTGGAGATTCTGAAGTTGGTCTGAAAGGTGGTCCAAAGCTTTGACATCTCTTCGAGCGTCATGGGCTGCGGCGTGATGCGTATGCGCTCGATTTGATGATGAAGGTCGCTGTCAACGCCCGCGTTCGATGCGGCCTTCTGAATCTCGTCCGCTCCGAGCAAAGGATGGTCATGGAACACGTTCATAGCCTGACCCAGCAGTTGATGGCTGTTCACATTCTCGTCGTCAACGTCAGGGCCGTAGGCCGTAATCAGATAATAGAGATTAAGAGCAAGCGGCGGGTATCCTGTCTCGCCCGGCTTCACCTGCTGCGGAATTGGCATGTTGCGCATGGAGCCGTTCTGCGAGACCAAATAGAGAAAGATGTTAAGCTGCGCAGCGCCGCCCACAGAAACTTTGTCCGGCGAGCGAGCAACGATCTGTACGCCCACCATGCTCTTGGTGAGCAGGTTGCGTAGGGTGGCCGTGACGGCGGCTATGGCTCGATGATTACTCAACGACTTCCGCCTCCTTTAGCGCGCTGGCGCAAGTACTCTTCCAAGCTCTGCGCCGTACGCGGCGCGCTCCTTTGCTCCGTCCTCGTCTGAGCAGGCGGCGAGACGGCGCGCACTTCTATGCGGCCTATGGTTACCTGCACGACCTGCTCAGGCGAGGACGCCCGCGCCCTTTGCGAATCATCAGGAGCCCCCCTCTCCTGCGGGCGCGCAACACGAGGATAGACTGTAAGAGCATCTGGCTTTACATTCGTCACGTCACGAATGGTCGAGGTCTCATCGTGCGAAAGGGATGACGGTCGCTCTATGGAAAGCTCGCGCTCCACGACTCTGTCCGTGAAAACTTTTCTGATGACGGGCGGCGCGGCTTCAAGCGAGGCGCGCGGCCCGTGAGATGAATCGTCCTCATAACTTGCCTCGTCCAGCCTTTGACGGGCCACATCACGCGCGAGGCTTTCATCAATTCTATCCTCAAACTTAATCGTAGCTCTCTCAGGCGCTCTGATGGTTTCAAGGGGCTGCGGCGGCGACGAGGCTTCACGCGTCTCCTTCATGATTGATGAAGGATGCGGCGCGGGCGCAACGAGCGCGTGCGTTTCTCTTTGCGGGAGAGGCTCCGCATCGCTTGCGTGCCTGCGCTCGCCCTGAGCCGTTGCGCTTGAGGCGGCTGGCGAAGCTTCTCTTGCCTGAAAGGGCTCGGCCACAGGCTCGGCGCGCACGGGCTCGATTGACTTTCCGCGCAACTGGCGCTCGATGACGCGCGGCGCTGGCGTCTCCTGCTCGATTTGAGATGCGGGCGGCTCCGTGTCCATCGAAGGCGAGAAAGAGCGCAAAGTTGGGCGCGGCGGCGGCGCAAAATTCGGCGCGACCTCTGCGGAAGAGTCCGGCCCATAGCGCTCCGCTCTCTCAGAGATGCGCGCGGGCTCCTGCGTCCGCGCCGGACCGAAATTTTGCACGGCGTCCACGGGCGTAAACGCAGCGGCGGCGGGCAACGGCTCAAAGAGCGACGCCACGCGCGGTTGAGCAATCTCTGCCCTCCCGAAGCTGCGCATAACCAGATTGTGCAGATAGTTGCTCATACGCCGATCATTCCCAGATAGACCTGCCGCCGCCACGCGCTCAAAGCCAGAATCTCTTCCTCGCGCCAACCGTAGGCCAGGGCCAGAGCGTGAACTTCACGCAGGACGCGCTGCGCCCATGCATCTATCTCGCTCCAGAAGAAAGAGACTATGTCGAAAGCCAGTCGCCACGCGTGCCCACACTGCGGGCAATTAAGAGCCAGCTGAACGTCGGCCTGCGGGTCACGCCGCGCCATCTCACTCGCCACGGCCTCTATGACCTCCGCGGGCAGGTCGTCGAAGGCTGCTTCCTGCCCTTCCCGCCGCGCGTAGAGAAGACAGCGCGCGAGCAGAGAGCGTTGCGCGTCATGCAGGTCCGCGCTCGAAGAGATAGCAACCAGGTCAAGGCTGCTCGGAAGGCGAAACTCTACCTCATAGCCCTGGACGCTCAGAGAAAATTGCTTCTCCTCTTCGTCCTGCCGCTCTGCGTCCACGGCTATCTCATGAGTCGTGAAGTTGAGCTCCAATCGCTCGGCGCAATGCGGGCAGGAGGCTGTGCTTGCCAGCTGCGGGCCGAAGGTGCGCTCGCGCAAACGAAGCAGGAGAGCATCGCGCCTGCCTATGCTCATACGAGCGAGGGCTTCCGGCGCGGTCTCCGGGCTGGTTGCTGAAAGCAGCGCGAGCGCACGCTCCGCAGGCTGTTTAGCCAGACCTCTTTCCCACAGGCGCAGCAGTTCTGAGGCTGACAAGGAATACATCGCTGGACCACCCCGCTCTCAAAAGCGTGCTTACGACGGCTCTGTGAAAGTCGGCTCGGTCGGCTCCACTACGGAGTAGTCGCGCTCCCAGCCTTCGTTCTCCAGCTTGATGTGCTGGATGGCTACGGCGTTGGCGTTGGCGTCCAAATCGGGGAGCGCCTGATACTCCGAGACCCAGCAGCGATAGACGTTGTAAGAGAGAACCAGCTGGCCCGCCTCGTTGTAGACCTCTATGATGAGGTCCTTGCGGAAATCCTTGAGCGAGACTTCCGTGCCGAGGCCGGATTGAAAGTTCCAGACCTTGTTGGCCCACTTCTCAAACTCCGTGTCGTGCGTGACGCCGCGCTCCAGAGTGATGGCCTCATACTCTGTGCGGCCCGGAGACTTGCGACTGCTGGAGGGGTCGCCGCCTTCGCGGTGCTTGACGACTTCGGTGGTGCGTTTAAGGCCGCCCACCTTGCTCACTCCGGCGACGTATTGCCCGTCCCATTTGACGCGGAACTTGAAGTTCTTGTACGGGTCAAAGCGATTGGTGTTGACGCTAAACTGAGCCATAGTTCCTCCTTAAGTCTCAACCTGGCCTGCCATCTGCTGAATCTTGATGATGACAAACTCAGCAGGCTTGAGCGGCGCAAAGCCTACGATGATGTTGACGATGCCCAGATTGATGTCGTTCTGAGTGGTCGTCTCCTTATCGCACTTGACGAAGTACGCATCCTTTGGAGTCTTGCCCTGAAACGCGCCCTTACGAAAGAGGTCCTGCATGAACGCGCCCACGTTGAGACGAATCTGCGACCACAGCGGCTCGTCGTTCGGCTCAAAGACCACCCACTTCGTTCCGCGATACAGGCTCTCTTCTATGAACAGGGCCAGGCGGCGCACCGGCACGTACTTCCATTCGCTGGCCAGCGCGTCCGCGCCCCTCAAAGTGCGCGCGCCCCAGACCACGCGACCGAAGACCGGGAAAGACCGCAGACAATTAATGCCGAGCGGATTGAGCCGCCCGTTCTCAAGGTCCGTCATAGGCAGGCTCAATTCCGGCACGCCGTTGAGCGAGGCGTCCGTTCCGGCTGGAGCTTTCCAGACGCCGCGCTGCGTGTCCGTGCGCGCGTAAACGCCCGCGACCGCGCCAGAGGCAGGCATGTTAATCTTTCGTCCGCCCTGCGCCGGGTCCGGATCCGTGATGCGAAGGTACGGGAAGTAGAGCGCAGCGTTTCTGGCGCTGTCGCCGCTCACGGGCGGCGAGGCCGCGCCCGTCACAGCCAGAGAGATGTTGTCCCAACTGGCAGGCGCGTCAACCAGCAGGATCGCACGCTGGTTGAAGCAGAGCGTGAGCGCAGCTGAGACAGCCGTGGTCGGGACAAGCACAGGGTCGCCGTCCGAGACGGCCAGCGGCGGCAGGACCAGAATGTTAAAGATGTCCGCATTGAGTAGCGCCTGCATGCCCGTCTTCGGCTCCGACGTGCCTGTTAAGGCGGTGGCGGTCGCAACGTCATCAGCCAGTGGAGCGCCGTTGTTTCCGCCCGTGCCCTGAACGAAAGGCCCTGGCGATGCCGCGGGCAGCGTGAAAGGGTCCTGGCCCGGAGTGACCGCGGTATTGGCGGGAGGTCGTGTGCCTACGGCCCCGACGGCTTTGGATTTGACGAGCGAGGAGGACTGCAACATCTTCGCCTGCGAGCGCGGCGAGTTGGGGTCCGCGACCATTCCCAGATAGCGCTCCTGCTGGCCGGTCGTCATGTCGCGGACGGTCAGATTGTAGCTCGCAGTATCCGAGCCGGGGATATTGTCGTAATCCACACGGGCGCGCAAATTTGCTCCCCACGTGCCGACGTATTTTCCTTCCAGCTCGAAATCGCCCAGGTCTACCACGGCATCGGCGGCCCCCGTGCCGGTGACGCGAACGATAACGGCCAGGCTGCCGCCGTTCTGATAGTATTGAAAGACGGAGTAGCTCATAGGGTAGCTTGCCGAGAGGCCGCCGAACTGCCTTTCGTAATCACCGAAGCTGGTGATAAAGACAGCCTCGTCCACAGGCCCGCGCGCCGCCCCGCCGACAAAAGCCGTCACAGAAGTCGGCACTCCCGTAATCGTGCGTACACCGCTCGGCAGTTCTTCGACGTAAACGCCGGGATAAGTTGGTGAAATTGGCATGGGAAGTTCCTTTCAAATAGAGCTGCGCGCGGTTGTCCCTGCTGGACCTGCGGCAGCGATGAGCGATCTATTTACATAAGCGGTTCGACTTTAAAGAACGAGCCGAAGCCAACAGGGGCTACGGGGCTCGCACCTTTATGTTGGCGTGTGGAAAAGTTTTGAGACAGGGCTGGATTGTCGGCGCGCTTAAGAGAAGCGCCGCCGGAGCTGACGACAAACTGTAGGCGGGCACGCATCATAAATAACTCTACAAGGTTGAGCTACTGATGAGTACTGCGCTAAGATGCGTGCTGCCAAGCGATGCATCCGAAAGCGCAAGATTACGCCGTAGGTTGTTGTCGGGCATGAGGCCCCTTCGCTACCTGCACGTAGCGAAGGGGCTTTTTCTTCAATCCAAAGCCTGAGAACGTCAGCCGCTTCCTTCGACTCAAGCCAAAGGGTTTTCGGCCTGATGTTCGAAAGAGAATACTTCGCCGTTAATGGAAGACCATTTGATTAGTTCCTGGTTTGAGGTTCAAAGCGTCGGGCTTAGCGATTAGCCTGTGCCCCGTTAGTTAAAGTTCAGCCTGAGGCTTACGAGGGAAAAAGAAGCTCTTTTGTTAGCGTGCGAAGAGTAAGCCAGCTGGTATTCTTCTGTCAACAGAAATCTTTCTGACAAAGCACACGCTCGTTATCCGGACGCACCTATCGAGTAGAGGGCGCAATACTTTATGCCCGCGCGAATTATCACAGCGATTTGATATGAGCCGATTTTTTCGTTGCGAGCCGCTGCAGGGCGTCTGCTTTAAGCGCTCTTTTTCAGGCGAATGATTTCAGCGCCCTGTCCGCTCCAGCCTCATCGCGCCAGGCGCTCGCCTCATCGAGCAGTCGCAGAGAGGCTTCGTCCAGCTCAAGGCGCGTGGCTTCTATCAAATCATTCAACTGCTCAAGGCTCGTGGCGCTGGCAATCGGCGCGGTGACGCTCGGGCGCGCTATGAGCCATGCGAGCGCGACGCGCGCAGGCGTTGACGCCTGTCGCTTTGCGACCTCGTCCAGCGCTTTGAGTATTCTAAACCCGCGCTCGTTCAGATACTTTCTCACACCGCCGCCGCGCACGCTCTTCCTCAGGTCGCTTTCAGAGCGGTACTTGCCCGAAAGGAAACCGCTCGCAAGCGAATAGTAGCTGATGACGCCGACGCTTTTCTCCACGCACAAAGGCTCAAGCTCCGCCTCGAACGGCTCGCGCTCGTAAAGGTTGTACAAAGGTTGCAGGCTCTCGTATCGGGGCAAGTTGTTTTGCTCGCTCGCACGCAACGCCTCGCGGAGTCTCGCCGCGCTGTAATTCGAAGCGCCTATGACACGGACTTTGCCCTGCCGTATTAACTCAGCGTAGGCTTCCAGCGTCTCTTCGAGCGGCGTGCGCGGGTCATCCATGTGCGACTGGTATAGGTCTATGTAGTCCGTCTGAAGTCTCTGCAGCGAGTCTTCCGCGGACCGCAGGATGTAAGATTTCGAGAGCCCTTTTTGCCCGCGCATCTCCATCCCTACTTTGGTCGCGATGATTACATCCTCGCGCCTGCCGCTGTGCTTGAGCCAACGGCCTATGATGGTCTCGGACTCTCCGCCACGATTGCCCGGCACCCAGCCCGAGTAAACGTCCGCAGTGTCTATGAGATTAAAGCCTGCCGCGTGGAATGCGTCCAGCAGCTTGAACGAAGTCTGCTCGTCCGTGGTCCAGCCGAAGACGTTGCCGCCGAAGGCCAGCGGAGCTATTTCCAGCTCGGAGTTTCCAAGCTTACGTCTTTTCATAGCATCCTCATCTTTCTTCACTCGCATCTTTTTTATAGAGCGCAAGCCTATAGCATCCTCATGTCCAAGATGGCCGCGCTCCGTCTAAATAATGTGTCAAACGGCTAACAAAAACCGGCGTCATGTCTCAACTCCAAAGACCTCGCATCGCAGCCGCATCCCTCGCTCTTCAGGTTTCGGGCGGAACGCTCAGCTCGGAGGTGTTCTGTATGCCGGTCGCTATCTCCGGGAGAATCCCTATCCTGACGTAAATCGGGCGCACGTCACGACGCAGCGCGGGCAGAGAGGTGGCGAACCAGAGCGCCCCAACGATGCAGCCTAGTCCTCCGAAGATGAGTGTGTGCGGCGCGCCGATTCTCTCGGCTATGCTCCCGGCCAGCAGGCTTCCGAACGGCGCTGTTCCCATGAAAGCCATCGTGTAGAAGCTCATCACGCGCCCGCGCTTGTCCTCGTCCACAATGGTCTGCAACACTGTGTTGCTCGCTGCCATCTGGACCATGAACCCCAGGCCCGTCACAACCATCAACAGGAGCGACAGCCAGAGCATGCGCGAGAAAGAGAAGGCTACGAGGCCAACGCCGAAGGCCGCCGCCGTCAGAGGTATGTATTTGCCGAGGCCAAGGACGGACTTACGCCCCGCCAGAAAAAAGGCCCCGCCCAACGCTCCCACACCCGAAGCAGCCATCAACAGGCCCAGCGTATTCGGGCCGCCGTGCAGAACCTCGTTGGCGAAGACTGGCATCAGGACCGTGTAGGGCATTCCTACGAGGCTGACCAGAGCCAGGAGCAGCAGGACGTTTCGAATCGGAGCAAAGCCGGAGGCGTACTTCCACCCTTCTCGAATCTCGCGGAGCATGTTCGTCTCCTTCAAATGCTCCGTCATGCGCGGTGTAATCTTCATAGCCAGAAGCGAAAGGATGACGGCTATGTAACTAACGCCGTCCAGCATAAAGCACCAGCCTTCGCCGACTGCGGCTATGACAACGCCGCCGAGTGACGGCCCGAGCAGGCGCGCGGCGTTGACCATAGAAGAGTTCAGCGCGATGGCGTTTGGTAAATCTTCCCTTCTCTCAACCATCTCAACGACGAAAGCCTGCCGCGCGGGCATGTCGAAAGCGTTGATGACGCCCTGAAAGATGCTCAGGGCTATGACGTGCCAGATTTTGATAAGACCTGTCAGCGCCAGCACAGCCAGGGCCAGCGATTGCAGCATCGCTAACACCTGCGTTGCCACCAGCAGTCTATGCCTGTTCCATCGGTCCACCAGAACGCCTGCGAAGGGCGCTAGCAGAAAAGAGGGGATTTGACCGGCAAAGCCCACGACGCCTAAGAGCAGCGCCGAGCCCGTCAGGCGATAGACGAGCCAACTGGTGGCTATGCGCGTCATCCATGTGCCGATTAGAGAGAGGCTCTGGCCGCTGAAAAAGAGCTTGTAGTTTCTGTGCGACAGGGCGCGCAGCATGAAAGAGAGCCCGCGCTTCTCCTCGCCGGAATCAGAGCCAGGAGAATGAGAGTTGCGGACAGCAGCGGATTTCATAAAGCTCCCGAGTGAATTTGTTAAGAGTACGCACCCGGGAGCCTAATACTCAGTCATGCCAACTGAGTGACGCAAAATTGACTTTTCTATTACCTGAAGAGCAAGAGAATTAAACGGGCTTAGATAGACACTCACAAAAATAGCCCAGCCATTTATGGCTGGGCTATCATCATTCGCCCCTGACGGGACGGAAGAAATTTCGGCTCTTCTTACGGGCGTCCAAAGATGTTGCCCAGTATGTTCGCTACGCGGCGCGCGCGGTCGCTGCTGCTTCCGTTATACACGCCCCGGTTGTCCCTGCGATAGCTCTCATCATAGCCGCGTCGGAAAGCATCGCGATATGCCTGCTTATAAGCATCCTTGTTGCCGTACTCTGAGCGATAGCCTCTGTCGGCGCTCTTGTACTGGCTGGCTCCTTCTGGGTTGTAGCGGTCGCCGCCGCGCGCGTCCTGCGTGCCCCTCTGGTAACCATCGCGATAGCCCTGGTCCTGCGCTATCTGATAAATGTCGTAGCGTCCATTGCCGTAATCGCCCGAGCGACCATAAGGATCGTTTCGCCCGTAAGGGTCGTTTCTGTAGTACGGGTCGTTGTTGTTCCCGCCGTAAGTGTACTGACGAAAGCCCTGGTCATAGCCGCGTCGAAAACCGTCGCGATATGCCTGCTTGTAAGCATCCTTGTTGCCGTACTCGGAACGATACCCGCGCGTGGCGTCCTTGTAGCGCCCGGAGTCTTCCGGCCTGTAGCGGTCACGGCCACGACCGTCCTTGGAGCCTTGCTCCATGCCGTCACGATAGCCCTGGTCCTGCGCTATCTGGTAGATGTTGTAGCCGTAATAAGGGTCATTACGGTACTGCGCCTGGGCCGCAGGCATGCCGGCGATAAAGGCCACCCCGACCAGCAAGGTGAAAATGAGAAGCGCCTTTACCGTCCTCAGTCTCAAGATGTCTCTGCTCATTACTTTTCCCCTCTACAGGCTGAAAATATTCTTCAGGCTTATTGCTCGCCTGCGGAAAAGTACAATTCAATTTCCGTGCCTGCGGGTTTTGCGCCGAGCCGCTTTAGAAAGTATTAATAAATCCTACGCTTAGCGGCGGGCAAGGTGAAATAGAGCAGGCGGCTGCCGATTTTCAATACACTAAATGGTGGCCTGATAAACTGTTTCAGGCCACTTTACTGCCACAACACCGCCCGCGGCTCTCCTGCGGTACAGAGAGAGATTTCCATCAGCACCGTTCCCGTGCAGGCTAAAGCCCACGGCTCCCGGGCGGAGGCGTCTGCGTGGGCGGCAACGTAGGAGTCGGTACAGGAGTCGCGGACGGCAACGGAAGCACGTCCGATGGCGGCGTGACAGGCGCAGGCTTTTGAGGCTGAACATCCTGCGGCGACGGTGTAGCTTCAGGCGTCGGCGTCGCTTCGGGCGTAGGTTGCGGAGTGGGCTCAGGCGTAGCGGCGGGCAGCGCTGCCGGTTCCGTGGAAGGCGGTGCGGCTGTCGTTGCTCCGGTCACGCGCGCAAGCTCATTGATGCGCTTGCGCACGGTGGAGGCAAGGAGCTGAGCTTCATCCGGCTTGAAGTTGGCGGCGCGAAAGGCGTCCGCGATTTGTTGGTCGGTCAGGCGAGCGAGCATACCAGCTATCCAACGCGCGCTCTCTACAGTGATGTCGTCGAAGAGGAACTGGCTCTTGCCGCTGTAGGCGAAGCGCACCTTGCCGCCCTCGACGCCCTTTATGAAATCGGACTTGGCGTAGTTCTCCGGCTCGTTGCGGCTATGCGTCAAGCCACCGCCCGTCTTGCCGAAGGTCGCGCCCAGGTCGCTGACTACGTATCGAAGCTCGCTCTGGCCGCCCGCTCCTTTGGCCGAGATGACCCTGTTATTCTCGTCCTTCAAATCCCAGTTGTTCAGAAGGGCCATTAGCACGATAAGCCCCTTCAGCTCTTTCGTCCCCGCGAAGGGATTGCTTTTCCAGCTCCATATGTCCAGCCTTTTCTCATCATCCGGGCGCGCTTCGAAACGAGCGTCCGCGAAACCGTCGCCCTCGCAGCGCGGCACGTCCTTGCGCGGCTTCGCAGCGTTTGGGATATGCACGCACGGCACAAGCAGGTTGCTCTCCGTCACGTAGCCCATGGCCCAGACGAGCCTGACCGCAGCCGTCTCAGGCCGCGCCTCGTTGCCAACCTTTACGACCCAGCTTTTGCCAGCGCCGTCCTTCACATGATATTTCACGGAATAGCCTGTCTGCTCGTCACGCACGTAAGTAATCTTAGACAGGTCCGGCTTCATGGCGTCGCTTGCGGGGCCGGTCAAAAGATTACGGCTTGCGATGTCGCCGGGGTCGCGCCACAGAACGGGCGCGCCCGCAGGCTGCTGCGCCGCCGCGTCCGTGGATTTCTTTTGAGCCCTAATCACAAAAGACGAAAGCACAGTAAGCAAAGCCAGCGCCGTCACGCCTGCCGTGTAGATTCTGCCTCGTTTGTACATGCCGCCTCCAATCAAGCTTTATAATCTTCCCTGCCCCTCTTCGACTTTCGCGCCGCGACCATGCATTTCGGCAATCGCACCGCGCCACGAGCGGTAGGCGGACTCCACCGCGCCCTCCGTCTCATCCGCATCATCACAAACCTCTTCTCTGCGGAACTGAATTTGATAAAACTCCGCATAGAGCCCGCCGCGCTCAAGCAGCTCTTCGTGTCTTCCGCTCTCGACCAGCCTGCCCTCATTGATGACGAAGATTATATCCGCCTCTCTGATAGTCGCCAGCCGGTGCGCTATCACGATTGAGGTCTTGCCCTTCATCAATCGGCTGAGAGCCTCGAAGACCAGCTCTTCCGAGAGGGCGTCGAGGCCGGAAGAGGGCTCGTCCATGATTAGAATGGGAGCGTCGCGAATAATTGCGCGCGCAATCGCTATGCGCTGGCGCTGCCCGCCGGATAAGGTTACGCCGCGCTCGCCAATCATAGTGTCATAGCCCTCGGGCATCTTCTCTATGAACTCCTCTGCGTTTGCCAGACGCGCGGCGCGCATGATCTCTTCGCGCGTAGCCTGAGGCCGCCCGTACGCTATGTTCTGCCAGACGGGCGCGCGAAACAGAAGCGACTCCTGCAGCACGAAGCTAATCTGCTGCCGCAGCGATTTAATCTTGAAGCGGCGCACGTCCGTGCCGTCAATCTTCACAACGCCGGAGATGGCGTCGTAAAAGCGCGGGATGAGGCTGATGATAGTTGTCTTGCCCGCGCCCGTCGGGCCGACGACCGCAGCCACCTGACCGGGCTCAATCCTGAGGCTGATGTCCTTGAGAATAGGTAAATCCTTCTCGTAGCCGAAAGAGACCTGCTCGAACTCTATCTCGCCTTTGAAGCGAGGAGCGTTGCGCGCGCCGCGCACGTTCTTGACTATCATGTCGGTCTCAAGGACTTCGCGTATGCGCTCGAATCCCACCGCGGCCTTGGAGATGGTGTCGGTCATCTTTGAAAGCTCGCGCATGGGCTTGTACATCTTCCCCAGATAAAGGAAGAAGACCACGAGCGCGCCCACGCTCAACTGGCCGGTTAAGACCAGACGCGCGCCGTACCAGACCACAAGGCAGGTGCCTATGGCTACTATAACCTCAACCATCGGCGGCAGCCTCGCCTTCAGGCTGCGGGCGCGCAGGGCCATCTCAACGCTCTCCATGCTCTGCTGCTCGAACCTTTGCTGCTCGTAGTCCTCTCGCGTGAACGCCTGCACGACGCGAATCGAAGAGAGGACCTCCTGCAGCACGGAGACGAGCGCGCCCTCCTTTTTTCGGACGGCGCGCGAAGCCTGCTTGATGCGGCGCGTGAAGCTGTAAACTATCAGGAAGAGGAGCGGCGCAATCGAGAGCGCAATCAGCGTGAACCGCCAGTTGAGATAGAACATCACGCCTATCATGCCTAAGAGCGTGAGCACGTTCACCAGCATCCCCAGCAGCACGGACGAGATGAGGCTCTGTATGGCGTCTATGTCGCTCGTCACGCGGCTTATCAAGTCGCCGGTCCTTTTCTGGTCGTGATAGGCCAGAGACAAACGTTGAATGTGGTGATAGAGCATGCCTCTCAGGTCGTGCATGACTTTCTGGCCCACGCTCATAGTGAGATAGTTCTCCGTGTAGGAGCTGACGGCTCCGGCCACGGCTATAGTGATGATGGCAATCACCGCGAAATGAAGGACCGATAATTTATCCTGCCCCGGAAAGGAGTCGGCAACAGACGCCAGCCAGCCGGGCATCTGCTTTGAGCCCAGCACGTAGTCCAGGACTATCTTCAAGGGCCAGGGCTCCAGGAGGTCCGTTATGCTCTCGCCTATGACCGCTATGAAAGCAACTAAGAGCGTCTTCCAGTGAGGACGCAGTAGAAGCGTTATCTGAATCTTCTTTTTCTTTGTTGGAACGGATGCCGTCAACCCTTGCGCCCCCTCGGACTATAAAATAGCTGCACTGCGGCCAATTAGCCAATCTGGCCCACTGTTGCTTTGTGATGGGAGACTCTAATAGGTTAAACTCTATTACATAAGCCCCCGTATATAAACCGTAGCTTCGTGTTTCTCTGCGAATATCGTAAGATTAATATTTGCTTAAACTATTTCATAAACGCTTCAATCGCTCTGACCAGTGCTATCTCTCCCGTAGGACAGGCAGCGCTTTTTTTTAGAGGGCTGCCCCGAAAATCTGTAATGACCATAAAGCAACAAACTCCTCAAAATCGTCAGCACGACGAAAGCCAGGCCGCCATTTCCCCCGTTGATTTGAGCGACCTGCGGCCACTGTTGCTCAATCACGAGCTGAGCCTGCTGGAATTCTACAGGCGCGTGCTGGAAGAGGCGCGCGACGAGACGCAGCCCGTTCTTGAGCGGCTTAAGTTCCTTTCAATCCTCTCCTCGAATCTGGACGAGTTCTTCATGATTCGCGTCTCGGGGCTCAAGGAAGCTTCCGACGAGGGCGTGACGAAACGCTCGCCCGACGGGATGACTCCGCAGGAGCAGCTTGTTGAGATTAGAAAACGGCTGCTGCCGCTTCTGGCTGAGCAGATGCATTGCCTGAAGCGAGAGGTTCTTCCGGCCCTCGAATCCGAGGGAATCGAAATCGTGACCTATGACTCGCTCGCGGATGAGGAAAAGGAGGGGCTCAAAGACTATTTCATGCGGCGCATCTTCCCCATGCTCACGCCGCAGGCCATAGACTCCGGCCATCCCTTTCCATACATCTCCGGCCTGAGCCTGAATCTGGGGCTGATGGTCGGGCCAGTGCAGGCGCACGGCATCACGCAGTCTTTGACGGGCAAGCCCGACCCGCGCTTCACTTGCATCAAATTGCCGCCGCTCGCCCCGCGCCTTGTCCCTGTAGCAGCGGGCGCATCCAGGTTCGTGCTTATAGAAGAATTGATTGCAGCCAATGTCGGCGCGCTGTTCGCGCGTATGCATCCGGGCCCGTGTCACACGTTCCGCCTCACGCGCGACGCCGATGTTGAAATCAGAGAGGACGAGGCCAACGACCTCTTGCGCGTCATGGAGCAGACCTTGCGAAAGAGACGCTTCGGCTCGCCCGTGCGCCTTGAAGTATCCGGCGACATGCCGCGCGAGATGCTGGAGCTGTTGATTACCGAGCTGGAATTAACGTACGAAGATGTTTACACGGTGGACGGGCCGCTGGACATGACGGGCCTCATGACGCTCCACGACCTGAGCAGGCCGGAGCTTAAAGACAAGCCGTTCACGCCGACCTTGCCCGCCGCTCTTAAGAGAAAGAAGTCCATCTTCGACATCATCAAAGAGCAGGACGTGCTGCTGCACCATCCTTATCAGTCATACACCGCCGTCACGGACTTCATCAAAGCGGCTGCGGAGGACGCGGACGTGGTGGCCATAAAGATGTGCCTCTACCGCACGGGCAGGAACTCGCCCATCCCCAAGATGCTGATTGAAGCCAGCGAGCGCGGCAAACAGGTCGCGGTGCTGGTGGAGCTGAAGGCGCGCTTCGATGAGGAGAACAACATAGAGTGGGCCAAGCGGCTCGAAGAGTCCGGCCTGCTGGTGGTCTACGGAATCGTCGGGCTTAAGACTCACTGCAAGGTCACGCTCGTCGTGAGGAACGAGGCCGAGGGCTTGCGGCAATACGTGCATATAGCCACGGGCAATTACAATCCTGTCACTTCCGGCTTCTACACGGACCTCGGCATACTGACCGCCGACGAGGAGATAGGCGACGACGCCACGGACCTCTTCAATTACCTGACGGGCTTCTCGCGCCAGAAAGAGTATCGCCGCCTGATGGTAGCGCCAGCCAATCTACGCGAGAGCTTTCTTGCGCTCATAACGCGCGAGACGGCTCATGCGCGCGCGGGCCGTCCGGCAAGAATCATCATCAAGCTCAACAGGCTCGTGGACATGAGAATTATACGAGCGCTCTATGAAGCCTCGCAGGCGGGCGTGAAGATAGATTTAATCGTGCGCAGCATTTGTATGCTCAAGCCGGGCATCCAAGGGCTCTCCGAGAACATCAGCGTGCGCAGCATCGTCGGGCGTTTCCTTGAGCACAGTCGCATCTATTACTTTATGAACAATGGCGATTACGAGGTCTATACGGGAAGCGCCGACTGGATGCCGCGCAACTTCGACCGCCGCATAGAGGTCGTTGCTCCGGTCAAAGACCAGAGCATCAGGAAGTATCTGGTGGACGAAATATTGAGCGTCTACCTGCGCGACAACGTGAAGGCGCGCGAGCTTTTGAGCGACGGCAGCTACGTGCGCGTGAAAGCCAGGCCGGGTGAGGCAAAGCTTAACAGCCAGGAGTATTTCATAGGAACGTAAACGGTGACTCGGTGAAGAAGAAGTCCCGTTAAGCTTCAAGGACCGTTAAGCATCAAGGAGGTGCATGCTCTTGTTATTCTCGAACGCTCTTCGCAGATTATTCGCTCTGCTCATCATTCTGCTCTTTACTTTTCCGCAAACGGCTTTCACTCAGAGCAAGCGGAAAGATAAAAGGACGGAGCCCGTGGGTCGGCCAGTGCTTTGGAGGAGCCCCGGCAACATACGCTCGCGCGACCTTTACCTTGGCCCCGGCGGCAGCGAGATGAGGCCCGACACGAGCAGCGTTACATTCGTGAAGGAAGAGAAGGGCGGATACTCGCCAAAGTTTCGCGTGCGTGACGGGCTGGGGCGAGAGTGGGTAGCCAAGCTTGGCAAAGAGGCCCAGAGCGAAACGGTTGCGGTTCGCCTTCTCTGGGCCGCTGGCTATCGAACGGAGATTAACTATCTAATCCCCTGCGCGCACATTCAGGGAGCGCCCAGGCCCAGAAAGAAGGTTGCAAGATGCGAGGGCGACGGCTTCGCCAACGTCAGGTTCGAGGCGCGGCCAGACGATGTGAAGCGCACGGGCCAGTGGAAGTGGACGCGCAACCCTTTCGTGGGCACGCGCGAGTTGCAGGGATTGGTAGTGATGATGGGCCTCATCAACAACTGGGACATAAAGGACTCCAACAACGTCATACTATATGTTCCAGCGGGGCCGGACGGAAGAAGCGTAGCCGAATCGCAGTATGCCATCAGCGACCTCGGCGCGACCTTCGGTAAGACGGGCAACATACCCTTCTTATGGCGCTTCACGCGCAGCCGCAACGACCCTAAGGACTATGCCAGGGCCAGGTTCGTAGATAAGGTCAAAGGCAATCGCGTGGCCTTCCGCTACGGCGGCAAGAATCGCGGGCTGTTCAAGAACATAACGGTTGAGGATGCGAAGTGGATAGGAGAGCTGCTCTCGCGCCTATCGGACCAGCAGCTCGCCGATGCGTTTCGCGCAGCCAACTACAGCCCTTCCGAAGTGCGCATGCTCACAGAGGCGGTCCGGCGCAGAATAAACGAGCTTGTCAACCTGCCGGAGCCGGGCATCGCCTCACGTTAAGAGGAAACAAGCCGCGCCGCGAATAATGGCAGGTAGAAAAATAGAGAAGCGACGATGCACTCCTAAGGTGCGCCGTCGCTTCTCTATTTGAAAGGAGAGGTTGTTATTAACGATTACTTCTTAGAGGTGGTGGCTGCGGCTGCTGCGCTCGTGGTCCCATTGGTCTGTATGTGCTGCCAGTAGTCCTCTACGAACGTCTTGAAGTCGCCGTGCCCCCAGGAGGTGTAGAAGTCATACTTCTTCATCTCGGCGTAAACCTGGTCAAAATTCCAGCCGTACTTGGTGTAGCGATAAACCGCGCCCATAGCGCCCGTGCGATGACGACCGCCCGCGCAATGCACGTAGAACTTGCCCGTCGTGGGGTCGTTGACGACCTTCAGAAACGCATCGACCCACTCCTGCTTCGGATACTCCTTATCAACCATGGGGATGTTGACGTAGCGCATGCCGAGAGCTTCGACCGCAGGCTTTTCGTAATCCTTGGGCTTCTCCTGCAGGTCTATGACGGTATTGATGCCCAGCGCTTTGAGCGCCTTGTAGTCCTCTTTATTCGGCTGCGCGCCGCGATAAAAGCGCTCGTCCATCTGGCCGAAATTCTTTATCTTGATGCTGGAGAAATCGGCCTGCTGCTGCTGTGCGCTCTGCCCGAAAGAGACTACCGAAAGAAGAAGGATTGTTACAAAGGCTCCGAGAACTGTACGGAAAGAGGAACGGGTCACACTCGTCATTTGCAAATCTCCTGCCAGCGAAGGGTAATTCGGCCAGCTATAATACTTAAAAATTTTAACGGGGGCGAGTGCGTGCCTTGCCAAACTCAAAGCACCAAAAATTAAGATGCAGAGCCACGCCTTCGAGTTTGCTTCCCGCAAGCCTTTGTTTTCAACAGTTTAGAAACACCACGAAATTCGCCTTTTTTTTTCACTGGCACTGAGTTTGCCAGTTACAGCCGCATGAAGGGTAATTAGGCTCATTTCAGTACAGAGGGGAAGGAGGCATTCTGTGATGCGTAGATTTTTATGTACATTTCTGTTCCTGCTGGCATTTGCCTTTGGCTCTATGGCTATGGCTCAAGAGCAGAACCGCAGCGGCCAGGATACAGGCGATAAGGCAAAAGCCGCTGTGACGGAAGTCGGCGACAAGGCCGAGGATGTTAAAGACCAGACGGCCAAAGGCGCTAAGAAGGCTGCGAACGAAGTCGGAGATAAAGCCGAGGACGTAAAAGATCAGACGGCCAAGGGCGCGAAGGCCGTAGGCAACGGGACGAAGGCTGTTGTCAACGAGACGGCGGACAAGGTTGAGGATGCGGGCGATAAGGCCAAGAGCGCGGGCCGAGAGGTTGGAGATAAGGCTGAGGATGTAAAAGACCAGACTGCTAAGGGCGTGAAGGTCGCGGGCGGCGCAGCCAAGGCCGTAGGCGAAGGGGCCGCTGATAAAATTGAAGATGCAGGCGGCGCAGTCAAGACGGCCACCACGGAAGTCGGCGACAAGGCCGAGGATGTTAAAGACCAGACAGCCAAAGGCGCTAAGAAGACCGGCAACTGGTTCAGCAGGGGCTTCAAGAAAATCGGAAGAATCTTTCAGTAAGGATTAGTCAGGGGCGAGGGTAAGCAGCCGAAAGGGAGAGTCAAGCTATATCTTTTAGCATTGCTCTCCCTTGAATTTTCTAAAAAGAGCCGTACACGGAATCGAACGGTGCCCTGCGCTCTCTGAGGAACTGCACAAACTCTTCCACAGCTTTGTCGCGCTCTGCCTCGGTCCAGTAAATCTCAAAATTCGGCGCGTCCTTCAAGCGCCTGAGCCTGGAAGCATAAACATCGCACACACGTATGCTGAGGGGGTCGGGAGAATGCGCCGCGCGCAGGTCGTTGGCAGGAACTTCTATAGACGCGCCGGTAGCGTTGCTAGCGCCTACGAAGACGGCTGTGAAGCTGTTCTCGACTGTCAGGTCGTACCTGTCGCCTGCGCTCGCGCTACGCGGGCGCAACACGCCTACGACGGTCTTGTCCGACAGTCCATCCAGCACGCGCTCGCGAAAGCTCTTAACATTGAGCATGGGACTTTCCAGCAGCTTCGCTATGTTAATGCTGCGCAAGCTATTCGCGTCTATCAGCGGAATCCACAGCGAGCCTTCCTGTCCAAACATGCGCTCGGCGGCCTTAATCATCGCGGGATGGCTGGCGTAGCGCCACATGGGCGTGAAGTAATAAGAGGTACTCTCGCCCTCTTCGGGCCTGAGCGTCGTAATCCAATCGGCGTACTCGTTGAAGGCCGCCCTGTCATTAGCCTCGCAGCGTTTCAGATAGAGGCTCACCAGCATGCTGCGCAGGGAGTTGCGCTTATGCTCATCTTGGCTCGCCGTAGCGTCGTAAAGGCTTTTGAGTTGATTCTGGAAGGAGCGCACTTCGGAAATTTCCGCCAGCCCGTTCCAGGCCAGCAGCGCCAGAGCAAAGTTCGTAGCAGCGTCCAAACTCCGAAAGGGCGCGGCTTCGTCCCTGCGCTCCGCAAGCTCATGCATACGTCGTATGAAGAGCTGTGCGACGGACGGAGATGTTTTCGCGCTCAGAGGTGCGCCGCGAAGAGTGAGGCCCTGTACCAATCGCCTGGATGGGACGGGCGCGGAGGTGAAGACCCAGGCGGGCGGCACGCCTGAGTAGGCAGTCGGGTAGACTATATTCGCAGCCGCTTGAACCCACTGTTCCGTGCTGGCCTTATCCTCCGCCAGGACGTTGTACCAGCGCTCCTCAATCGAGCCCTTCCCGTACTTCTGAAGGTAGGCGCGTATGCGCTCGGCCAGAGCGCGCCGCCCTTCCCCCGTCTCTATGTTTATGTTGTCGTTGCCGTTGATGAAAGAGTCGCTCTTCAAAATCTCTGTCAGCGCCCTGTAGGCCGCTTCCGCAACCGTAATCGGATGGCGCTGGTAGAAGAAGTTTCTGAAAAAGCTGACGGACCTTGTCAGACGCTCGTCCGATTCGAGCACGCGCAGGAGAGGCTCAACCGCCTCTTCACCCTCTTTTATCAGAGCCTCGACTATCTTGTCCTCCGCCAGGTCAACGCCGCCCGGCTGTCCCCACTGGCGAGCCGAGACTTCATCCAGCGATTCTATGAGCGCCGCGATGCGCGCCTGGCCTTGAGGGTACCTGGCAATCTCTTCCGGCGACACGCGGCTGCGCTTTACGGCTTTCGCGCGCCGCTCCTGGTCCGCCAGAAGTGCGGATAGTGGTTGCAGGAAATAGAGGTAGCGCGGCTTGGCACCGTTGTAAGCATCCGGCATCTTGTAGCCGCGCCGTGCCGCCTCGCTTTCGATTGCGTCCTGAATTGAGTTGAGCGTGCGTGCGCTCTCAAGCGACAGCTTATCGTTGCCGCTCATGTGCGCGGTCAGGGCTCTATCAAAAAGCGCCCAGGCCCAATCCGTAGCCAGCATCAGGTAAGGGTCTTTCCAGTAGGGGTCGCTCGCGGAGTAAGTGTTGTAACCGACCATCCACGCGGCCCAGACCTGCGCCGCCAGCTCTTCCTGATTGAGCCGCAGCAGCAGCACTGCCTTCAAAGGCAGCAGCGTTTTTTCAGAGGCCGTGCTGCTGTTGGGCGTGGCCATAGAGCGACGAGAAAAGGGCGCGTCCGGATATTCTTTCTTGAGACGCGCGCGCATCTCCTCGTCCGCTTTCACCAGCTCCAGAACATCCGCGCGCAGGTCCGCCTTCTCTCCCACGGAAAGCACAGGATAAGTCAGACCGTTCCAGCCTATGCCCGTGCGCTCGCCCGCGCTCGTACCGGCGGGCATGAGCCAGCCATGAATCTTGACGTTGGGCTGCGAGCCGCCCCAGATGCTCCCGTTGCTGATTTCAAACTCTCTGTACTCGCAGCCGCGCGGGTCCGCCATCCCCTGCTCGAAGAGAGTGTCGGCGGCGCTTAACAATGCTGCGGGCACGGAGGCTTGCGATAAAGCCGGGAAGCTTTTTCGATTCTCCGCAAGCTTGAGCATCTGCGCGCCGGACACGACCGCTTCGAGCATCGGAGGGGCTTTGCGCTCAAGCTCCTGTGGCGTCTTCTCCTCTTTGGAGGTTTGTGACGGAAGAGTCTGCGCCCCCGCGTGCGATGAGAGAAGAAGTATTATGAGGAGCAGTAACGTGGTCGCCCTCTTCATGAGTCGCCTCCTGAGAACAGTGGTGGGCCATTCCGTATAGACAACATACAACAGCTTTGAGTTGGCAGCAAAAGAAGAGGCGGACCGATTCACCGCAAGGTGAAATCAGCCCGCCACGGACTCGCTTAATAGATTTGCAGCTCGACGGCCCTTCCTTCGCAGGAAGAGCGCGGCTTGAAATGATTCTCTACGCCTGAGCCCTGGAATGTATGAGCCTGCGCATGCGGTCGTTAAAGAGCACGTCTATCTTCTGCGGCTCTATGACCGCGACCACTTCGCCCGGCCCGTAGGTAGGGTGAAGCATGGTCTGTCCGGTGCGATAGGTGCGCGTCCAATCGTAGGGCGCTCCGGCCTTGACGGACGCGCGCTCGCTCGAGCGGCCCGCGGTGGTTTTAAAGGAGCTGCGTGTGCCGCACTGCGGGCAACTGACGCGCGAAATGCGCCCGGTCTTGGTCACGGACGCCACCACATGACCGCGCTCTTCACCACACACCACGCACAATTTCTCCACACGGTCGCCGACTGCAAAAATCTCTTTCTCCATCTTGCCTCCTTAATAAGTCCGGAGAGTCCGTAGAGTCTTGAGAGTCTATAGAGTAACAAGCCGTTCTTCTCTCCAGACTCTCAAGACTCTCTGGACTCTCCAGACTCGTTATTTGTATCTATAAGTAATGCGCCCCTTTGAAAGATCGTAGGGCGAGAGCTCCACGCTAACGCGGTCGCCCGCAAGGATGCGTATATAGTTCTTACGCATCTTGCCGGAAATCTGTGCCAGCACTATGTGGTCGCTCCCATCAATTCGAACCTTGAAGAAGGCGTTGGGCAGCTTGTCCACCACCACGCCCTCCGCCGGAATCAGGTCTTCTTTTGACAATCAGTTCTCTCCTTCAAAAATAGAGGCCGCTTCGTTGCGACTCTTCTCTTGCCTCGTTAACGGTTATCGCGCGCGGCGCGGTCTGAACGAGCGTCGTCCGCTACTCGCAGTCCGGCCCATCGGTCTAAAGGTTTTGGACGCGCCCGAGGCTGCGACGCTCAAGCTCTGCTGCGCTTCCGCGAAAGCGGGCAACAGCACGCGCTCTATGGCCTGCCCCGTGAGACGCTCGACGGCGCGCATGGACAGCTCTTCGGCAGGCGTCACAAGCGTGATGGCTCGCCCCTGTTTTCCGGCGCGGCCCGTGCGGCCTATGCGATGCACGTAGTCTTCCGGCTGCGAGGGCACGTCGTAATTGATGACGTGCGAGACGGAATCAACGTCTATGCCGCGCGCGGCGATGTCCGTGGCCACCAGCACACGCGTCTGCCCGCCCTTGAAATCGCGCAGGGCAGCCTCGCGCTGCGGCTGTGTGCGGTCCGCATGAATCCGGTTCGCCTTATGCTCGCGCGCCTTCAGTATGTGCGAGAGCCTCTCTGCGCCGCGTCTTGTGCGCGTAAAGACCAGCACACGCTCCAACTGCTCGCGCTCAAGCAAATCGAGCAGGAGCGCAGTCTTGGACTGAGCGGCCACTGGGTAAACGGTCTGACGGACCGTACCCGCAGCCTTCCCGCGCGGGCTGACTTCGACCAGCTGCGGATTGCGCAGGGTCGTGCGAGCTATCTTCTCTATGGCCTCCGACATAGTAGCGGAGAAAAGCAGCGTCTGTCTTTTTGTGGGCAGGTAGCCGAGCACGCGCCGAATCGAAGGCCAGAAACCCATGTCCAGCATGCGGTCTGCCTCGTCCAGCACAAGCACTTCAATCTGCGACAGGTCCAGCGTCTTTCTCTCTATGTGGTCCAGCAATCGTCCGGGCGTTGCAATCAACACGCCTGCTCCGCGCCTCAGGGCTTCGCGCTGCCGCTCAAGCCCCGTGCCGCCTATGAGCGTTACGCACATGGGGCTTCGCTTGGGCGCAAGCTCTCTGTAGCTTGTCTCGATCTGTAAAGCAAGCTCGCGCGTCGGCGCAATGATAAGAGCGCGTGCGCCCGGGCGGGCTCTCTCAATCAATCTCTGAATGATTGGAAGCAGGAAAGCGGCTGTCTTGCCCGTGCCCGTCTCGGCGCAGCCTATAAGATCGGAGCCGCCGAGCACGATGGGGATTGCTTCTCTTTGAATGGGTGTAGGTTCAGTGTAGCCTAACTGAGTGCATGCGCGCACCAGTTCGGCCTTAAGCTCAAGTTCTGTAAAAGTCATCTATTCTTTCTGCGCGCATACACACATGAGTAAGTCTCTCTGCTTGCTGAAAATTTCGTGCGCGCTCTACTACTGACAAACTAAAGGCCCCCGGCGAATCTCTCTGGTTGCCGGGGGCGCTTTACTTAAAAGGTCGCCGGTTATCCTCTGAGAGATTTACCAGCGCGGCGAGCGGTCGTTGCGACCGCCGCTGTTGCCGCCGAAGTCGCGGCGACCACCGCCGCCGCCGCCACGGTTGCCGCCGAAGCCGCCACGGCCACCGCCGCCGCCTCGATTTCCACGGTCCTCGCGCGGGCGGGCTTCGTTCACGTTCAGATTGCGACCGTTGAACTCCTTGCCGTTGAACTGCTCAATGGCTTTCTGGCCCTCTTCGTTGGACGCCATCTCGACGAAGCCGAAACCGCGTGAGCGGCCCGTCTCGCGATCTTCAATGACGTTGACGGACTCGACTGTGCCGGCCTGCTCAAACAACGATTGCAAATCTTCGTTCGTCGTCTGGAACGAAAGATTCCCGACGTAAAGTTTCATAGACATAAGATGTAGTTTTTCCTCTTCCTCAAAATGTTGAGGATCGTTAAGAGAAGCTTCGAAACTAAAGTGGGCTTCGTTGTAACGGTCGTCAGCGAAGGCTCGCGTTCGGATGCTCAAAAGAGCGGCTTCTGATTTTATTTACTGCCTGCTCTCGTACTATCCAGAACGCCGCCGCCATGCTGAGGCGCGGGGCGCATCACCGTTGATGCGCGAGAGAAGGAACCAACGAAAAGCATTATACCTTATTTACATTATAGTTACAAACCAGCAACCGTCTAATTCGGGGCAAAGAAAGGAACTAATAGGGATAGACAGAATAAGGGAATGGCTTTGATTCTGCTCTTATCTGGTTTGCCGCTCTCTGGGAATGGGCTCGAAGGTGCGCGTGGTGTTCTCTGTGACGCTGAGGGGGGGCTCGCGCGCGGCTTCTAGCCGGGGCGGGAATTTTCCCTCAAGCTCGTTCGGCTTGTCGGGCCTGTCGGCTTGCGCCTCCGGCTGCGCGTGCAGGCTCAGAAGGCGAGAGAGCTGGCGTATTAGAAGCCCTGCTATGCTTACAACCGCGAGCAGTAAAAAGCATAGAAGTAGAAACACGCCTGCGTGTAAGGAGAGCCCCCTGGTGGTGACTATCAAGGCAAAGGTGAAGAGGAGCCCCAGACCTGCCAGCGTAATCAGCGTGATGGCCACGGAGACGGCCCACACAGGCCCGACCAGACTGACAGGCTTCTCTGAGGGCGCGGGCGGGAGAAGGTTAGCGCCGCAGCGCGGGCAGTACCGCAGCTCCTGCGTCAACTGAAGACCGCATGATGAACAGTACATGCTCATTCCAGCCCCTTCACGTCTCCTCTCACCTGCCCGCGCTCTTTCGAGCGCTCGTCGTACTGAGGCAGCGACTCTACCAGATGGTCGAGGCTCAGCCAAATGCTCCAGCTGTGATGATAGAAGGCTATGGGAAAGAGCAGGCCCGCGACGAAGAGTATGATGAGAATCAGTTGATAGTTGCTCAGAATAAGCATCGTGGTCAGATACAGAGCCAGTATGATTAGCTCCGTTGTGATCACGTTGATGGTGAGCGCGCCCACGAAAAAGCCTTCCTCCCGCTGGTAGAGCGCGCCGCACATGGGGCAATGATGCTTTATCTTGAAGGGAGACTGTATGATTGACGAATGCCCGCAGACGGGGCACTTAAGGCGCAGGCAGCGCAGCATGGTGCTAACTATTTGACGCTCTCTCTTCACAATTCCCTGAGGAGCAATCATAGGCCCTTTTGCTTCCGCCAATCAAGAAGCGGGCTCGAAGACAGTTACTCACCGCGCAGAGACGCAGAGGACTCGCAGAGAGGATTAAATTACTCAACGCCCCCTCTGCGCTTCCTCCGCGTCTCTGCGGTGAGCTCGATTCACCGGACGCTCAACTGACTGTGTATCCGTCATCGTAGCGAGCCGTCTCGTCACAATATTTTTGCTCCGATGAAAAGTTGGGGTTAATATCGGCATAGCTTCCGCCCACGCAGACCTGATGGAGAAAGAAGAATGAAGAGACGCTTAATCATCCCGTCGCTATTGCTCTGCTGCTTCGCTTTCCTCTTGCCGCTTCAAGGCTCCGAGCGAGTTTCAAGCGACCGCAGCCTGGGATTGAACCAGAAGAAGCGGGCCGCGCCGTCCGGCTCGCAAATAGAAGAAGGATACGTGCAGACTCCTGACGGGCTTCGCCTCTATTACCGCAAAGTGGGGCGAGGCTCGCGCACTGTCATAATCCCTCTGCGGCTCTTCCTCTTCGACGAGTTCAAGCAGCTCGGAGACAGCTTCACGGTCATCTCTTACGACACGCGCAACCGTGGGCTTTCAAGCCCCGTCGCAGACGGCTCGAAGCTGACCATAGACGAGGACATAGAGGACATAGAGCGCGTGCGCCAGCACTTCGGCGTCAAAAAGTTCACCCTCATAGGCTACTCTTACATGGGCATGGGCGTGGTGCTTTACGCCATGAAATACCCGCAGTACGTGGAGCGGCTCGTTCAACTGGGGCCTGTGCCGCTCAAGTACGGGACAAAGTATCCCGCGAGCCTGACGGCCAATGACGAGAAGCCCGTCCCGGACCCCGCGGCTATGGCGAAGATTGAAGAGAGGCGCAAGGAGGGCATGGACCAGAGCAGTCCCAGAGAGTACTGCGAGATGATGTGGCAGGCGACGCGTTTTATGCTGGTCGGCAATCCAGCGAGCGTGGAGAAGCTTGGCCCCGGCGTCTGCGACATGCCGAACGAGTGGCCCGTGAACCTGACCAGACATTTTCAGTATAGCTTTGCGTCCATACAGCGCCTCAACATTTCAAAGGCCGATGTAGCAAAGGTCTCGATTCCCGTGCTGACCATTCACGGGACCAAAGACCGCAACGCGCCTTATGGAGCCGGAAGGGAGTGGGACATGCTGCTGCCCAACGCTCGCCTGCTCACCATAGAGGGTGGAGCGCACCAGTCATTCTCGGAGTTTCCCGAAATAGTCTTCCCGGCCATACGCGCCTTCCTCAACGGCAAGTGGCCGAGCGCGGCGGAGAAGGTCATAACGCTGGAGAGAAGCAGGGCTTGACGGGGAAATAGAGGCGTGTCGCAGAGACGACTGGCGATTATGATGAAATCACCAGCCGTCTCTTGCGTGCAGCAATTTCCGATTCTTCAAACAGTTACTCAGTCCTTTCGCTTCTGGCTCTTCTCGCCCGTCCTGCGCTTTCTCGACTCCTTAAGCACCTCTCCGCCAACGTCGCTGATGCTCCCGTCGCCATCCTCCTTACAAATACGCTTGTAGGATTCTTCCAGTTGCTTCAGTTGGTCGTCCGACAACTCATCCAGGTCAATCAAACTGTTGCGCGCTCCCTTCGTAGCCTTAATCATCTCGTCCAGCTTGAGATGAATCGCCTTCGCGTCGCGGTTCTGCGTGTTCTGAATCAGGAAGACCATCAGGAAAGTGATGATGGTGGTTCCAGTGTTTATGACGAGCTGCCATGTGTCCGAGTAGTGAAACAGAGGGCCTGTCGCGGCCCAGACCACTACAATCAGCACGGCCACGATGAATGACCACGAGCTGCCTACCAGCTGCGAAGTCCTGCTGGCGAACTTGCGAAAGAGTTCGTTCATTAGCTCCTCCCGAAAATTTTCTACGCCTTCAAGGGGAATGGTTAAAGCAACGAAAGTGTCGGAGGAGAGGGTTTTCCCTTTTTGACGATGATTTTGAACTTTTCGTCGCACTAATGCGACAAGTAGCGAATAGCATAAATCAAAACCTCTGAAAGACGCGAGCCGTCTAGAGCGTGTCGGGGTTTGGCCCCTTGGGCCGCATCTCTCTTCGAAGGGGCTTGAGCTATTAATGAGTTGTGCTACGCTTAGCGTCACGCCACAATCCTTATGTCTTAAAAATCTGGCCGTTTCTTACTTTAAGCCGATGGAACACTGTGAGAGCCTTGGAGAGCGCAGATGACGGATTTCGACCTCATACACACTGGAATCAAGGGGCTTGACGACATACTCCTTGGGGGAATCAAGCGCGGCAACATACTGCTCGTAGAAGGCGCGGCGGGCACCGGCAAGACCACGCTCGGCCTGGCCTTCATCTATCGCGGCGTGATGGATTTCGACGAGCCGGGGCTCATCATCTCCTTCGAGCTTTCGCCCCAAAAGCTTCTGCGCGACGCGAAGGGCTTCGGCTGGGACTTTGAAGCCCTGGAGCAGAAGGGCAAGCTCAAAATTATATACACGTCGCCTCTGGTCATACTGCAGGAGCTTCAATCTCATGACGGGCTGTTGATGACGGAGATGCGCAGGATGAGCGCCCGCCGCGTTCTCCTTGACGGGCTGACGCCCCTGAAGCTCTTCGGTGAGCTTTTCAACGGTCGCCCTTTCCGCGACAGCCTTCACCTGCTGGTCGAGAGCCTGCAGCGACAGGAGGTGACGGCCATGCTGACGCGCGAAGTCCCCGCGTCCGAAGAGGCGCGCGCGGGCGAGTTCTCGCACGAGCAGTTTGTCTGCGACACGATTCTCACCTTGAGGAACGAGGCGCGCGGTCGAAGCAACGTGCGCTCGATAGAGGTCTCTAAGTCGCGCGGGCAGGATTTCATCACGGGCAAGCACACGCTGCGCATAGAGGCGGACGAGGGCGTGCGCGTTTACCAGCGCGCACAGGCGCGCCCGCGCGGCTCTCTGGACCAGCCCACGTCCACCAAGCGCTCAAGCCTCGGCGTGCCAGCCGTGGACGGGATGATTGGGCAGGGCATCTTCGACGGCTCCGTGACGCTGGTCGTAGGCGTATCGGGCACAGGCAAAACGGTGCTGGGCGTGCAATTTCTGGTTGAGGGCGCAAAGCAGGGCAGGCGCGGGCTGCTGGTGACGCTGGACGAGCACCCGCAGCAGATAATGCGCAACGCCGAAGGCTTGGGGCTTGATTTGAAGAAGTATGTTGAGGACGGCACCGTGCAGGTTTACTACGAGTCGCCGCAGGAGCTTGAGCTTGACGTGCATTTTCATAACATCACGCGACTGATGGACGAGCATAAGGTGTCGCGCGTGCTGATAGACTCGCTCGCGGCCTATCGCGTCAACGAAGCGGACAAGCGAGAGTTCCGCGACTTCATCTACGCGCTCACCACTCACATCAAGGACAGGCTGATCACGGCCTTCGTCAACTACGAGAGCCCGGAGCTTCTGGGCGTCTCGCAGATTAGCGAAGACCTTAAGGCTTCGACCATAGTAGACAACATAATTCTTCTAAACTACGTGGAGTTCTCCAACCGCCTCAGGCGAGCCGTTACCGTGCCCAAGGCGCGAGGGAGCGCGCCGCAAAGGCTCACGCGCGAGTACCTCATTCAGCGCGGCGGCATACGGCTGATGCCTTCGGGCGCAGGCGAAGAGGCAGGAGAATCCGACGCCGTGCCGCAACTTCCCTTCTCAAGCTACTACGGCGTGCTGGCGCGCTCGCCTGCGCGCCGCAGCCCGCTCGACGAGGAAACGGTCGCGGCGACCAAGCTCTCAAAGTCCGAGGACGGCGCGGACAATTCGAAGAGCGGCGCTCCCGGACGTGCTGGCACGAAGCGCAAAGGCGCTGCGAGGAAGAGAGCGCGCAGCGACGGCAGGAACGGCCACGGCTCTGCGGGGCGCGCTAAAAAGGGCGGCGATAAAAGATGACGAGGCGCAAACAGGCTCGCAGGGCAACGGAGAGGAGCGTGCCGCCGGGCGGATGGATGCGGCGTCGCACGGACCGCGGTCTAATGGAGCAGCAGGAAAAGATGCTGGCGAGCCCGGGCTGGCGCGCGGCGCTTGAACAGTTTGCGCGCGCCACCGGCCTTGTAGTCTCTCTCTTTGACGCGAAGGCTGGCTTGCGCCTTGGGCCTTTCATTCCGACGCCGCTTGGTGAAAGATTCCTCGAAGTCGGTTGCTGGCGCGCGCCTGCGGGCTTCTGTCTGAAGAATGATGTCGAAGCTGTGCGCGCCGCGCTTGCCGACGAAGGCTCTACGGTTCATCACACGGCGCTCGGAGCGCTGGCACTCTTCGCCGCGCCTTTGCGCTTCGAAGGCAACCGCATCGGCGCTGTCGTCGCCGGCTGGGTCTTCAACACTTTTCCCGACCCTGTGCTCACGGACCGTCTGGCTAAAGAGCTGGGCGTGCCCTTTCCTGAGCTCTGGCAGATTGTGCGCCAGCAGTTGCCCGTCAGTCCCGAAAAGCTAAAGACCTACAGCGAGCTTCTTCTGACCATCTGCGACCTCTTCCTGCAGGAGCGCGCGGAGACCTTGCAGGAGCAGGAGCAATCCAGAGAGCTTCTGGTCCTGAACGAGTCCGCAAAGCAGCTGGCCTCCGCGTTGACTGCGGAAGAGATTGGGCGGGCAGTCGTGCAGGCCGTCATAGCCTTTACCGACACGAAGGAAGCCCGCTTTCTGGTCATGGATGAAAAGGGCTCGTGGCAGACCGCCGCCGAAGAGAGAGTCGAAAAGGCTTCGGTTGCCGAGCGTGAGCGAAGGGCCATCATCAGCAACCTGCGCGTGCCTGTGGATGCGAGCGACGGCTCGCCCCTCGGCATGATTGAGTTGAGCGAGCCGCGACAGATGCCCGCAGAGCATTACCGCACGCAGCTCTCTGCGCTCGCAGCGCAAACCGCCGTCGCGCTTCAGAAGGTGCGTCTCATAGATGCGCTTGAGAGCGAGCGCGCACAGCTTGAGCGCGCCAACCGCACCAAGGACGAGTTCCTCGCCGTGCTGTCACACGAGATGCGAACGCCCTTGACGCCGATTCTGGGCTGGGTCTCCATGCTCAGGCAGGGAGCCTTGCGCGCGGATAAGGAGACGGTGGAGTCCGCGCTCGCGGCCATAGAGCGCAACGCGCGGCAGGAGCTTCATCTGGTTGACGAGATGCTGGACCTCTCGCGCATACTCAACAACAAGGTCGTGCTTGACCCCATGCCGATTAACCCTACAGAGGCGCTGACCTCCATCTTCACCACGGCGCAAACCTTGACGGCCTCGCGCGAGCTTCAGCTTGAGCTGGACGCAAGCCAGAGCCTTCCTTTCGTCAACGCCGACCCGCAGCGGCTTCAGCAGGTTCTCATCAACCTTGTCTCGAACGCCGTCAAGTTCACGGGCGACGGAGGGCGCATAACCATTGGCACGCGCATGGGCGAGAGCGGCGACGTGGAGTTCTTCGTCTGCGACACGGGCGTAGGCATTCGCCCGGAAGCCCTGCCCTACATCTTCGACCGCTTTCAGCAGGCGGACCAATCGACCACGCGCCGCTACGGCGGCTTAGGAATAGGGCTGTCGGTTGTGCGCGGGCTGGTGGAGCTTCACGGCGGGCGCGTCTGGGCCCAATCGGACGGCGACGGTTGCGGCTCCACTTTCGTAGTCAGCTTCCCAGCCCTCTCCTCCTACAATTCAAAGAAGCAGCCCGAGCGCGAAACGGCTTTGAAGACCGAGGCCAAAAGGATTGATGATGCGAAGCGCCACGCGGGCGTGCGCGTGCTCGTGGTGGATGACTCGCCCGACACGCTCGCCGTGCTTAAGACCATGATGGAGGCGGCGGGTTATCAGGTTGAGACGGCCAGCTCCGCGCACTCTGCCGTCGGAGCAGCTGCAAGCTTTAAGCCCGACATCATCATCTCTGATTTAGGTATGCCGGACACGGACGGCTTCGAATTGTTGAGGACTCTGCGCGAAGATTCCGGACTCGCAGACACTCCGGTCATAGCGCTTACAGGCTACGCCATGCAGGTTGACCGCGACGCCACGCTCCATGCGGGCTTCGCGGCGCATCTGGCCAAACCCATAGAGCAAGCCGCGCTCGTCTCAACGCTCGACGAGCTTCTGGAAAAGGCAGAGGTAAAAGGGTAGATACGCCGTATATAGATTGTAAGAGATTTGGCTGAATGAAAACTGTCGGGCTACTGATTATTTCAAACATCTTCATGACGGTGGCGTGGTACGGGCACCTGAAAGATAAGAGCAGGCCGTTAATCATGGCCATCCTGCTCAGCTGGGGCCTGGCCTTCTTCGAGTACGTTTTCCAGGTTCCGGCCAACCGTGCAGGCTACGGTCGCTTCACGCTGACGCAACTGAAGATTATGCAGGAGTGCATCACGCTCGTAGTCTTCACAGCCTTCGCCTTCATAGTCTTTCGCGAGCCCGTGAAGTGGAATTACATAGTTTCCTACACGCTCATAGTCGCCGCCGTCTATTTCGCCTTCAGATAAACCAACGGCATTAAGTAGCAAGGCAAAAGGTAAAAGGAAAAAGTGAAGAGAAAGAAGCGGTGCGCTCTTCTTCTTCACTTTTGCCTTTTACCTTTTTACTTTTGCCTTCTCTTTATTTCGGCGCGAAGTAGCCTTCGCGGGCGCTGACATTCGCGCCCTTCGTCACGCCCTGAAGCTCTACGCGTATGCGTCGAAAGCTCCCGTCGCGCGTCTTGTTTGTGGGATAGTAGCCGAGGCTGTACTGCGTGCCTATCTCGTTGGCCACCTGCGTGAAGGCGGCGCGCGCCTCTCTCAAGTCTGCGGCCACGAAGGTCTTCCCGCCCGTGGCTTTGGACATATCCGCCATCTCGGAGCGCGCCAGGTCATAGAGCTGCCTGCTTATACGCATTCGCTCGAACGGCCCCAGCTCGCAGAAACTATCGTAATCGCCCGTGGGCGCGCGCGGCACGAATATCTTTCTGTAGCGCTGCAGCTGCGTGCGCGACAGTCGTAGCGTGCCGAAATCATTGCAGTCGCGCATCAGCCGCTCCTCCACGTAATCCTCCGTGTTGACCTGTATGAAGTAGCTGGTGAGCCCCGCTCGTATAAGCTTTGCGCGCACCTCATCAAACTCCGCGTCGCTCGAAGAGTCAACTCCGTCCGTCAGCGCTACCACGGCGCGGCGGCCACGCACCTCTTCGCGCGGCGGGTCGCGAAAGACCTCGTCGCTGATGCGCTCAAGCGAATCGTAAAAAGGCGTCCCGTTGCTTGCTCCCACAGTCTCAAGCGCGCGGCGGAGTATGTTGCGGTCGCTCGTTAGAGGGGCCTTGATTTCGACCGTGGCCAGAGTGTCTGTCTCTTCGCGAACCGTGTTGAAGCTTACGATTGCCACGCGGTCGCCCGGACGCAACGAGTCTATGAAGAGATTTGCGGCGCGCCGTATCAAAGCCACGTCCGCGCGCGTTGAGCCGGAAGTGTCCAGCAGAAGCGCTACCTCAAAGGGCGCGTCCGTCGTCGCGAAGTTCGAGATTGTTTGCGGCTGATTGTTTTCGAAGACGCGGAAATTCTCCGCGCGCAGCCCCGCGAGCGGGTGGCCCGCCGCGTCTGTCACGACCGCCGGCACGGAGACCAGTTGCGTATCAACGCGCACGACATCGCCCTCGCCCACCTCTTCGCCAGGCTCGGTTGTGCGCGTAGGCGGCGTGGGCTGCGGCGTGGGGACTTGAGCAGGCTGTGGCTGCCCGACTCTGCGCGGCCTCTGCTTGCCGTTCTCCTGCTGCGCGCTCACGGCTGCGAGCGCCAGCGCCAGGGCGGCCAGCATCGTCAACAGGAACAGAGCCGCATGCACCGGCTTACGCTGTTTCTTATTTGCCAGACTCTCTCTTGCAGTCATAAACTGTCATCAGGATGAAAGAAGCGATGATGAATGGTAAAGGGAGACTGCGGATTACCTCTTCTGCTTACAGCCTACTTTTACCACTCACGCCCGCGCCATTTCAACAATCCCGGCGCAACAGACCTGAAAGGAGCGAGCCCGATGGGCGTCATAGGAAGGCTTGACGATCAGGTTGACGAGCTGATTATCAAACCCTTAGGCGAGCGCAACAGGCGGAATACCGAGACGAAAGCGCTCTCTGATGCGACCGCGCAGCCGCCGCCAAACCATGAGCGCGTAGAGCGCACGAAGTTTGAAGATAAAGAGAATGAGCCCCGGTCGGATTTGCCTGTCTGGCTCCTGTGAAGAGGCTTGAGCGCCTGCGGTCTCCTAATTTGTGTTGCCGGTAAATAGAAAGGGAAAGAGCCGCGCCTTGCAGGAGCGCCCCCCGGCTTGACACTCCGGGCATCTTTTCTTAGGATGACTATTCGCTTCTGTAGAAGCTGAAGCGCGGCGCAAACCGAAGTTGCGCTGGTATGCTCTTTCAAACGGACGTGTCGCATAGAAGTCCGGCGCTTATCTGAAGCGCAAAGAGTCTCGCCGGTTCTTTCGAGCGCAAGAAGTTTTTTTGCAGGCACGTACGTCAATGGTAGACGGCTTCCCTTACAAGGAAGAGGTTGGGGGTTCGAGTCCCTCCGTGCCTACCAAGCGTTTTTGAAAATTCGAGGCTTTACCCGGAGTCGTAGTTCAGTTGGTTAGAACGCCGGCCTGTCACGTCGGAGGTCGCGGGTTCGAGTCCCGTCGGCTCCGCCATTATTTTCAACAACTTAGCGCCACCGTGACAAGGCGCTAAAAGTGAGTGTGCCACTAATTGTGTCACCACATTCCCCGCAATTCTGAGAGCTAGTCTCGACAGATTCAGCATAAATAAGGGGCTGAGATGCTAATAACATCTCAGCCCCTTATTTATGCTGATTATCTACTCGATGTTAGTCGTTAATCATCTAAAAGCCAGATGCTCTTAAACATCAAACTAACACCATACAACTAAGCCGCGACGAAGAAAGAAATGGCTTCGGCAGTCTTTCATACGCCAGACTGAAGGATGAAGAGTTATCGTAGTATCTTCGTGCTCAGTCAAACTCCAGCGCGGTGGGGCGTCAGGTAATAAGCTCATGTGCAAGGTCGCGCCGCATCCGCAGGGACATAGCATGGCTGCGAACCACTCAAAGCCATTTTCCCCGGCGACATAAACTTTCTTCCCTTCAAGCTCGTCTGGCAATTCTACAACTTTGACCGTTCTAAGCGGCACTGGCCGCCTGAGCAGGCGACATAATGCAACTCTCCATGTCCATCTCAACCATCTGATCATGCAGCCAAACCCGGTTCTGTCTCACCCATCTCGCTCAACTCTGGCAGTTCAAGTAAAGGAGAAACGTCGCCTCTCCCTACGTGGCGCGCCAAGGCGGGGCATGGCTCCCCGTCCGCCTCGTAGTAGGCTTGCGCTTGTGTCAAGCTGATGCGGTTGACCGCGAAAGGGGCGTTGCCGTCGTCCCGGTAGTCGTGCAGCCGCGCGAGGAATTCGTTCACGGTGGTGCTGGCGAGTAGCATATTCACGCTAATCACCGCCGGGCGGTCTTCCTGTATGCCGACAATGTACTTCTCTCTGAGTTGATCGCGGTATGCCTCAGGGTTCGTGCGCTTGAGGGCTGCCGCGCGCATCTGCTCGATGGTGTACACCCCGCGACTCAGCAGACTAGAGCCGTCCGGCTGGAGGTAATGTACTGTGCCGCAAATCTGCTCGACGCCGCCGCTACCGTCGGCGACCAGCTTCACGCCGACGTCGAAGTAGGGGAGGGAGTAGAAGGACGCCAGCCGATTCAGTAGGTGACGACCGTCAACACTGTCCATGCAGCCGAAGAGCACGTCACACTCTGCCACCTGTCTAACCACTTCGGCGTCAAACAGGTTACGCACGAGCGGCACAACCTCCGTGCCGAGTTCCATCTGTCGGATTGCCCGCTCCAAGACTTCAACCTTGAACCGCCCGCGGCGGACGTCTTCCATCGTGGCATTCAAGATTCGATTGAGGTTCTTCTCCTCAACGCGGTCAGGATCAACAATGACCAGACGACCCACGCCAAGCCGGGCGAGTTGTTCAATCACCGGGCTGCCGGTGCCAGAACATCCGACGACCGCGACGGCAAGACGCCTTAGCGCGCAGGTTGTGCCTGCACCGAAGGCTTGCGCGTGGCGGCGGGCGAACTCGGGCACGTGCTCCGCGCCATCTGGCGAGCACCAGAAGTATCGGAGGTCGTCTCCCGCGACGCTGATGAGCGGCAATGGCTCAAATTCGCCACTCTCTCTGATTACTCGACCGAAGACGCGCCCCGAAGGCAGCATGATCGCACTAGCGTGCGGGTGGTCGCCGTCAGTCCAGCCGTACACCGACGGGAAGAGGGCGCGATCCGATTCGTCATCCGTCTCGGAGAACTCCGCGAAGCCTCCAGGATGGCTGTGGATTTTCAGGAGCGCCATGCCCCGCCGCGCAGCCTCTTCAAGCAGAGGTGGTAGCACCCGGTCTGTTGACCACGAGACGCGCAGGGGCGTGCGCACCGAGCACTCTTCGTAAGGCACAGGCACAATCTTCCGCACCGTCAGAACGTGCCGCGATTCGCCAGCGCGTCGCCCGCATAGGGCGACCGCAACCGCCTCGTTGCCGTCGCCGGGGAAGAGGTGCGCGCGCAGGAGCGCGTGCTGCCGTCCGGTCATTCTTAAAATCGTTTCCATCTCTTATCCTTTCCTAAACTCGCGCTCTAGCCAGTGTTCGACAAGCGTGAGGTGCGTTGAGAGGTCATCCACCCCGGGCCGCCAAGGGTTTGCGCCCGTCCGGTGGCGCGACCAGCGCTGGAAGCTCTTACGGTCTATCGTCTGCGAAGATAGAGCGCCAATCCCTCGCCCGTCTTGTCTGTTTAGCGGAGGATAGAAATAGACCATATCAAGCTGAGCATCAGGGTATCCGGCGCTGATCGAAACTGCCACCGTAGCGCTATTTACGTTGTAGCCGTGAGGTATTGGAAAATCGTATAGGAGCAGCCACCGCCAACGCCCCTCGATAATGGTCTCCCAAGTCATCCCCCTAGCGTTCAAGTGTTCTACGTCAGCTTCCGGTAAAAGAAATTGACGACGCACGTCTAGCAGCCCTCCGTCTGGTCGAGGGGAAGCGTCATGAAGCGCTCAACGCCAGGCGTGGTGAAGTCTGCCTTCTCGTCGAGACCTATCTTTTTGGCTTGTCCCCCGCGAAACTTCTGGGAGATCATGTAATTCGTGACTGGAAGCTTGCTTGCGAGTGTGAGCAGCTCGCGGCCTGTCATCGCTGGCACTTCGACCTCATACTTCTGCTTGTCAATGCGAATACGGTAGCGGCGGGCGCGTGGCGGTTGGCGGTTGGCGAGCGCGCACTCTTCGAGGTCAACGATCTCTTCGAGTAGCTCAACTACTTCTTCAAGCAATTCATTCTCGCGCACTTCGCAATCCATCCCGGGCGCGTGGGAGGGCTGGTTTTGAGCGGCGGTGTCCGTGTGTTCTTTGCTGTTGTTCATTCTACTTTTCCTCATTAATAAAATCTTCGACGGGGCGTTTTTCCCCGCCAAAGTGAATATGCAGCAGCGTGACAGGGTAAAATTCCACACATGGTGTCACGCTTCCGCGTATTGCAATCGGAGGTTGTTTGAACGAGTGTAAAAGGTAGCGCTACAAGATGGATTTAACAGATACTCGTGGTACAACAATAGTCAACAAGGCCACTGACGGGGAATTGTTTGCCCGCATGGCGGAGCGTGGCCTTGCGGGCAAGGAAGCGTGGGCGGAGTTTTACCAACGGTACGTGGAGGATTTCCGTAGGCTTGTATGTCGTCTTAGAGGCGTGCCGCAAGCTAGCGTTGACGAATTGGTGCAAGAGACCATGATTCAGGCATATAAGGCCGCCCATACTTTCCGTAATGGAGACGTGTCGGACGCGGGGGTTGCTCGCCGCCGCACTCTAGCTTGGCTCGGTCGTATCGCACATAACCTGCACTGGTCAATGCTGCGCCAGCAGAGGGGTGTGCTCGTTAGCAGTCTGCCACAGCAGGATGGCGAAGACGATTCACAATTATCAACCAAAGGTCGCCGCCTCTCACCCGGAGAATTACACCGTGAAATTAAAGATGCGGAGGTTGTGATTTCTGGAGGCGGTAATGACAATCAAATCTCAATCAGCAAGAGGCTACTGCGCGAAGCGCTGGACACCTTAACGGACAGAGAGCGCGATATCTTGATTGCTACGTTCGACCACCACGAGCGTGGGCAGAAACAGCAGAAGCTGCCGAGTGCGGTCGTGAAAGAGATTTGCGAGACATACAATATTAAATCCGATTATCTTCGGCAACTGAGGAAACGCGCCCTCGAAAAGATTGAGCAATACGTTGAAGCGCACATGCCAACAGAAAGCTGAACGTCATGAAAAAGAGAACGGATACTAACAGGACACCCCCAAAGCGCGATGAGAGTTTAGAAGATCAAATCTACGACGCGCTGATTGAGAAAGGGTGGCTTATCCCCCAAACAGAGGAAGATGTTCTTCTAGCGGAGCGTGCTCTGGCGCAAGTACAGTGTTCACCGCTCCCCACGGAATTAGCTGACCCTTACCGCATCATTGACCGCCTTGACGAAGACACCGATGAGGATGTGATACTGAAGGCATTAGCGCCCGAGAATAGCGCGGCTGCCGACCGCTTTATTGGCGCGGTTAGCGGCGAAGTTACAGGCGCTCAAGTATCGCATGTTTCTGTACTAGCCGAATTGCGCGCCCGCACTAAATTACCTGCGAGCCAGATCGCTCTCAAATTAGATGTGACTGTGCCTTTCCTCTCGGCTGTAGGTCGTTACCCCAAGGTTGTCCCCATTAACTGGCGCAGAGAGCTTGATGCCCGCGCCGAGCGGAAGCTCGGAACGGATAAAGGCGTAGTGATGAGCGCTTTTGAACGTCCGTACCAAGCGCAAATGGCAGCTTCGAGAGATGGGGCATATGATGCAGAACAGTTAACGCCCGAGAAAATTCTCGACCAGGCCGGTATGGACGAGGACAAAAAACGCTACTGGATAGCGCTCGCTGCGGAAGGATGACCCTAAACGTATGCGCTCCCTGAAACGTGCCCGCATCCGTGCCCGCGCCTGCCGCGCCCGGATAGGTGCCTCTCGTGAGTACCTTTTTGAGCGGGTCGAAAAATACCTCTTCGACGTTCACGGCATCGAGCTGATTCCAGCCAACAGCGAGTTCCTCAAGGGGGGACGAGCAGAGGTCGTACCCGCAGAGGGCTGCCTTTACTACGACGAGCGTTTCGACCGTGATACAGCAGAGAAGTTAATCGTCATTTTGCATGAACTAGGCCATTTGGAACTGCACACGCGGCTCAAACGGCGCTGCACGGGACGTGACCCGCTCATTGGCTCGATGTATCTTAACGACGGCGGCCCTGCAATAGCGCGCTACAACAAACGCTCGCGCGAGGAGGCAGAGGCGAACGCCTTTGCGACCGAGTTTCTCTGCCCTTCTGACGAAGTCTTTAGTCTGTGGCTGAACGAAGCCAGTCAAAATTCCAAAACGCTCGCCGACATGTTGTCCGCGCCAGTGTCGGTTGTGCAGGCACAGTTGGCGGAAGGGTTATACCGCCTTACGCTTGGTGGTGATGCGAAGAAAAGCGAACGCCAAGAGTTCGACTGCGACGCAGTACAGGAGGAGGCGGCTAGATTTACGGGCGCACCAGTCCTTGTCAACGCTGGTCCCGGCACGGGAAAGACTGCGACGCTTGTGCGTCGCATCGAGTATTTAATAACGGAAAAGGAGGCTCAGCCCGATCAAATACTGGTGCTCACCTTCAGCACAGAGGCTGCGGAGGAATTAACGGAGCGTATCGAACAGCGGTTCGGGTCGAACATCGCTGATGAGATCATGGTCAGCACATTCCACGGCTTCGGAGTTTCGTTCCTGCTTCATCATGGGCAGTATCGCGACATTGACGCCAACGCCTACATCCTAGATGAGCCAGGACAGGCGGAGTTAGTCACGAAACTGCTTGGCAAGGTCGGCTGCGAGAAGGTTCTTGATATCAAGCGCCCTCACGACACAGTGGAGGAGATCGTACGCCACATCGGTTACTTAAAAGACCGTCTGCACACTCCAGACAAGCTCTCGGAAGAACTTGCAAAATGGAAACCAACTAAAGAGGAGCAAGAAGCGTTCGCGCGGGCTGAAGAGTTTCTTGGCATCTACCGCGCATACGAGCGGGAGAAGGAGGCACGCAAGCGTCTGGACTTCGCTGACCTAATCGCGCTGCCAATTGAAATCTTAGAGAAAGAGCAAGAGGTGCGAGAGGCCCGGCGCGAGCAACACAAGCGGGTGCTGGTGGACGAGTATCAGGACGTCAGCCGCTCGGTAGCAAGACTCCTGCAACTGCTCTGCGGAGAGGATAATCCGCCGTGGGTTGTCGGCGATAAGCGTCAGTCCATCTTCCAGTTCCGGGGCGCGGCTCCTGAAAACGTCGCCGAGTTCGTCAAAGACTTCCCCGGCGCTCGGGTCTTTGAACTCGACATCAATTATCGCTCATCAGCAGATATCGTCCGCGCGGCCAATCAACTCGCCAAGTTGCTAGAAACGTCAACTGGCGACGGGGCGAGCCGCACGGAGTGGAAGCCCTCAGAGGCTAACCCGCAATCGTTGGGGAGTACGCCCGTCGCTGTCTCTATCGCAGACTCAGATCAGGCGGAATACAAAGGGGTCGCTGCACAGGTGAGGAAGTGGTGCGACGAGGAAGTGCCGCTATGCGACATTGCAGTGCTAGCCCGGCGCAATGTGGACGTTAGGAACATCGTGCTTGCGCTCGGCAGATTAGGCGTGCAAGCGACGACGAGTGGCTTAGTCACTGCGGATGGGGCGGCGGGCGATTTGGCGAATGTAGTCACGCTAGCCGACCGACCACTCACAAGTCTTATGCGTCTAGCATTCAGTCTCGGACGGGGACAATTCTCCGTTGAAGTAATAAATAATGTGGGTGAGCGTCTGCTGGAAACGAGCGATGATGAAGGCAACTTTGCAATTGAGGATTACGGCGAAGGTGAAGCGCTTGCAGCGCAGATCATAAGAGCATCCAACTGTCTTCTGGAACACTTGCATGATGCGGATGCCTTCACCATTATGTGTCTTTTTCTGTTCGACGGAAGCGATTACCTGCGGCGCGTGCTCGCAATGTCCGAGGATGCTGAAAAATCGCTGGCCTTGAGCGAAATAGTCGCGTCGCTGTCACGGGCGGCGATTTATCGCTTCACGCATCAGGAGTTGAAGCCGATGATTTCGCGCAAAGGGTTCGGCGAGCATTTTCGCGCCGCACTCAGTTCAAGCGTCCCGTGTTTGATGCCTCCGCAGTCCAATGTTGAAGCAGTGCGGGTAATGACGTGCCACGCCTCTAAAGGGCTGGAGTTTTCCTGCGTGATAGTAGCTGGTCAGACTCTCTCGCGCGCCCAGAAGGGCTACAAATGGCTGCCCGACTCATTACAACCGCCTGCTCAGCAGGACATTGACCAGGCGAACTCGGTCGCTTTCGTCGGAGCGACAAGAGCTAAACAAGCTTTACTCGTAACATATGCAACGAGCGCAACGGGCACAGAACTGTCTAAGAAACGGCCTCGTACTGTCACGCCTTTGCTCGAAGCTTGGCAGAAAGCTTATGACATTCCGACGACGGCACTGCCTCCGGTAACTCTGGAGCGTGATATGGTGACGACGAAGGCATTATGGGGCGGTGCTCTAGTAGGCTCACTTTCACCGCGAAGCCTCGACAAAGACGCCTGCTCACTTGACACCTATGTGCGTAACTTCTTGGACGCACGCTATCCGCTAAACGAGCCTCCGCTATATCCAACCTTTCACGCCATTGTGCGCTATGTGCTACGCCAAGTTATTGATAAGGCACATGAGACTGGCGCGCCGATTAGCGAAGCTGTGGCGAGGGAGATTCTACTCGAAGGATGGAAGACGGCTAATGTAGGGAAACACTCTCACTGCTCCATATATCTACCTCGGGCGCTCGTTTATGTGGAGCGGCTAGCACGCGCTTATGTTCCGCCGTTTGGCGAGATAGAGCCGCTCGGAACTTCAATCATCGAAGACGAGACGGGAGTCTCAGTGCGTCTCGACCTGATTGCTCACTACCGTGCTGGTGGCGAGTCCGTCGCTATTATGTTCCGCCCCGAGTCTCTGAGAGAGGGTGTGCGGGATAAGGGACTACTTTGGGGAACACTCGGCACGGGCGAGCGCGTGCCTTTCGTGCTGCTTCGTATGCGTGACCCTAAAATCATGCCATTCGTCTTCTCCGGTGAGGATGGTGTGATTTATCCATACTTGTGGGGTAAGGATAAAGATTTTGCGATAGAGGCTGGACGTGTCTCAGCGCGCTTCAAGGACTTCGGAAATGCGAGGTTCGTTCAGACTATTAACGAGCGAAAGTGCGACCGTTGCGACTCGCGGCTGCCGTGTCCACACTGGCTTGGCGCAGTTGTTTATGCTTGATATTGAAGGAAGCGATCAATGTTCACGATTATCAGAAACAATCTCTGCTATAGAGTCGAGTTGCATGACATAATAGAAAGTGATCTGGTGTTTTGTGCGGATGGAAGATTCCATCCGGTAACTTCAGTCCCCTCACTACACTCTTTCATCCTGCACTCACAACGAGTGCGGAACAGGGTCGTAGCTCAAGAGCAAAACGGATGGGCTGCGGTGCTATTTTTTATAGCCCTTGCTTGTCTAGTATTCATAGACTTTCATGATCCCTCACCGAGACCACGCATCAGATGGCGGCCTCGAAATGATGAGCCTCTGACGCTTGGCCTGAAAGCATTGGTGCGCGCACGAGATGAAGAGATATGCACTTATTGTGGTTGTTATGCGCCGGATGGGCACGTCGATCATCGTGTCAGTCGGATAAATGGCGGCAGCAATCACTTAAACAATTTAAGTTGGGCGTGCTCAACGTGTAACTTGAAGAAGGGTGCAATGAATGCCCGGCAGTTCATCCGTAACAATTTCGGCAGTTGAACCTTTTACTTGAAATGTTTCGGCTGTAGCCCTCTTAAATTGTCGTTTCAGTGCGGCAGTGTATTGGCCTGCAATCTTGTTGATATCACCTCTTGCAGATGGCGTTGATGTCCATCTCCATTGTGTGTCTAACCTAAAAGCCCTGTCTTTCATCTATGCCATTGTCATTGTGGAAGGTCACTAACTGTAGGAGTTTCGCTGCCCATACTACTATCTTCAACCAAGTCTTGAGCGATTAGCTCGACAGTCTGTTGCTTAAAGACAGGGCTGAGATGCTGGTGGCGCTTCAGTTCCCTGCTCCTGTGCCGGGTCATCTTAGAGATGATCGAATCGGGAATGCTTTCCATAAACAGGACTGTGGTGGCGTAATGTCGCGTATCGTGAATCCTTAAGTTCTTCACTTTCGCCCAGAAGCTAATAATTCCAGGATAAATCTTAAAAGCTCCAGTTCATTAAAGGATGCTAATCCCTGCGTGCGCGACGAATTCCGAAGTGAGTTCGACTTATAAGGACTGATTGTAGTGTAAGCCTGCTTCAAACGGTCAAGCGCTTATTGTTTGATCAGTCGTTTTATGTCTGATTGTAGCCGCGATGATATCCTTTGACCCAACTGCGGATTATCTTCTTAACATCGCTCCAATTAATATCCCGCATTACTATCGGCATCGGTTCTTGCTCCGCATCATCGAAATATGAAAGGCCCAGCAGGACATGTCCTATATCCGTGACCGCGTACTTCTGCTCATAGAGTTCGAGCATTCTTTCTATGGACGCGTGCTTGATTCCAAGCTCGTAAATATCCAGAAAATCCTTGCGCGAACCTCGCTGTGAAACAGCTGCGAGTTTCATCGCTGTAAGGTCATCAAGCGACGCAAGCTGACAGCCAAGTTCCTGTACTGTGTGCAATTCGCCAAGCAGGGGGTAGCCGTACTGTAGGAAGCTAGTCTTCACCCCAGAGACATTACCGTGGAGCGTTCCGGGCGAGATGTCTTCTATGACGAATGGAATTCCGCTCTGCTGAAGGTCGGCTGCCAGTCGGTCAGGAGCTTCAATTATTTCAGAGGTGAACCAGTCCAAATCATCCGAGCGGCGATGGCCTAGCCGAAGGGCTATCGTCGTTCCGCCGCCCAGATAAAAATTTCTTGAGGAAGTAAAAGGGCCTAGCTGTTCAAGCACTCTTAGCTGCGTGGGAAGCAGGATTTCTTTATGTATCGCCATCCGTGTCAGGCCATGCTGTCTTGATCTAAGCGCCTGCCGCGTTTTACCCAGGCGCTACTGGCCTGCGCGGCTATCCACTGGCTCACATCATCGCCGGGCAAGTCCAAGATCAGTTCCCAATAGCGCAGCCTGCGTTTATCCATCCCTGCCCCGCTGTTACCGAGAATCCAGTCGCGCAGAGCGGCATCGCCGACTCGGTCGCGCAGCCAATCCCAATCTCGCAGTCCCCCGTGGGTCAGAATTCGCTTAGTGATAAAGTGGCCGTCGCGCTCCCAAGAGAGCGTCTCGAAATCATATTCCCAGAAGAGTCTTCGCAGTTCTGGCGTAAGGTCATTAGTAGAGGTGCCCTGTGACCCTTCTTTTACGATTTTATTGGTAGAACTTGTGCTCATAACTATCACCGCAGAAGCGGGTTTCTCTCAACAACTCTTTAAGATTATACCATTCGGAATTAGTCTAAATAAGCTCTGACGCAGAGTTTCATCATGTAATCTAGAGCGCAGAATCTAAACCCCTAAACCGACGCCTCCAAAATCTGCGCATCAAAGGTTTATACTCGCAACTGCGAAATGCATCTACCATAGAACTTATAAAATCTGCATTTGCATCTCTATCAAGCGTGAAACAGGCTCGTCCGGCTGCTTGAAGCTTCCACGATTGCGGGGCTATGCCAAGGATGGAACAGAACTGAAGATGCTTCGTCAACATTTTTTCAAGGTCGTGGCGCTCCCCCTCTGACCTGCCTTCGGGCGGTCGCTCAATCAGGTCCTTTCCAGCACATTGGGATCCTAAGCTTAGAATTCCACGTGGACAAGTTGTCG